>Ga0209979_1000021_pt1 | contig 347930 bp, 364 predicted proteins | sample AnhtaG_FD_183114 | JGI IMG/M metagenome (GOLD analysis project Ga0209979, IMG submission 183114) | Deep subsurface microbial communities from Anholt, Denmark to uncover new lineages of life (NeLLi) - Anholt_01485 metaG (SPAdes) (version 2) | ecosystem: Environmental > Aquatic > Marine >...
AGAAATGCTTTAAGAGAAGCAAGAAAAAGGAAACGATTAGGTAAGCCGGTTCCGCCTGCAATGGAATCGTTTGTCGACGACCACACTACGTGAAATAGTCATTCTCACTTCAGTGAACCCTTTCTTGCTGTTTATTTGTATGCTTTTTTACGGTCTTCACCAGAAAAAAGAGGGAAGCTAGGGACAAAACCTGGCTGAGAAGACGGCAAGTCTTAGGCCCAGCATGGTAGCACTTATCCTGATAGACCCTCTTAGGAAGGGAACCCGCGGTTAAGGAGCACGCGTTCGCAATATCACATGAAAACCTGCATTCTACAATACAGCCGCCATCTTTTCCTATCTTTCTGCATCTTTTCCCATCTATTCCTATCGTGGGATAAACCATTTTTGAGCTTATTTTCAAAAAACAAACGAAAAACAAGCTTTGTAAAGAACGAAAAATTATAGGGGGGGGTCTAAAGAGAGAGAATAACGCAAATAACGTGACAAAATAACGCTTCTTTCATAAAGAAAGGTTACAGCGAAGCTTAGCAGCGTAAGGGCTCAAAATGAGGAAAAGTCTGAAAACGGTTCTTACAGAGAAGTTTGAACCCTCATAAAATCTTTAAATGTGTTGTATGCTAGCTTCAACTAACCTCGGAAAAGTCTCTCGTAACCTACACCAATGACGTGACATCCAGTTACTGAAGTGTTCTTAAGCTTCCTAACAAAAGGAATGAAAACGCATCCATCCCGACAACGATTTGAACGATTTTCTGCCTAGAAGGTTTACCTTCTAATCTTCATGATTCTTGAATGGATTAGATGTGCTGGAATAATGTTGATTACAGCTTGCGTCATGTTGAACAACGCTATTGGAGCAAGCAAACCTACAACATAAGACGCTGTAACCGAATAAAATAGCTGGAGTAGGCAGTAGTTTGCTATGGTCATTGTACCTACCCGTGATATGACAGCAGCAATTGATTTCGAAACAACATCTTTTCTCAACAGTGCAAAGCCAAATAAAGTCGCCAACTCAGCAATCAACTTCAAAGTTCCTCCCGGAACGTTTCCTCTAAGAAAAATAATCGAACATCCAATTAGGCAAGTATACACTGCGCACAAGGGTCCGTAAAGCATTAAGCTAATCATGATAGGTATCCCTGTAAGGTCCCAAGAGATCCTAGGGTAAAGCGGAAACGGAATGTCGAAAGGCGGTCCACGTATGACTTCCGACAATGCTGCAAGGGCCCCTAAAATGCTGGCTGCCGCAATCTCTTTAGTTCCCATTTTTCCCAAAACACACACCACTTTCAAAGAGAATCAACGATACTTGTTCTGCAATCTATCAGCAAACCTCGCGTGTCTTTCTCTTCTTCCTTGAGAGCTTAGCCAACAAATTCAAGGCATATGTTTCCTCATCTACCGATTTAACATTCAGGTATCCGGCTTTTTCAGCACTTGAGAACAGATTTTCCCCTCTTTCTGTGCGGATAATTATGAATGTCCATCCATCTAAACCTAGACCTCCCGTTGAGATATCTGCGAGTTCAGAGCAGAAGTCATCACAGAATCCGCAGCTTTCTCGACCATATTGCTTCGCTGTCGCAAGAGGAATTGTTCTGACTTCAGTTTTTGTTTTAACCAATATTTTTCCCTTAATGTTTATTTTTATTACGTCATTCAGGTTAAGACTTAATGTATCACGGATGTGTTTCTCTGCAAGTCCTTCGTAAGTGAAACATTCTGAGCACATAAGTCCTATTAGAAACATTAGAGGTTTAGTATGCTTTTTTAAGCCACACATTTGCATTTTTCTGATTGCACGGATTTGGCATGGCGTACCTACAAATGCTGTGCTTGTCTTTTTCTGTTTGATTCCCTCTGTCAAGGCTAAGATGTTAGGTGAATAGAAGTATCTTGTTCCGGCGCATTCCAAAATTTCCTCATAGGCTGTGGCTAATTTTGGAGCTGGATATAGAGGTTTTTCTGGGCTGATTCCCGAAACGACTGCGCTGTCAATAAGCCCATTCTCTAGAGCGAATGACAGAAGTGCAGTAACGACGCCTCCATCCTGACAAAGTTTCACGATTTTCTCATCCACCGCTCGAGCCACAACAAGTCGACGATAAACTCCGAACTCTTCCTCAGCTTTCCTCTCTCTGCCAAACACAAAATCTTCTACCTTGGGCCACGACCACTCGTATTGAGGACAAACTTGTGCACAGATGCCACAGACTTGACATTCTTTCACCAAGTTAGGTCCTTCTTCCACGTACTCTAAACAATTGAAAGGGCAGACAACCACACATGCACCACAACCAATGCATTTCCCAGATGCAACAACACTTGTTCCTAGGGTTTCTTCAAAACTTACTTTATCAAAACTCATGGCTAATCTCTCATAGAAAAAATAACTGGAAATCCTAGAGTTTAAAACTTTTGGGAATGATTTGACGTACGCGAGGAATTGACATTGAAAGAACAACCTATATCAATTTCTGGTAGCCTAAAGGAGGCACTAATTTTTTATAATCCCGGACGACCAATGTTCAAGTCAGGTGTTTTTATATGGAGCAGGTTAAGATTGTGGTTTTCAAATGTGGCAACATTGCGACATCACCTTTATTTGAACTTCTCCTCGACGAACTTGCTGATCGTCAAGACATAAAAGTCCGAACGGTGACCACGGGATCAAAGATGAGTGTCGAAGATGTTGAAGAAGCTCTGCCAAAAATCTTCGAATTCAACCCCGATCTTTTAGTTTCTATATCTCCCAATCCGTCGATATCGGGACCAGCAAAGGTGAGAGAGAAGTTATCAAGCAGTGACATACCTAGTGTGGTCATTTCGGACGCCCCGGGAAAACGCATTAAGACCAAACTTGAAGAGCAAGGCTTAGGCTACATAATTATCACGGGCGATCCACTTATCGGAGCGAGAAGAGAATTTCTAGACCCGATAGAAATGGCAATTTTCAATTCAAACATTATAAAAGTGCTTGCAATTACTGGCGTCTACAGGATAGTTCACCAAGAAATCGATAAATTGATACACGCGATCAAAAAGGGAGTAATCCCAGCTTTGCCCAAACTAATAATTAATGCCAACGCAATTCGAGACCGATCTGATTTTAAAAATCCCTACGCAAAAGCCAAAGCATTAGCTGCATACGAGTTAGCTGAAAAGATCGCCGAGATTAATTTCCAAGCATGCTTCGTAGAGAAAGAAAGCGAGAAATACATTCCCCTCGTCGCTTCAGCACACGAAATAGCTCAGACAGCTGCCAAACTAGCCGAAGAAGCTAGAGAAATCGAAAAGTACAATGATACATTGGTGCGGAAACCCCATTCGAAAAAGGGGAACCTCAAAATTAAAACCAAATTGATGCTTCCCCCAACTTCAGATGAAGAGTTCCACCAAAATTCGCTCAAGAAATGACACTTTTGCTTGAAAGCGATTTAGCGTACACGACACTTAATAGGCATAATTATTTCTCTGCAAAAAAGGAAGTGACTTCTCATGGATGCCATTCAAATAATCGGGATTGAACACTTGCCGATTGTGAAAACAGGAGACGATTTAGCTGGGCTCATCTGCAATGCAGCGGAGAACCAAGGAACCCACATCCAAAACGGGGACATACTTGTAATCACACACGTTATTGTTTCGCGTGCTGAAGGAAGAGTCGTGAACCTTGACGAAGTTGTGCCTTCTGAGTTTGCAAAAAGCATAGCAAAGCAGTATGGAAAGGACCCAACCTTGGTTGAGGCTGTTCTTCAAGAAACAAAAAGCATCAGACGCATGGGCGATGGAAAACTCATAACAGAAACCAAACACGGATTTATTTGCGCAAATTGCGGCATTGACAAATCCAATGTACCAGGAGAAAGAAACGTGGCCTTGCTACCAGACGACCCTGACCGTTCCGCCGAGGAAATACGAGAAAAAATAAGAAGGTCAACTGGCTGTGACGTTGCAGTTATTATTTCTGACACACACGGGCGTCCACTGCGAAAAGGCGAAATAAACGTGGCTATTGGGGTCGCTGGCATAAAGGCACTTAGAGACAGAAGAGGAGAAAGCGATTTGTTCGGCTATGTTTTAAGGGTGAAACAAACAGCAATCGTCGATGAGCTTGCTTCAGCCGCTGAACTAGTAATAGGGCAAGCAGACGAAGGAATCCCAGTAGCCATAATCCGAGGATATGACCATCTGAAATCTGAAAATGCAAAAGCGACTGACCTGATCAGACCAAAGGAAGAAGACCTGTTCCTATAAATTCAAGTGTGTGCGCATCCATGCGTGAATGCTTGCTTGCCAATTTAAGGATGAAAGCCCGAAAACTGAGCTGACCGGCTCAGACAGTGAAGCAAGGCTACCACTTTTGGGAGCTTGAAGTCGGGCTTCATACGCCATGCTGGATAAACCTTATATGTCGAATGGCTGAAGGGACGTCTAAAAACCAGTGAATCAATGGAGATGTAACAAGTGAATGATGGGATCGCGAATCCTGCACCACTTGGACTGATGGGGTTTGGATTGACCACAGTGTTGTTAAACCTGAGCAACGCCGGCCTACTTGATAGCTCATGTTTGGGAATGATATTCTCTATGGGAATTTTCTATGGAGGAATGGCACAGATTTTTGCTGGGATGTGGGAAATGAAGAAGGGCAACACGTTTGGTGCCACCGCCTTTAGTTCTTTCGGTCTATTCTGGATTTCACTCGTCGCTATCAAAGTTTTTCCGGTTTTAGGATGGGCAGATACGCCGTCAGCGAATGTTATAGCTGTATATTTAGCGATGTGGGGCATATTCACAGCGCTCATGACCATGTCTACGTTCAAGGCAGGCAGAGCATTACAGGTTGTGTTTATAACATTGACTATACTGTTTTTCCTGTTGGCCATAGGGGACGCAACAGACATCACTGAAATAACTACTGTTGCGGGTTATGAAGGAATTTTCTGTGGATCAAGCGCAGTTTATCTGGCAACAGCCGAAGTAGTGAATGAAACCTACGGAAGGGCAGTCCTCCCCACCTAAAAATGAAGCATACGTAATTCGTAAGTTATTTTTCAGCCTAATAAAACAAAATTTATATTGTGGAACCCTTTTCATTAAGGAAATCCAAATCATACTGGTGAGGGGTTTGACAGAAAGTACGACTATAGACGTTTTATTGAAGGAAAAAAGAATCTTCAATCCGCCCAAAGAATTTGTTGAACAAACGAATGTCAAAAAATGGATGGACAAGCAAGGAATCAAGGATTACAATGAGTTGATTGAAAAAGCAAAAGACCTAGAATGGTTCTGGGGTGAAGCATCAAGGGATGTAGTGGAATGGTATACTCCACATAAAAAGGTCTTGGAATGGAACGAGCCATACGCTAAGTGGTTCGTAGGCGCCAAATATAACATCGTACATGACGCAGTGGACAAGCACGAAAAAACTCATAGAAAAAACAAAGTAGCCTACATTTTTGAAGGAGAACCTGGGGACGTTAGAAAACTAACCTATCATGATTTATACGTTGAGGTCAACAAGCTTGCTAACGCCTTGAAAGAGTTGGGAATCAAAAAAGGTGATCGCGTTGGTATTTATCTACCCATGATCCCAGAACTGCCAATCGCGATGCTAGCGTGCGCAAAGATTGGAGCAATTCACAGCGTTATTTTTTCAGGTTTCAGCTCCGGCGGCTTACAGAAGAGAATAGCAGACGCTGAAGCCAAAGCACTGATTACCTGTGACGGCTTATACAGACGTGGGAAAACTGTTCCGTTAAAAAAACAAGCAGATGCAGCGGTTGAGGAAACACCTTCCATAGAAAACGTGATCGTCTATAAACGTACTGGGGAAGAAATCCCGTGGAAAAAAGGAAGAGATCACTGGTGGCATGCTTTAACTGAAAGACAACCAGCTAAATGTGAGACTGAAAAGCTGGATGCCGAAGATATATTGTATATTTTGTATACTTCTGGCACAACCGGAGAACCAAAAGGAGTAATTAGCGTTCACGGTGGTTACGCTGTTGGAACAGCGCTTACATTGAAATGGGTTTTTGACATAAAGGATGAAGATATCTGGTGGTGTGCTGCAGACATAGGATGGGTCACCGGCCACAGTTACATCGTCTATGCACCATTGATTTTGGGAGCTACGTCGATAATTTACGAAGGAGCCCCAGACTATCCAGAACCAGACCGATGGTGGAAGATCATTGAAAAATATGGCGTAAACATCCTTTACACATCTCCCACAGCCATACGAATGCACGTGAGATTCGGAGAAAAATGGGCAAACAAACACGATCTAAATTCTCTGAGACTGTTGGGAACAGTTGGAGAAACGATTAACCCTGAGGCTTGGATATGGTACTATACACATGTAGGTAGAAAACGCTGTCAAATAATGGATACTTGGTGGCAAACAGAAACAGGTTCTTTCATTATATCACCGTTACCAATCACTCCACTCAAGCCGGGATCAGCCACAAAGGCTCTGCCAGGTTTCACAGCGGGCATATATGACGAAAGTGGTAAGCCGATTAAACAAGGCGGCGGCGACTTGTACCTATCCACACCCTGGCCGGCAATGCTAAGAGGTCTCTACAAAGCTCCAGAAAGATACGTAAAAACATACTGGAGCAGATTGCCTCACATGTACCTCACCGGCGACAAAGCAAGAAGGGATGAAGATGGCTACTTCTGGATTCAAGGAAGAGCAGACGACATTCTCAAAGTCGCTGGACACAGAATAGGAAACTACGAAATCGAGTCAGCTTTGGTCAGCCACGGAAAAGTAGCCGAAGCAGTGGTGATTGGAAAACCTCATGAAATAAAGGGTGAATCAATAGTTGCTTTTGTGGTATTGAGAGAAGGAGAAAAGCCGAGTGATGTGTTAAGGAAAGAGTTGAGAGAACATGTGGCTCGTGAAATGGGAAAACTGGCCAGACCCGACGAAGTGTGGTTTGTCAAGGATGTACCGAAGACCAGAAGTGGAAAAATAATGAGGCGGGTCGTAAAAGCCAGGGTGCTGGGAGAACCTCTCGGGGATATTTCCACGCTTAGAAATCCAGAGGCAGTAGACGAAATAGCCTATGCCACCTAGCGTAAAGTCGATAAGGGACCGTTCGACTTGAGGTCGTTCTTCGCCTATATTGTCTCAATAGTTCTCTAATTAAAAAGTTAGAGGCAGACCTATAGGTAAAGCATAAAATACTAAAGTCAAAAGAAGTATTTTTCACATAGCAGTCAGGTGATGGCATGACACGCATCTTAACCATGGACGATCTGAACTTCAAAGACAAGGTAGCCTTAGTTAGAGTAGACTTTAACTCTCCGATAGACCCTGACAAAAAGAATATTCTAGAAGACACAAGAATCCGAGCTCATGGCGAGACTACAATAAAAGAACTTTCTCAAAAAGGTGCTAAGGTTGTAGTATTGGCCCATCAAGGGAGACCAGGCGAAACCGACTTTATTCCCCTCAAGCAACATGCAGAAGCCCTCAGTAGAATCCTTAGCAGACCAGTAAAATACGTAAACGACCTCTTTGGAGAGAAGGCGCAAGATGCTATTAGAAAATTAAAAAGCGGGGAGATACTGGTTCTAGAAAATGTTCGAATATTCCCTGACGAACGGAAGAAAGGTTCTCCTGAAGAACATGCAAGATCAGAGTTTGTGAAGAAACTTGCGCCACTTCTAGACGTATTTGTCAACGACGCCTTTGCCGCCGCTCACAGAGCTCACGTGTCCATAGTAGGATTTACAGCAGTACTTCCCAGCGTCGCTGGTCGCGTCATGGAGAGAGAACTTAAGGCATTGGGCAAGGCGGTTGAAAAACCTGAAAAGCCTTGCATCTACATCCTTGGAGGAGCTAAAGCTGATGATGCTTTGAAAATATCTCAGTATGTCTTAAACAACGACATTGCAGATCACGTATTAACAGGCGGTGTTGTAGGTCACTTATTCTTAGCGGCAAAAGGCGTAGATTTGGGTAAACCAAACATGGAGTTCTTAAAAAAGAAAGAACTCACAGTCTTCATACCCGGCATAAAGAAGTTAATGAAAAAATTCCGAGAGAGAATAGAGGTCCCCGTTGACCTTGCCGTAGAAGTCGACAAAAAACGAAAGGTAATTTCAGTTAAAGAACTCCCAACGAATCATCTCACATATGACATAGGGGCCGAAACCGTGAAGAAATACACTGAAATCATAAACGATGCAGAATCGATAGTTATCAGTGGACCCTTGGGGGTTTTTGAGAACCCAGAATTTATGGCTGGTACTAAGGGAGTTCTGGAAGCAGTGGCCGCCTCAAAAGCTTTTTCTCTGGTTGGTGGAGGACATACCGTTGCTGCTGTAGAACAACTCGGGTTAAGAGAGAATATGGGCTACGTGAGCACTGCAGGAGGTGCTCTAATAGAATTCCTTATGGGCGAAGAATTACCTGGAGTTGCAGCACTCAAAGCAGCAGCCATGCGCATGAAGTGTTGAAGTTGAAGAGTTTCTTTCGTGGAAAGATGAGATAACATCTCTCTATTCGAGTCAAGACGTGCGTCCACATTGTGCACTTGGTTAGGCATTTTCTAGACCTATGATTAAAAACTAACTCCATTTTCTTCTTACACAAGCCTAAGGATAAAATCGTCTAACAGTGCGTGGGAAGGGAATAGTGTCCATTATGTTTTCTAGGTCAAGCATCCACGCAAGCAATCGTTCAACGCCTAATCCAAAGCCGGTATGCGGAACCGTTCCATACCTTCTCAGGTCGATATACCATTCGTAATCTTTTTGTCTCAAACCAAACTCTTTAAGCCGTTTGAGCAAATCTTCTTTGTTGTCTTCTCGGGCTCCGCCAGTGGAAAGTTCACCTATATTTGGGACGATCAAATCTACGGACATGACCATTTCCGGATTTTCCCTATACGTCTTACAATAAAATGCCTTTATCTTCTTTGGATAAGCATACACAAAGAGAGGCCCAAGCTCTTCTGCCAGAGCCTTCTCTTCGTTAAACCCGAAGTCCTCTCCCCACTTGATCTTGAAGCTTTTTTTACGAAGCTTCTCTACAGCTTCATCATACGTAATCCTGTTGAACGGCGCCTTTACCTTCGCCAATTTCCCTGCATCCACTTCTAAGGCCTTAAGCTCCTTTCTACACTGTTTTGCAACATTCTGGCACACGTGACTCACGAGATCTTCCTCTAAGCACATCAAATCGTCCATCGTTGAGAAAGCCTCTTCCGCTTCCACGTGCCAATACTCTGCGAGATGCCTTATCGTTCGACTCTTCTCCGCCCTGAACGACGGTGCAACACAGTAAACTTTCTCCAACGACTGGATCAGTGCCTCAAGATGCAGTTGCGCACTCTGGGTGAGGTACAAGTCTTTATCAAAATACTTCAACCCAAAAAGTGTGGCGCCGCCCTCGCACGCACTTGATATGAACATTGGTGGCGAAACTTCGATGAAACTTTTTTTTCTGAAGAACTCGTGTACAAACCTCAGCGTCTCGCTCCTCACCTTCATGATAGTATTCATCCTTCGACTCCGTAGCCATAAATGCCGAACGTTGCGCCGAAATTCTTCGCTTTGATCTTTCGTTATCGGGAATGTTTCAGCCAACCCAACTATTTTCAATTGATCTACGGAAACCTCAAAACCTCCAAGGGCTCGCTCATCCTTTTTCACAGTTCCACTCAACGTGGCAGAAGATTCGATCGTAACCCTTTTTGCGTCAGCCCATGCTGAACTGTCTTTCCTAACGGTGCATTGAACGATACCTGTGGCGTCGCGCATGATGAAGAAAACAATGTCTTTGCTTTCGCGTTTTCGATAAATCCACCCTCTAACGCTGATGCGTTTGCCTTCACAGCGGCCATCTAAGATATCTTCAATAGGCGTAAAAGACATCACTCACCATCTTTCACTCTTACTTTCCACTATTCCAACCTAAATATTTACTTATGATTTTTTCCGCCTTGAAACTAGCACCCACGCAAAACATATGGTGATACGCGTCTTGCTTCAAATGTTTCCACTCGTAGTCAGCGGTTTTGGCAAACCAGTCTTTGACCAGCTTTTCCACTTTCTCTTCTTTCACCATTCAGACATCTCTGCAAGGTTTCATCTTCTTGAAACAAACTTGTTGTCCTTTACGTAAAATCTCCATGGTTTGTCCACGCCGACCTTTATCCCAATTCTTTTCGTAGACACAAACTCAAAATTCTCCTTCACCTCTGATTCACATATGAGCAGTTCTTTGCTTTTCGTTAGGTCTAAGCCGTTCTGCTTTTTTGTTATGTTCATGGCTTCCGTCAGTTTAGCTGGACCGTTAGTCAGATTAAGCAGGTTTTTGTTTCCTCTGTTTTTCCGCATGGTTTCTATTCCATTTAGTGGTTCTAAGGCTCTGATCAAAACCGCGCCTGGAGTATTTTGCCCCTCGGTTACCACGTTGAAGCAGTAATGCATTCCGTATGTGAAATAAACGTAGGCAAACCCGCCCTTTCCAAACATCAATCGGTTTCTCGGCGTCATCCCCCTGTATGCGTGACTACCGGGATCATCACTGCCTCGGTAGGCTTCGACCTCAACAATCTTTCCCACGAGTCTAGTGCTATCGGTGTGTCTTACAAGCTTTTTTCCCAGCAACTCTTCTGCAACTGTAAGCGTTTCACGTATGTAGAATCTCCTAGGCAGAGGTTTCATCTCGTTTCACCAACAGATGAAAAGGTTAACATCTGGTGAGTCTGCGTATCGTTTTTGTTCCTATGTTTTCCGAGTTTTGATTCTCCATTTAACTCCTTCAGGTGTGTCTTCAAATGTTATGTCTAATTCTCGCAACTTTCTTCTAATCTCATCTGAAGTTTCATAATCTTCTTTGTCTCTGATTTTCTGTCTTAACTCAATGATGAAGCTCATCAAATCTCCAACTATTTTTTCATCGATTTGTTCTTTCTTTTCAGGAATAATCTGGAAGAAGTCGCCAAGCTTAACTATGGTTTCTTTTGCAGTTTCCAAATCTTCTTTTGAGTAAACATTCTCATCTATCCTTTTATTAACCAAAGAAATCAGTTGCCAGAAAGCAGCGAAAGCATGAGGAGTGTCAATATCGTCTTCCATGTGCTCTATGAATTGTCTCTCCAATCCTTGAATATCTTTCACAAAAGTAGGTTTTTTCTTCGGCGGTTTTACCGATTTTTCTTCGATCAACTCTAAGATGTTTGAAATCTTTTCCACATTTTTTTCAGCATCTTCTATGTCCTTTTTGCTGTAATCTAGGGGCTTCCGATAGTTTGCGGACGCCATCCACAGCCTCAAGGCCTCTGGTGAATGCTCTTCTAATGCGTCAGAGAGTTTGACGTAGTTGCCTCTAGATTTACTCATCGGCTCTCCATTTATTGTCAGTAGGCCTGTATGAACCCAGTATCGGACATACGGTTTTATTCCGGTAGTTCCTTCAGCTTGAGCAATCTCTGCTTCATGATGCGGGAAAGCGAGTTCAATGGCAGCTCCATGAATATCATATTGGGGACCAAAGTATTTGATTGCAATCGCTGTATCCTCAATGTGCCAGCCTGGATAGCCTAAGCCCCAAGGTGAAGGCCATTTGAGCGCATGTTCTTTGGGAGCTTTAATCCAGAGTGCGAAGTCTCTTGGGTTTTTCTTGTCGGGATTGATTTCAACTCTGGCTCCGGTCCTCAACTCTTTTGGGACTCTCTTGGAGAGTTTGCCGTACTCTTTGAATTTGGAAACGTCGAAGTAGACCGAGCCGTTGGCTTCGTAGGCGTAACCGTTCTTCAACAAGGTTTTAACTTGTTCTATTATCTCTATTAGGTGGCCCGTTGCTCGGGCTAGTATGTTTGGCCGTTCTAACTTCAGTTTGTCCGCTGCCTTCAAGTGCTTCCTCATATAGAAGTCAACAATTTCCATCGGGTCTTTTTTTTCTTCTATAGCTTTCTTGATTACTCTGTCTTCTCCTGTATCTTCTCTTAGATGGCCAACGTCGGTGATGTTTTGTATGTAATAAACTTTGTATCCTAGGAATTTCAGGAATCTTATCAATACGTCGTAGAAAGCGTAGGTTCTTCCATGGCCTAGGTGCATGTAGTCGTAGTCTGTCATTCCGCAGACGAAAATCTTCACTATACCTTTTTCTAAAGGCTTGAAGACTTCTTTCTTCCCGCTCATCGTATTAGTAAGTTTTAGCACCATTGATGTTTCACACTTCTGTTAGAGAATCGAGGGGCATAACCCTTCTGGTTCAAACCCCTCCTCTACGCTCTTCATTTTTAAATAGCAAAATATAGGTATTCCCATACCTGCGCATGCCTAAATCAATTTCGTAGCCCTTTTTAGATCATCTATCATTCCTTTAATAATATTAAACCCACCCTGCCAAAATTTCTCTGAACGTATGTCTACACCTACTTCAGTGAGTACCTTTTCTGGACTTTCAGAACCACCGTATGAAAGTAGTTTTATGTATTTTGGTTTGAATGATTCTCCCTCTTCCTTGAACTTATTATAGAGCCCTAGTGTAACCAAATTTCCAAAACTGTATGTCCAACAATAGAATGGGTACCTGTAAATATGAGGTATAGTTATCCATTCCCACTTGAATTCCTTTGGCACTTGGACAGCATTACCAAATTGCTTTTTCAAACCTGAAAAGTATAAATCCGCTAATTTGTCCACTGTGGCACCTTTATCAACAGCGCTGTGAGCATCCTTCTCAAATGTCGTGAAATAAGCCTGCCGTGGTATAGTCGCATACAGCTCACTCAAAATCAGCACAAGTAAGTCTTGTTTAATTTGAGGGTCCTTCTCTTCTTCCATCAGCTTCTCTGAGAGGATCAGTTCCCCAAAAATGGATGCTATCTCTGCAAGAGGTGTATGTGAATGGTATGTTAGTTGGGAGTGGTGTGATGCCAACATTGTGTGGAGAGAATGTCCTACTTCGTGTCCAATCGACATAACATGGCTTATACTGCCAGCATAATTTATGAGGACATAAGGTATAATTTCTGGTGTAATGCTCATGCAGTAAGCTCCAGACATTTTTCCTTTTCGTATCTCGGAATCTATATGGTCTTGTTCAAATACTCTTCTTGCTAATTCTCCAAGCCTTGGATGAAAGGAATTGTAAGCGTCAAGAACCATGTTAACAGCATCTGAATATTGAATCTTTTTTTCGGATTTTTTTAGTGGGGCGTAAATGTGATATCTACTCATCTGTTTCATTTTTAGAAGTCTTGCTTTTAAGGAAAAGAACTTCTGAAAAATTTCGGAATTTTCTTTACACACTGATAAAAGTGTATGAACCGCTTCATCTGGTACATCGTTTGCCAAATTGAATACGGATATAGGAGACGAATAATGTCGTGTCTTAATGTATTCATTTCTCCAGTCTCTTACTAGTGCTTGGTAAATTTCTCCTAAAACATCTTTACGGGGGATGAATTCCTTGTAAAGCGCCTTGTATGCAGCTTCTCTTCGCTTTGTATCCGGCCCAAATACCAGTCTCACAAGTTCACCATATGCGAATTTCTGGGTTTTTCCTCTTTCATCTTTAAGTGTTTTACCATCAACCCATATTGTAAACTCAAAAGCGTTTGCGATCTGTTCGTATAGCTGGATCATTGCCAAACGACCAGTAGTGTTTTTAGTATTGATCGCCTGCTCTACTGCTTCGTCCAAAACGTGAGGCTTCAGTTTTCTCAATTTCTTTACGTAATAAACATAATCCTCGTTGATATTTGCCGTCAAACGATTAGCTGTTTTATCATCAAGTTTTGTCAACCAAAGGTTAAAGAAAACGGTTCTGTTTGATACATCTGCATCGAGTTCATCCATTCTACTTTTGAAGGCCCTCGCCTCCTGAGAGGTCGTGTCTTGTGAAAAATACATGTATGCATAGCACTCAAAACGAGCATCGTTCTTTCTGATTTTTTCGTACAGTTTTAAAGCCTTGAGTAGATCGTTTGTAGAAATTTTGGGAGAAAGCTTTTGTTTTAGATGTTCAAACCGTTTCAAGTCGCTTTTGAGTTTTTCTAATTCAGTATCAAACTCGGGTCCAGAATGTGATGGGAGTACGTCATTTAGATTCCAAGTTTGTTGTTGGCATTTCATCTTATCCGCCTCGTTGAACATTGAGGAATACAGATATTATTTGTTGTTTCTATATAAAACCAATGTAAAAACCAATATTTTTGCATGCATGCAATAGCGGAAGAGTTATACTAAAAAAGAACCAATTAAGATGATAAGATGTGAAATGTCAGAAACAGAATCTTTGTTAGAGCGTTATTGGAGACTTAGAGGAGAGGCGGATGAATTATATCAGAGACGAATGAGAGAAATCAAGCAAAAAATTAACGTGGAAATGAGAGAGTCTATACAAAGAGAACTTGATGTTTTGGAAGACGCTATAGAGAGAGGAGACCTTGCTGAGGTTTTGCGTCACAAGTTAATATTAGAAGTCCTATTGGGATAATGCATGTATCTATCTAAGAACCTACACTTCTCTAGATGTAATACCGTCTGTCTTCTGTCTTCCTTATTCCACCAAGGAACGTCCCAGTAAAATAGTCTAACCATTGTTGTTCCTGCAAGTCTAAATCAGCGTCTTCCACTGTCACAGCTTTCTCTCTTGAAGTGGCCCCTGCTTTCTCAAATTTAGAAATAATTCTATGATTCATTTTAAACTGAATCCCGGAAAGAGACAAATTACAAATCCCCCCTTATGTATGCGCGCTTATTTGCTAATTTCATGTTTTCACCTCGTGTTTTCCGTAGAATGGTCAAGAAAAGCGACAAAATGCAACAAAAGCCTTTGTCAATACTCTCGAAGAGAATTCTACCTCTTAACGTAATACACTTGATCACATATTAAGATATGCGTGCATGCATGTTGACTTATCCAAGCGAAGTGCAACACCGAACAGCATTTTTAAAGGTGTATGACGTATTGAAATTAACGGAGGTACCTATGATGAAAAGAAGCAAAAGCACAACAGAACTAGAAAAGAGAGTTGAAGACTTAGAGATATTAGTTCACGGTATAATAGCGTTAGGTGGAAGAGCTATGATTGATAAGGCTAGAAAACTAGCGCAGATTGAAATAATGCCTTACGCAACAGAGGAGATAGAACAGGATGACTTGATTAAGGTAATAGGCATAAAACGATTAGAGACACAACAAACACTAAGCAATAGACAACTAAAGGAATACCGAAGGATCATAGAGGAAACCAATAACAACAACAATCACTAACCCTTTTCCCTTTTTGTTTTAGCATGCATGCTCATAACTTCCTCTCGACATTTTCTCAGCCAAATCCTCGTGGATAGCTACCTTATTAATCGTTTTAAGGTTTTGTTGTTTTGATCTGCAACTCGCGCGCGTGTATGAAGTGGAATGACTATTTACGTATTGATATCTTCTCATTCAATGGGTCAGGACTTATACCGAGTCTTTGCATTGAATCGACACCAATAATGACGTCATCTAATAAATGCTCCATAATGACGAACTTAGGTTCTTCTTCGCTTACATCTTTAATTACTAGTTCTTTGAACCTGACTCTTTCACCTTTTGCCTTACTCATATCGGCTAGAGTTACCTCGTGCTCTCCCTCATAGGTACCAAATCCAATTGAGTCAACATTATCTCCATCAGAAAGTTGTTTTCTTATGTAATTGCGGGATGCTCCAGTGTCAAACAGTGCCGTAATTTTTTTCTCTTTTAGAGTCCCGACAATCTTAACTTCTTCTCTGATTGACCCCAAGGGGATTAGAATCTCCAAGTAGAGTCTCGTTGGAACTGTAATACTTCTCCTGTGACTGCATCCATATCGAACATTCCTGATTTGGTAGTGGAGAATGTGCCTAACTTCTCGGTATACTCTATATTGATTTTCCAGATGTTTCCTTCCAGTTTGGCATAAGAAATCTTGAAATCCTTTACTTCCAAAGCTGTTTCAAGATGAACTGCAATCTTTTGCTTTACTTCGGCAAAGCTCAAATGTGGAAGTTCGATGTAATTTCCACATTTAGGACATTTAATAACAATGTTCTTGATAACAGCGTCGCCACCTATGCCTTCAACCAGAACTTGCTCACAATTTCCACATACCAAATCTGTTTCGCCTTTTCCCTTAAATGCAGGAAACATACCTCGCAATTCTAAAACAGTCCTTGTGTCTTCTGCGGGTCTAGGAATTATTCTGAGTTTGACTTTTACTCGGGGCATCGCGTTCCCAACAGCTAATAAATTAATCGAGGCTTTATGAACCTTGTCCCAAATGTCTTTTGCATGCATGCAAGTGGAAGTCAAAGAACTGAAACAAGAACCTGCAAAATCACCCAGAAATAGTTCGCCTTCGGGCAGGACATAAGTCCTCTGTAGGTAGCATGCTTCTACAGTAACCTCTGGCGTACCCTTTTGCTATATTTCGTCCGATTTAAATGTTTTCTCTTACAACCAAAAATGCATGTATGCATATGGTTTAGGGTTTACCCCTTTTGCATGCATGCAGTCTATAAAGAGGCAAACTAATTAGTCGGATCTTCATTCTCATATTTGGTGTAAATGAAACCTACTTACAAACCAGATTTCAGTTCAATCTTGGACGTTATTGATGCTAACCCCTATCTTAATATGTTGTTTCAAGAATTTTCTCAAGAAAAATCTCTTCTGTCTGAATTGTTATTTGTCCACAGAAATCAGCTATTTCCGACATTAGATGAAAGAATACAATTCCAGTACATTTTTTGGGATAACTTGGAAGGTTCTTCAAGTCCTGAGACATCAGTGATTGCTGTAGAAGAGAAAATGGCAAGAGCAAAGCAGTTCCCAAAAGACATGGAAATGTCTCTTGAGGATTTGGTGTATAACATCCGAGATTTAGTCCTATATTTCGCTGTACGGTTTTTCAGGGAAAACGAAGAATTGATGGAACTTGCGAATTCTGAGAGTTTTGACTTCACTAAAATGAAGGAAACTCTCAAGGATTTTTCTTCGATAAGGAGCACTTTTGAACAGATAATTCAAGAAATTTCGAATGTTGAGAGTTGTGAGGAAGAAATCAAAAAAAGCTAGAGTATCTTGGCAGTTTGCAATGGCTCACTAAGAATTTGCTTACTGACTTTATGAGCATGGCAACAAATACCCTTCAACAAATCACATTCCTTCCGATGGCAGGATATGAAATTAAAAAAAGAATCTTGCATTGCCAAAAATTGAAACCTGAAGAATACACCGCTATTGTAAATGAAATGTATATGTTCAAATTATTTGATCGATGTCAAAGTATTTTCTGGTGTGAAAATTGCAGAGATGTCAGACAGATTTATTCATCGATTTCCATGATCGACCCTTACCATGTTGATATGCACTGTTTGAAATGTCAAAGGCCTATGTGTACTGCTATTGTCTATCATCCTATTGATGAGTTGTTGAAATGTATTAGTTTCAAAGATGGAATACTGGCGATTTATCTGGGACATCTTCTGAGGGAAAAACATATTACTTTTCGGTACTCAGTTCATACAAAATTTGAAAATGATTTCATTTGCACAACTGATTCGGGGACAGTATTGATTGAATGTGGAATGCATAGAACAGATGTGGAACAAAGAGGGTTGAAAAACATTCTAGAAAAGGATGTTGATCAACTAATCCGTCATGCCGAAACTCTGAAGAAAGAAGGGAATGATGTTGTGCTGTCAGTTGCTTTATCTAACTACAAGTCACAGAATATTGAAAATGTAGTAGCTCAAATGAATAAATCAGCAAAATATGGCAAACCCATTAGGGAACACAACATTAGAATAGTTGGTTATGACCAAATAATCAGTGTTTTAGATGAAATGAAGGGCTCTTAGCTATTATCGGTCAAAGTTTCCTTATGTTTATAGGGGCTTCTTCTCCTGCATGCATGCAAAATCCTCTTTATCGTCGATTTACTTTTTCAACCGATATTTCTAGGAACTCTGTTATTCCCATTTTTTCCGCAATTTTCCTAATGAAATGTATTCTATGGTCTTTCGTAACGTCTAAAATAATCAAAGAAGGAATTATGGCAATAAATATGAAAGCTGGGAATCCAAAGAAAAACACTAGAGTGCCGATTAGCGAAGTTGGGTTTAAAAAGGAAATTGCTGTTTCGCTAAAATAGACTATTAGAAATTGGAGATAAGAAAAAACAACTCCGATTCCTGCGTATCCTCTCAGGAAGTCCGTGAATCGTCCACCTACCGTTCGTATCTCGACCGGTTGATCCTTTCCCGCTACTTTTTCCTCATTTGAATAAACGATTCCCGCATCTGTCAGAAACCATGTGGGCGAGAAAACTAGCGTGCCTATTCCTGTTGTGAACATTAACAGAACAATAAATCCTGACATGTAACCCATAGCTTCTTTATTAACAATTAGTTCAAATATCTGTGGAGCTGAGAATAGGATTACAAAGTTGATGCTGAGCGCCATTAGAGCGGGAAAATATGCACGAGATATTTTGTCGAAAGCTAGGGGTTGAGGCCTTTCTTGGATCCCGCAGAAAATTTTTGAACCAAGAATAATTTTACGAATGAAAAGTAATACCGGTCCTAGGAAGTATCCACCAATTAATGCTCCGAGTAAGCCCGAAATCGGGGCAAACACTAAGAAAATTAGTTCCAATTGAGTCCATCGATTATAAAATGGAATAAGCGGAGTCAAATATCTTCCAGAGTCGAAGAGGTTTTCAAGTTCCACATTTGAACTAGCGTAACTAAGTAAAAAGAGCACCACGACATAGTATACGAAGACAATTATCAGTGCTTTTTTATACCTTGAAAGCAATTCCTTAATATTCGAATCTAAAGCCTCCATCTATTGCTAGTTTCATGTAATATTTCTTAATTCGTTTTTCTATTTTTCTGACAAAAACGAGGGGTTAAATTTTAACCCCCCCCCAAAAGAATGACGACGAGTGACGAGATGCGCGCGCGCATAGGCTATCGGCTTTGCATCCGTGACAACTCTTGAATGCTTTGAACTCGGTGTACACTTTTCTACTTACGGTGGCTCTTTCTTAGCGTGCTCTTCCTCGTACTCTGGGCTCGAGAAACGTCCACAGCCACTCGACAAACTCGCGCGCGCAGGCATAAATAAAGTTATAAAGGAATAGTTATTTTAAAGTTATAAAATGAGGAGGTATTAGAATGAAATTAGATGCTATTAATCTTGGTTCAATTTTTGTAGGACTGATATTAATACTCGTAGCAGCATATGTTTTCATATATGGGGGCAGTGAATCCGACAGGTTTTTTGGTGGAGGGATTGTGCTCATAGTAGCGATAGTCCTGTTTATAATACCTGCATTTATTAGGAAAGAAAAGAAGTAACTTCCTAAAACAAGGTTTGAACTCGCCTGCATGACTGCATGTCCTCAAGTTGTACTAAAGATTTAGGTCCCAAAGCCAAACGCATGCATGCTCATAACTGTCCTCTCGACATTTTCTCAACCAATTCTTTCACCGACATTTTAGCGTAGTGGGCAGCCATGTGTTCACTTGTCCAACCAAACCACCTCATAAGATTAAGCACACCAAAGTCATGTTCAACAGCTAACTGACTAGCTCTCTCTCCTCGGAATCTGTGAGGCCACCAGTCTTTGTCAGCCCCAATCACCTGTTTGTACAACCAATCGTAACCGTATGAAAACAACTTTCCTTCTCCCACTTCTCCCACCCAGTCCATCATAGGCTTAACCAGTGCGTCACTCTTCATCATTGCCACCTGTCGATAACTTTGTCCAATGTCCCTTTGCTTCAAAACTAGCATTCCAGTAATTAAAATATACTTCCCTTTGTCATGGAATTGTGCCCCTTCCAATGATAGAACTTCGCTAGCTCTCCCTCCTGTTTCAAAGAGAGTAGCAATCAATCCCTTCTCGATCTTGGTGGGGCACCTTTCCACCATACTAGATAGTATCTTCCACCCACAAAAAGAACGGATGCTCATGGTGCTCCTGCGTTTATATTCTCCAGTACCTTCCGCACCCTTACCCGACCACCATCCCTCTCCCATTATTAACCATTCTCCTCCTGCTTTCCATCAAGGAAATATATGATTCCTTGAAAGAAGGTCTTTTTGGTTGTATCGTATGATACATTTGGGGGTCTTAAATATATATTATTGATACCCTACGACATATCTCTCAAAACGTCTGTATGGTGTTCCCTATGGTAAAACTCAACTACATCCCGTATACCACAAGAATTAGCACCACACTATCTCCTTTACCATCAAAACCGTCAATGGAAGGTATATACTCTCCTAAGTCGAATAATGGAAGGTATAGGTATCCTATGGTGTTACACTACTTCCGACTTCACATCGTCATCGTACTCAGGTCTATACACCACATACACCTTCCTAGGACTCTCCCTTTCCCACACTAGACACTCATTGTCTCTAACTATATCCCTTAACTTCCTATACGCAGGTTCCCTTGAACACTGAAAAATTTCCTGTATCCTCGGTAGCAAATCTTTCAATCGAATCTTACTGTTAGCCGTAAATAGTTGCGACAGAAGTTTGCTTCTCTCACTAGACTTCTTTATTTCTTCTGGGGTCGGTGGCTTTATGAATTGAGCCATGTTTACTCACCTTTGACGGTTACACGGGCTTGGGAACTCACGACCAGTCGCTGGCATGACCACTCAAGATCAAATATTGCCTTTACAGAACTAGAATTTTTTGATTGAAACGTTCTTGGTCAGCTTTGATCGCCCACGCATGCACCACAAACTTATTGCACTAGAAAAGCAATCATGATTCATGGAGAAACTGTTGGTGAATCTGTGTGAAAATAAGAGTAGGCGACATAAAGTTATATTATGAGTCTCATGGAAAGGGTAAGCCGATTGTTTTTTCTTATGGATATTTAGAGGACTGTTCTGTATGGGATTACCAGGTTAAGCATTTCGCTAAAGATCATGCTGTCATATTGTATGACCATAGAGGACATGGCAGATCAGATAAGCCGAATGTAGGAGAAGGAAATTATTCTGTTGAAGTGCTTTCAAACGACCTATATGCTTTCATAAGAAAATTGAACTTGGAAAAGCCTACAATTGTTGGTTTTTCGCTGGGAGGAATGGCAGCAATAATGTTTGCTTTAAAACATTCTGACGAAATCTCTAAACTGGTTTTAGTAGGCGCAACTGCCAAGTTGACTCTGCCAATGTCCGCCAAATTTTTCGGAGTTCTGAAGTTTTTTCTAACTTACGAGAAATTCCTACAGATATTCTGTAAATATAGGTTCTACAGGCCTTCAAAGCAGTTTGTTCATGACGAGTTTGTCAGAGCATCAAAAGTTGATGAATCCATAGCGTTCGAGTGTTGGAAAGAATTGACTGAAAACTACGATGTCAGAGACAAGGTTTCCAAAATAGACAAACCAACACTGATTATTGTGGGTGAAAAAGACAAAGTAAACCTGGAAGCAAGCCGATACCTAAATAGAGAGATCAAAAGCTCAGAATTGCGTATTATCCCAGACAGTGGTCACACAGTGATGATTGAAAAACCCGAGGAATTTAATCAAATTCTAGAAGAGTTCATCGGATAGACAGAACTAATCAGCGCGCGCGAGCGGGAAGGAAGAAAGGAATTAAAATTTAATCCCACACACACAAATAAATACGGATTTAGGGGACAGGGGGAGGGGTTAGCTAGTTAAAACTTGGGTGCTATTATTTAGATTGAAATCTATAAATTAAGTATAAGAGAATGATGCGTTGCCAATGAAATCTCTATTGGTTTTGTTTTCGTATCATCACAATAATACTGAGAAAATCGCTAACGTCTTCGCAAAAGTTCTTGATGCACAAATAAAAACGCCACAGCAAATCAACCCTGAAGAGCTTCAAGAGTATAGTCTAATAGGCTTTGGCTCAGGGATATATGGTGGAAAACACCATAAAGTTCTGCTTGACCTTGCTGATAAACTACCACAAGTCACCAACAGGAAAGCATTCATTTTCTCAACCAGTGGAGTTACAAAGAAAAATCAGCCAGAAATTCACTCGTCGCTTGGGGAAAAACTGCAATCTAAAGGTTACATGATTGTTGATGAATTTAATTGTAAAGGTTTTAACACTAATAGTTTTCTTAAACTATTTGGGGGAATAAATAAGGGTAGACCTAATGCTGAAGACCTCAAACATGCGGAAGAGTTTGCTCAGAACCTGAAGCAGAACCTGCAAACTTAAATCTTGAAAAATCGACACATTAAGGACAAGCATTCGCCAAGGATGAAATCAGTTTGAACGAGTCAGAAGCGACTGAGAGCTGGTTTTCTAGGGGTAAGGCAGAGGCGGAGAAAGGTATCCCGTATAACCAGCGTGTCGTGGGCATCGCTATAGTTGTGTTTAGCGTCTTGATGGTGTTGTACTTCGTTGCCCATCAGACGTGGTCAACAGGTTTTTTCACTGCAACATTCGGCACGTTGGAGATGATCATGCTTTATGGATCTCTGATTGCTTTGATTGTTTCAGCTGGCTTGGAAGGGGTATTTGGTCAAAGACTCCTTTCTCGCCTCTTTGATGTTTTTGGTGGACTTATTTTTATCACTATCGGCCTTGCTTGGCTCTTTGTGGTCTTTCCCTTTGAATTTGCTTATTTTGCTGACGTGTTGCCGGATTTCCTCAGATTTCTGGTGCAGTGGATTTCCAACGACATCGCTCGAGTGCTGATGGTGCTGGGAATCATCGTGATGGGGGCTGCGGCAGTTTATACACCGATAGCTTACGGGTTCGTTGGCAAGAAACGCTCCATGCGCGCGCATCCGCCAACTAAACATCAATGAATTTAACATTATAACATTCCTCGCACAGGTGCGCCTTCACATACTTGCATGCACGATGCTTCGACCCGCTGCTCTCTGAATGCTGCAGATAATAACTTGGATTGACCCATGTTACTTTAATATATTAATAAAATAACTTGTCTTGAGCCAAGATATTATCTACGTCTCTGAACATACATGAACCTCTTGTCACCAATCGCCTTTTCCGTTACTTCGTATTCGCCGCTATGATTGCTAACAAACTTCCTTATTCTCTGCCGTGCAGCTTCTTTACTCAAATCAAATCCTTCGTTTATAGCCTTCACCAGATCGCCGTGATAAATCCCTGTTTCACCGATTTTCTCCCGCACAAATTTGTCGAAGCTTTCCCATGGAATCAAACACATCACCTCCTCGTCATCTTTCTCAAACGTCAAATCCTTAACTTCAAATTCTTCATGAATCTCGCGAGGGATCAAGCCGAAAACGTAAATCCTCCTTTGACGGAGCGCGGGCCTCACCCTATGTATAGCCTGATACATTTCATACTCTTCAACCATCCGTCGAAAATTTTCTAGGTCAGGATCAGCATATTTGTATCCGCCGTCAAATTGTTTTGCAGCTTCTGTTGTCCATGATTTTCGATGGTAGAATTTCTCAAAGTTCTTGGCTAAGCCTTCGATATTCACTTTGTAGGTGCCAATAACAATCAGCAGGTCACAGTGTTCAAGTTTATTGCTCCCACGTAGATTGCCAAAATCCAGAGATATTATGTGGGCATAATGTCCCACTGGGGTTGGGAGGAAATCAGCTAAGCCAGCATTTTTGGGCTTGATTATTCCAACTTTCAGTTCGGAAAGTGGCTTCTCCTGTGATAAGAGGATTGTTTCAATCCGTTGTCTGATTATTTGTCTTTCACGTCTGTTCTTGGTTATTGACGTGGTCGTTGGAAACCAAGCATCTGAGTATTTTGGGCTTCTAACGCGAAATACACTGGATTTTGCGATAGGCTGGTCGAGAGTCATTTTTTCGTAGTGAAGTTTGATCGGTTCGCCATGTTCTTTCTGGAAGCTCTTGGCTAGCATCTCTAGAAAGGCGTTGTTAATCTGCGCTCCGACAATAATGACTTCTCTATTATTTTCCATCGACAACTCGAAAATTGGCATTGGAATAGGAACCGAAAACTCTTCCTGCCATCCATAGATTCTAGACAGTCTATACCAGTCGAGAAGTTGTACAGGATCAATTTGAAGTAGTACGCTACGCGCAGCTTCTTTTGAGAGTTTGCTTCCTTCCATGAGTAGCCTCTGCAAGCCCTTTTTTAGTCTAGGTTCTATCGTGTGAAGTATGTATCGTTTGAGACCCTCACCTTGTGCTTTAAAAAGCTCTTCTAAAGTGTTGTAGTCAGATGCGTTCAAGTTGTAGAGTTGATGTACATAATTCCTCATTGTTGTAAGGTGAGGTAAGTCATTTTTCATCAATACAACATCGTCAACCACTACTAGGTCAGGATCATATTTCTTGACGTGCTCAGTGAATAGGTAAGTGGCGGGAGCAATGACGATATTTGCTGGTTGCTGGAATTGTATTATATGTGGGCATTCATTGGCTGAGATAAGTTTCACTGATTGACATAATTGACATATCCAACGAGTGGGAGCGTTGACTTCAAGCATTGTTCTGATTGGCTCTTCTTGTTTTATCGGACAAGCACGCTTCATACCATACCAGTGAGTGACTTCCAATCCTTCAAGGAAATTCTCACGTTCGTCAAGTTGCTTGTGAGAAGTGATGAGGTAGATCTTCTTCTTGTCAGGATTGTTTCTGAGCAGTTCGTCAATTGTCTTTGTTTTTCCGACGCCAGGGATTCCAGTGAGGATTTTGACTTCATTGGTCATTTCTCCTTCACCTGTGCCACTGGTACGGCGCCTTCTCCATCGCCAACCCAAAGCTCACGCTCTTTCAATAAATCTGCATAAAGATAGGTCAATTTCAAGTCCTCTAGCAATTCCCTAAAAGTTTTCTTCCGCGTTGAGGAATGATCTATTGAGGTTAGCCGCCTCCTTCCTTTTTTTATCAAATCATGTTTCAGCACCTAGCGATGATTCGGGATTAGCTAAGTCTTGTAGCAGACGTTGGAATTTCGTTTCTCTGCTGCTAGGATTTCGTACATAGCCATGTTTTACAGCGAAGCTGTAGAATTCTTTGAATTTTTTGACTTCTTCTGGAGAGAAGCGTTTCCCTAATTTTTTAATGTGGCCTCGATACTGTGCTAATAGGACAAAGGAGTATCCCCAGCAATTGGGGCATTGGGCTCTTTCAGGAACATTGTTGGCGTTCCATTTGCTTTTCCATCTATGTCCACATGAGACGCATATGGCTTCATTTTTTTCTGGCATATTCCTCTCCTAGAAATAATGATTATTAAGAACAATATATATTTTATCGATATCAACATATAAAATGGAGGTTGAAAAATCTGACAAACAAAAAATTCACCCTAACTTTGCACTTTGTGTCCTGTCGTCTCCCCAGCTGGTTCTCTCCTCATATCACCGAAGACCTACACCCGAGAATGCAAGCTACCTTTGAAGCAAAACCTTGGCTGGAAGATGACCAAGTAGTCGGCATACAGCTCAATATGAAAGACCCAATAGACATAGCTGAAAAGTTGCCCGCAATGAAGTCAGGCCAGGTAAAAGTGAGTAATCTCAGGAAGAGCTTCTACTTGTACATCCCTAAGAAAGAGTGTAGCCATTTCCGACACAAGAAAAATGAAGATGCTAAAATCGAGTGCGTGTTCGAAAAAGGTTGGTTAAAGCTTCGCTGGTTGCCCAAGTGGAGATTTGGCACAGCTGAATCCTTCTTCGGATCAAAATGTGAAAAGGGTTCGTAGACCTTAATCGATGCTACTCTCTTTCCCCTGGCTCAACATAGCTTAAGCCGAGTGCTTCAAAAATCTCTTTTTCTGTTGAAGCAATCACTTCTCCGTTCTTGGTTAATCCACTATGACTCAATTTCCATCCTTTTTTCCGCGCAATCATTGAAAGCTTAATGTTATGCGCTGCTGAACCCGTTCTAATCAAAATCAGCGTTCCCCATGTTTCAGGTGTGGCGAGATAGAGGTCGATCTGCTCGCCCTTGTAAACCACTCTCTTCACTTGTTTTCCGTCAATGCTGATTTTGGAGATTCTCCTTAGCTTAAGCGTGAAGTCCCACGAGTGTTCAGGTTTAACCAAGAGAACAAGATCAATATCCTTCACTTCTGGCTTGCGTCTTCGAATAGAACCGACAATCTTGACTTGCTCACAATAGTCGGTTATTTCGTTTATGAACTGCTCAGCTAACCTCTGCGCTTCTTCCAATTGCATATCTAAATCTTACGGGGAATAGTTTAAAGTTCCTCTTATCATGTAGTAATTATACGTATTATCTCCCTGTGTGTGCTCGTAGCAATCAGCGCATGCCTACAAATTGCGGAAGCATTCTATCCCTCGGGATAATGCACAGCAGATTTAAAGCTGTTTGACAACTAGGTGAAGTAGGAGATACTATGACGATCGATGAACAAACTCACAGAAAACTCGAGGAGATTATCAAGACAATTGAAAAACGTAAGGAGACCTTTGGAAAGGCTCTTGTGGGTTTCGCTTTCTCGAGGAACGATAAGAGTGAGTTGAGGGTTTGCTTTGGCCTAATGAATTTTCTGGGAAAAGGGGAAGCTTCACCCAAACAAACGACGCATGACTACGGCAGATTTGTTCTTACTAAGAAGTCAGTAGAGGTGCCCATGGTCATTGATCTCATGCGTTCGATTTTCAAAGATGAGGTCCTGAACTTTGATAGCTGGTCAGAAGTCCCTTTGAAAATTCGCTTGAGCGACATGAATTTCGTTCAGAGTCGCAGTCGGTATGGATACATTTCAAGTGTATGGCCGATGCTATATGCTTATGGTGACATAGACAACAGCATTCGGGGGCAGATCCCTCATCATTCACTGTCAAAACTTGAGTTACCTTTGTTTCCTAGCGGTACCGAAGCCATAAACGTCTTTTTTGAACTTCATCTTCCACAAGATTGGTATAAGGTGGAAAATCGTATAGAGTTTCTCGTCCCAGACTATAGAGCTAGGATCAAAAATCTTCGACTGACTGGAAGTAGGATAACTGTCGAGGCGGAGACCAAAAGAATTGCTTCCAAAGACGTACTGGCTAAGTTCTACTGCAAAACCGCAAACGAAAGTTTCAGGTCAGGAAACTTACCTCTTGAAGATGGTCGTGCATATTATGTTACGGACGAGGACCCAGCTCAAGTTGAGGTCCACATATTCTCGGCTGTGGATGGCGATAGCATCGATCGAAGGAGCTTTGACTACAGATACCCTTCGCGGGAAGAAGGGATAATAATTGAAAATATTGAGGTTCAGCTCCTTGACCTAATCAATAAAGGAGAAAACGTCAACGTAGAGTTCAAAAGAGAGTTAACTGAAACGCAGGCTCGAATAAGGTTCTTGGAGACAGTCGTAGCCTTCGCCAACACGAATGGTGGAACCATATTTCTCGGGGTCGATGACAATTGTGGAATCAAAGGTTTCAAAGAGGGTGCGGAGACTAGGATAGTGGATTTGATTGCAGATCATTGTGATCCCTCAATCGGGATTCAGACAAACCCAGAGGTATTGCAGGATGTACCAATCACTTTGGTGAAAGTCACGGAGGGAACGAATAAGCCATATACCTTGAAAGATAGAGGGATTTTTGTGAGAAGAGGATCTTCAAACAGGCAGATAAAGCGGACGGAATTGGATGACATTTACTACAAGAAGCAATCCTCTTCACGTTTTTAGATAGCATAACGATGTCTAGGTCTTTCTTCCTCTCTAGTCTCTATTATTTGCTGTAGTCTTCCATCATACCAGAAAATAATGGTGTAAGCGAACAAAGGAATGGCAATTTACGCTTCCTTTGAATGGATTTCAGAATCACATAAAAAATGTGGGTTTTGATTTTCCCGCTATCACTGCTATGATCGTAGACATGCACACAGAAAGGTTTTTCTGAAGCAATCATTTAATTACTACGACTAAACATGGCAACCGAAAAGGAAAGCCCCAAGGAACGTAAGAAATATCGCCCAAGAAGACCCTTCCCTATATATACACTTGAAGAAGCACTTAAGGTTGCCAAAGTAATCCAAGACAAGAACGCTGGAAAACCTTGGAAGCCAATTTTCGTTGCTGAGGCAATGGACATTTCGCCTACGGGCAACAAATTTAGGGATACTGCAAGCTCGGCTCATAAATATGGACTTACAAAAGGCACTTGGAATGCTCAGTATATTTCACTTACCCCTCTAGGAAGTTCAATAACGAAACCTGTTGACCCAAAACAGGAAGTGAAAGACCGCCAACAGGCAGTTTTAAGAATCGAGATTTTCAAAAGGGTATATGAACACTATCGAGATTCAAAGTTTCCTTCTCAGGAAGACAGTTACTTCAAGAATATGCTCAACTCCGATTTCAATGTCCCTCGTGAGCTTGTTGACGAATGCACTACACTCTTGATAGAGAACGGTAAATTCACTAACATAATTCGTGAGTTGAAAACGGGTTTGTTTGTTGTTTTTGCCGAAGAGCCACTGAAAGCCCTTCCAGAAATGCCAGAGGGCGAAGAAGGGCTCGCGAAAATCGGAGAAGCTGAAAGCCCTCCAACAGAGGGAGAGAAGATAACACCTTCACCACCAGTTGTTAATCAAATATTCGTGGCTCATGGTAAGAATACTGCTCCACTTGAACAATTGAAGGGTATGTTAACTCAATTCCAAGTCCCATTTAAAGTAGCTATAGACGAACCTCATGTAGGGCGTCCTATTTCGCAAAAAGTCGCAGATTTGATGAAATCCTGCACTTCGGCAATAATTATTTTCACAGCCGATGAAGAATACACAGATGCTGACGGAAATAAGATCTATCGACCCAGCGATAACGTGGTCTATGAATTAGGAGCGTCTTCAGTTCTCTACGGAAAAAAGATTGTCATTCTCAAGGAGGAAGGTGTTCGTCTTGCCAGCGACTTCAGTGACTTGGGATATATCTCATTTGAGAAGAACAAGATTAAAGCTAAGGCAATGGATATAATAAAAGAACTCATCGGATTTGGTCTGCTTAAAGTGACACCTGCTTAATATGTCTCTCCCTTCGGTTTCTGTGAAGTTTGTTTAATCTTCTCTTCGCGCCATTCCTTCAATTCTTTCTCTGCTTCACGGTCAGCTTCTTCCTGCTCACGTAGCCATTTTTCCCAGAGTTTACGAGTGATACTCTCAACTTTACTCTCCATAAATCTGCTCAAGTCTCCAATCACGTCATTTTGTTGCTCAATTCTTCTATTCAGATCAGCAATTCTAGCTTCTAATTTTCGCACGTCCTCTTTGATCTCAAGACTTTCCTCAACTTCACCGTAAACCGTTAGGAAAGGTTCAACACGGAGATATTCAAGCTCAAGCACGGCTTTGCTCAACTCACTATAATCTTGGCCCTGACTGTTTTTGTGTCCCATAAACGCGTTTGTATAGAGTTCAGTGATTCCTGCTGTATCACACGCTGTTCGGAAAAGATGACGCATACGTTTGGGGCGTAGAGGGTTATGCTCTCCGTTCTCCCACTTGATCCCCATTTTTCTAGCTGCTTCTCTGAACACACTTGAAAGGTTGGTAGCGGTCATTCTACGTTTTTCGCCTTTCCAACCCGACGTTATGAAAAGCGGCTCTTTGTCGTCTGCATCACGTCGTTCTTGCTGAATATACTTTCTGATGAATTTTGTTGCTTCCTTTGAGATGAAAGTTCGGAATAGTGCGCTAGATTTGGTACGGTTCCCTTCCCAGAAAATCCTATTTATCTCCTGCTCACGTATGTCACCGACATTCAGCTTAAAGAGATCATTGGAGTCTTGCGAAGAAGATAACAGAGTTAAGGTTATGGCGACATCACGGAGCTTAAGATTAGCAAGGAATTGTTGCATCCTTTCACGGTTAAAACGGATTGTCCTTGTTTTCTCGTCAACATCGTAGAACGTGTAAATCTTATCTTTCTTAATCGCTTCACTCACTCGCGTAATCTTAGGAATGCTCTTCCTCCATTTCCTCTCAAATGCAATGTCAAGGTTCACGAAGAAGCCCAAGAGATAACTGTAGGTTCTTTGGTACGCTGAACTTTCTCGCATCGTTTTCTCGCGTAAAGCGTAGCCGTCAACCTCTTTGTTTTGTAGCCATTTGTAAAACAGATCAAACCGTTCCTGGGTCTTCTTCACGTCGGATTTTGCTTCTGTAACCAAATCGTCAATTGAAATCTTTTTCTTCAGTCCTTCTCTGCAGTTCGCAAACTTGAGGAATTGTTTCAAAGTGGTTTTGTATTGGCTCTGTGTGTTTTTGGCTAAACCATCCAAGACTTCACTAACGATTTTGGAGTCTTTGATAATCATTTGCTCATACCCATATAATTAAATGGGTGACCGCATACTTAAAAATATTGGGAAAAACCAGATATTTCTATATAAACATAGAAGTAATTTTTATTACGTGTGTGGAGCCGAGGAGGGGATTTGAACCCCTATTAAATGGCTCTGCAGGCCATCACATTACCGGACTCTGTCACCTCGGCTTATAAGCCGGGTAACTATTGTAAAATCTCTTTAAGATAAATAGTTCTCTTATTCCCAAAAGTATAGAGGTTAGTCAACGGTCACATCAATTCTTGACTTATGCTTTGAACCACTTGAAGATTAAGTATCGTATATGCTCTGTTTCCAAATCAGGTATAGCCATAATAAAACGTTTCCTCACGGTTGTAGCAAGTCTTCCAGCTTTCACAATATCGGTTGCCGTAACCTCGTCTTTTGCTTTCTTCACCGAAATCATGTAAGGCGCATGGTCGACACCTGGTCCTTGCTTGTATACGGCGAAGTCGCACCCGTATTTGATGCCTGGCGTGACGAAGAGTCCTTGGTCGCGCATGTCTCGATACACTGCGTACTTCAGGTCGAACTCTTCATAGAGTGTTTTGGCTCTCGCCCGCAGTTTCTTGAAGCTGACTTTGCCTCCTTTCGGTCCTTCAGAAACGGTGATCATCCCCTTTTCCATTAGATAGACTCCTTCCATAAGGTCGAGGATTAGGGGAACATTAAAGTCCATATTCTTGGGCTTGGGGATACCTATGGGCTTGCCGTAAAAGCCACGACGGTAGAGTTCAGATCCCTTCTCCGGGGTCCACACCACCAGAAAGTTTTCAATAAACTCCGTTTCGATTTTCTCAGACATTCCAGTTCCGTTCCAGTTTCTTTTAGATGGTGAAGGACAAAATGCGAGCAACATCAGAGGCGTCTTCAGCCTTGTCCGCTGCGTCTTCTAGAAGCCGAGTTACGTCTCTTAAAAGAATTAGCACAGGAATTTCAGTTTGGCTGGTGATGATTTCTAACTCAAGCTCTCGATAAAGATCGTCGACGACATGTTCAGCAGTCTCAACTTCCCTAGCTTTCTCAAGAGTCTTCGTCGAACCGTAGCTCAGTGTCATGGCGGTGTCCCGAAGCTTTGAGACGGTTTCAAACACTCCATCCGAAAGCTTCATCAACCCCTTCTTAACTTTTAGAGGCACCTTCCACCCTCTCTCCAGGATCTCCAACAGTCGAAACGCTATGCCCTCAGAAAAGTCTGCGATTTCACTTGTCAGGTTGGTGAAGCGGAGAAAGTCTTCTCGACTCATCAGAATGGCCCCTATCTCAGCAAGCTCTCGTGAAACCATACGCCTTGCTCCGTCTACCTCCTCTCTCGACTTCTTGATCTCTGTGAACAAAATTCGAGCCGACTTTTTGTCTTCCTTTACAAAGCAATCAACCATCTGTGAAACCTTACGAGAAACTTCCGTTACCTTTCTTAAATGATCTCGGCAAACGTTAAGAGCTCTTCGTTTCACTCGTTCTTCTGTTTCCACCGGAAAAACCACTGCTTCCGCCTCTCAAAAGTCTTCATCGACACTCGACATATGATATGCGAAAGCCTTAAAAAATGTAGCGAAAGAAATGAAGAAATTAACCTTTAATCAGTTGCCCTAGGTCTCTGAATTCTACTTTATAACGGAAAAAAGCATGGAGCAGTCCAGAAAGTCCCTTAATCTCGCTTCTAACCTGTTTCCATGTGTCGCGGTCACGTATAGTCACCGTGTCGTCCTTCAATGTCTGATAATCAATGGTTATTCCTAGAGGGGTACCCACCTCATCGGCTCTTGCATATCGTCTTCCAATGGAACCTGATTCATCATACTCCACGTAAAAACCTTCATCGATCAGCATCTCATACACTTGCTTTGCCTTTTCAGGCAAGCCGTCCTTGCTCACCAATGGAAAAACACCCATCTCTATGGGCGCGACTTCTCGTGGAAAACTTAACACCACTCGATCTTCCTTCATTTTGTAAGCGTATTCCAAAGCGATGTAAACCATTCGATCCGATCCAAAGCTTGGCTCAACCACGTGAGGAATGAAATGCTTCCCCTTTTCCTCAACCTTTTTACGGACAATTTCAACGTGTTCGGGCAAAACTTTGAAACGTCCCGCCATATAGAAGCCTTGTTTCTTGAACCTTGCTTCCACTACCTTCGGGTTTGCGTTAGAAATTAATCTGGCAACTTCTGAAGCCTTGTCTTTAAAGGATGGACCAATCTTAGACATGATAGGGCTGACGACTGCTTCTTCTCTCTCAACTGGCTTTTCGTGTTCCTTAAAGGTTCTCATGTCGACGCCGCTGAATTCCATGTGTTGCTTCAAGTCATAGTTTGTTCGATAATTGTGGCCTGAGACCTCTACCCAACCCCATCGTTCCAAAAATATCTCCTGATCGAACCCTTGCACAGAATAATGCGCTCTCTCCCAGTCCAGTTTTTCGATGAAGCGTTGCTTGTCCTCAGGAACGCCTAGTTTCATCAAGAAGTGTTTAGACAAGGCCATGAAAAACGCCTGCCACTCTGCCTTTATAAGTCCCTTATTCAAAGCTTCCTTAACTGTGACTTTGACTGGCTCTTTTATGCCTTTCAGCTTATTTTCCGCCAGTATCAACCGTAAAGATTCGTTTTCCACATCTTTTAACAACGGGCAACTCGGGTCTTCGGGGTCAAAAAAGAATTCGATGTCTATGATGGTGAACTCCCGCAGCCTTATTGGACCCTGCCTCGGCGAAATCTCATTCCTCAGCGCGTGACCAATCTGAACAACCCCGAATGGAAGCTTTCCTCGAGCACACTCGTAAAGACGCTTAAATTCAACGAAAATGCCCTGAGCAGCCTCAGGACGACCGTAACCAACTGCCCCAGAATAAGGCCCAATGGTAGTGGTGAACATCGTTAAGAACTGCTTTGATTCACCGAAGTCACCACCACACTCTGGACACTTAATGTTGCGCTTGTTAATTTCATTTGCCAACTCTTGAAGACTAAGTTTTTCCGTTTCCGTGTCGCTCATCCCTGCAAACTCTTGCAGTACGTGATCAACTCGAAACCTTCGTTTGCACTTGCTACACTCAATCATAGGCTCCTTGAAATGATTCACATGGCCAGAGGCTTCAAACACCTTACCGGGCATAATCACCGACGATTCGATTTCGTAAAGGCCAAAGGGACGAATGAAGAAACCACGAAACTTGTCTTCGATCTTTCTTTTTAGTATAGAGCCCAGCGGACCAAACGTCATGAAGCCGCTTACCCCGCCGTAAATTTCGCAGGAAGGCCAGAAAAAGCCTCGACGCTTTGCCAGTTCACTGATCTTTTCAAACTTGTCTTGGGCTTGCATACGCTGTTCACTTCTATTCATATGCCATTTTATGAACCATTAGTGCGTCGGTCAATAATAAAGCAAACGTTTTCACTACACACTAAGACAATTATCTACACACATAAGAGAAGAAGACAACAGCGTTATGCCTTTCTGCGTCTACAGTCATAGTTACGTTTCTGTTACATGATGCCAGCATTCTTCAGAGCGTCCAACACCAAAAACGTTCCAGTACCCTGCTCTTTTCTGCCCCAGCTTCCATCCTTATTCTGTCTCTTAACAACTGATGAAAACGCCTTTTTAAACTGCTTCTTTGCTAAAGCACGATTGGCTCTGGATAAAGCGTGAAAAGTATGGTAGAAAGGAAAACCCTTCCACGCTCCCGTTTTGGTCTGTCGCTTATCTAAGTATTTCAAACCGCTCTCAACCTGTTTGGATTCTGTGCTTAACGGATGCTCAATTAACATACGTAACACATTGATTGTGCACCATGCACCACACCAGTCGGGCCTCCAAAACTGAAGATATGATTTTACAGTTGTTTGAACTTGCTTGGTGTCGTCAAAACCGAAAATGTGGAATAAATGAATTGCATAGGTTGTTTGATAAAAAATCGTACAGCCTGGTCCGAATTCTCCATAAAATGTTGAGCGCATCACATGCGGGTCTTTTCTGTTGCTTGAATAGAAAAAACCCGGATAGCCTCTATATTGGTGTCTCTGAATTGATAGAAGCCACTCTAACCCCTTCTTGACTCTTCCATCTTCCGCGTCATAGCCTAGAAGAGCAAGGTTCCAAAGATTGTTAGCGGTTCGAACAAATAGCTGGTCCCAACTTCCATCCGCAGACTGGTCGGCAACTGTTTTCGCATACAATTTTTTCTTTAAGGTTGCATCAGCTTTAGTTTCCTTTTCGAATATTTCTCTTCTAAGGTAAACGCCAATAGGTGACTCTAGATTTGCAACGTAATTCAGCGGGTTGACCTTCAACTCATTTAACACGTTCATTTTTATAAAACCACGAACGGTAATTTTAGCTCCAAAAAAAACATAAAAGCCTTTCTGCCATTTCCGCCTTCGTCATCTTTCCTTTATCGTCAAGAGTGAACCTTACATTACGCGGTCAGTCAAATGGTTCTTAGTGTTAAAGGTTTCATGGCAACTTCCACATTCAATATCAGATTTTAGTTCAATAGCATACCATGACGCTTCTGCGTAGTATCGCCCGCATTGTGGGCAACGAAACACTGAAACGTCCAACCAAGCTGTCGCATCCATTAAAAACCCTATCCTTTTTAAATGATAGCACGGTTATAAAGCAGACACAGAACACATATATTTTCAGCACAGCTGTATACCTCACTATAATTGGTGCATGTTCATGTCTAAGATCAAGGTTGCATTAGTCGGAGTTGGAAATTGCGCGTCAGCCATAGTTCAAGGAGTCCATTACTACAAAGACGCTGAAAAAGAGGAGGAAGCAGTAGGACTGAAAAACCTCTTTCTCGGAGGCTATCATCCACGGGACATCGAGTTCGTCTCCGCATTCGACATCGAAACTAGAAAAGTTGGAAAAGACCTGTCAGAGGCCATTTTTTCCCCACCCAACAACACCTTAAAACTCATTGATGTCCCAAAATTGGACGTGCCAGTTTTGAAAGGCCCTGTTTTGGATGGTGTAGGCGATTCTGTAAAAGACATCATCAAGATAGCCGACACCCCAGAGGTTGATGTAGCCCAGAAGCTTAAGGAAAACAATGCAGAGATGATCATTAGTCTCCTTCCAAGCGGGGCGATAAAAGCTTCGAGAAGGTATGTCGAGGAAGCTCTTAAGGCAGGATGCGCCTTCATAAACGCTACGCCTGTTTTCATTGCCAGCGACGCCGCGTGGGGTAAACGCTTCGATGAAGCTGGACTGCCCCTTATAGGCGACGACTTGGTAGATCAGGTGGGCGCCACGGCGCTCCATAAGACTCTTCTGAGCTTGTTGGCTGACCGAGGTGTTTCAATCTCTGAAACTTACCAGCTCGATGTGGGCGGAGGCACAGAATCTCTTAACACGCTTGAAAGAACCAAAGAAGTAAAAAGGATTGTGAAGACTAAAGCGGTTGAAACAGCCTTGCCATACAAGACTTCTATCATAGCTGGGTCTACTGACTACGTTGATTTCTTGCAGAATCGGCGAGACAGCTATTTCTGGATTAAAGGATTGTACTTTGGAAGAGTTCCTATGCAACTGGATATGAGGCTTAACACTGTTGACGGCCCTAACGCTGGTTCTGTAATGTACGATGTCATTCGGGGAGTCAAAATCGCCCTTGACCGAGGATTGGCCGGTCCTCTATTAAGCGTTTCAGCTTACGCCTTCAAGCATCCCCCACAAACGATGCGTCTGGAAGAAGCTGAACGACTGTTTAGAAAATTCATTGCTGGATAAACGTTGAAAAAACGTGTTCATGGTTTGCTCTGTTAGCGTTAGAATTAAAAAATCGAATAAAAAAGGAAAGGTTTTGCCTGCCTACTTCTTCTTCTCTTCCTTTTCTTCAGCTGGCTTTTCTTCGGCTTCGATCTCCTCAATAGGCTTAGGAGGCGGTGTTGTAGCCATAGTCCATCCGATCCAAGCGCCAATGACTAGTACGGCAACGAGTGCTATGTAGACGGGAACTCCAACCAACCACATTTGAACTACTTCAGCGCTTGCCCACCATATCCACGCTGGCCAGACTAGTGTTACGGTATATAAGACTGCAATGACCACACAAACTAGGCATATTAGCCAACCAATAGCTTGATCCTTACTAACCATGTGACCACCAATTTAGCCTTTTTTATGAACGCAACCTATTATAAAGTTTATGTATCGTTCAGATGGTTCCAGCTTCCCAACCGGCGATATACTTCTTTTGTTCTTCTGTAAGTTCATCAATCTTCACATTCATCGCTTTCAATTTAAGGCTGGCTACGAGTTCATCAATTTCTTTAGGCACCATGTAAACCTTCGGTTCCATCTTCCCTTTTTTCACTAAATGTTCAACGCATAAGGCTTGGTTTGCAAAAGACATATCCATCACTTCGGATGGGTGACCTTCTGCCGCTGCGAGATTTACGAGTCTTCCTTCAGCTAGTAGATAGAGTCTCCGCCCGTTTTGAAGGACATATTCCTCGAGGTTGGGGCGGATAGTTCGTTTTGAAGATGAAATACTTTCCAGGTCGGATATGTTGATTTCCACGTTGAAGTGCCCGCTGTTAGCGAGGATGGCACCATTTTTCATCTTGAGCATATGTTCTTTTCTGATGACGTTGAGGTCTCCTGTGGCGGTTACGAAGATGTCGCCCATCTCAGACGCCTCATCCATAGCTGTTACGCGGAAGCCATCCATGACCGCCTCAAGAGCTCTAGTCGGATTCACCTCAGTGACGATCACGTTTGCGCCCATGCCCCTAGCCCGGGAGGCTAGCCCCCGACCGCACCATCCGTAGCCGCATACGACAAAGTTTTTCCCAGCCAACAAGATGTTTGTGGCGCGGAGTATTCCATCTATGGTGCTCTGTCCTGTACCGTAGCGATTGTCGAACAAGTATTTTGTGTATGCATCATTTACGGCTATGATAGGGTATCTGAGGGCGCCTGTTTTTTCCATGGCCCGTAGCCGCATGACCCCTGTGGTTGTTTCCTCTGTGCCTCCTTTGACGTTTTTTAAGGCTTCTTTTCTTTTTATATGCACCATGCTTACGAGGTCGGCGCCGTCGTCCAACGTGATTTGCGGTGTGCAGTCGATGACTTGGTTGACGCACCAGTAGTATTCTTTGGTGGTTTCGCCACGCCACGCGTACACGTTTATTCCTTTTTCTGCAAGAGCCGCGGCTACCTCGTCTTGGGTTGAGAGCGGGTTGGATCCGCACAGCGCAACGTCCGCTCCTCCGGCCACGAGTGTTTCTATGAGCACTCCGGTTTCTTTTGTTACGTGTAGACATGCGCCTATCATAATGTCTACAAGCGGTTTTTCTCGTTGAAATCGTTGTTTGACTTGGTTTAAAACTGGCATATGCATGGAGGCCCATTCGATAAGTAGGCTTCCTTGTGGGGCTAGGCTGGCTTTTTTAATTTTGAAGCTTGCCATTGGTGTTCACTCTTCCTATTCTTTTTAGTCGCCCGTATTTAAAAGATGAATAGGTTGGATGCAAAGTTTTATTTCTGCTTGGCTTGTGAGTTGTGCTGAGAGGCTAGAAAATGCCTGAGTTGCAGTTAGATAAGTTGAGCGAGTATCTTCGTGGCGTTTATGGGGCGGATGTGGAAATTCGGTATGTAGGTGAGTTGGGTAAACGAAAAGTGGGCGCAAGGAATCCTAGGAAGAAGTTGAAGGGTTTTGGCTACGGCGTTCCTTATCGAGTCGAGTTTATGGTGAATGGAAAACTGAAACGTGTGATTCTGGAGACTATGCGGTCTAGCGGTTTCGGTCATAACCATTTTTCTGATCGAGCTCAGGTTTCGTTGTGGCAGCACTCCGTTTTTAACAGGTTGCCTAAACATGCTCGCTCCGTGGATGTTGGCGCTTTTACTAGGGAGGGGTCGTTGAAGTCTTTGGGTGATTGTACGGAGTTTTTCATTGTTATGGATATGGTGAGGGGTTGGCCGTATTTCAGGGATTTGGACAGGATTAGGGAGCGTGGGCGGTTGTCACGATTGGATTTGGATCGCTGTCAGGCTTTGTCGGATTATTTGGTTACGATTCATGGAGTGAAGTCTAGCGAGGTTGGATTGTATGTAAGACGGGTTCGGGATTTATTGGGACACGGGGAGTGCATTATGGGTTTGACGGATAGCTATCCGGATGGGTTGGAATATGCTGGTAAGGAGGATTTGTGTGAGGTTGAGAAGCGTTGTGTAGAGTGGAGGTGGAAGCTGAAGCGTAAGACGCACCGTTTGGCGCAGGTTCACGGGGATTATCACCCGTGGAATGTGCTGTTTCGGAAAGGTGTGGATTTTACGGTTTTGGATCGTAGTAGGGGTGAGTGGGGTGAACCGGCTGATGATTTGACTGCGATGACGATTAACTATCTGTTTTATTCGTTGCAAGCGTATGGACGGCTAGCAGGTCCGTTTGAAACGTTGTTTAGCAGGTTTTGGAGGAATTATCTGGATAAAACAGGTGATGAGGAAATGTTAGAGGTAGTGCAACCTTTTTATGCTTGGAGAGGGCTGGTGATAGCTTCGCCTGTTTGGTATCCGAATCTATCTTTGGAAGTGCGGACCAAGTTGTTTAATTTTATTAAAAATGCGCTTAAGACTGAGCGGTTTGCTTTGGGGGATGTTAACTCTTACATTGAGAATTAATGGATTTCCATGGTTTTACGGAGGGTGTGGCAAAAGGTTATTTGGCGAGGGCTTTGAGTGAAAGTTCGAGTGAGAAAGAGTTTTAAGAAGGCTTTCCTTTTTTGTGGTCTATTATGAACTATAAAGCAAGAGGCTAAGTAGTTTTGGCTAACGAAGTGTTAGAATCGATAAAGACTTTGCTTAGAGAAATTGGGTACTCGGAGAAGGCTATACAAGAAATACTAAAGTGGTACATATAGCGTCTTAGGTTGCTCTTTGTCCCCGTGGATCAAGGATGCTTGTTGCTCCGTTGTATTCATTAAGTTGAGATTCCAAAATAGATTAGTGATTGAAATCAAGGAGCTTCTCTATTTATGACTCAAATAGCTGGATGGTGCGCTTGGATAACCGGGCTTCCTGGAAGCGGTAAGTCAGTTATTGCCCAAGCATTGCTGAGGCGTTTGGAACAACAAGGTATCTCTGCACAACTTGTTTCTGTTGACATGCTGCGTAAAGTTGTTACTCCTAAACCCACTTATTCTGAAGAAGAGCGTGACATGGTTTACGCCTCCATAGTCTTTGTCTCTAAGCTTCTCACCCAGAACGGCGTCAACGTCATCATCGACGCTACTGCCAACCGCCAACGATACCGAGATCACGCGAGAAAACAAGTCTCTCGCTTTATAGAAGCCTACGTCTGCTGTCCACTGAAAATCTGTATAGAAAGAGAGACCAAACGAGGCAAAACGTTCATGGCGCCAAGAGACATCTACAAGAAAGCCTTCACAGGCAAAAGCACCACAGTGCCAGGCATAGGCGTCCCATACGAACAACCACAAAACCCAGAAGTCACGGTGGACTCAGACAAGCAAAGTCCAGAAGAGTGTGCAGAAAAAATTTACAAAACAATAGCAAGAACATTCCGAACATAACTTTCTGTTTGAACCCTATTTGAATTATATTAATAGACTGAGTAGACAGCGTCACACATAGAACACTATAGCTTGGGCTTCACAATCTCTTTCATCTTATCCAACAAGCCAGCAGCCTTCAAAGCTTCAACAACCTCATCGTCACCGTCACCCTTACCAATCTTAACCTTCATCTCAGTAGGCTCAATGTGACCAACGTTAACCCGTCTCCGCTTAACACCACTCACCTTAACAGGACCAGTAGCAACAACAAAATTCTTGTCCACAACATCTACAACCACACAACGCCTACCAGCCTCACGACCAACAATCTTCACACAAACCCTACCAACCTCAATCGCAGGCACCATCAAGCCCTCCATAACATCTGAAACTTAAAAACATCATAAACACCCATACTTATAACCTAATCGATACCCAACACAACGCGATCCATAACCAAACAAAGCGTCCTAAAAACCTCGTCTGCACTCAAATCATTCGAATCCAAAACCAAATCAAAAGGAGAAAAATCCCCACCCAAATCAAACCCGTAAAGCTTCTTATAGATAATCCTAGTCTTCTCATCTTTCTCTTTCAAAGCAGCCAAAGCACTTTCAAAACTTATTCCATCTCTCTTTGCAACACGTCCTGTCCTCACCTCAACAGAAGCCTCCAACCAAACTTTGAAACCCTCCTTCAACAACCAAGGCATCGTCCAACTATCAAAAACAACATTCCCACACCCCGCCCACTCCAAAAGTTTCCCATCAACCTTCTTATCAAACTTGGACTCCTTAACTCTTCGTTGAAGAAACCTCATTCCCTCGCCACTTTCCCACCAACCCCTCCCAATCGGCTTGTAACCCATTTCAACAGCTAAAGCCTTCAGCGCACCTCCACCAGAAAGATACTTAAGTCCATATTTCTCGGCCAACCTTTTAGCTACTGAACTCTTTCCACACCCAGTCATTCCACATACACATAACACCATCTTCGATTTCCGCTCTTTACTACCACGTCTCATGTTCAGCCAATCCGCCCTTTCTGAACAATACTAAATGCTCCTCACAGCCTGCTTCAACAAGTCTCGAATACAACTGTGGCACAACTGACCACCATACATACGTTCAACTCTTCTTTGACTCGCAGAAAGTTTACGAAGCTTCGACGAGGTTAGACGCGGAACCCCTAAAAGCATTTGACCACATCGAGAACAGCATGAAGCACCAATTTTCTCACGTTTAAAATGAGTATCCATACGTCCTCCAGGCAACCGGAGATGCCGACGTCTTCTGCTTCTTGTCCGTAGAGAGGGTTTGGGCATTTAACTCGGTGCTCCCGACGTCCCCATTGGTATGCCCAACGCTCGCGAAATGAAGGTCCCTGATGCAAAAGAACAGATGAGATACCACATAAAAAGAGGCAATTCGATATAGCCTCCACTTAGTCCAGGAAAATAAGCCATAGTGCCTACGCCAAATAATGGTATTAGAAAAAGCTGCCAAAGGAGCATGAATGGAATAAAGTAGACAAGCATGGGTTTAAGCGATTGCTTGAAAACTTTACCTTGCAACTGCATAATTCGAGACTTTTGTTTTTGAACCTTTGCAAGAAGTTTCTTATCTCCAGCGCGTTGTGCCTTTTTAGAATCAGCTGTCCAAGCGCGAATTTCACCTTGCCATGCGTTCATCTGTTCTCTATCAACAAGGATACGGTTGGCAAGAGATGTAATAAGTGTAATAATTGCAGAAAAGCATAGGATGAATATTGTTGAGCCGGGAGGCGTTAACAGCCAATCAGGTAGCAATCTTATATCACCTAACCCAACAGTTTCACGATTTCTTTAGTTTTAACCTTTTCCTCTCGGTTTTAACCGTTTTCACCGACGCGCAAGCTAACACCATGTAGGCAGCAGTTGTGAACCTTGAAAGCAATGATCAGCCTCCTAAGAAGCGACGTAAGGCAGGATACATTTCTGCGACGCGTTCTTGCATCAGAAGCTGATAATATTGGTACAGAATTCCGACAGCCAGCAAAATGCCCATACCCGTTCCAAACACTCCGAAGAAGTTCGCAACCGAAGCGATTAGTCCCACTAAAACCCCGCCGAGTACAGCAACTGTGGGAATGTAACGATTGAGAAGTGATTCGATGGTTTTACTCGATCTTCTAAATCCTGGAATCTGCATTCCCGAGTCAATGAGTTGTTTCGCAACCATTTTTGGACCTAAACCTCCCACTTCAAGCCAGGTGAGTGAAAAAACGACGCAAAATGCGATCATGATGGTCATGAATCCAAGTGCTCGGATTGGATCACTTGCAACGTCTGACAGGTTTTGAGGAGAAATCACGTAGTAAACGAGGCCACCCACGGGTTGAGATTGTCCCCCTTCTCCTACTGCATACTGGCCCAAGAGACTAACCCAAAAGTTGTTTCTGCCCCATGGTTGACTCCAAAGAAGTTGGGATATGAAATATATGTTTGCGAAAAGAGCGGAGGCGAAAATCACGGGTAGGTTAGACACGTACAGTAGTTTGATGGGGTATCGGCCGCGAAATCCTCTATAACGGGCGTATGATATGGGAAGCTCGACTCTAACTCCTTCTGCATAGATTACTATGAGAAAAACAGCTATTGTCGTGATGAAACCCAGCATGGTGGGGTTTTGTCCAGGTCTAAAGAAGACATTACTTAACGATTGACCACTTAGGATTGTTTGAAAGAAGGCGATCAGAGCTCCAGATTGTTTTCCAACCTCTCCAAATGCAGGTAAAGGAGACAAACAAGACCATGCAATAGTTTGAGCCACTCCTGCCATAATGAACAGGCTAATTCCGCTCCCAATTCCCCAGCCCTTTTGTAACAATTCATCTAAAAGCATAAGCAAAATCCCGGCGAACATGAGTTGAACAAAGACGACCATGGATCTCGCAGGTAGTAGACTGCCGTACATTCCCCCAATTAGGTATGCAGAAGCTTGAACTCCAATCATGATTATAGAAAAGACCTTGGTAGCAGTAGTGAAAAGGGCTCGGTCATCAGGGTTGGACATGTCGCATTGAATCATGTTGGATCCCGCAAGAAGCTGTAGAATGATGCCCGCAGTTACTATGGGACCTATTCCAAGTTCCATTAAGGATCCTCGATTCGAGGCGAAAATTACTCGGAGATAAAGGAGTGGATCTCCTCCTTCCGCCCCAGGAGGCAGGTATAGCGGCACCTCGGACATGACAAGGTATAATGCCAGTGCCATGGCAGTCCAGAACAGCTTTTCGTTAAATCCTACCTTGCGCTGAGGTGGGCTGATTTCGGGTACAAACCTTGAAAGGGGCTGGAACATTCTGAGGAATCTACCGGCCATGCGCTTTTCCTTCTTTGTCCATAAAACAGGTTGCAATCCTTGGTAATTAATTTTTAGCTCAAAGAATTAATCATGTTTTTTCCAGGATCTGCCCGCCGGCCTTCTCTATTTTTTTAGCCGCGTTTTCCGAGTAAGATGCGATCTTGACTAGGATGGGGCTGGTTATGTTTCCCATTCCTAAGAGCTTGTTGTATCCCAGCTTGTTGAGGTCTAAAACGGTTCTTTTCTTCTTTTTTTCCAGTTGTTCCTTGGTGACTAGTCTATCAGCTAGTTCCTCGAGTTGTCCTACGTTGATGATAGAGGTTTTGCGGTGTAGACTTTGCGGAGACGTGAATCCTCTTTTTCCAAAATAGTCTGGCTCATGCTTTATCACCCACGTCCACCCTGCTTTGTGGCGACCTGCCTTTCGTCCGCCTTTTCCTCCAGTTTTTCTATGCTGCCCGATCTGCCCGTAACCGTGGGTTCTGGAGCCGCGCATCTTTCGGGTTTTCCGAAGTTTTTGGGGCATGTAATCAACCTCGTTTTAGGCGCTTAGGTTTGGGGATTCTTTAATTATCCTACGAAGATTTTTTCGCCTTTGAATGGTTTTTCTACGAGTTTTTTCAGGCGTACTTCGAGTACTCCGTTTTTGTATGAGGCTTGAGCGGATTTGGGGTCTACTTTTGCGGGGAGCGTTAGTTCTTTGTGGTATTTTCGTTTGGGTGTGTCAACTGAAATTGTTAGGTGATCTTTGGTTGTGTGGAGGTGTATATCGTTTTTTTCTACGCCTGGGAGTTCAGTTACGATAACTACATCTTTGTCCTCCTCTATAACGTCAACGAGGGGTTCCCGTTCTTCTCGAATTTGAGGACCGAAACGGCTTTTTTGAACGTTTCCGAATTCGCGGATCACGGGTTTTCCGTTGGGTCCGATAGACATTGAGAAACCGTATACGTAGGGTCTGTAAGCTTTTGCTTTTTCGGTCGGTGTTTCAAAAGCTTTGCTCATCATTTCGTCCATCATGTCTTCGAGTCTGTCGAACTCGTCGAAGATGTTGAACCATGTGTGTGGACTTTCTTTCCTTCTTCGGCGTTTCCACCAGGGTTCGCTCATCAGCCTTTCTCCTTTGACAAGATTGTGCATGAAATGATGACTATAAATGTATCGATGAATCTGGCTTTTCACGGTTAGAAGTGGTTTGTGAGTGTGTGACGCTTCTAGCCCTGGTCTAAGATATGTGCCAAATAGGAATTAAATAGAAGGATAAAAAAAGGATTTTGAGGTAACTGTTGCTGTTCTTCTATTCCAGAGAAAATAAGAAGAACTGATATATCCGAATAACGTTCAATGAAAAATGGAGGAAAAGACGATAACGCAAGTACCAAAGCCGATTATTCTAAAGCTTGGAGGATCAGTTATTACAATAAAGAATGAGTCCTTTACTCTAAACAAGAGAGCAATCACGAGACTTGCAGAAGAGATTAAACGAGCTGATGTTAACTCTCTTGTCATAGTCCATGGTGGTGGTTCTTTCGGTCATCCAGTTGCAAAACAGTACAAGATAGATGAAGGCTACAAAGATTCGTCACAGATCATAGGATTCGCAAAAACACATCAAGCAATGACAACACTAAACAAACATGTCATAGGTTCCCTAATAAACCAAAACATCCCAGCAGTAGAAATCCAACCCGCCTCCATCATAATTACAAAGTCAGGTCGAATCCACATCATGGAAGAAAGACCATTAACGAAACTGCTTGAATTAGGATTCACACCAGTTCTTTACGGAGACGCGGTCCCAGACTCGAACATCGGATTCGCCATCCTGTCCGGCGACCAACTTGTCTCCCAACTCGCAATACGACTGAACGCAAACCGCATCATAATAGGCGTAGACGTAGACGGCCTCTACACAGCAGACCCTAAAACCAACCCGTCCGCCCAACTCATTCAACACATCACCTTACAACAACTGAAAAAGCTACAAAACAAAATCGAAAAAATAATTGTAACCGATGTCACAGGTGGCATGCTTGGAAAAATACTTGAACTAATACCCGCACTAGAACATGGAGTTAATGTGAGAATCGTGAACGCTTTAAAACCCGACAACGTTTACCGCGCACTTGAAGGAGAAGAAGTTGTCGGCACCTTCATCGAAAAGGGGTGAAAAAACTGCCTAACCCAACCGAGAAAAGAAAGACTAACCACATCCGCATATGTGTAGAAGAAAACGTCCAAGCCCGACAGGCAACAACAGGATTCGAGGATGTCTTCCTTATCCACAGGGCCCTACCAGAAATCGAACGAGACAAAATCAACCTCTCAACAAAAGTTTTCAACCACAAACTTTCCGCCCCACTCATTGTAGAAGCCATGACTGGAGGAGCCACAGAAACGGCGAAAATCAACGTAGCCATAGCCGAAGCGGTGGAGGAGCTAGGCTTAGGAATGGGTGTTGGAAGCCAACGAGCCGCCATTGAGAACCCAAAACTAGAAAACACATTTGCAGTCACTAGGAAAAAAGCGCCTACAGCCTTTCTCATAGCCAACATCGGAGCACCCCAACTCGTCAGAGGATACGATGTCAAGCAAGCCAAAAAAGCTGTGGAAATGATAGACGCCGACGCATTAGCCATCCACCTAAACCCGTTGCAAGAAGTCATCCAACCCGAAGGAGAAACAAACTACGTCGGTGTCCTCAAAAAAATCAGAGAAATCACGCAGGCACTTGACATCCCAATCATAGCTAAGGAAACGGGTACGGGCGTAGCAGCCGAAGAAGCAAAAATGCTTGAAGCCGCAGGCGTATCAGGAATAGATGTAGCAGGTGTCGGAGGAACAAGCTGGGCAGCAGTCGAATATCACCGAGCGAAAAAAATGCAAGACAAATTCCGTCAAAGGCTCGGCGAAGACTTCTGGGACTGGGGCATACCCACCGTTGCAAGCCTCGTCGAGGTCGTTCAGTCCGTAAATCTCCCAGTCATAGCCTCAGGTGGAGTGCGCTCTGGAATAAACGTCGCAAAGAGTTTAGCATTAGGCGCAAGTCTAGCTGGTATGGCCTCACCAATCTTACGTCCCGCCACAAAAGACTCAAACAATGTTAAAAAAGCGCTTCTATTCATAATAGAAGAGTTAAAAAACACCATGTTCCTTGTAGGAGCAGAATCCACTCAAAAATTAAAGAAGGCTCCACTCGTGTTAACCGGAAAGACGGCTGAATGGTTGCGAATGCGAGGCTTCCAACTTGAACGGTATGCGCGAAGAAGGGAAAAGTGGTTAAATGAAAATAGACGTTGAAAAACTTCTGAAAGAGAAAGCCCCAATAATTGATAAAATGATAGAAAAATACATCCCAAGGACATACGACAAAGAATCCTTGGTTTTTACACTTGGTCCACCAGCATACGAATACAGTTCTGAAGCTATAAGCAAAGCAATAGCAGAACCCATATGGGAATTTTTAGACAGAGGCGGCAAAAGATGGAGACCAACCCTTTTTCTTCTAGTCTGCGAAGCTCTCGGCAAAAACCCAAACGAGTTCTTAGACTTCGCCATAATCCCAGAAGTCATCCACAACGGAACAATAATGATAGACGACATCGAAGACTCATCGGAATTTCGGAGAGGCAAACCCTGCACGTACAAATTGTTCGGCCTCGACATCGCAGTCAATGCGGGAAACGCAATGTACTATCTGCCATTGTTAACCTTAATCAAAAACAAGGACAACCTTTCTAACAAAAAACTGACCAGACTCTACGAAATCTACGTGCAAGAAATGATCAACATAAGCTTTGGACAAGCAACAGACATCGCATGGCACAGAGGATTAGTAAACGCCGACGAAATCACAGAAAACCAGTATCTCCAGATGTGTATATACAAGACTGGAACATTAGCAAGAATGTCAGCGAAGATGGCTGCTGTACTAGCAGGTGCTGATAACGGTTTGATTGAAAAAATAGGAAAATTCGCGGAGGCACTCGCCATAGCCTTTCAGATACAGGATGACATCCTCGACCTAGTCAGTGAAAAATTTGCCGAAGGAAAGGGTGGACTCGGCAGAGACATTACGGAGGGAAAACGGACCTTGATGGTAATTCGCGCACTAAAAAAAGCGGAGGCTGGAGACAAAGAGAGGTTGATAGAAATTCTCAACATGCACACAACCGACCAAAAAATAAGAGACGAAGCGATCGACATCATCAGAAAATATGGTTCAACAGAATACGCAAAAGAGTATGCACGAAATATGATGAAAGAAAGCTGGAAAGAAATTGATGAGTTTCTACCACCATCAAACGCAAAGGAAGAGTTAAAGGCATTCGCTAGTTATCTCGTTGAAAGAAAAATCTGATTAGGCATGGAAAATCAAGTGGCAAACTTGACTTCAAATGTGAAACTTAGGGAAATCATTCGGAAGATTGCACTTTTGAATGCGCTTAACTACGGAGGAAAAGCTCGAGCAGGGCCTGTCCTCGGCAAATTACTCGCAGAATGTCCGCATCTTAAAACGAGGGTAAAGGAGGTGGCGTCCATCATTGCTGAGGTTGTCCAAGAGGTTAACAAGCTTTCTCCAGATAGGCAGAGAAGGATCGTTGAGGAGAAGTGGCCGGAGGCTTTGGTTAAGGAAAAAGCTGTGGTAGAGAGGATACTCCCGCCGTTGCCAAACGTTGAAAATTACAAGCGGGTTGTCACTCGTTTTGCACCAAATCCAGACTGTCTCTTACATTTGGGGTCGGCCAGAGCCATAATCCTCTGCTACGAATATGCAAAAATGTACGACGGTTTGTTCTACCTCCGTTTCGAAGATACAGACCCAAGACTGAAAAAATCTGCCCTGCAATTTTACGACCTCATAAGAGAAGATATAATGTGGCTCGGATGTAAATGGAATACCGAATTCATCCAAAGCGACAGACTCCCCCTATATTATGAACACGCAGAAAAAATCCTCAGGGACGGCAATGCCTACGTTTGCACTTGCAAGCGCGAAGAGTTTCGAAAAAAAGTAATGACAAGGCAATCGTGTTCATGTAGAAACCTAACACCGAAAGAAAACGTTGTACGCTGGAAACATATGCTAGACGGAACTTATGGCGAAGGAGAAGCCGTTGTGAGAATCGAGACTGACTTGGACCACCCGAATCCTGCAGTTCGAGACTGGCCAGCGTTGAGGATCATTGACACAAAGAAGCATAGCCATCCAAGGGTGGGCAGCAAATACCGTGTCTGGCCTCTCTACAACTTTGCCTGTGGTGTCGATGATCATCTGATGGGCGTAACTCACATCATACGAGGAAAGGAGCATCTAACCAATCAGACACGGCAGGAATACATGTATCAGCACTTTGGATGGAAGTATCCCGAGGCCATTCATTATGGCAGACTTAAGATAACAGGGGCTTCTCTCAGCAAATCCGTGATTGTACAGGGACTTAGGAATGGCCTGTTCAAGAGTTGGGATGACCCGAGGCTTGCCACGTTTGCCGCTTTAAGGAGGAGGGGGATAACGGCTGAAGCGATAAGGCGTCTAATAATAGATGTTGGCCCTAAGACCGCTGATGTGACGCTGAGCTGGGAGAACCTCTACGCTCACAATCGGAAAATAATTGACCCCGTCGCAAATCGATACTTCTTTGTAAGCGACCCGAAAGAACTGATAGTAAAAAAAGTTCCACACACATTTACCGCTAAGATCCCTCTGCATCCAGACAAGGCGGAAAGGGGCTTCCGTTGCTTTGACATAATGTCTAAAGAGGGCATCGCATCTTTCTGGGTTTCCAACGACGATTTGAAACTTACGGAGAAGCACACAAAAATACGTTTTATGGGATTGTTTAACTTTCAAGTTGAAAAAGTTGCAGAGCATGGTGTTGAGGCGGTTTTTCATAGCAAGTCTCATGAGGAAGCAAAAAAAGTTGGCGCTACCCTGATTCACTGGCTTCCATCTGGTACGGGTATTCCATGCGAAGTTGTGATGCCAGATGCTTCTGTGGTTAAAGGCATCGCTGAAAATTCCTGTAAGAGTTTATGCCCAGATGATATTATTCAGTTTGAACGTTTCGGTTTTGTTCGAATTGACAATGTGGATAAGAAGTTAACCGTATATTTTGCCCATCGATAGTCGAAGATTTGAAGATTTTTCAGATAGCAATGACTCAGTTTTTTGTCACGTTATGCTGCACGTTTCTGCGCTTGCCAACAAAGCCCACTCCAACTCCAGTTCAAGAAACAGAACCCAAAACACAAGCAGACAGAATGCTCCGACTAGACCACCGCTATCTGAGGTCTTCACAGAAATTTATTCATAAACAAAAATAACGTAACAAATACACGCAAAAACATTTTCACTTAGACCCAGATGTTTGACTTGACAGTTGAGACTTTTCCTCTATTTTCTTCTTTCTTCTCTCATAGAAGTCCACAGAAAGTATAACGAGGAAAGGTGAGAACAAGTACAAGGCAGCCAACCATGGATTTCCAAGCAAGACAGTTACCCCAAAAATCTGCTCTACAAACTCGCCCCCAAACGCAAAAGATAAGATATTCCCAAATTCAACGGCTAAAAAAGTCAGTACCAAGACCACAACAAATTGTAAAAGAGCACTCCTTCTTTTCAAGATAAGTGACGGAATAAGAGAAGTCATCACCCAAATCCAAGCAAAAGAGTACATAAATTCAATGCGATCTATACGAGGCATCAAAAATTCTTGAAATGATGGAAAAAATGGGCCAATAGATTGGACAACGCTGATAACAGCTACACTGTTAAACATCTGATAAGTAATCAGCAATACCCATACGCTAGATATGTAAAGAGGAGTCGTTAAAGCAGCCCTCACCATGAGATCATCACCTTCCAATGGAAATAAAACCGACAAGAGAGACGTTGCTTCCGCATTCAGTAGATACGATTATCAACTCTTCTAAAGACACATTTCGAACCTTAGTTTCTAGGACGCTGTAAACACTTTTGGCTTCATTTTCGAGAGAAATCGTGACCCGCCAATTAGGGCAAGAGAAATCTCCATTTTCCTCAATTTTTGCCAGGTCCATTATGTGTACTTGAATTTGTTTCAATTCTTGTCGCTCCACTTGAAAATTCTTCAGTGTACATATACACAGAAAATTATAAGCAAGAGAGTATCTTAAATATTACGATGCAATTATTATGTTTCAAAATCTTTCTTGAAAGGTGATTGAGATCGGGAGCCCCGTTAAGTCAAATTAAGAGAGCTAGAAAAAGAAAGTTTTAAACGAACATTAAGTAATAAGCTATCAGCGTTTGAACGTAAAACTGCCAACACAAGTTCATTTATTGTTTGGTTGGAGCGAGAATGTCTAAAACTTCAAAAGCTGAGCGGGCTGAGGTTTACAAAGACCACCGCGTCCAATTGTTTCTCAGCAAGTTCGTAAGTGGGGAGCTTAGTGAATTGAACCCGGTTTATGATCCCAAGTATGGGTACAAGTATCCAGTTGTTGAAGCGATTGTAGGTGAGGTCAGTATCACGGAGGAATTTTTGAGGCGCCTCTTTGAAGTCGGCGTTCTGAAAAGAAAACTCTACGACAAGATTGTTTATTGTCCGCATTGTAGTTCAGCTAAAGTCTCAGTTCATTACTGCTGCCCTCACTGCAAGTCGTTTGACATTAGGAAAAGTTCGTTAATCGAACATGTTCCATGCGGGTACATCGATACTGAAGAGCACTTTCAAATAAAAGGAAAGCTCACGTGTCCAAAATGCCACAAAGAATTGACCAAGCCTGATGTGAACTATAGAAAAGCAGGTGTGTGGTGCGCCTGCAACGAGTGTGGCAAGAGCTTTGACATTCCGGTTCCATCTCATTTCTGTCGTGAATGCCATCAAATCTTCAACTTTGAAGAATCCATTTACAAAGACGCATATTCTTACAGCTTAAATCAGAACATAATGCGGGAAACGGGACTTGGCTTGTTTCTAATTGCTCCAATACGGGAGTTTTTACAGGGTCGCGGATTCGAAGTAGAAAGCCCCGGCTTCCTAAAGGGGAAATCTGGTGCGAGTCACATGTTTGACATTAGGGCTTCCCGTGGAAACGGGTCTCGAAACATAACCGTGATCGACCTCGCAGCAACAACTGATGGCGTGGTTTCTGAGCAGCCCGTCATTGCAATGTTCGCTAAAGTTTTTGATGTCAATCCCTATAGAGCATGTTTGATTGCAGTTCCGAAAATGTGTGAAAGTGGGAAGAAGCTGGCTGCGCTTTATAAGATTAAGTTCATTGAAGCGAAAGATCAGAAGGGCGTGTTAAAGGCTTTAAAGGCATTGATCAGTTAGAATGGTCTTAGTTGAAGCGGGGTTTTAACTTCCAAAGTAAACAGAAGTGTTCTCCTCTATTCTCTCCCAGCCTAATCGATTCATTTTATGACCCATAGAAAAATGTTTTTGATGCATAATGACGATGATACAAGGCCTAAGACAACAAATATTATGTTTCTAAGTCTCGAGGATTGCGTCTAAGCCTGAGGCGGTCTATAATAGTCAGCAAACTTTGTCCCCCTGCTTGTTACAATGTTAATGTGATACGTACTGTCTGAATCCCAGTTGTAGGTGACATTCAACCATCCGTGCTCGCCTACTTCCAACTTAAACTCAAGCGGTGTAAACAACTGTGATGTGTGATTCACATAGACGGCGGACACTTTGATTGATATCTTACCCACATTACGAAGATAAACCACAATCTCTCCTGTCTTAAACCACACATCCTCTATGATGAACCGTTCACCCATATTTTCGCGAAGATTTTCGGTGATGAAATACGTGGCGGTTGTTGCAATTGACATAGCAGCAACTGCGATAACCATCAGCAATAGATTGCTTAAAACGGAGCTGATTCCCCTTTTATTCAATAATGTCTTTTTCACTTCTTTTCACCGCTACAAGATGAATTTAAAGACTAGGTACCCCGACGTTAGGAGGATGACGCAATGTTTTAGACCAGCACTAACGGTTCCTTCACCCATCTTTCCAGCTATGAGACCACTGAAGAAAGCTTGAATCACGCTCATATGAAAGAACATTCTTAAAGTGGCCTCAGGCGTCAAGAGGACTGACCCTGAAATTGGGAGTTCTCCCATCTGGAAAAATAAGCTTTTAAAGAGCAAGACCACGGTGAAGAGGAAGACGTAGAAAGCAACATAAACTATCGCGACATAGGGCCTCGTTTGAGCTCTGCATTCTTTATCTAACATTAAAGTTGACTGGACAAACTTACCCATTGGATCGAAGACTTTTTCAATTCGCCCCCCTGACCGACTAGCCTCAACAACCAGCGGGACTGTTCGTCGCATCAACACGGTGTCAACACGCTTGCCGAGGGACTCGAACGCTTGCTCAAACGACATTCCCCAAGACATATGAGCCACCATCTTCTTCAACTCCTTAGTCAAGGGTCCATAGCTTCTTTTGGAAGCTTCTTCCAATGCTTGTGGCAGGGTCATTCCAGTTTGTTGAGCTTGAACAATGCTTCGGAAAAGGTCAGGCAGGTGTTCATCTATGGATCTCCTCCAACGATAATCGATATAATCTAGCACCGCCGGAGGAAAAATCGTGACTACAACTGCCAGCAATATGTATTCGTCAAACAGTGGTCTATCCCAAAGTGTTATGTATGCAGTTATGATTATGGCTCCACCTAAAATACTGGACACAATCCAAGCGATTTTCTTCTCCCACTTTTCAATTCTAGGCATATTCACCGCCTTGGTGAAACGGCATCTAAAATTATCAAAAATACGGCTGATCCCACCGGTATGCCGAGGTATGTCAGAAGATATAGCAACAAACGAGGATTGAGTAATCCTTGTCCCCCTCCACCTAACATCGCCATTACTGCAAGCATCACGACGAAGATGAGAGGTCCTGCAACACAAAGAGTAACGTAAAACTCCGCCAAAATTCCAAGGTTATCAGAGAATCGACGCATAGCAATTCGTTTTAATTTCATGTATTGACGCGATCGAGCCACGAGATACTTCGTTAAGCTTCCTCCAGAGCGAATAGTAGCGATGAAGCCTTCAAGCAGCTCTTTAAACTTTACAGAAGGTGTTCGATTAGAGGCAGACTCCAAGGCCGAAAAAATGTCAAAGCCGAATAGTTCCACATCTCGTATTACGGTTTTAGCTTCATTTGAAACCGCCAGTGGGGCGTCAACTTGGGCCAAGGAACGAAAAATATGATCAGGAGGCACTCCTGCACCGGCTAATATTGCCATGTAACCTGTGGTGAAGGGAAGTCCATCCTCTAAGTTTCTTTTCAAACTATCTGCGCGATAAATGGGATAGACGTAGAAACCGATGATCGTTGAGGCTCCCGCGAACAAGCTTGCTCCTATTCCAAAGAGAAGTGAAGAAAATAAGGGAAAATGAAGAAATGAAATTAAGATGAAGGAAAATGTTGTAAGAAAGGAAATGGAAACCAGCAAAGTCATAAGAATAGCTAAGCTAACGTATGCCCTGAAGCTGATTCTCATTCCTGATTTTCGTAAGTTTTTGTCCATGTCTCTAAACAGATGTAAGAATCGAGCGGTTTTTTCCCCAACAATTCGATAAGCAAGCATGCATGCCTTCTTAAGGCTCTTTCTGGTGTCGCCTAAACTCAATGCGCTCCCATCCTTGCTTTTCGATAAATGCGGATAGGATTAGCGTAATATTCTCGAATTACGGCAGCAACATCAGTGTATCTCCGAATCTTATTTCCCACCATCCATTCTAACACCGTTTTTCTTCGATGGAGCTCCTCTTGAATTTCCTTGGAATCAAGCCCCAGTTTTTTCATGTTTCTCTCCAAAATGTAGCTTCGCCCAGAATACAAGAAAACATCGTGCTTCGCATCCCATCGATATACATCATTTGTTAGAAGCTCCTTTGTCTTCGGATCCAGAGCCACCATCTCGGTCACGGTGAGAGCTCTTCTAGCGGGTTTCCCTTCGATCTCAGTCCGCAACTGAATCATCACCACGTCAATCATAGAGAGGAGAGGCCGTGGGATATTCATTGGCTCAGACTCCAAACGGTGAATAACGGCGTCCACAGATTCGGCGTGAACAGTGCTCATGCCTAAATGCCCAGTGGCCATCGCCTGAAAAAGAGTGTAAGCCTCTTCACCACGGACCTCACCTACAATGATATAGTCAGGTCTCTGCCTCACCGCCGCCTTCAAAAGATCAAACAGTGTAATGGCTCCGGTTGCTTTTTGTTCGGATAAAAACCCAGGTCGCACAATGGATGGAATCCAATTTTCATGAGGTAAATTGAGCTCAGCGGTGTCCTCTACGCTCACAATTTTTAATTCAGGTTTTATGAACATCGATAGACAGTTGAGCGTAGTCGTCTTCCCTGACGCCACTCCTCCTGCTAAGAGGACAGATGCTCGATTTTCAATGGCATACCAGAAATACGCGGCCAGATCCGATGAAAGAGTGTTGAAGGAGATCAGATCTGAAATGGTGAGTGGATCCGCGCGAAACCGACGAATCGTAAATGTTGGGCCTCTTCTAGTGACTTCAGTTCCATAAGTGAGTTGGACACGACTTCCATCTGGCAAGGAGGCATCAAGCATTGGACTTGCGATAGAAACATTCTTTTTGGCGAGGTAAGCTAGCCGGATTATAAACGAATTCAGTTCGTTAACGTCCTTGTATATGATGTTTGTAGGCAGAGACTCGTATTCTCTGTGCCAAATGTATATGGGAATGTTGACGCCGTCCGCAGAAATATCTTCGATCAGACGGTCTTTCATGAAAGGGTCGATTTTTCCGTAGCCAATGAAGTCACGTACGATGTAGTACATGAACTTGTCGATAGCTTCCTCAGCAATCTTTAAGTGATAACCCTTTATGACTTCTCGAACTTTGTTTCTCAGATACTCCTCAGCCCTTTCTCTCGTTTCAAGGTCTTTAAAGTTGACATTTATCTCCTCCATCAGAAGAGCTTTGATCTCTTTGAGCTGGGTCTCTTCTTCTTCAAGAAGTGTAGGCTCAATTATTTCATACAACATCTTCTGCGTATTGGGCTGCCTAACAACTGCAGCGTAGACGTAGGGCTCATTTATGGGATAAACTTCTCGAAACACAGAAGGCTTTTTTTCTTTCACTGCCTTTGCTTCATGTACCATTCAGCGTTCACTCTCGCCGATCTCATTCTTTTTAGGGATGCGTTTTGCTATGGGCGAATGTACATTCACGAGAATAGTGTGTCACAAGACTTAATAAACTCTATGAACGTTAAATCACTTAAGTTTCCACCTACACCAACATTTTGTGGACATTTGAGATTCTGGAAAAAGCGTCTGCAAATGTTTTTTATCCCCTTTCTAATGGTAACAATAAGATATTTTTTTAAGGCGTTCCCGCTTTACATATAGATGTTTCCTTGAGGAGGTAGGTCAGATGGAACGATGGTTTGTGAAGCGCCGTAAGTCTAAGGTTTTGGATCTTGCGTATCGGCAGATGACGCTTGCTATCGACACTGTCACTGAACTTGAGAAATCTATCATTGCAGCCTCGAAGAGAAACAAAGAAAAAGCGAAGAAGAGTATAGAACGGCTCTTCCCTATAGAAGAGGAAATTGACAACCTTAGAAGATCAGTGTTCGAGGAGTTAACAAGGGGAAGTCTACCCTCTAATGATCGTGAAGACATCATGCATTTGGTCAAGAGACTCGATGTAATGGCAGATCACGTGAAGGATTCTTCAAGAAGCGTATTGGTCCTGACCGAGACTGAGGTGCCAGAAGAGATTTGGGGTATGTACGTTGACATAGCTGACAACCTAGTGGATTGCGCCTCTACCTTACGAAAAAGCCTTGAAAAATTGGGGAGCGCCCCGCATGAAGCCAGAGCTCTTTCACAAAAGGTTGACCAAATAGAGAAAAAAGTTGACGACAAATATTTAGAAACTAAAAGTTTACTCCTTAAACACGGTAAAGATGTCAATCCTGCTACGTTAATGATACTTAAAGACCTGTTGGAGTCCATGGAGGAAGTAGCAGACAGCTGCGCTGACACTGCTGACTACGTCAAAATATTAACGGTTGCTCGAGAAACTGCCTAGACAAGGTTTGTTCACAGTATTAGACGTTTAGGCTGCCCAAAAAGGAGATTTGCGTCTAATCACGTCGACAAACTCGTTCAGAACATCGAGTCCTTCTGGGGATAAGCGATCTTGGAACTTTGTTAGCAACTTTTTTGCGTGTTCTTCAGGAACTTTAACGTAAAGTATATCCTTCTCGTAGATGTGTCTTCCCACGATGGGTTTGTCTAATGAGATAGCTACTTGCATTCCAGTTTTTGCTTCTGAGACGGCTTGTCCACGATCTTGAATTTGAATTATTTCGCCGACATTGGTTCCGTCTTCTCTGGCAAGCGTATATTTCGGTTTGATCTGTCCAGCTAAAACCTTTATTCCTACTATAGCGGGCTTGGCTCTCCTAAACACATAGCCTGGAAGAAGCTTTATTTTGCCAGGCTTGATCAATCTGTCGAATTCTTCTTGAAGACGCGTTTCTCTCTTGCTTCTCACCCATTTAGTGTAATCGTCGATCAAATGATAAATAATGTTGTGCTGGAATATCGGGACTCTACGATTTTTCGCTTCTTCTTCCGCGTCTGGTAGTATTTTTACGTTAAAGGCTATGATAACTCCGTGAAGTGGTTCATGTTCCTTAACCACGACTGCCTCCATAACATCTCGTTTAGAAACATCGCCAACATTTGCCAATCGTATTGGAACATTGTCTCGCCTCAGACTCTCAGCGATAGCCTCAAGGGAACCTAATGTATCAGTTTTTAGTACAATGCCTTCTATATCGGTAGCAATTCTGATTTTTTCTATCTCTTCAGAGACGGCTTTAACATATTTTTCAAGCTGGTTTTCGGATGGAACTGCGTATAATGGTGCACCTGCTAAGGCATCTTCAAGATCCGGCGCCGCTATTTTTATTCCAGTCGCAGCTGAAACCGTGTTTACTGAGGAGAATTTGTCTCGGGGGTCTCTGATTTCGTCAAGCGGTTTGGGCAGAAGGACTGCGCGAACCTTGGTTACGAGGGGCTTTTCTTTCCCTCCAACGACAATGATGTCTCCTTTTTTGAGTACGCCGTCGTAGATAACAGCGTTAATGGTGATTCCAAGTCCAGGTTCCTCATTGACTTCTAGGACTGTGCCTTTTGCTGGGCCTTTCGTCACTTTCAGTCGAGTTCGCAAGAATTGTTGAGTTAAGCCGACTAGAACTGCTAGAAGCTCGGGTATGCCCTCGCCTGTTTTAGCGCTTACTGGAACAACAGCCGCCGTTTGAGTGAAATCGGATATTTTGTCAAAGCGGTCTGCTCGGAAACCGATTCTAGAAAATGTTCCTAGAATTGTGTAGAGGCGGTTGTCAAGATCTTGGCGAACGTAAGGGTCTTGGGTTTGATATGATGTTAGAAATGACTCGTTTGGCTTGGACTTCCAGCCGGGTATGCGGTCGATTTTGTTTGCTGCGACGAGAAATGGGGTTTTTCTTGCCTTAAGGATGTCGATACATTCATTGGTTTGAGCTTCAAAGCCCCTTAAGACGTCGATAACAAGGATTGCGATATCTGCTACCCCGCCGCCTCTCTTTCTAAGATTTGCGAAAGCTTCATGTCCCGGTGTGTCAATTACAAGCAATCCGGGAATCCGTATTCTACTTTTCAATTTTTTCAGGAGAGGTCCACATATTTCCTCGAGTGTTTTGAAAGGGAAGAAGCTTGCTCCGATATGTTGGGTTATGCCCCCGGCTTCACGGGCTTGAACACTGCTTTTTCTGATTCTGTCCAGTAGCAAGGTCTTGCCTGTGTCGATGTGACCGAGCACGCACACGATGGGTTGCCTTACAGGCATCTGGTTTATCCTCTTTTCTCATTGGAAACCGTGGCCATCCAGTCTCATCATGAGTAGTGCATCAATGTTATAAATTGTTTCGCCAACAAGTTAATGCCGTGAACCCATGAGGGATTCTAGTAACACATTTCACTCAAGCAGACGTTTGAGGAAAAGTATTTACCTCAAGTATTGTGTGGAAGGAGGTTATGCAGTTAGAGTTTGTTGAAAATGCTTTGTTTTTCGCAGCATACTCATAACTGTTTTTGGGGAGTTGTGCTTTGAAAAGACAGGTGTATACTTGACTATGCCTTTCCTCTCTCTTCTTTTCCAAAATATTTTGTCCATCGAACCTTGCGTGAATCTCGTTTCAGCTTTGTTGAGCTTTTTCTGCATTTGCTTGAACAAAACCAAAGCGTTGTTCCATCGTTTTTCACGTACATCATGCCGGTGCCTGGTGGAAACTCGTTTCCGCAGAATGAGCAATGTCGAGGCTTTGGCATCAGCGAAACCTCCGTTATCGTCGTCTCATTTTCCTTGCTTCTCGATCTGTTTCTCTTAGCATGAGGATGTCGTTGGTGCGTACTGGGCCTTTTACGTTTCTGGTTATGATGCGACCTCTGTCTCTGCCTTCGAGTACGCGGACTCTAACTTGTGTGATTTGGCCTGTTGTTCCTGTTCGGCCGATTATTTGGATGACTTCGGCTGGTGTTAGTCCTTCTGCTTCCGCGGTCATTCGCTGTGGCCCTTCTTTTTCAATTCTTCAATTTTGCTGGAGATTTCTTTGACTAATTCTGTTGCGTCGCCGACTTCGGTTATGCATACTGAGGCTGCGGGTACGTCTATTCCTGCGGAGGTTCCGAGTTTTTCTTTGTGAGGTACAAAGACGTATGGGATTTTGCGTTCGTCGCAGAGTATGGGTAGATGAGCGACGACTTCTGGTGGGTCTACGTCTTCGGCTATGACTACTAGTTTTGCTTGTCCTCTTTCTATGGCTTTGGTTGTTTCGTTTGTGCCTTTGCAGGTGGAGCCTGTTTGTGCAGCTATTTGTAGGGCTTCATAAGCTGCGTCTGCTATTTCTTTTGGTATTTCAAATTTCATGTAAAATGGTCTGGACATGATCCTTCACCCCTTTTTAAATTTTATGTGCCTTGAGCTTTTATACGGATTAGGTTTATGAATGTTTCGACGTTTTTGCGTGTGTTTGTTTTTTGTTACGTTATTTTGTATCATTGTGTTTGTCTCTCTCTAGACCCCCCCCTATAATTTTTTTAGTTTTTCGCAAAGCTTGTTTCGTGTTGGTTTTTTGAAGCTAAGCTTAGAAACGGTTTACCCCACGATAGGAAAAGACGGGAAAAGATACAAAAAGATATAGAAAGATACGAAAAGATAGGAATAGATGCAAAAAGATAGGAATAGATGCAAAAAGATGGGAAAAGATGCAAGAAGGTGGGGATCGACGGCCCCCCTATTAGAGAACGCAGGTTTTCCTATGTTGCAAGCGCGCGTGCTCCTTAACCACATGTTCCCCGACCTAAGGGAGTAGTCGGTCTTGAAGAACTGCTTTTCCACACGCGTTCAGGTCGATTCTTACAGTGGCGGAATACCGTATTTTTGTGCGCACATACCCTGCGTTGGATGGTTATCTCTGCTGTTTTCTGACAATAATAAATGAAAATTTTGAAGTGCCTTAGCGGGCTTAGATACAGATAAGATTTAATTGAAGGCGGGTGGGTAGATAATTTAGCTCAAGCGGGGGTTGCCAAGCCAGGTTAAAGGCGCAGCCCTGAGGCGGCTGTCCTGTAGGGGTTCGTGGGTTCGAATCCCACCCCCCGCACCAATTCTGCACACCAGTCATTTTGCGGGGTGTTGTGGCGAGATACATTGGTTATCTGTTGTCTAAGAAGGTTTTGAAGCCAGCAACTGTTAAACGGAAAGTTAAGACAATTAAGAGCCTATTGAAACATGGAGTTGATTTACCCAATCCTGACAGTTTCGTAAGGTTCTTAAACACTTGCAGTTGGGCGAGTGGGACCAAGGACATTGCTGTTGACGCTTACAGAGATTATCTTGATATGCTTGGTTTGAAAGGCATTAGGTTGCCACACATACGCCGAGAAGAGAAGTTGCCCTTTATACCGTTGGAAAAAGAGTTAGATGCAATTATCAGTTATGCAAGAATGAAGACTTCAACATTTCTTTGTGTTCTGAAAGATACTGGTGTTCGCCCTATTGAAGCGTGGATGCTCAAGTGGACTGATATTGACGCAACAAATAGATGCGTGACCATCACACCAGCGAAATATAGTCATGCAAGAAAATTGAAAATATCTGAGCAGACTTTAAACATGCTATTAGGGCTTCCACGGAAACACCAATACGTGTTCAGCCCAAGCGGAAACAAAGGACGGTTTGCTGATGAACTCGAACATTTTGCAAGAAACTATTCTAAGATGAGGAAGCGAATCGTCGAGAAACTGAAGAATCCGAGAATCAAACTGATTTCTCTGAGAATCTTTCGTCATTGGAAAGCCACAATGGAATACGCCCGAACCAAAGATATTTTGCATGTTAAGGAATTGCTTGGACATGTGAATATCAATAACACTTTGAAATACATACATTTGGCAAATGCAATGACTGGGCAACAAAGCGACTACATTTCAAAGGTTGCTAAGACGGTCAAAAAGGCTTGCGAATTAATCGAGGCTGGATTTGAGTATGTGACCGAAATGGACGGAGTTCGACTATTCAGAAAACGCAAATAGCCAATCTCTAAACCCCAACTTCCCTTTCTTTTTTTGACCCCCCCTTAGCCTGCAAAAATCAACGGCATCTGATAGATTCGCATGGATAGGCTTAATGTGCAAGTTATGGAAACATAGACAGAAACCATAAATACCACACAAAATACGAAATAAGCGAGCCTATTATGGGCACAAGTATTATTAGTAGAATCATAAGCCAGAACCGTTCACTGAAGATTCTTCTCCCTTCACTTGTTCCTTTGATTGAAGTGTGGTTGAGAGGCAAGACATCAACGTATGATTTACAGTTGTCGCAGAACCATCGTTTCTCTTCTGGAACTAATCTCAAATACGCTTGACATTGAGGACAACGAGGTTGTGGATAACTCACAAAATCACTTCTTACGTTCTAAGGACCCCTCAGAAGTCATCAAAAGGGGTGTCCTATATTCCCATAATTGGACTTCACCAGATTTCACTTCAATAATCGACGTGGCTACTGCCACAGCTTTGTTCATATATGGAAACTGCACTGCAATCTTATATTGTTTGTCTGGTTGCAGTGGAATGAATACTTCCTTACCCCAAGCCAATTTTTTAGTCTGAACATCATTGATAACGGCATATGGTTGCTCTGATATCAAAAATTGACCAAACTTCTTTTTGCATTTTATCTCAATCCCTGATTCCACTTCTCCCCGCCACCCACCTGTGTTTGTAATGAGTGATTAAAAACATTATGGACGCACTGGATATGGATTTCAATTCGAAAACAATGTGTTGAGACATTATTGCATGCATTCCAATTGATAAAAGAACTCTCCCACTATATTGGGAAAAAGCCCAATGTCAAACTCATTCCAATACCCTTTTCATGGTGACGCGTTCCATTATGGATGTTTTTTGTGTTGAAAATGCCGAGTCTGAAATGGCATATAGTGAAAAACACACCGTATCGCTTACACATGACCGTAATATCCAAAGATTCTAAACGCACACGTGTGAGTAGCAACCCAAAATGGGTTCCAAATCACTTATAAGTAATGGATGTGTAGTTTTTAGTGAGATGGGTGTCAGAAATGGGTTCTTTTCGGGAACAGCTCGTTCCCAAGGATGATTATCAGCTAAGCAACATAGAAATGGGAATAGAGGGTTAAAGGTGGTTGGATTGGGCTTTAAAACCCCTCGACTGCAAGACCCACCCAAACGATTTTAGAGATGGCAAATATCACCGAACAATAGGCAAGCACGTTGACAACTGGTTCATGGTGGGTGACATCAAATTCGAATTCGAAAACAAATACAATGCTGAAACAACCAACTACTACGGGTCACAGTATGACCGTGAATTCGGCTCCAGATTCAGCAAGGGGGATAAAGTGGAAAAGTTCGTGACAATCACATATCCAAACCTACCCCGTAAGCGTTGTTACCAAGACAACATACACGTTTTCCACATAGACGACGACCTGAGCACTCCGCTTAAACGTCGGATAGCAGGGTATAAGTTACGGGCTTATGTTAAACGTTTCATCGACAAACTGCAACCAAAAAAGACCGTAAGCCCGCCGATAACAAGTTACATCGACTACCTCGAACTATACGGTCAACTAATCAACACGCCCCCCAAGCAGTCAACCAGCATTCAACTCGAACCGCCCGCCGATTTTTTTGTTGTTGCTTTAGGGATTCAGTTTGTTAGTTGGTCAACTACCACCCCTACAACACATCCTGCAAAGCATCCTGTCAATTCAAACACCACAAGAAACACTACACCAACCAGTAAACTAACCAGTAACCCAACTGCTAAACTACACACACAACGAAAAACTGAATGTATATATGCGAATCTTGGGACGGAAAAGGGATAACAAGGCAATTTTGACGAGGGTTTTATCTGATTCATAGTGCTACCTATGAACGCTCAAGGAAGGGAGTGGACGGTTGAAGAGTAGGCTCGGTGCAGGCATACTTTCTTCAGCGTTTCTTGCCTGAGTCGGAGCGTTTCTTTCTCCATGCTCCCGATTTGGTTCGGTCACGTTCTTTTGACCATTTTCCCTTCTTCACTCTTGGTGCTGGCGTTTATATCACCTCTTACTTCCTTCTTTTCGTTTTCTTGGTTGCAGTTTTCCTTTGTCGAGTCCCACTTTTCGTTGTTTTCTTCCTCGTCTTCTTGGTTGTCGTTTTCTTCTTGGTTGTCTTGGGTTTCCGAACTTTGACAGTCCTGTAGCCAACTACTTCACCGAAAAAGCCCCCCCGAATAGCAACTCTCTTGGTCTTAGGTTTCTTCCTTGCTGGCTTTTTTATCCTCACAACATCTTGTCGCTTAATCTTTGTTTCTTTCTCTGTTCCAAAAAGGGTCTCTCTCTTTCTTGTTGTCCTCTTGTGACCATAGTCTCTATGACAATTAGGACAGAGGAAACGAACACTTGAAGTTCTTGGAGTGACCGTTGGGTCTCTTGTATGGTGAAAATCGCCTTCATTCATTTCCCGACGTGTTCCACATTTCTCGCATTTTCCTTCGGCTCTTAGATAAACCAGACGTTTCACTTTCATAGGAATAGACTTTCTTTCCTTTTCACCCCAAAACATCAGCCAACTACCCTTATCCACTATTCTTATTCAAGACAATTCTTAAATAATTTTGCCATGCATACATGATGCAGGAGTGTGACAAAACTTTGCTGAATGTGGAAATAAGTTATGGCACAACTGAAAGAATAACCAAGACAAATAAAAGGGAAAACGTGTAAAATGGCTCGAATATTTCTGACCAACATGAAACTAATTTATCAACATGGCGTCTCTCACTCGAAAAACAAATCCAAAATACAAAGGCTACTTGCCGTCCACCATTGTCATTACGTAGTAGAACAGATAATTAGAGAACAAGCAAAAGACATGGCTTTTGAGAATGCTCTGCACAAAATCGGCTTTGAAGCGATTATAAAGAAGGTTCATAGGAAGAAGAATATTCCAGATTATAATCGTCTTTTGGACTTCAACAAGATTAGAAACAATGCAGAACACCTGAACATCATCCCCGATATTGATACTGTAAGATTCTACGCAAAAATCGTTGGGGACTTTTTGACATGGAGTTACAGGGAATATTACGGAGTTCATTACGAATCACTCGCTTTGGAAGATACGATACTCGATGTTCCGACAAGAAAGGTGATGTTCGAAGCGAAGGCACTTGTAGAGAAAAACGATTTACCAAACGCTTCAAAGAAAATGTATGAGGCTTTAGGGGCGTTCAAGTTTATGTCGTTTGGATTTCTTTCCGACCCAAGGGTTCAAGGTATATCCTTCGGGGGAATAGACTTCCCCAACTTGTTGGCAGACCTTGCTTTCAAAATCATTGTTGCCGATGATGAATCAGCCTTGAGAAAAATCATGCTCATCGGAACAAAATTCACAACAAAAAACGGAAAGATTGTGGTTCAAAGCGTCTATCCACAACCACAATTTAAGGATAAAGAAGAAGCAAAACAACATTACGAAGAGATTCTCAACATAATTTTGACCTATCAAGACAGAATGCCCTCGTTCATATGGAGAACAAAATAAAAAAGAAGCCATACACCCCTTAGTTTGTTTCTGAGACAAGCCTCTGAAAACTCCTTATTTTCTGCATGCAGGCAATTCGCCTTATGCGCATTTTTCAAAGAGTCCATAATTGTGGCTATTTATGTATGTATACAAAGAAGTAAAGATTAAAATGGTTAATAGAATTCAGTAACTATCGATTCAGAATGCCTCAACCAATACTCATACTTCTGGATTATATCGAAAGGGTAATTGGAGATTTGAATAATGGGCTAACAAGGGAGAGCCTAAGAAAGACGAAAATTGCCTTTGAGAAACTGACTGGACTATCGGACTATCTAAAAGAATTGTTGCCTAAGAAATTCGTAGAGGAAAACTTTGTAGATTTTGACCGCCACATGCGTTTTATAAAAATCTTTTTGGAAAAGAAAGATTTCGGATGGATGAGTAACAATTTTGATGACCTCAGAAAAAGAGATTTGCCAGATATCAAGAAGAAAATCTACGACCTTCCCACAGAGGGGACGACCCACGGTAAGAAATTTGCTCAATCGACAGACAAAGTCTTCATAGTTCATGGTAGAGACCACAAACCGCTGAAAGAACTAAAAGCCATGCTCAAGGATTTTGGACTCAATCCTATAGTCCTTCATGAAAAAGCGAGTGGGAGCAGAACAATAGTTGAAAAACTTGAAAAACACTCTGATGTAGGTTACGTCTTCGTAATACTTACACCAGATGATGGTTTGTTCAACCTTGCCAAAGTCAAAAAGTTGTTGACGAGAATCGAAGCAATGGCGTTAAGACGGGAAGTAGAAGACAACTTGCTTCTTGACTCTTTCTTTAGCACCCTGACAAAAGTGGCACGCCAGAACGTTATTCTCGAGTTCGGCTATTTCATGGGTTTGCTTGGTCGTGACCGAGTTTGTTGTTTATATAAGGGGAACATTGAGTTGCCTTCTGACATGCACGGAATAGTCTACATCCCGTTCAAGAAATCGGTTAGCGAAGTCCAAGGCAAAATAATTATGGAGCTCAAAGAGGCTGACTACAAGATAACATTATGAAATGGGGAAGAGTTACAGTAGAAAAGAATAGCTAATTGAGATTATTCGCAGGTCGCATTAGAAGAGGGAAATGAAAGGACAACCCGATGGGGAGGATGGCATGTCGAGTATAGAGAACATGATTTCAGAAATCGAAGAAGACTATGGTCGCCTTCTTAAGAGCTTCGAAAAGAACGTAAGCGAAGGCGAAATGGTGTATAGATTCAAGGATATATCTGAGGATGAATTGCTCACGTTAATGAGAGGTGTCATGAAGTTCCAAAGAAAGATTGAGTACTATTTGGCGTCAATTGATAGGCTTGTCAAAGAGACGAAATATGGGAAAAGACTGAAAAAGGTCACAGACACACTCTTCAAGAAGCTCTCTTCCAGTGAGTCACTCGGCACAATACAATTTCAGATAGAATACTCAAGCCTTCTGCAAAAACGCCAAGTCAATGGGGTCATAACTGAACTAAAGCGTTCCCATAGAAATTTCATGCATGGATACAAAACCACGAGCAGACGAAGCTGTTATTGTGCGTATTTTGTCCTAAAATCTCTGAAGGCGAATCTGGTAGAGGTGGAGGAAGAGCTTCGACTTATCGGTGCTCTCACCACACACCCGATTAAGAGAAAGATAGTATTGAAAAACCAACTCGTAGTCAACGATTTTGAAGAAGTTGCAGTGAGTCTTGAAGAAGCCGAGTCTAATGTTGAAGTTGAGCATTTCAAAGATTGCGTGAGTAGATGTAGAGACGCGGTGGAGATTTTCATTGCTTCTGTAAGAGAGAAGGAGACTGACGAGAAAACCGAGAGACATTTTGCAACTGATTTGGGTAAGATGGTGAAAATTGAGGTCTTCGACATAGGAATTCAAAGATTAGCACAGGGCATATATTCGTTTTTGAGTGTTAAGGGGAGTCACAAATACGATGCGAAGAAAGTATCGGTCTATGACGCTGAAACTTCCTTGAAAGAGACTTATTCCCTTCTTGAAATGCTAATCAAGAGATACCTCGACTTGAATAAGTCAAGAAGGGGACCATCGGAATAGTAAGAAAGCTACTGAGAACTTCCAAGAAGATAAATAAACCAAATTCGCCCTTATGTATGTTTTCAGAGAAGGCGAAATTGGGTCTATTTTGACGAAATAACCGTGAAACTGCAAGATTTATAACCCCTCTTATCAGAATATAACATGGAGAAAAGAGCACATGAAAAAGGCAGTAGGGGTTCGTAGGCTGAAAGCCTCTGAGCGGAACGAGCGAAGCGAGTGTAGCGATGGGTTCGAATCCCACCCCCCGCACCTTTTAACAGACCCCATGCGCATGCGTCGGTTTGAAAATATGCAAGATAAGCTTAAAAAGCAACTTAGTTAAGAATAATGACCCTATTTCCAATAGGATGGAGTTGCCTTGGCTGTTAATTTAGACGCGCTTGCTGTAAACATCATCGTAAACACCATCATACTGTCGCCATTTCTTTGGCTGTCGGGAAGAGCAATTGTGGGTAAAGACAAAGCAAAGTTTACAGATGCCATATTTACAGTCATCATTGGAACCGTGGTTGGCGCACTCCTTGGAGCTTTCTTCACCGGCTTCATCGCTTCCTTCATCCAACTGATACTCTGGCTCGTATTGGTGAAACACTTCTTTGACTGCGGATGGCTGAAAGCACTTGTCATCTCTATCTTAGCGATTATCATCTTTGCTGTGATTGCCATAATATTAGGACTGGTTGGATTTACACTAATCCAATTTATTTAGCGTGCGCGCATGAGAGGTAATTGACAAAGAAGGTATTTCATGAACAACGCGTAACGCTTACCTGGGAAAGCACAAGCTACATCTGAAGACCTTCAGCACTTGTTCATAATATCGAGGACAGTAAGTTAGAGTGATCTGATGAAACGTTCTCGTTGGGGTAATCACCTCTTCAAGGTTTCCTTCGACGTAAACCAGCTCATCCTTCTCGGCCTGCATCCTAAATTCTTCAACGTAGGAAAGAATTCGCTGAACGTTCTCAACTTTCGGACCCTCCAGAATTTCGATGAGTTCAATCCTGTAGATTGACGGGATAAAGGGGGCATCTTGGTCGTCGGCTATACGGGCAACAGCCTTAATCCAACCCTTCTTTATGACCCGGGTATTTGGGTTATATTCGTTGCAGATTTCATTCCAGTCTTTCACTGGCTCGAACTCTATCTTAATAATTCTATCCCACTCCGCATCCTTGAACAAGGCGTAAATCAGCTTCCTCTGTTGATGCCAAAGATACTCCTTTGGGCTGTAGTTCACGAATTTCCAAAGTTTTCCTTCAACAGCCTTCTCACTTTCAAACTCGTTTCGTAGAAAGCCTTCTTCCCGATAGAAGTCTTCTAACGTTTCGCCGAGTCTCCTTAATTTTTCTCTGCTATACACGATGAGGTCGATGTCTGAAAATTTGGGATGATAGAAACCATAAAGAATCGAACCGAAAACCCCAAAATCCTTTTCTGACAGCCCTGACCTAGAAGTGACCAAGCTATACACCTTGTGCAAGGCCTTAAGAAGATAATCTCTAGGTTGTCTCTCAATCAACCGCCGAAATCCTTTGTCGGGTTCACGTGTTTTCGTGATGTACGCTCGCGGCACGCCTACGAGACGCTTTTGCAGAGGTTCATAGGAAATCGTGTAGCGCGGGTATTTTTCTCGAATGAACTGTAAGCCTTCGTCTGCGTAGAATTTGTAGTAAATGGGCTTTCTTTTCCCGCGAGGAGCCTTAGGATCCATGGACTTGTAAATTGTAGTCGATGCATATTCTGGGTCGCAAACGTATGCGTCATAGGGATGAAAATAGCCGTAAACTCGGAAAATAATGTTGTCAGCAGTAATTATGGCGTCGCGGTCCCTAAGCTTCATAGTTGCCAAATGTATTCGTCCCCACGTGTTCCTGTGCCTACCACAATTTGATAGGTAGTTTCGCCTGTTTCAACATTTTCTACCTGTTCCAGCGTTCCCGAAACCTTGATCTTTTCTCCGTGTCTAGCCACGTTTCTGTAATAGCCTATCATAGATGCGACCTTCGTAGGGATTTCGTCTTCGCTGAGTTTTGAGGTTGAATCAAGGGGTTGATAGTTTTTGATTTGATAAATGGCTGGTCTGAACATGGCTTCGCTATCATCAACGACCTCGCAGCTGAAAGTAACGTTTCTCATTGCGACGTATTTGTGATTTTCATATTGAACATTTATTTCACCAATCTTTCGCACCGCGTTGTACATGAAAAGTTTGTTCTTGTACCGTCCTCGATACTTCCTCGCTATGTCAAGCTTCTTGGTGAAAATGTATTTTAGCGTGCCTTCCTCGGCGAGTTTACCAATTGTGTTTTCGAGGCTCCTGAAGTTTTTCGACCCATAAATTACGAAGTCGATGTCAGACTTTGTGGTGTGCATGTTCAATGCGATGGATCCATGGATTCCAAAATCTTCCAGAGGTACTTTGGATTCTGTGGAGAGAAGGGTGATCAGCTCCAAGGCTAATTTCTGTAGACGATCCTTCCTTTTCTTTTCAAGGAGCCTCTGCAGGCATTCTTTTGGCACGTAAACCTTTTCCACGTGTTCCAATGGAACGCTTATAACTTCTTTTCCACGGTAGGGGCAGAAATAGGTGTATTGAGGAAATCTATTTCGAAAGGTTTCTATGAGCTTTTGATAGTTTTGTGCGGTATAGAGTTTTTCTGGGCGAGCAAGCTCTACGTTCCCGAGTTTCCATGTTTGTCTGAGAAAGCGTATTGGGAAGTGGGGCTTCAGCTTGGATGGAATGTATTTTAGAAAGGAGAATAACAGATTTTTCGGGTGTTCATATCCAAACACGTAAAAGATGAAAAACTCTTTTGTGACAAAGATGTCGCCGTCCCTGGAAGCCCACGCTTTCATGGCGGAACCTTTTGTAGATTGGATAAATATATAATCAACCTTCTTTGATGAAAAAGGCCAACTACTTCATCTCCTTCAAGAAGATCTCTCTGAGAATCTCTTTGTTTACGTGAAGCTTTTCTGAAAGTTCTTTCACCCATTTAACGTATGATCGAAATACGCTGCGGACTATCTCAACTTTTTCATCTCGAGACAAAGCATTCTCCTTGGCGAGGAGAAGGGCGAACCACTTTCCCAAGTCTGACAGAACATAATATTTCATCCACACAATGCGACTGTCACTTTCAATCTTTTCCATGTTTTCCTTTAGAACTCCAAGATCGGTCATTGTTTTGAGGTGGCTTATCACAGTTTTGTTGGAATAACTAAGACTTTCAATTAGATTCTTTTGGTAGATTTTTTCAGAAATCCCTTGGTCAATAGAAAACTTCAGGATGTCAATGGGGACTTTTGACCCGAAAATGGCCCGTAACACTTTCTGTTTTCTTTTCGCGGGCAAAAAGACGATATAAGGATAGAGCGTTTCACTCATAGGTAACCCGGCATGCATCATATTTATGGTCTATAACCGCTTAAGATGCTGACGGCTAGCACTGCTGTGACAATGTCTGCTGTCGTTCCTGGACTCAATTTGTGGGCTGGATCTCGAATCTCTTTGTCGAACCTTCTGAGTTGACTCCTACCTGCTGGAGTTGCTAAGCCACCCTTCTCCAGTACTAATTTGGCTTGGGCCGAGACCTTCCTCGCTTTGGCTAAATCTACCTTTCTAGCGATAAAGCTGTCTGGAATCTGAGATAGAATCTTGAGGAAGGTATGTACTGTCGCGGTGTTTATGTCATTTGTCTCTTTAAGCTGTCGAGAGAAATAGGGGTAGCCTAAGTCGAAGGTTATCGAATGGTTGTTTACCCACTCAGAAGCAATCGAGTCATAACCCGAAGACATCTTGAATACGTCAAAGAGAGTGACCTTTTCACATAGGATTTTCTGTTTTGAAGTTGAATCTGTTACGTCGAGTTTGGGTACGTTGCCCAGTCCCTTAGGTTTGGCAATAGATATCGCATCGTAAACAGCCGCTGCATCCCTAGGAGTGGTAGATTCAACGATCACTTTCATGTTTTCTCTGAGCTTAGTAACAGGAAACAGCCCTTCAGCATATGTCATCCCAGCCGCAACTGAAATGGGAGAAAGTAAAATTATTGCCCCTAAGAGAGTATTTCCGCCCTGTTGCCACTCATTCATACTTGTAACAGCATTTTTAATCACTTTGCCGACCCCCACTTCATCAGGACCAATTTTCCCAGCGGAAACCAGAATCCCTCGTTTGGCTCCGTAGCAAAAGTGAGGAGCCACAGCGACCGCAGAAGCAAAAAAATGTTCATATCGAGTTTCTTTAAAATCAGCCGTTCTATGAACGTTTCCAGGCTTCGGATAGGCGCTGACTTCAAGGAGGATAGCGAGTTGTAAGCATTGAGAAACGTGTTCAGATATTTTGAGAGGTGATGTTAAAGACATAAATGGGTCCTCAAGTTATTTTGAACAAAGCTTTTATTAATGTTATGTAAACAATTACACACCGATTTACTATTATACACAACATGAGGATTTGTCATGTGCGGATTCAAGTTATCTTCGCGTGATGTGGCATTTATGGCTGTTTTTGCCGCCCTTTCTGCGATAATATGCAGAGTCATTCCAGGCATGCCTGTAATCGGTGTTTCAGGCTCTAACATGAAGTTCGATGCCGTATTAGCACCAATATACGGTCTCATTATCGGACCATATCTAGGTTTTTTGGCTGGTTTAATTGGAGGCGTTTTGGTTGCAGATAGTCCGTTGAGCATCTATACTTCCTTTTGTACTGCAATTTCAGCGATGGTGGCGGGTTTCCTAACACAAAAAAGTCATAGTTCTCAACGACATGGTTTTAAAGGCTGGATGATAGCAGCATCAGTAGTTGGTTTATTAATCTCAGGATGGTATGCAACATGGGTAGGTCAACAAGCCGTCTTTTATCCTGTGCTCCAGTTCACTGGGCTGATAGCGATACTAGTGGCTAGGGAGCGAATTGCCAGTGCCTTTGAAAAGAGCGATGAGAAAGTAAGATACGATTGGAAAGTGAAACCAAATTACATATTTTGCGGCATCTTAACAATAGTTCTGGCCTATATCTTTTCTAAGACGTATTTTGGCTCGATTTGGTGGTTTTTTCCCTATCTCTCTCTTCCTTCCTACTTCATTGGAGGCGTTATAATTTTGTATGGCTTGATCGGTCGCTGGATTAAAGAAGGAGTAGTCGCCGCAGTTGCAGTGGCGAGCTACTGCGGGATAGTCGCTGATCACATGCTTGGAAACCTCATCTACATTGGAATATTTGGCTTACCTCCCTCTTTATTCATGGAGGTTTTGCCGGTGTCAATTGTTGAAAGATTTCTATTCACCGCCATCGCTACGTTGTTTGGAGTCGGTTTGGTCTTTGCTCTTCGTAGTGCAGGTTTGTTTCCTCAAAGACCGTAAAATCTTTACACTAATCCTCTGGAACTTTCAGAATTGAAGGAATTAGAGAATGAAAGTGAAAGCCCGAGAAGGCGACGTTGTCGAAACAATTAACGACACCTTTTTTGACGTTAAGGGACTGGTTCATCCTCCTGAAAGAGTTGTGGCTTTCATCCGTTTTGTTCCCGACCCAAATGGTGACCGTGTACGAGACAAAGTGAGGTATCAGAAGGTTTACGTCCTTTCCAGACGTTATGCTTTGCTTAAGAAGGCTTTTCCAGACTATCTGGTATACGATTCAGTTTTTGATGAACAGCTTTGCGAGGTACCAGTTAAAGCGATTAAGCATCATTACAAGCCGGTTGATCGTTTGATTGAACTTCGGTACGGTAATGAACCAGACAAGGTTGAAAGTCAAACATTGCAGTTTGCTAAGCTTCTGAAAGAATCAGCGAATATTGAATGGGACAAAATCGGCGTTTCAGGCTCAGTTCTAGTCAAGTTTCACAAGCCTGACTCGGACATCGATCCCATCGTTTATGGATCAGAAAACTGCCGTAAAGTGTACTCGACTTTGAAAGGCTTGTTAAAAGACGAGAAAAGTGCCGTTGACCCCTATAACCTGGAGGGATTAAGGAAATTGTTCGATTTCCGTTCGAGGGACACCACCATGTTGTTCGAAGATTTTGTTCGAACCGAGTCTAGGAAGGTTATGCAGGGCAAGTTTTTGCAACGTGACTATTCCATGCGCTTTGTGAAGGACTGGAATGAGATTGAGGAGCAGTATAGCACAACTCGTTATGTTAATGAAGGTTATGCCAGAGTCAAGGCTAGCGTGATAGACGATTCTGAATCGATTTTCACTCCATGCCATTACAAGATCGGCCATGTAGAGCTTCTTGAGGGAATCCGTCTTGAGCCAATTAAGGAAATTGTGTCCTTCCGAGCAAGATTTTGTGAACAAGCCAGAAACGGTGAAACTGTGATTGCGCAGGGTAAGGTTGAGCGAGTGCAGAAGGAGGGAACAGAGGAATACTACAGATTGCTTATCGGAGGCAACGTTTCGGACTACGTGATCTTAGTCTAGTCGCCCAACGTTTAGATGTTGAAGAGATGAATTTTTTGTAAATAGAGGCCAACATATGATTCTTATATATGAAACTCGACACAGACAGTCAACATGAAATTAACGCAGGTTCCGCAAGGAACGATCATAGAAATCAGAGTGAAGCCCAAGTCAAGACAGTTTAGGATGAAGCTAAACGACGAACTTGAGATATTCTGTCGGGAGACTCCAGTCAAGGGAAGAGTGAACAGGGAGCTGGTGAAAGAGCTTTCAAGGTTGTTCAAGAAAAAAGTTGAAATCATTTCTGGCTTTACTTCGAAGCAAAAGAGAGTTTTGGTCAGAGATGCTGAAGTGAGAGAAGTTGAGAAATTACTAAAACGTGGGGCATAATGCTGTCCTTGTGAGAAAAACAGCATTTTTTGTTTTTCAGCATGACGCGACGGAGAAAACTTAAAACGACAGAACGAATTATCTGCATGATGCTCTGGCATGAGGCTCCGGTAGAAGAAAGGAAAATTGTCCTCTTCTGCCAAGTATAGCCAGGTTAAACATGTATATGCATGGACCAAGTATTCCGGCCTTTCGCCACTAAAAATGGAAGAAAGCCGGAGACCCGGGTTCGAATCCCGGCCGGAGCACCATCCAACCCACACACACAATAATTCGCTGCATGCACATGCGCACAAAGGAAACACCGATATGTTTTTGAAAGTGTTCGTGCCTTTTCATCGTTGGGAAAGGAGAATCCGAATGAAACCACCATCTCTTGGGATCTGGTTTCTATTGTTGCTTTCACTAAATGTTTTCGACATATTTACGACTGTGCCAGCTTATGAAGTCAATCCTGTAACGTTGCACGCTTGGGAGCGGCTAGGCTTCTTCCTGGCGGCTTGGTTCAAGATCGGGTTGGTTTTGTTTTTTGGGCTACTATGTATAGTCGCTCGGAAGGTGGCTAACCCGAATGACTGGAAATTCGCCAAGAAACTCTTTCTGGGACTTCTGAAAGTTCTTGTAGCCTTTTACGTTTTTGTAGTTCTAATTAACGTGGCTGTTTCCACGATTTAAGCGCAGGCATGCATGCATTGCACGCAAAAAGTGTGCGTGAGAGCACCATCCAACAACTCGTTGGGTGGGCAGATTTGGAAGTTACTTTCTGTAGTCATCTAAAGGCTTGGGACACATTTTTTAAGTTAAATCTTCATATACGATATCGGATTTCCTCTTTCGAAAGGTGTATACGATGAGTAAGAGAAAGAAGGTTGAAGATAGGATTCTCTCGTTGTTTAGTCAAGTTGATAAGCCTTTAACTCTAGCTGAAACCTCACAACATCTCGGAGAGCCTACAAAAGATGTTTACAAAGCTTTACGACATTTGTTCGAAAATGAAAAAATCTACACCGTAGAAGGTAGGCGATATAAACTTTCCAGTTCGAATTCTGGTGATACGTAAGCCAAGGCGTAGAGAGCGCTTGAAAGAGTAAGTGTGAACGCCCATTCGAACGAGAACAGTTCATTTTACGATCATTACCGAGCAGGTAGTCTTTCTGCAAACCCCATGACTTACGCTGCCTAGCAGCAGTTCTTTTATTCTACTCACTCCTCTCGCACCCATAACAATCAAATCAATCTTCTCCTCCTTCGCGGTGCGAACTATCTCATGAACCGCGTCTCCCTCTTTCAGGACGGCCTTTACGGGAATCTTCTGTTTCTCGACTGTGTGTTTAGCCTCAGCTAAGATTTTGTTTCCTATTCTCTTTGCAGCTTCGATGACTTCAGCTGTAATTTCTGCTGATGCTATGGATGGGGTGGGTAGTGCACCTGTTTCTGGTGTAACAAATGGTACAGCCTTAGAATATACGTGAAGCAATATAATTTCTGAACCAAATTTCTTGGCTACATTAATGCTATATTCTAACGCTTTTGATGAGGGCTCTGAACCATCCAGAGGAACTAAAATCTTCTGGAACATTCGTTAGTTCACCAATAGTAGTAAAGACGAATTGTACTTAATTAGTTTGAGCTGGTGTTTCACGTTTTAGATTCCATTGTGCTTAAGTATTTGAGTTTAAAACAGCATTAAGATGGAGAGTAAAGCCTAGAGGTGCACTGAACTCGCTAAGGTTTCGGTCAACTACTTGCTTCACATAGACAACGTTATAAGCTTAATTCTCTCTTGCCAACATTGTCATTCAACGCTGTTGATTAGGAGGCGTTTAGATTCGGAAAAATCGTCATAACGGCTGGTCTGCCCTACGCAAATGGCGAAATCCATTTGGGAGGGATCACCTCAACCTATCTGCCTGCAGATATACTTACAAGGTTTTTTAAGTTGAGAGGAAATGATGTGGCTTTTGTTTGCGCCACCGATGACTTCGGCACTCCTATATTAGTTGAAGCTGAAAAAGAAGGAAAAAGCCCAGAAGAATTCGTGTCCTACTGGTACAAAGCAGACAACAAAGATTTTAGGGATTTAGGAATTTCATTCGACATCTTCCATCAAACCAGCTCCAAAGAAAACATACAATTTACACAGTATTTCTTCAAGAAACTGTATGAAAAAGGGTTCATTTTCAAACGGCTTATCTCGCAGCCATACTGTGAAAAGTGTAAAAAAGTGTTACCAGACCGATACGTTAAGGGCACTTGCCCCTACTGCAACGCCACTGATCAATATTCTGATGGATGCGAAGAATGCGGAAAGGTGTTTCAACCAGAAGAGATCAAGGACCCACACTGTGCAATCTGCGGATCAAAACCAGTGAGCAAAGAGAGTGAGCACTATTTCTTTAAGCTCTCATACTTTTCAGATGCGTTGAAGAAATGGCTGGTGGAAAATCAAAATCTCCAGTCAGAAGTGAAGAACTATGTGCTAAACTGGATTAGTACAGGATTAGAAGACTGGGATATTACGAGAGACATAGCTTGGGGGGTTCCAATTCCCTTAAATGAGGCGAAGGGAAAAGTGCTTTACAACTGGTTTGACAATCATCTTTGCTATATTTCTACAGCGTTAAAATATTTCTCGGATAGAGGAATCGATGGAAAAACATTTTGGAACTCTTCAAAGATCTATCACTTTATCGGAAAAGGTATAGTATATCATCATTATTTATTCTTGCCTGCTATGCGCCTCGGTGTAGAAGAATTCAAACTTCCAGACTATATCCCCACTAGAGGTTATCTGCTGCTTCATGGGCAGAAATTCTCCAAAAGCAGACGGTGGTACGTCAGTCTGAGAGACTTTCTGAATGCGTTTCCAGCAGACTATCTGAGATATTACTTGTCAACAATTACCCCATACAGTCAATCGGATGTAAATTTTGATTGGGAGCATTTTCAGTCAAGAATAAACAATGAATTAATCGCGAATATCGGAAATTTCATCCACCGAACATTGACTTTTGTCTGGTCAAATTACAATGGAAAGGTACCCAAAGCGAAAAGTTATGACAAATTAGATGTTCAATTTAAAGAGAAAATTGAAACAATAGCAAACGATGTTGGAGAAGAATTAGAAAAAATCGAGTTGAATAGAGGACTAAAAAAAATCTTAGAATTTTCCAGTTTCTGCAATCAATATTTTCAGCGAAAGGAACCTTGGACCAAAAAGGAAGACACAGCAACCTGCTTGCATCTCTGCGTAAACGCCGTCAGAAGTCTAGCCATTTTACTTGAACCTTATCTACCGTTCTCAGCTGAAACTCTCTGGCAACAACTGAATCTAGAGGACTCTGTTCACAAACAAGATTGGGATTCAGCATCGGAATTAGCCATAAAAGTTGGGCATAAAATCAACAAACCAAAAATACTATTCGGAAAAGTAGAATCCGAAGAAATTAAGAGAGAAAAGGAAAAGCTACCAAAACTACGTGTTGATTAGACTTAACTCTTTGTAGTGTTGTAGTAATGAAAAATAGTTACGTGTTTCACAAGTGAGAGATTTGCGCCTTAAAATCGATCTTCACGTCCATACACGATATTCCTACGATTCCACAACTACCCTCGACGAGATAGTTGCCTACTCTAAGAAAAGAGGTCTGGATGGAATTGCCATCACTGACCATGACGTTGTTGAAGGGGCACTCAAACTTGCCCAAAAAGTTAAGGAACTTGTCGTTATACCCGGAGTCGAAGTCACCACTTCGCGAGGTCATGTCCTAGCCCTCAACATAACTAGGCCCGTTCCTACAGAATTAAGCCCTTTTGAAACGATTCAAATAATCCATGAAGCTGGGGGAATAGCTGTGGCTGCTCACCCAACTGTGTTTTACAAAGGATTAAGGGGAAATGTAAACTCAAACTTTGACGCTGTAGAAGTAATCAATGCCTCAGCATTCCCTTTCTTCCTTTCAACTTACCTAAGCCAAAAACTTGCTGTTAGGCTTAATCTACCACAGACTGCAGGAAGCGATGCTCATTATGCTTCTGAAATTGGCTTAGCCTACACAGTCGTTGATACAGAACCTGAGGTTAACGAAATTGTGCACGCAATAAAGAAGGGAGCAACTGTTCCGTGTGGAAAACCGATACCATGGAAACTGAGACTCAAAAGAGGATACTTCAACATCAAAAAGAAATTATGAACTTTTGTTAGTTAGAATGCACCAAAAAAATTGTAGCGCCGATAAAAGGATGGCGTCTATGTGTCTAAGAAACGAATTCCCAAAGTTAAACTACGATTTTTATGCTCTATCTTGCTAAAGTTTTAATTTAGAGCCCCCTACATTTATTAGGAGGCTGAACATTTTGAAGGAAGCTCTTACAGGAAGAACGGAGGATTACCTGAGAGGGATATATGAGATCATAGAGCAGAAGGGATACGCTCGCATAAAAGACATCGTAAGAGAGTTGAATGTTAGACCATCTACCGTCGTAGAGATGATGAAAAAACTGGACCACATAGGACTTGTCGTGTATGAAAAATATGGTGGAATCACACTTACCTCTCAGGGAGAAGAGAGCGCAAGGGCCATTAGAGAAAGACATGAGACATTCAAAAAGTTCCTAGAAATTATTCTAGTACCAAAGGATGTTGCATTGAAGGATGCACACGTGCTTGAGCACCAACTGGATCCGAAGACGATACTACAGTTCACAAGATTCGTGGAGTTCATCACCAGCGCCCCCGAACATCCAAAGTTCGTCAAAAGATGGCTGGGGCAGTTCAAAAGATATTGTGAGACGAAAAACCGTCAACACGTAGACGCGTAACCGTTAGAGTAGAAATCAATTTCCTAAACATATTCGATTTTCCATAACATGCCTAACTTTTTTAGGGTATTCTACAAATATGCCTAACAACACTCTAACATTTAGTAGCCCCAAAATCGCAGATCGCGACTTTCGTGGAATGGAGGTTAAGCGATCTGGAGCCCGGGAAAAGGCAGTTGTCACTAGGATCACTGGAATCGGGGCTGTTCGAAGAGAATATTGGATATGTGATTGCATACACATGCGCATATGAGACGGTAAGAAGGGAAAGTGGAGAGATGGAAAGAGAATGGAGTTACGTTTGACCGACCTTAGGGATGGAGAGAGTGGCATTGTAACTTCTATAAAGATGGGTCACGGAAGAGGGCATAGAGAACACCAAGGAGCAGGGAGACGTTGGGGATTTAGAAAAAGGCTTGAAGATATGGGTCTAACCCCGGGCACCAGAGTAACGGTGGTGAAATCTGCACCCTTTCGAGGTCCTTTAGAAGTCTATGTAAGAGGTTCTAGGCTGGCTATAGGTAGAAGAATGGCCGAGAGAATTTTCGTGGAGGTAAAGAGGTGACCAAAAGCAAGTTCATTGTGGTTTTAGCAGGAAATGCGAACGTCGGAAAATCTGTAATATTCAACTACTTGACGGGTTTACACCAACACATTGGAAATTGGCCCGGGAAAACCGTTGAAAAGGCTGAAGGAACGCTTCATTTTAGAGGTCATACCATAGACATCATCGATCTACCTGGAATCTATTCTCTGTCCACCTTTTCTATAGAGGAACTTATTTCAAGGGAATACATCGCAGTCGAGACGCCAGACTTGGTGATAAATGTTGTGGATGCCTCGGTTCTTGAAAGAAACCTGTTCTTCACACTTCAGTTAATGGAACTGGAAACGCCAATGGTTATCGCTTTAAATCAGGTAGATATGGCGAAGAAGAAGGGTATAGAGATCAACTGTAAGAAACTGGAAAAGACCTTATGTGTGCCGGTAATTCCCACAGTGGCGACGAGGGGAACCGGCGTATACGAGTTATTGCAGAGATGTGTTGAGACTATTGAAAACGGGGGAAAAAAACCTTCTCGAATGAAGTATGGAGAAGAAATTGAAAAGAGAATTGAAGGTCTCGTTGAGATAGTAAAAAAAGTTCATTATCCATACCCAGCTAGATGGACAGCGATAAAGCTCTTGGAAAAGGATGAACAAGTGGAGAGAGAGATTCGAGAAATAAATCCCGAAATCGTATCTGCCGCTGAAAAGTTTGCAGAAGAGATTGAAGAAATCCATGGCCATTCCTGTTCGACTGTAATAACATCTGAACGATATGAGATAGCAGGCTATATTGCTAGAGAAGTTCAACGTGTAGTGCCGCCGATAAAGCCGCCGATGAGAGAGAGGCTTCATGCCTTAACAACCCATAGAATCTTGGGATATCCGATTATGGCTGTCCTACTACTCTCAATCTTCTATTCCATCTTCACCTTCGGAGACTACACCTCTGGCTTGTTGAGCGCCCTCTTCTATGGTTTGGAACCGATTTTTGAAAGCATATTCGGGGCCGGGATTGCAGGAGAACTGATTTGGGGCGGAATTATGGGGGGTATTATAGCGGGCGTTACGATAGCGCTACCCTACATCATTCCATTCTACCTTGCACTATACTTTCTTGAGGATTCCGGTTACCTTAGTAGAATCGCTTTTTTGTTAGATAATGTAATGCATAGGATAGGCTTACATGGGAAGGCCTTTATCCCAGTCATGCTCAGCTTTGGTTGTAACGTTCCGGGATGTTTGGGTTGCAGAATCATGGAGACGGAAAGAGAGAGACTTCTCACCGCCTTCGTTGTTACATTGGTACCTTGTGCCGCAACAACAGTTATCATTCTCGGTCTGGTTGGGACATTTGTGGGTGTCCAATGGGCTCTAGCGTTATACATCATCGACTTGGTGATTATCTTCCTTCTAGGAAGACTGGCATTCAAGGCTTTGCCCGGTGAACCAACCGCACTAGTAATGGAGATGTCTGACTATAGGGTGCCTCATCTGCAGACAGTGTTGAAACAAGCCTGGTTTAGATTGATGGAATTCATAAAGATGGCCTTTCCGCTTATAATTGTAGGTAGTCTTCTAATCAAGCTCGCAGAAGTTGTGGGCCTGTTGAACCCTATCGCAAGCCTCCTCAGTCCCATGACTGTTACTTGGCTGGGGTTACCTGCCATTACAGGGATAGCATTGATATTTGGAGTGCTAAGGAAAGAACTGACGTTAATAATGCTCGCAACTCTTTTTGAAACAGCGGATTTTGCACAGGTCCCGAACTTTGGACCAGTGCAGATGATTGTGTTCACCCTAGTAACGATGTTCTATATACCCTGTATAGCTACCATTGCCGCCCTAGCTAGGGAGTTTGGATGGAAGAAAGCACTATTCATTACGGTGTTTGAGATAGTGTTTGCAATATTCATTGGCGGTATAGCTTTTAGGCTATTGATGTTGGCCTAGTGAAGAGAGCTAAACTTTGATCTATCTCTGTTGTTCTGAACGTTTATTTTTCTCACCAGTTTGTGGTTGCATGCATTTGGGTTTGGGCTTAAATCTTTAGTACGACTTGAAACTATCAACTAGGTGATGGAAAATGGGGAAAACATATCGATGTCCAAATTGTGGTGGAACAGAAATCGTATGGGATAGAGGACTTAGAAAAACTGTATGTCCAAAGGATAAAACTCCAACGGATAGCTACAAAGCAGTAAGTCTAAAGAGAGCTGAACAAACTAAGAGCTATAAATGAATGTGCTCTTGTAGACTGAACGGTTCAGTTGGTGTACAGTCTGACACGCTAGCACCCTCACATTGTTAAACTTCACTTATTCTTGTGTGCTCATTCAATGCTCTTCTGAAGTAATCGTGTTGCTAGAATCAGGAAAGCCGAAGATCTATCCTTTTTTAACGTTAAAGCTTATGTGATTAACCGCTAGGACATCGTCGTAATATTTCGTCAAGCCTTGAGTTTCAATTGAGTTTCGCATCTTTTTCACTCTACCTTAGATGATACGGACGCTATCAGTCACTCCCATGTTCCTAGGGCTGAAAGAATCCTTCTCCAAATTTTCACGATTTCTTTTGCAGCATCACTCTCGGGAGCATACTCCACTACAGACTTTCCATTCACCATAGCTTCTGTAACCACTGGATTAAAAGGAATCTTCCCAAGAACTTCAATCCTGTTTTTTCCACAAACTCGTTCAATTCTGTCACTGTTGTCCCTGTTTATGTCATACATGTTCACACAAACAAAAGGCGGTACATTGAAATGTCTCAGTAATTGCAATGCTCTTTCAAGGTCGTGGATTCCTGACATGGTTGGTTCGGTAACCACCACGCCAGCAGTTATTCCTGTGACTGAAGCTATGACGGGACACCCTATCCCTGGGGGACCATCTATTATGATTAAGTCGCTATGCTCTCTTTCCGCCAGTGTTTTGGCATTCTGCCTCACTAAAGTCACGAGTTTTCCTGAATTACCTTCACCTGCACTGAGCATGGCGTGAGCCATAAAACAGTGTTCTGTTTTTGAGATGTATGCATGCCCAGAAATTCGTTCAATCAAAGTGATGGCGCTCACTGGACAGACAACGGCGCAAACACCACAGCCCTCGCAGGAGATGGAGTCAATTTTAATGTCTTCTGTTATGGCGTCGAATCTGCATTTTTCTCGGCATTGACCACATTTTGTGCATTTTTCTTCATCAATGACCGCTAGTTTTGCACCCTTGAATTCTTGTGTTTTAACTACTTTAGGGTGAAGAAGCATATGAAGATCTGGTGCATCCACGTCACAGTCAGCTACAACAGTGTTCTTTGCCAAGACTGCGAATGACGCAGTTATTGTTGTTTTACCCGTGCCGCCTTTGCCGCTCAAAACCGTTAATTGCTTCATTTACCAGCAAGCTTCCTAACTTCTCTGAAAAGTTTCTGAAATTTTGGTTTCCATTCCGGCATTTCCAAACTGAAAGGAACGCCTTTCGAGTAGAGCTCTGCTATTTTTCTTCGGTGGGGAATCTCCAGCAGTATGGGAATGTTCTTTTTTTCGCAGTACTCATAGACTTTTTTGTCACCTATACCTGCACGGTTAACAACAACGCCGAAGGGAATCTCCATATCCTTCAAAACTTGAACCATTATTTTCAAGTCATGTAGACCAAAAGGAGTAGGCTCAGTTACAAGAACGCAAAAATCACTTCTCTTGACACTCGCTATGGCGGGACAAGAGGTTCCCGGAGGAGAATCAAGAATCACAATTTTATCGCTTTTGATTTGTTTTTTAACTTCACTTATCACAGGAACAGCCATGGGCTCACCTACATTCAGCTCGCCATAAACAACCTCTAAATCGTCAGCCGAACCACATTTCAAAGCACCAATTCTGTGCTGTTCTTCGCTGATAGCTTTTCTAGGACAAACAATGACGCAGCCGCCGCAACTGCTGCAGAGCTCCCGAAAAACCAAAACTTTTTCTGGGCTGACAAAAATGGCGTTGTATTGGCAGAATTCACCGCATTTTCCACAGTGATCACATAGTTCTTCATTAACCTGTGGAGTTGACACGTAGACCGTTTTCTCTTCATTTATGTTAAGGTGCAAAAGTAAGTGTACATTAGGTTCCTCTACATCACAATCTAAGAGTTGAACATCTTTAAGAGACAGTGCCATGTTTACAGCAACCGTTGTCTTTCCGGTTCCTCCCTTCCCACTGGCGATTGCTACAATCATTTGTATAGCCTCTTTAGAGAAACGTCCATGTCAGCACAATTCCACAATTGGGATGGTTTTGTGTTTAGGCAGCAAGGCAATCACAAGCTATTTTGCAGTTACCATGGTCTTCTTTGGCAGTTTTTCATACGTTGTGATCGCTTTTTGCAGTGTTATGACAGCAAGCTTCGGACAATGGAGTTTTGCTTCGGGTAGCCCTCCCAATTCGCGTAAGATATCTTGTTCAGTTATTTTCTTTGCTTCTTCCAGTGTTTTACCTTTCACAATTCTGGTGATTGCAGAGCCAGATGAAGCTGCCGCTGGACAACCCAGGTATTGAAATTTGGCGTCTTCTATGACAGTGTCATTGCTGATTTTTAAACAGAGTTTCATGGTGTCTCCACAAGGACCCGTGTAGGCTAAACTAACATCTGGGTTCTCTATCACGCCGACGTTAACTTTTTTAATATAGAGTTCGATAGCCTTGGCTGAATAACCAGCATCTTTCAACAGTTTAAACTCATCTTTCGTCAACTTTGACACGTTTATTCCTCCAAGGAATGATCTAATTGCTTCAGATTCGTCTATCGGTGTTGTGCATGGTGGCAACCTTCAGTCAACTCTTCAAGCTTGTCATTGCTGTACGCGGATACTACCTCTCTGACTGTGTCTGCGTTTGCTTGTAGCACAGCAACGTTGGCATCTTGAAAGATGTTTAGTGCGCGAGGGCCCATTCCATATGTGATGAGGGCGTCGGGTTTGAACTGTAAGATTCTGTCAGGTGGATGTCCAGTGCCACCAAAATGTTCACTTGTGTTAGGCACAGTTCTTTGGCTTACAACACTTCTGTTTTTGTCTAGTTCAATGACGGTGAAGTATGGTGCTCTTCCAAAATGCTCCGATAGCTGAGCATCCAAACCAGTTTTGTCCACTACTGGGATGACTACTCTAACCATTTCGCCACCTCCTTTCTATTTTCTTTGTCAAAGGAAAAACTTCTTATCATTGTCCTCTTCTCCGACCGTGTCCTCTACCAGCTCCCATCCCGAAATGTCCTCTCACAGTAGGCTCTCTAGTCTCGGAAAGAACGCCTTTCTTGTATTTTTCGATGACCTCTCTCACTTTTCCGGAAGCCCCTGTAATAACGGTCATTCCTGCCGCAGAAAGAGCTCGAAACGCGTTGGGTCCAACATTGCCGGTTATCAAGACTTGAACTTGTTTACTGGTGATGGTTTGTGCTGCTTGGATTCCTGCTCCACTTCCTGATGTTGCCGCTAAATTGGGAACGGCTTCGAACTGCATAGACTCAGAGTCCACTAACACAAAGTAAGGGCATCTTCCAAATCGTGGATCCACCAGAGCTTCCATGTTATTTCCTGAAGATGATACTCCAATCTTCACTTATTCACCCCCTTCCCAGTGGTTTCCAGTATAGCCATTGTTTTCAACTTCTTTCTCTGTTTCAGAAATCCTTCAACTTTCTTGACGATTTCCCTGAAGGCCTCTGACGCTGGAGAGTCTGGATGTTCAATTGTGAAAGGTGATCCTTTATCTGAGTCGCTGCAGACTTGCGGGTCGATGGGAATCTTGCCGAGAAAAGGAATCACTAGGTCTTCTGCTATCTTCTTTCCTCCGCCAGCTCCGAAAATATTTACGTGTTCACCGCACTTTGGACAGATGAAACCGCTCATATTCTCTATAATACCGATTACTGGAACGTTTAACCTCCTGGCGAAGGTGACAGCCTTCTTCACAACGATCTGAGAAACCTCTGATGGAATTGTCACAATAACTACACCGTCCATATCTGGTAGAAGTTGCATTACGCTCAGGGGTTCATCCCCGGTGCCTGGAGGGAGGTCAATGAAGAGAAAAGCAAGTTCTCCCCACGTTATATCTGAGAGAAACTGTTGGATAGCCCTCATCTTCAAGGGTCCTCGCCAGATGACGGGTGCCTCATCGCTGGGGAGAAGAAAATCCATAGAAACAACTTTCATTCCTAAGGGGCCTGTCGCAGGAAAGACACCTGGGGGACCAACTTGAAGCTTTTGGCCTTTTATCCCCAAGATTTTGGGTATGCAGGGTCCCGTGATGTCTGCATCTAAGATCCCTACGCTGTTTACGTAGCCATGGGTTGCGAAAGCCATCGCTAAGTTCACTGTCACTGTACTTTTGCCCACACCTCCTTTACCGCTGATTATAGCGATTTTGTGCTTGATCTTGGCCATCTTGAGTTTGAGGTTTTTTTCTTCTTCTTCGTACAGTTGCTTTTTGGGGTTGGCAGATGTTTCTGAAGTTTTGTGGGAATCGCATTTTTCCTTCATTAATTTTCACTTTCCACGCTTCAATGTGCCAGTTTCTTCCGCGAGCTTTCATCTCGTGGAAGAAGTGTTTAATAGGTAAACAATATTAATACCTTGCGTTTATAAAATAAACACGACGTGCGTGTGTTGGTGTGATTCATGGATGATGTTGACAGGAAGATAATCTCACAGTTGCAGCTTGATGGGCGAACAACCTTTGGTAAATTGGCGAAGATTGTAGGCTTTTCAAGCATGGGTGCAAAAAAGAGAGTGGGGAAACTGCTTCGAAACGACATTATAAAAATCTCGGCGCTAATCAACGCGGAGCAGTTGGATCTTCATGCAGCAATTGTTTTGATTGAGATGGAAGGTGCAGAAGCCATGCAGAGGCTTCTAGACCGCTTCAGAGAGTGCCCACGTGTGGTTCACATTTTCACAACCTTAGGAGGATACAATATAATTGCCCTTGTAGTGGCGGAAGATCAAAAAACCCTTGAGAGCATATCGGTGGAAAAGTGCTCTTTAAGAGGCGGAAAAGGAATTCGGAGATCTGAGTTCTATCCAATCGACCACATCTACTATTCACCATTTCTACTGATAAGAAAACACCTCACAAGTAAGAAAAGAGAAATTACACCTTGCGGAGTCGACTGTCGTCCCTGCAACAGATACAAAGTGGAAGAGTGTGTGGGTTGCCCAGCGACGAGCTACTATAAAGGCAACCTGTAGCTGCAAGTGCACGTGCGTTCCTATAACGGAGTGGAATGTATCTGTAAAAGAGTTGTTGTTTAAATGAGTGGCAAAGGTGAAGTAAAATTCATTGGGCTGGTTAAAAGTGCTGGTGAACCGTCGAAGATAGAAATCTTTCCTGAATTTTGCCTAGGATTGGAGGGTCTTAGCGACTTCTCACATGTAATTGTTCTTTACTGGTTTCATTTGAGAGATGACGATAAGGAAAGAGGCACCCTCCAAGTTGTTCCAAGAAGACATCCTGACGCGCCACGAGTGGGTGTTTTTTCTTCCAGAAGCCCAAGTCGACCCAATCCTATCGGACTATGCGTTGTAGAACTGAATGAAATCGAAGGCTGCATTTTGACAGTGAATGGACTTGACGCTTTGGAAGGCTCTCCAATAATAGATATTAAACCATATTTTGCCAGAGCAGACGCAATTCCAAAAGCCAGTGCCCCAGAGTGGACATCACGTGGGCCCCCAACTTGATGCATGCGATAGTAAAGGAATTGGGCATAGGAGGTGAGAAACAATGTTTGATACCAGAGAAAAATGTGCTGATTGCCTAGTAGATTTTACAGTCTTCTGGGCTGATGTGGAAAGGAATACCGGGAAACGTCAATACTATGCGACATCAAAACCGGCTGTTCAAACTAAGAATGGCTGGCTTTGTGCGAAATGTGCAGAAAAGAGGAGGTGTTGACATGAGAACTGAAGAAGAAATTAAGAAAGCGTTGAGAGAACTCAGAGAAAGCAGAAAACGTGGATCACCACTTACTGAGCGACAGAATATCGCTTGGCACGGAACCAAGCAAGCTTTAGAATGGGTTCTTGAACAAACCGATACCTTACTAACATATTAGCTCACATGCATGCAAACTGTCAAGATTCTGAATTAAATGCCTATGAACCTAAACTGATATCCAGTGGGTATGCCGATGGTAGAGAATGCTGGGGAATTGCGTAAATGCAAACGAGACTCGAAGTAAGAAGTGAATAACTGAATGTGTGATTGCCTTGAGAAGTGAAACGATCAAGAAAGTGATTGAGTTCGTTAGGAGGCAGCAGAAACCATTCAAGGTTAACATGGCGAGGGCTGCTGCTAACACTTTCCTCGATCGTCTAACCAGACAATATCGATCTGTCTACATCTTGAGACTTGGGGCTACACCTTTTCAGCTGGGTCTGGTAGACAGCGTTGGAGGAGTCGCGGGGACCGTTATCGCTCTGCCAACCGGCTGGCTCGCTGACAGGTACGGCATCAGGAAGATGTTCCTGTTTGCTACGCCCTTCATGGCTTTGAGCTCTTTACTATTCGCCATGGCTTTTGATTGGACAGCGACGATACCAGCTGTATTCCTAACCTTACTCGCCACTCAACTACTAAGCACTGCATGCCCTATGGTCTGCGGCAGTTACCTGAAAAATAGAGAAAGAGCTACTGGAAAGCAACTTTGCGACACGCTTTCGGCAATTCCCGGTATAGCCGCTCCAATGGTAGCAGCAGTGTTGATATCGAAATTTGGAGGCTTAAGAGCGGAGGGAATCAGACCCCTCTACTTGTTGCAGGCAGTGGGATTTTTGCTGGTCCTTGTCTTCACTTACAAGTTTTACTTTGATACTCTAAACAAGCAGGCATCTCCTGTTCCCCTTAATTTTTTTTAGGGTTTGGGACAAGTTTTCGAAAGGGGCACCGTGGTGAAGCGGTGGATAGTGTACATCTTTCTGTCCTCCACTACCATGTACCTAAGTATGACTTACCTGTGGGCTTTCGTTACGGAGATAAAGCACGGAGACGAGTTCGTTGTGGGGGGTATGGCAGCTGCCTCGCTGATACTGCCGTTGCTACTTGCTCTTCTATTAGGTCACTTAGCGGACACTTATGGGAGGAAAAGAGTGCTGTACGTAACCATACCCCTTTATTGCACATCGATTCTCCTTCTTATTTACGCTCAGAATACAATAATGCTTCTAGTTTCAGGGATTTTGCAAGGATTCTATCTGCTATCAAGCGTGACTCAGGGAGCAATAACTGCAGAATTAGTACCTGTCTCTCTTCTGGGAAGATGGTACGGCGTACTAAATCTTTTTCGAGGGCTGTCAAGTATTATCGCTCCAATAATTGGAGGGTTAATTTGGAGTACCATAGGTCCAAACTATGTCTTCCTCCTCATAATCTTCATCGAATCTTCGAAAATTATCATTCTCTGGTTGACAATGCCGGAAACACTGCGAACGATATAATCGACACAATCTGATGCATGCATACTGCACCATCTAATCACATGTAACCGCAAAGTATATTTTTATGCATACGCACAATTTTAACAAATAGAAATATAGAAAGGGATAAAAGAAGGTTAGGAAGATGGCAGAATGTAGGCTTTGCGGGAAAAATGGTGAAGATCTAACTTTGCTTTCAGCTGATCACAAGGACCTGGGGCGAATCATGGTCTGTGAAGGGTGCTGGAAGAAACTTTGGAATAGAAATCGTATGGTATGTAGCACTAGTGGTTCGGGCGGCACGTGTCCAAGCTGCGGATAAAAACCAGAGTTACTATACAAGTGAAATATCTAACAACCTATGCATGCATGCAGTCGTTGGAGAGGATCTCTTCAACAGCGGAGTACATAAAACAGAAAAAGGGTTAGGGTTGTCTTCGTTTTCCTTGGATGCGGAAGATGTTTCTGTTCCCACACCATTGACAATCCCTGCGAATGCTCTGCCCTCTTCTAAGATCGATAGTCTCCGTTACGGATTGATCACAGTGGGAACAGCGATACCTTACCTCTATTTTCAACAGGTCACACCTTTTTCTTCAGCCGTTCTAACTCTTGTTCACGTGGACACTTTAAACCGAACACTCTGTATGTATGGATGGGAAACCAGAACTGCGTTGAATAGATATTCTAGACACTTTTTGCCATCTCTCACTTTTCAACTTTCTTCAGGGCTTTTCTAATAGATTCCTTGACGGAAGTGCCCGGTTTAACTGTTATTGTGGCTACGTCGTGTTGCTCAAGTAGCGCCGACGCGCCGGGACCAAGTTCAGTGGCTAGCACCATGTTCACACCTGCGTCTATCAACATTTTGACGACTATGGGTCCAGCACCGTACTTGTAGGATATCGCAGGGTTCTCCAGTATTTTCACCCCTTTAATCTTGCCTTCTTCGGCATCTATGATGGTGAACGCGTTAGCTCTGCCAAAGACCTCTGATACAACATCTTTTAAGCCTTCACGTCCTTTAGTTGCAACAGCTATCCTAAACTTCTTCATTCTTAAAACATTCCTTCTATGCAATCTGAAAGAAACGCGTGTATTTCATCGTCTTATGGTTGGCTTTTTCCTTGTTCAAGCTTTGCCCTTAGCTCTTTGATTGTTGCCTCAACTTCATTCATTTCTTGTTCGAGTTCTGTTTTTTCTGCTTCTAGATTTTTTTTGTAGTCTTCGAGTGCTGCGCATTCCTCTTCTGGAGACTGTCGAGTTGCCATTGGTGGATACATGGGCGGGGGATAAGCATATTGGTATTGTGGTGGGTAACGCCACAATCCTCTGCCAAAGCCTGCACGGAAGCCCCTACCACGTCCTCTTCCAAAACCTCTGCCATAGCCTCTTCCAAATCCAGGTGTCGGGTTCATGAATCCAGGGATAGGATAACCAGCACAATAGCCTGCTGCTCTTCCAGTTCTAGGTCCTGAGCCTCGGGGTCCTGTTCTATCTCCTCTTGGCATTTTTCATCTCACCTCTATTTTTGTGCATGTGCACATTATTATTTATTAGAATATGCACAGAAATATATAAAAGTTGCGCCGATACATACGTAAACAGCGCAAAGGAATAGGCAAGTCGATGTGGGGACAAGGACGCAGACGAAGGCGGGGCAGAAGAGGGAGATTCCCAAAGCCTGTTAGAGTAGGAATTACTCCACCAATTACAGGTCTGACGCCTAATCCACGTGGAGATCTTGAACCTATTTTTATAGATAGAGCAGAACTCGAAGCTTTTAGACTAGTCGACTTGGAAGGATTATCACAAGAGGAGGCTGGACAGAGAATGGGCGTTTCAAGAGGAACCGTGTGGAGACTTGTGCAAAACGCAAGGAGAAAAACAGCCCTAGCACTCATAGAAGGAAGGCCACTGCAAATAGTGTAGCATATGATCGTGCGCTAGAACTGTAAATGGGTGTATATGGCGCATGCATGCATAACCTAAAAAACACACGGCTTGCCGAAAGAAAAAAGCGTCGGCACGGAAACAGCGTTCTGTGGAGGATTGTTCCCAAATTATTTTAGTTGGGAGACATAACACCATATGGCAAAGATGGGGCATATGCTTAATAGACCCAGCGATGTCCAAGCAGGTTCATCGTACACTATTGTTGAGATAAAGGGTGGCCTTCGACACCGTTGCTTCCACCAGAACATAAGGAGAGGAGAACGTGAGTGATGTTGTTTCGATGGTAAACGCCTAATCTCGTGTATTCTCGCTGGAACTCTCAGGGTATTTTCCGGTTTGCTCGAAATATTTGTACTTTTCAAGCCATCCTGGCATATTTTTCACAAATTCAATGAATTTTGTAAGTTTTTCGACGGTTTCAGAATGTATTGTATGCTCTATTTCTTCAGCGTCTCCATCAGCGATGGTTTTGTCTACACCAAGCAGTTCTAGGAAAGTTCTTAAAATCTTGTGACGGTGTTCCATCGACTTGGCTAAGTTTTCTCCCCTTGTGGTCAAAGTAACTCCGCGATACCGCTGGTATTTGACTAAACTGAGACGACTCAACTTTTGAAGCATATGTGTGACGCTGGGAGGTTTAACATCTAATGACGCCGCGATGTCCACGACGGTAGCGAAACCTCTTTCCTTAACAAGCCCGTAAATTGCTTCCAAGTAATCCTCCGCGCTTTTACCAAGCTCATCGTTTTTCTTATTTCCCATGTTCAACCACCGGAAACCCTGAACGATTTCTTTACTTTTTCACCATTGTAGACTACACACTAAATAATATTTAGCTTTGAGCCATCTTTCATGGGTGGCTAGCTTTGAGCAGGTCTTTTACATAAACGATTTATGTTTGAACACTTTTTTTCGCACACTCCGCACTAAACTGAACGTTAGACTTATTTAAACTTATTAGACTCCCTAAAATTTATTAGCAGGAGTTAACATTTAACTAATTGAGTTATATCCTAATGATTAAGCAAAAATTAGAATACGACACTTTAGCAGAAATAAAAGTCGGTCAGAGAGCTAAGGTAGTAGGGCTTCTCGTTGAAGGCCCAACCCGCCGCCGACTTCTCGATCTCGGTCTTCTTCCAGGAACGGAAGTCAAAGCCGTAATGGAAAGTCCGTTAGGAACTCCGACGGGGTACAAAATTCGAGGTTCCATCCTTGCATTGCGGCCGGAAGACGCCTCAAAGATTATGGTGAACCCCTCGCGTTAGCGATGTGTAGGAGGGAATTAATCTGAGTGCAGAGGGGAAGGATCATGACTTTTACCAAGAGAGCCATGAGGATTTGGAAAAGGGCCATGACTATCTCGTTGCTCTCGCTGGAAACCCCAACACCGGAAAGAGCACGGTTTTCAACGCCCTCACTGGTCTTCACCAGCACGTTGGAAACTGGCCTGGGAAGACCGTCGCTCGTGCCGAGGGATCTTTCAAATACATGGGAAAACGGTACAAACTGATCGACCTTCCGGGCACCTATTCCCTACTCGCCACTGCGACGGATGAGGAGATTGCTAGGAATTTTGTGTTGTTCGCCCATCCTGAGGTAGTAGTCGTGGTAGTTGATTCAACAACGCTTGAGAGAAATCTGAACCTAGTTTTACAAGTTCTCGAAATCTCCAATCACGTGGTAATCTGTCTCAATCTTATGGATGAAGCGGCTCGAAAAGGTCTAGAGATCGATGCTAAACAACTGTCGCGCGATCTCGGGGTTCCCGTTGTTCCTACGGTCGCCAATGTGGGCAAGGGCTTGAATGATCTGGTTAAAGCCATCGCTGGAGTTGCCTCAGGAGCCATACCCACGAGTCCACATCGCTTTACTCTCAAGCCTGAGATACGCAAGGTGCTCGACGAAGTAACCCCCTATGTAAAAAAGGTTGTGGGTGACCTGCCGAATACTAGATGGATTACTATGCGTCTCTTAGAGGGAGATGCTAGAATCCGTAAAACGTTAGAGAATGGAGATCTAGCGTCTCTGGCAACATTGAACCAACACGTTTCGATAGCAAAATCCACGGAGGCTGAGTTGAAAGAGCTTTTCGACCGCGTACAAATTGCAGCATCTTCCATTCAAGTATCCTTACACGATCACATCGTATCCTCGATCTACGCAGACGCAGAAATCATAGCGTCTAAGGCCGTAACCAAGACTGAGGCCCCCAAGATCGATATGGACGCTAAACTAGATCGGATATTGACATCGCGTATTATAGGGTTTCCAATCATGATTGCTCTTCTGATGGGCGTCTTCTGGATCACAATAGAAGGCGCGAATATTCCATCGCAACTCTTAGCGGAAGGTCTGTTTTGGCTTGAAGGCCAGTTCACCTTGCTGTTCAGGTGGTTCGGAGCCCCGGAGTGGCTTGAAGGTGTGCTGGTCCACGGAATTTATAGGAGTCTCGCGTGGGTTGTGGCCGTCATGTTGCCGCCTATGGCTATTTTTTTTCCTCTCTTTACGCTCTTTGAGGACTTCGGTTACTTAGCGAGAGTCGCATTTAATATTGACCGAATCTTCAAGTGGGCCGGTGCACATGGAAAGCAAGCCATCACCATGTGTATGGGCTTCGGCTGCAACGCCACAGGGGTCATCTCCTGCAGAAGCATCAACTCGCCTCGTGAGCGGCTTATCGCCATCCTTACCAACAACTTCGTACCGTGCAACGGCCGTTGGCCCACCCTCATTCTGATGACAACTGTTTTCGTGGCACCAATGTTCCCATCAGCCATGTCATCCATAGTAGCAGCAGCTGTGATGGTTGCTATTACGTTGGTTGGCATCTTTGCAACCTTCATAATATCAGCCGTGCTTTCACGTACACTGCTTAAAGGCGAGAGTTCGTTCTTCACCCTGGAAATGCCATCGTATCGTCGTCCACAGATTTTCCGCGTCCTCTACACTTCATTGATTGATCGAACGATCAGAGTTTTATGCCGTGCCATAGTTTGGGCTGCACCAGCAGGCGCAATCATCTGGATCTTGGGGAATGTGTATGTTGGAAGCGAGACCCTAATGACTTACCTTGCAGGTATTCTCTCACCCATCGGACTATTGATCGGCCTTGACGGCATCATTCTACTGGCCTACATTGTCGCCCTCCCGGCCAACGAGATTATCATCCCAACAATAATTATGGGCTACATGGGCGCCAGCATGATGACTGAGCTCGAAAGCATGGCTGGACTTCACGCGCTCTTTGTAGCTCAAGGGTTCACTGTCGTCACAGCAATCTGCTTGATGCTATTTTCGGTGCTTCATTATCCATGCGCAACTACCACCCACACTATTTGGAAGGAAACGGGAAGTGCTAAGTGGACGTTTTTGTCAAACCTAATTCCACTGGTGGTCGCGTTCCTAGTCTGCTTCGTCGTTGCTCAGTCTGCTCACATTTTAGGATTCGGCTGATAAAAAATGCGCATTTATATGACCTTCAATAAGGCCAATGTTGCCTGAAAACCGTGAAGATTGGACGATGCCTCGAAGGGAGCTGGCGTTGATTATGTTGGCGGAGGCGCTGTCCCCTAATGATATACGGTTTGCTCTTACAACGGCTCAGACGTTAACCTTCACCGTCTTCACGACTTTCTTCGTCCCTTGCTTCACATCGATTGGAATGATAGTTAAGGAACTCGGATGGAAAACTGCCATTCAAGCCACTTTATTAACATTCTCTTTAGCTACTCTTTTGGCAACGATAACGAGATTCCTAATACCATTGATACCGATTTGATCATGACTTCCGAGTAAATTATGGTATTTCAACAACAAATTTGGTTTAAGCTCTCAAGAACACACAAAAACAAACTCTTTCAGGCAGAAGTTCTGGGTTCGAATCCCACCAGATCCCATAGTAGACCGATGGTAGACCCATCATACACACGCATCATCACTCAGTCATCACCCCTACATAAGCCTTCCTAGCAACAAAAGCTCTACCACCAACACGCTCAAAGGCATCAACAACCCCCTCAAGCTTATTAGATTCAGATAACGCGATCATACATCGTCCACCACCTGCTCCTGTAAGTTTAGCTCCTAACGCTCCAGCTCTCCTCGCCGCGTAAACAAGTCTCTCAAGAGGCTCATTAGAAACCCCTACAGCGCAAAGCATGATTAACATTCATAGAGCCCTAGCTAACTGTTAAAAGCATGGATTAATGTCTTTCTCATTTTCACCTTAACTTTAAGGTGCTTTATAGGTGGTTATGCATGCATGCGTTTTTCGGTATGTTCCGCCCGCTTTACTTACAGGCTTGAAAACTTCCCTAACCGCTTCACAGAGAGCCTTTAGCCTCTTTGATGAGTTCAACTTCGGAACCCGCATAATCCATTCATTTAAATTTTTGGAAATCATTGATTATCTAGGTGGTTCCGATGGGAAGAGGGTCTGGTTTCGGAAAAGTCATTTTGTTTGGCGAACATTTCGTTGTTCACGGTGTGCCAGGAATTGTTTCTGCAATTGATTTAACAGCTGACGCAGAAGTGAAAAAAATTGGAGACGGAATCACTATAAAGGATGAAAGAAGAGGCGCAAAAGGTTACACTGAAAAGAAGAGAACCCAACAAAAAGAGTCAATTCAGAGAATGCTTAAAACCATGGGAATCGATTTGGAAAAGGCGTTTTTAGAGATTTGGTTAGGAGGAAATCTCCCCGGCTTCAGCGGAGTTGGTGCTTCTGCAGCAAGCAGCGTTGCAATCGCTAGAGCTATAGCAGAAGAGTTAGAAGTGAATTTGTCAGATGAAAGAATTAATGAAATTGCTTATGAAGCTGAGAAAGCTTACGCTGGAACACCCTCAGGCATCGACAACTCCGCGGCAACCTACGGAGGGCTAATCTGGTTCAGGAGGAATTTAAGCGGAGGCCAAAACACAATTGAAAGATTGAGTATAAGGCAACCCGTTGAAATTGTCATAGGCAACACGCGAGTTGTCGCTGACACGAAGGAAATGGTTGCAGGCGTTGCGGAAAGAAAGAAAGAAAATCCAGAAAAATACGATCCATTGTTCAATCAAGCAGAATGGTTAGCGCTCAAGGCTAGAAAGGCCTTAGAAGACTTTGATTTAAGAAAAGTCGGAAGGTTAATGAGCGAAAATCATGGCTTACTGCAAGAAATTAAGGTTTCTTGCAAAGAACTGGATTATCTGATCAATTTAGCTCGAGAGCAGGGCGCGTTTGGAGCAAAACTAACTGGCGGTGGCGGTGGAGGCTGCATGGTAGCGTTAACGCCAGGAAAAGAACTGCAAGAAGCGGTTGCCACAGCAATGGAAAGAGAGGGGTTCAAAGTACTGAGAGCAAAGATCGGGATTCAAAAAATATAAAGAGAATAGCCTTATCAGAAACAAGAAATTACCTTTATAGAAGGGATAAGATTGGGTTTTAGAAGTTTTCTGGAACAGCTTGACAAAAATGGAGAATTGATAAAAATAAAAAAAGAAGTGTCAACCGAGTATGAGATGGCAGGGATTATAGATGCTCTCGGCGAGAAACCTGTATTCTTTGAGAAAGTGAAAGAATCAAGTATCCCCGTTGTAGGCGGTCTTGTCTCTTCTAAAGAACTGATTGCCAGAGCGTTGGACATCAAGAAAGAACAATTGTTGCACAAGTTATCCAATGCCATAGAAAACCCTGTACGCCCCAATGTTGTGGAGAACGGAGAATGCCAAGAAATAGTTGAGAAGGATGTTGATTTAACAAAGCTTCCCATAATGAGGTACACAGAAAAGGATGGCGGAAAATACATCGCATCAGCTATCTGCATAATAAAAGATCCTGAGTTAGGCAGAAACACATGTTTCCACAGGTTGATGCTACTAGGTAAAAACAGGTTCGTAGCTAGGATCGTCGAAGAGAGGGGAACCGACACTGCCCTCAAAAAGTCTGGCAGTGAACTCGACATCGCAATGTGCATAGGCAACTCAACCGCTGTTCTTCTCGCTGCCGCCACATCTCTACCAAAAGGCGTTGACGAAATGGGAATGGCAAACGCACTCGAAAAAACAGAGTTGGTCAAGTGCAAAACCATTGACGTCGAAGTCCCGAAAGACTGCGAGATTGTATTAGAAGGAAGAATAACAAAAGAAAAAACATCAGAAGGACCATTCGTAGATACAACAGGAATCGCTGATAGGGTAAGACAACAACCAGTAATAGAAATCAACTGCATAACTCACAGAGAGAAACCAATTTACCAAACTCTACTTCCCGGAAGAAATGAGCACAAGTTCTTGATGGGAATGCCCAGAGAACCAACGATTTTTAATGAAGTGAATAAGGTCTGTGAATGTAAGGATGTTTACATAACTCCTGGTGGTTGTAGCTGGCTCCACGCGGTGGTGCAAATAAAGAAACGGAATCCAGATGACGGAAAGAGAACGATTGAAGCAGCTTTCAAAGGTCACAGCTCATTGAAACATTGTATTGTTGTGGATGACGATATAAACATCTATGATCCAAACGACATTGAATGGGCCATTGCAACGAGATTTCAGGCAGATAAAGACGCTGTTGTCCTACCAAAACAAAGAGGGTCTTCTCTTGATCCATCTGGAGATTTGACTGAAGGAAAAAAAGCGACGACATGTAAAATGGGGTTGGACGCGACGATTCCGTTCAAAAAAACAGGAAAAGGGTTCAAAAAAGAGGAATACAAAAGAGTTGATCTAAACAAATTCTTGTGATTTTTATGTACCTCACAAAAGAAGAAGAGAGAATGCTGGATGGAGAAGAAGGTTACGCAGTAAAAAAATCCATGGAGATACTCGTTGCCTTAGGAGACATTTACGGCGCTGAAAAGCTCATAATCGTGGGTTCTGTTCAAGTGGCAGGCGTGTCATATCACAACCTAGGAGATGCTGGTCTAGAATTTCTAAATGAACTAGCAAGGGATGGAAAAGTCAAGGTGCTCACAACCTTGAATCCTGCAGGAATGGATTTGAAGGATTGGAAAAAACTCGGAATCTCCGAAGAGTTCGCAGAAAAACAAAACCTGGTCATAGACGCCTTCAGAAAAATGGGCATAATAATCTCTTGCACGTGTACGCCGTACCTGATAGGAAGCTTACCAACATATGGAGAACACATTGCTTGGTCCGAGTCCTCTGCAGTTACTTTCGCTAACTCGGTTATCGGAGCAAAGACTAACAGAGAAGGTGGTCCATCAGCCCTTGCAGCGGCTTTTGTGGGTAAAACACCGTCCTACGGGCTACACTTGGAAGAGAACAGAGTGCCCGATGTTCATGTAGACGTGAGGGTTAACCTAAAAAAAATGTCAGATTGGGGCGCCCTTGGTTATTGTATTGGTAAAAAAGTTGGAAACAAGATACCATACATAACAGGCGTAAAACACGCGGATTTGGACGAGTTGAAATCGTTCTGCGCTTCAGTGGTGACTTACGGTTCAAAACCGTTGTTTTATATGAAGGAAATAACTCCTGGATCTGAAAAAAATCAACTGCCAAAAGAGAAAGTCATCATCGAAGATAGGGACATAAAAGAGGCATACGAAAGTATTGATGACGACGTTGACACCATCGACTTCGTCTGCATAGGTTGCCCCCACTGCTCGATTAAAGAAATTGCTGAAGTAGCAAAATTGTTAAAAAACAAGAGAGTATCCTCGAACACAGAATTCTGGGTCGCAACATCAAGGCTAATGAAACAACTTGCTGACAAAAGAGGCTACACGGAAATAATTGAGAACGCCGGGGGAAAATTCGCTTGCGACACTTGCATGGCAGTGGCACCATTGAAAGGAAGGTTCAGGTCAGTTGCAACAACCTCTGCAAAAGGATGTTACTATTCAAGACACAACGACATGAAGACAAGACTGGGAAGCGTAGAAGAGTGTATAGAGGCTGCGGTGAGAGGAAAATGGAGCTGAAAGGAAGAATCATCTCAAAGGGAGTTGCGGAAGGAGAAGCCCTAGTCACCTCGCAACCAATCTCCTTTTACGGTGGAGTGAACCCTGACACTGGCGTGATCATAGAAAAAGGGCACGAACTGAAAGGAAAGAAGGTGAAGGACAAAATACTGGTTTTCCCGAATGGTAAAGGGTCAACCGTTGGATCCTACACTCTTTACAGGATGAAGAAGAATGATATGGCTCCTGCTGGGATCATAAACAAAGAATGTGAAACCGTGGTTGCTGTAGGAGCAATAATCTCGGAAATACCTTGCATTGACAAGATTGATATTTCGAAAATAGAGACAGGAGACATCGTTCGATTAGAAAATGATGCGGTTAGAATAGAGAAGGGAAGGATTCCTCGATAACCTGTTCTAGCTACTTTGTGAATGACATCGAAGCATAACCTACCACCGAGGAAAAGTCACTGATCACATCGCCACTCGTTTTGTAACACAACAACTGTGCCCTTTTTGCACCCAACAACTTCGCCGCAGTAATCACAGCAACCGTTGGACCGTAACCACACGTAGATATGTTCTGGCTCTCCACGGTGGAATAATACAGTTCCTCGTCCATTTTCGCGACAGCGTCGATCGCCATCTTGTCTTTTCGTTGAGCCTGTTCATGCGGCTCGTAATGAGTCATGTCTGTAGAGGCAATTATCAAACTGTTCTTTCCTGACAAGGCCTTCGCAACAGCCCGCCCCACTTCTCGGCTGGACTTCAAATCTTGCATAAGAAAGCATATGGGCACAAACTTGAAGGTTGAGCCGTACAAGTATTGAAGAAAGGGAAGCTGAACTTCGATGGAATGCTCAAATGTGTGAGCTGAATCATCAACGTCAACGATGCGAGATTCATCTACGATTTGCTTGGCGGTCAAGGTATCAATCTCTACGTCTCCCAGAGGCGTCCGCCAAACTCCCTCACCCATGAGCGCCAAAGCGCTTCCACGCCCAGTGTGATTGGGCCCAAAAATAACGACAACATCAGGTTTTCCATCCACTGCAAGACTGTAATAAGCATGTGCGGCTACTGGCCCAGAATACATGTACCCTGCATGAGGACAGATGAGTCCAACAACGTTTCGGACACCGTCCTCCACTACCTTGGGGAGTTTGCCCGGTCCAAATCTATGTGTAAAACATCCTTCAATCTGCGCTTTCAGTGATTGCGCAGTGCCTGCGTAAAACGCTCCAGCTTGACAAGGATGCCTAATCTTCAATCATTCTCCTCTCGCTATTCCTCCCTCGTCATTTTCACTTCAAAGTCGTCGATGGATGGTTCAATGTTTCCATCTGGAGGTATCTCGCCCTTTTCCCGTAGGATTTGTCTGGTAAGAAGCCAGTAAACTATTGCTAAGGCTCTTCTACCTTTGTTGTTGGTCGGTATAATTAGGTCTATGTCGCGAAAATCGTTGTCGGTGCTACAAAGCGCGATTACGGGGATGCCTAGGCTTGAGGCTTCTGTCACGGCTTGAACGTCAGCTTTGGAATCAGATACAATTATTACGCCGGGTTCGATATGATCTGAATAGAGTGGATTTGAAAGCATTCCAGGAATGAAACGTCCTACAATTGGAGTCGCGCCGATTACTTCGCAAAATTTATTCACAGGAGCACGCCCGTACAATCTCGCCCCCACCACCGCAATCTTGGATGGGTCAAATCGAGCAAGGAATTTAGCGGCAACTCGTATACGTTCATCAGTTTTTTTAATGTCTAAAACAAACAACCCGTCAGGTCTAACGCGGTAGATGAACTGTTCCATGTCTCTTGCTTTTGCCTTTGTACCTATGTGAATTCCTGCGGATAGCATGGTGTCTTGAGGAAGCAAAAGGTCCTCCTCACTGGGAGCTTTAACTTCTTCTTTCTTCTCTTCTTCTGACATGTTTTTTCCTCACAATGAAAGAGCAGGCATTTTAGCCCTGTTACCAAGCATCTCTTCTATTCGAATGAGTTCATTAATTTTCGCCACTCTCGTCCCGCCTATTATGCCCGTTTTTATGATGGGGCAGTGAAAGGCCACGGACAAGTGGGCTAAGTGAGTATCAGTTGTTTCTCCAGATCTATGAGACATAATCGGGGTGTAAGAAGCTTTTTTTGCCAGTTTTGTGGTTTCCCAAGCATCCGTGAGGGTTCCAACCTGATTCGTTTTAATAATAATCGCGTTTCCTGCGCCAACTTTTATTCCACGGGCCAGTCTCTTTTTGCTCGTTGCAAACAGGTCGTCACCACAAACGAGGCACCCCTTAACTCTCTTTGCAAGTTTTGAAAAGCTTTCGAAATCTTCTTCGTGGAAAGGGTCTTCAACGTAAGCGAGGTTGTAGTTTTTGACAAGACTTAACACAAAGTCAAGTTGTTCTCCGGAATTTCTTTTAGTTCCTTCTCGGCTGTACATGTAACGTTCTTCTTTTGGTTTCCACAAGGTGGATGCAGCTATGTCCAAGCCAACCCTGCATTCTACGCCTGACTCCTCTGAAACCTCTTCACATGCCTTCGCCACGATTTCTAAAGCTTCTTCATTTTTTATGTTAGGCGCCCATGCCCCTTCATCTCCCCTTCCTCCGGTGAAGGATGCATCCTTTTTTCTGAGAAGTGAACCAACCCTTTGATGAACTAGAATATTGGCTTTCGTCGCATCTGAAAAAATTTCTGCCTTGACGGGGAGAACCAGAAACTCTTGTATGTCTGGTGTTTTTCCTCCCGCGTGTTTTCCTCCTCCTAAAACGTTTCCAAGCGGGTAAGGAAGTTCGTTTGCGAAATAGCCGGCAAGGTGTTGAAATAACGGCATACCATAGGATGCTGCTGCAGCCTCCGCTGTGGCTAAAGAAACGGCGTAAGCCGTGTTTCCTCCCAAATTTCTAAAGTCTTCGGTTCCATCGATTTCATGGAGAAGAAGATCGATTTCTTCTTGTTCATCTGCATTTCTGCCGATTAGCTCTGGGGCAACGAGTTCTTCAACCTTTTCTATTGCTGGGTCTACTTCGCCTTTAGGGTATGAAATGACCTCAGCCTTGCCTCTGCTGGCGCCAGCTGGGGCGGAAGCTCTTCCCAACCCCGTGATGGTTGATATGTCAATTTCCAGTGTTTCTTCTCCTCGACTGTTGAAGACTTTTCGGGCAGTGACATTTTCGATGACTGTTGACACTTTATATGCCTCGTTAGAGCTGTTTAGCTCGTTTTCTTCTTCCAGCTTCTACGTAGAATTTCAGAACTTCGTCGATGATGTCTATGTGGGATAGAAGCATACGGCGGCAGCAATATCGTGTTACTCCTAGGCTGTCTAAGACTTTTCCTGCGTCTTCTCCAGCCTTTACCCTTCTGGAAAACTCTTCCCACTTGTCTCCGACTAGCTTGCCGCATGTGAAACAGCGTACTGGGATGATAATTATCGAGTGCCTCCTATTGAGATGTTTTCTTAGTTTGTGTGCTTTTCATAAGGGGAGAAAGGCATTATTTCAATGTTTCCGTCAACGGTTCACTAGTCTCCCTCTCTATGGACCGACTACACACGCATACAAATACCGTAACAAGCCTAAATCCCACAACCCTATCTGTAGCTCTTCTGATCCCTAGCTCTTGCGCCAGGGCCACCAAACTTTTTAGGTTCTTTTCGCCTAGGATCACCAGCGATCATAGCGCGGTCATAATCAGTAAAAACTGTTTTGAGGTGAGCACTCTTTGTCCATTTCAACAGAGCCCTCGCGATGGCTGTCCGCGTAGCCTCGGCTTGCCCCATGAAACCTCCGCCAGACACTTTAACGTTTATGTCAAGCTGTTTCCATATTTCTTCATCAGCCTGCAGAAGAGGCTCCGAGATTTTGTCACGGGCGATTCTAGGTTCAAAAATTTCGATAGGAACATTGTTTATGCGAATTCTACCTTTTCCAGCTCTGACGGTTGCTCGGGCAATAGCAGTTTTTCGTTTTCCGCTGGTTAATAAGATTCTTTTAGGGCTTGGCATTTTTATTCACCTATTGGAGTCCACCCGATTTCTTTTGCCAGTTTTCCAACAGTTATGTATGGACATCGCAACTTCTCCGCATTAGCGTTAGGAATCGTCTGCATTTCCTTGCCTTTAAACTCTTCAGGGACTTCGAGGAAAACCTTCAATCGTTTGTATGCTTGTTTTCCCTTTGGTTTCTTTCGTGGAAGCATGCCGCGTACGGTTCTTCGGACGATTCGATCTGGCCGCCTCCGGTGTAAGGGGCCTTTTCTTGGGTGGCCAATTTCCAAGTATCTTTTTGCCTCTTTAACTATGCTCAGTCTTTTGCCAGATATGGCCGCCTCTTCTGCGTTTACGACGATTATTTTTTCGCCTTGGAGGAGACGTTTAGCTATGTGGCTGGCCATTCGACCGAGAATCAGTCCAGTTGCGTCAATTACAGCAACACGTTCAGTAGTCGTTGGTTTACCCAATTATTTTCACATCTGTGCCTTTCGGGTTTTTCTTCATCAGGTCAAAGAGTGATAAGCATTTTCCCTTGGCCTTTAAAATTTTTGTCTGTGCTGGTTGAGAAAAGGTGAAGGCTGCTACTTTGATTGGGTGATCAATTTTTCCTGCGGCCAATACCTTGCCTGGAACCGCCACCGTTTCTCCTTTTTTAGTGTATCGATTTAATCGACTTACATTTACGGCTATGCGTCTTCGTCGTGAACGAGACAAAAAATCCGCTATATCACGCCATATTCTTGCCTCGCTTTCTCGAGACTTCTTTTTTAATGATCGAATGAGGTTAATTAGCTCTGGATTGGTAGTTCTAACATGCTTCATTTTTTTATCCCCTTTAATTGTTTAGAGAAATCTTCAAATCGTCTGTCAAGTATGTGAACGGCTTCAAGCACTATTCTTTCAACCGGAAGAGCGCCTGTTGATTCTATGTTAAAAATAAATGCATCACCGCGTTCGTTGCTGGTTTCGGTTTCAGGCACAAACTCGTAGGCACATGTGGAAACTGGTTGCCATTTCGCGTGGACCTTCCCCTGCCCCAGTCGAGCATATGCCTCCAATTTTATTTTCTGGTCGGGCGCCAACTTTACGAGAAGAATCTTGTCGCTAACGGGTGCTATATCCGGGTTCTCGGACTGTAGGTCTCCCGAGTATACGGCTGTTACCTCATCGGCGGCTTCAGCTTCCAGTGTCAGAGCTACATGACATAGATTGCATCCAAACTCGCTTTTGCATGGGCACTCCTCGGGTAGGTTGTAGGAATCTAAATCTGTTTTGAGGGGGACGAATCCCAGTCTATGGACAAGAATCTCGTCGGGAAGTACGGATGAGTTTTCAATGATAACTGCATCCGCTATAGCCATAGCGGGGACCTCACAGAGCATAATTCGGCGCAACGCATTCGCAAAGGACGTCTCAACTCCTCGGATAATCAACCGCATAGTGAAATCAGTTTTCTTAATTATCTGAATCTCCATTATGACTAAACGCCCTTTGTGCAGATGCTTATGGACTCACGTGCTTTCCATAAGGAGACGAAGCCATTATTTCAATGTTATGGTGATATTTAGGAGGAAGAGGCATTCATATTAACATTAAGGAAACTTTTCGTTTGAGCAAAATGTTTCGAGTATTGCAGCATCAAAACCACAAACCTCCACCAGTAACACAATAATAATCTCTAGAACTAACCTCGTGCGTGCTAACTCATTTTCAATGTTTCTCGTTTGAAAAACTAGGACTAAATGGCATTTTCAGCTAACGGAAAGTTAGATTCTGCGTCCTCTGCGCCCGCCCTTTCTTCTCGTTCCATCGTGTGGAACCGGTGTTACCTCTTCAATGCGACCTATGCGGAATCCAGTTCGAGCCAAAGCTCGTATGGCGGCTTGTGCTCCAGAACCCGGCGTCCTAGCACTTGATCCGCCTGGGGCTCGAACTTTGATGTGTATGGCGTTTATTCCCCTATCCCTAGCAGTACTTGCAACTTGAGCTGCGGCTCGCATGGCAGCGTGGGGTGATGATTGTAACCGGGCTGCCTTCACAAACATGCCTCCTGAGGCTCTGGCGATGGTTTCGGCACCAGATATGTCGGTGATGTGTATAATCGTGTTATTGTAGGAGCTGTAAATGTGGACGACTGCCCATCTTTCAGCTTTTTTGCTCACTGTTTTATCCTCCAGTTTTTGGTTTTACCGTTGGTTTCGTCTCAACTGTAGCTTTAACGGATTCTCTTATTGAATGATTAGGATTTGTTAGAGGACTCGTTGGAGCGTAACCTATTCTTGCCTCCTCATCGCTTAAAACCAGATAGCTTGGGGATGAAACTCGTTTACCTTCGATGGCAACATGCCTGTGTGAAATGAGTTGACGAGCTTGATACAGAGATTTAGCTAGGCCTTTTCTAAATACGAGGGTTTGAAGTCGACGTTCAAGGATGTCTTCTATAGTTAAGTCTAAAACATCATCTAAAGCAGCTGCTTTAGGTAGAACACCAAGGCGGCGAAGTCTATCGATAAGTTGTTTTTCCAGTTTTCTTCGTTCCTCAGCAGACATGCCTAGAAGCGACCGCGCGATTCCTCGAAACTTTGAGACCATGGTTTTATGACGCCAGAGTTCTCTCTTGTTTCTCAGTCCGTATTGACCAAGCAGTTTTAGTTCCGTTTCTAGAATATCAATTCGCCAAGGAAACTTTGGCGTCTCATATTTTTTTCGTTGCTTTTTAGGATCGCCCATGATTATTGCTGCGTCCTTGTTTTCTTAAATTTCACGCCAATAGCCTTTCCGGTTCTGCCTGTCGTTCTCGTTCGTTGCCCCCGTACCTTCAACCCGTAAGCGTGACGGAATCCTCTCCATGATCTGATATTTTTCATTTGGTCAATGTCTGTTTTTGTTTGGAGAATGAGGTCAGATCCAATAAGGTGAAGGTGTTTTCCAGTTTGGCAGTCCTTAGTGCGGTTAAGAAGCCAACTGGGCACGCCGTGTCTACTTAGGTCCTTTAGTATGCCCTTAATTTTCTCAACTTCAGTTTCGGAGAGAAAGCCTACGCGAGTTTTCGGATCGATGTTGGCTTTTTTCACAATCACGTTGGCTAATTTGATTCCTATTCCCTTTACATTCGTTAGGGCGTAGACTATTTTTTGGGTGCCGTATAGGTCGGTGTTGGCGATTCGAATGATATGTTGAAATTCTTTGGGCATCCTAAACCGTCCATATCTCTCTTCAAGCTAACCACTGAAGTGAATCGTATTTTATTTAAACCTTCCTTATTTCAAGATTCGATGGAATAAGAGAATTCTTTAGGTAGCATGAAGAATACTGAGACTGCAATGGAAAGTGGAACGGCTATGGTTAGTAAGTTGGTCCTTTTCGTGTGCTATGGAAACATCTGTAGAAGCCCGATGGCTGAGGGTTTTCTGAAGAAAGTGTTAGAAGATTTTAATGAACCCGTAAAGATTGAAGTTCTCTCGGCGGGAACGAACGCCTATGGAGGGCCTCCAACAAGCGAGGCCATAAAAGTTATGAGAGGAGAAGGTATCGACATCTCATCTCGCACGTCAAGGCAACTGACACAGGAATTAGTCGAAAAGGCGGATTTAATCTTAACTATGAAAAAAAGCTACAAAGACAGGATTGTCTCAGAGCATCTGCAATCTGGACACAAGGTTTTCACCCTGAAGGAGTTTGCAGGGGAAATCGACGACTTGGATATTAAAGATCCTTATGGCGGAGGAATTGGAACTTACCAAACGTGTGCAACGGAAATAAAGCTGAATATCGTCAAGGCCTTGAAAAAAATTATCAATTATGTTAGTTGATATAGAAGTGTCATTCCTTTCGGATGATCAATGATTCCAAGTCTCTAGGATAATATGTCATTCTCTCTACTCCATTCTCCGTTATCACCACAGTATCTGAATGCCGAAAACCCGCAAAACCCTGCTCGTATATACCAGGCTCGCAACTGAAGACCATACCAGGCTTCATAACAGTGTCGTCGCCTACATCCAGCCACGGTGGCTCATGACCTTCTAAGCCTATTCCATGACCAGTATGATGCCTTACCAATCCAGCGTAGCCTGCCTTCTGAACCACTTTCAGGGCTGCCTTGTCAACATCGCAACATTTTGCTCCTGGCTTGAAAGCTGCTAAAGCCGCATCTTGAGCCTTCAACATAACTTCAAAATACCTTTTCTGCTTTTCAGTTGGTTCTCCAACAATCATGGTTCGCTCAAGTTCACTGTTGTATCCGCCGATTTCTGCTCCGGCACCTGTTACGATGACCTCACCCACTTGAATCCTCTTCTTTGTGCCGATTGCGTGAGGGATAGCCGACATCGCACCGACTTGGCCTCTAAAGCCTGCGCTCGCTGGTGCTCCACTTCTTCTACACGGCTCATACTCTGGCTCTAACGTCTTCTTCAGGGTCATTGAGGCTTCGTAGGAGGCTCTCAATGCAATGTCGACGTCCCATAAGCCGGGTTCCGTATATTCTTGAAGTAGTGTGTGGGCTAGGTTTCCCCATTTGGCGCTCTCTTTTATCAGCGCAATCTCTTCTTTCGATTTTATTATTCGCATGTTTTCAACTATGTCTTTTGCCTTGACAAACTTGGCTTTGCGAAGCTTTTTCGTTATCGGTGGACCCTTGTAACCCCAGATTCCGGCGGCTCCAGCGGGATTATCTGTGCCAATCTTTTTGTCGTTTAATCCTAGTTCTTTGAGAAAGTCAGCGAAATGGTCTATTGGATGTTTGTGTCCTGGATAGTCTGGATATGTCTTGATACTTCCTATCAAGGTGGTTTTTAATGGGATGTGGTCAATTTCTAGAAGTGGCCCCATAAAGGTTATCTCGCCTTCTATAGGGATGATGAGTGCTGCTGGTCTTTCTGTTGCGATGTATGAGTATCCTGTGAGGTAGAAGAAGCTTGTGCCTCTTGTTAGATACAGAGCATCTAGTTTTCTTTTCATTAGCTCTTTTCTAACAGTTTCTATCCTTCTCTCATACTCTTTCTTGCTTATCGCCAGTTTTGGCATGATCACACCTCTCATTCTACTCCTCAAACTAGCTTTTGTGCTACAAGTAGGCATAAAGGCTTTTGCTGGCTGAAGTCGCTAGGAGGACACGTTTAAATTTGCTACACGAGAAGAACAACTAGAAGGAACTAATGCAGCGTAGGGGAGTCTGTAATGAGAGAAGACTGTTCGCTGTGTGAGAGAACATTTTCGCATTATTCTCTCAGGCGTTGTTACCGTTGTAGAAGATTGCACTGTAGAGACTGCATCACATACACGCGGGACGGTAACATCATCTGTTTGAACTGTGCCAGAAGGCTTGTCTCGCCGAAGATAAGGGGAAGCAAGTACAGTCCGCTTAGTAGGTATTTGGCCAGAAAAGCACGGTATGCTGATCATGTCACACTGCCTTTTGCCAAGATTGAAGAGATAATCGACGACAGCCTTCCCTTTTCGGCTACGCATTATCGACACTGGTGGAGCACACAGAGTAGCCCTCAAGCTCAAGCGTGGCTGGGTGTAAAATGGAAAGTGCACGATGTGAATTTGGAACATGAAACGGTTACATTCCGAAGAGAAGGATTGGTCAAAAAGAAAACTCGTAGAAAACGCAGGAAAGCCACCTCTGCATTCATGGACAAAACTTTTCGACCAACCAAACCCCGTAGACTCCGAGAGCCTTCTAAGACCAAGATAGCGAGAGTTCAAGCTCGGCTTGCCAACGTAGAGCGTAGAAGGTCGTCAATGCGGCAGTACCGCGGTAAATTCAAGCCAAAATCAGCCTATGAGAAACGGCTTTACAAGCCAGATGCGAAACCAAGCAAGAGTGAAGACTAGCATAATTGTTGTTTTTGACGCTGGAGAATAGGTTTAGAACTCGGTTTAACTGCTTCTGGAAGAGTTTAAACCAACCTCATTTCTTTTCTTTCTAGCGAACGCATAAGCTTTATTATCTTGTTGACTTTTTTCTGTAACCATGTCAATCCAAGGATATGTAGATTATAAGAAGAGAGAATTCTGCAACGATGTAAAATGTCCAGTACAATTGGAGCTCAATTCTAAGAAGCAGGGTTCTGAGGAATATGAAAAAGTAAGGCAAATTTGTGGGACGAAGTGTAAATTTACAACATGGCAATTTCATCACTGGCTAATTAATGAAGGATATTTAATCGTTAGATCTGAAAAGTAAATTCATAAATGTGCAATGTCCGTGGGATAAACACTAATGGTGACCTAATCAATAGAGAAAGTTACAATGATGCTTTGTTCATGGTGAAGAAACGGTTCTTTGCATGCATTGCTTAGTCCATTCTGAACGATCTGGCGCTGGGGGTTAGGTTCGCATGTACGTTTATGTTCCACGTTTTTTGAGGCGAGCTTGTGCGAAATGGAAGCGGCACGACAAGAGTTTCAAACCTATCCCGGGATGGGAGGGTCATGCAAGTTTGGACAGAATTTCTTCGCGTTTGAACATTCTTACGCCAATGTAAAATGTCAGGAGGTCGATGATTGCGAACGCTCCTATTAATACCCCAACCACTATGGGCCCAAAGATTATTGCTCCTGAGACTTGCCCAAACACCAGAATAAGAATGGGAACTAATAAGATCGCGCTAATTTGTTGAGCCTCTCTGAAGCCTTTAACTTTTGCTGAAATCATAACCGTTAAGCCGATGCCTGCAAGTGCCACTGTTGGAGCAAGCCCAAAAATCAACATGATCCAAACCACGTTTGGAAGCAACAATCTACCATTGAAGATAGCGAAAGAGAGCAAGTCCACAACTGTTGAATAAATCGAGAAAGAGACCACTGTAACCATCATGGATGGAATGAAGGAAACCAGTATTTTTCCTAGAAACAATTCGCTGTCCGATATGGGCGTCGCCAGAAGAGCTTCGATTGTTTTCCTTTCCTTCTCCCCTGCAAAACTGTCCGAGGCTATTACACTTGACGCCATGAGAGGAATTATTAGAAAGAACGGGGCAAAGAAGTACAGCGACATTATGTAAACTAGAACTTGTTGATCTGTCATTCCTACAAGTTCCTCTTGCACATGGTTGGGCAAGTTCTGTATCATGGTTTCAAGACCCTCTAAAGGCGATCCCGGCATAGCTACCATGCTAGGAATGAGCGCAATGAGCAGTGGGAGCAGTACGGAAAACATGAAGGGTACGACAACTATCGGTAGGATGACCTGCCAGTTTCTACTAACCTCACGCCAATCCTTTTTGAAAACCAGCATGGCTTTGTCAGTTCTCAACTTCATTCCTCTTTAACGAGTTTTAGGTAGGCTTCTTCAAGGGATGGGCGAAGAACGTTTACGGAGAGAACCATGCCACCAGCATATACGATGCTTCTGACCACTTCGGGTGCGGCTGATTTGACGTCGTCCAGAGTTATTACTAACTGAGATGCAGAATTGTCGACATCAACTTCCCTGACCTGCTTGAGCTCTTTCACGGCTTCAATGATCTTCTGATTCAACTTCTTCAACGTAACTTGGAGAGCAGGTTGATCTGCTATTCTGTCACGAAGCTCGTCGGGGGTTCCTACAATAACGCTCTTGCCCTTGTTAATAATCATCACTCTGCTACACAATTTCTCAGCGTCTTCAAGGCGGTGCGTGCAAAGCAGAATAGTATGCTTCTCACGCTGACTAAGCCTCTCCATAAGGTCTCTGATTCCCTTCGACGACTCTGGATCAAGACCTGAGGTTGGCTCGTCCAAGAACAATATGGGAGGCTTGTGTACGAGCGCCCGCGCAATTGCAAGCTTCTGTTTCATACCTCTCGAAAACGTTGCCACCTTGTCATTTCTCCGCTCCCATAGCTCAAAAAACTCAAGCAGCTCCCTAATTCTATTCCGTTTTTCTTGCACATCTGAGAGTCCATAGGCTTCTGCGAAAAAATCCATGTTTTCATAAGCGGTTAGCCTCTCGTATAGGCTTGGGTTCTCAGTTAGAATCCCAACTATTTGTCTGACCTTAAGCGAATCCTGAGCAATGTCGTATCCGCCTACCTTGGCAGAACCTTCCGAAGGCAAAATTAGGCAAGCAAGCATGCGAACAGTCGTTGTTTTGCCAGCACCATTTGGACCTAAAAGCCCAAAGACCTCGCCCTCTTCAACTTCAAAGTTTAAGTGGTCTACTGCCGTAAGAGAATCGAATCTTCTTGTCAATCCTTTCGTCTCGATACTTGGCATAGTCACTGTTTTCTCCTATTTACTCAAAGTTTTCCAGTCTTATATGAGAATTCCGCACATGGGCAACTCAAATAATTTGAACCTATCCTCAACCATCACTTTTGGGTTGTTATGAGATGTTTTGGCGCCGGGGGTGGGATTCGAACCCACGCGGCCCAAAAGGACCACAGGCTTTCTAAGCGAACTCCAGGCGTGAGCTTCTTTTCGGATTGAATCTGCTCCCTACCTGATTTCCCGCATTTGACGTGTTGCTCTAGGACACCCCGGCTTCTCTCAGTCTTAGAATAAAGGGTTCACTGTCATTTTTAGGCTTTTTGAAAACAATGGGGTTATTTGTGGGTTTGCCATTTTTTTGGATAGACGCCACGTGGCATTAATACTCGTTGTGTTTTTGCGACGAATCCATGGTCTTTCTCTATGATGTTTTCTGTGGATTCTAACGCTTTTGCAAGTGCTACAGCTTCGCCTTTCTGTGTAAACATGGCGACTGCATCGTTTGGATATATCTTTGTTTCCAGTGCCAGGACGCCGGGGGCTGCCAGGTTGGCTCCGTGGCAAATGGCACCTACAGCTGAGTCGCGTATGATGATTTTTGGTACTAGTTGTAAGGTTTTCTCCATTGGTTGTATGAATCTACGGAGGTGTTTTTCATCTTTTGTTTCTTGGTATTGTGCGTAGAAGTACGATATGTCGTGCAGTGTGACTAGGCTACGGTCTTCGGTGAGTGCCCCAGACCTTGTTCTGCGCAGTTCTTGCATGTGGGCTCCGCAGCCCAAGACTTCGCCTATATCATGGCTGAGTTTGCGTATGTATGTTCCTGCTTCGCAGCCTACTTGGAAAAGTATGTTGCGGTCTTTGATTTCGAGGAGGTTTAGGTAGTAGATTTTACGGGTTCTTAGCCGGCGTTTGACTGCGGATCGGATTGGTGGCCTTTGATAAATTGCTCCTACGAATTCGTTTAGAACAGCTTTAACTCGGTCTTCTGGCACTTCAGAGTGAAGTCTTGTTACGCAGATGTATTCTTTTCCGGAGACGAGGAGAGCTTGGATTATTTTTGTGGCTTCTTCTAGGGCGACGGGGAGGATGCCGGTTACTTTCGGGTCTAGTGTTCCGCCGTGACCAACGTGTTGAATGTTTATGAGACGTTTTGTCCAAGCTGTGACTTCGTGGCTTGAAGGGCCAGGTGGCTTGTCTAGGTTTATTACCCCAAACTTGATGTAGTCTTCGAGAGGTCTTTCGTCTGGGCTACAGCCGTAATCTGGGTCGGTTTCCCCCTCAGCCTTCACAACAAGTTTTCTTTCGACTTCCCACGGTGGCATGATTCTCTGCATATCCATCCAGTAAAGTGGAAGGGGATAGGATAGCTAAAAGGATTGGGATAGAATACACGGCTGAGAGGAGATCATAAGCGATATCTCCAAGCTGGTTAGAGGTCCAAATCTCACATCAGAGAGTTAGGCCTCTACCCAGAACCCTCGCAAGAATGATTACCTTCCACAAAAGCACACAAAAGAGTTTTAATCAGAACCGTAGCTTATGGTGTGTTATTGCGAGGCCCCGTGATGGCAAAATTTGTCTTCGTAACGGGCGGCGTGCTCTCTTCCGTAGGCAAAGGCATCTTAACCTCATCTATCGGAAAAATGCTTCAAACCAGAGGCTACAAAGTCACGGTGATAAAGATGGACCCCTACGTCAACGTAGACGCAGGCACAATGAACCCATACATTCACGGAGAGGTCTACGTAACAGAGGATGGAGGAGAAGCAGACCTCGACCTCGGCGGATACGAGAGATTTCTAAACCTCAACCTTCCCAAGGTGAACAACATCACAACCGGACAGATATACCAGACGGTTATCAACAAAGAACGTCGAGGCAACTTCCTAGGAAAATGCGTCCAAATCGTCCCCCACGTCACCAATGAAATTAAGCGTCGAATCCGCTTGGTCGCGAAACGATCAAAGGTTGATGTCGTCCTAACCGAGTGCGGAGGCACAGTCGGGGACATAGAAGGACTACCCTTCCTCGAAGCAATCCGACAAATGCGCCTAGAAGAGGGGTTCCAGAACACACTATACGTTCACATCGCCCTCATCCCCATCTTAGATGTCACTGGCGAGATGAAGACGAAACCTCTCCAACACAGCGTAAACGAACTACGCCGAATCGGTATCCAACCAGACATCATCGTAGCCCGATGCAGAAAAATGATTGACTCCGAAGCCCTCCGAAAGATAGCGCTGTTCGGCACAATTCCAGAAAATGCGGTGTTCTGCTCGTACAACGTTCCCTCCATCTATCAAGTTCCCCTGATCTTGGACAAGCAGGGCATGGGCAGATATATCTGCGAACGATTGGGCATAGCACAGCGGAGACCAAAATGGGGAGAATGGAAACGATTTGTAGATTCTATTGAAAACCCACGTTTTGAGGTCAAAATAGGATTAGTCGGCAAATATACAAGCTTAACCGACAGCTACGTAAGTATGAACGAGGCACTACGGCACGGAGGAGCCGCATGCCAAGCTCACATTTCAATAGACTACATGGCGGCAGAACAACTTGAGCGAAATCCAAGCAAACTGGAACTGCTCAAAAATTACGACGGAATCTTCGTTCCCTACGGTTTCGGCCCCAGAGGAACAGAAGGAAAGATGAAGGCAATTCATTTCGCACGTGAAAACGACATGCCCTTTTTAGGAATTTGTCTAGGCTTTCAATTGGCAATCGTAGAGTTCGCTCGTAACGCATGCGGACTAGACGACGCAAGCAGCGCTGAAGTCAACCCAAACACTCCAAATCCTGTGGTTGATTTGATGCCTGAACAGCGAGGTATCGAATCTAAGGGAGCAACAATGCGGTTAGGCGCACACAGAATCAAAATCAAAAAAGGTACGTTAGCACACAAACTCTACGGGGCAGAAGAAATTTATGAACGTCACCGCCACAGATGGGAAGTCAACCGAGATTACTGGAAAGTTTTACAAAAGCATGGACTGGTATTCTCAGGCAAAAGTCCAGACGGCAGGAGAATAGAGATTCTGGAACTACCAGACAAATTCTTTTTCTTCGCCTCACAGTTCCACGGAGAGTTCAAAAGCCGTCCAAGCAGGCCAGACCCAGAATACTATGGCTTTGTCAGAGCATGTCTAGACAGAAAGCTAGGAAAGACAAAACCAGAATTTTGAATGAGAAAGGATATCGTATTGGTACACATTGTCGTATCCAAATTTGGCGAGGTTACTAATCAAGAAATAGATCGTGTTATCAAGGTTATGGAAGAGTGTTATCGTCGATTGGAGCCTCATGAGGTTGAGCTAGTTGATTTATACGTGTTTGAACGGTCTTCGTCGGTTGAGGCTTTTCTAGCACGGGAATCTCAACGAGTCGGTGTTGTATCTGCGCCGTTCGATGAATTGTTTTTCGCCATGCACGACGCTTGGCACGGAACACCTCGAATCACTATCTGTTTGGAGAGGATGAAGAAGTTGCCAAAGCTGGTTCAGATAGGAGGAGTTCAACACGAAGTAGGACACTCGGTCTTGCACGGCAGCCTTTACTATTATCTTCTTTCATTGCCCCCTGCCTTATCGAAGCTCGTTGATCGTTTCAACCTATCGCGAGAGTATGCGGCAAACGTGCTTTACTTAACATCCATCGCCGTGAAAGACTACGAGGTTTCCCGCCTCCTTTATGAGCGAGGCTATGTGGAGGATCAAGTAGCCTACGTGAAGTACTTGCTGACGGTTTCAGAAAGTGACGTGTTTTCTTGGGAGATGTCACGAGGCAGACCACTGCTCGAAATCCTATGCTTAATCTCATGCCTCAAGACAGCTGGCTGTTCTATGCCTCTTTTGCTTGACAAAACATTTGGCAAAGAAATGAAACATCGTCTCGTGGAAAGTTTGTCTTATCTCCCCGCAGACCACCGTGCTCTTCTGTTAAAAGTAGTTTGGGAAAGCTTCTCGTCTTTTGGAACTGACACTTTTGATAACGTTAATCGCATAGTACGCGAGTGCGAGTTAATTTTTGAGAAACTGTTTAGCTAATGACAAATGCATGAATCGAGTTTGAAGTCTTCATTCAGAAGATCGAAGATGGAACAAAGCAGATACATTCTCTATTGAGAAGAACCCATTCTCAATATTCACTAAAGCACATCTTAAGGCATCATAAAGAAGTGTTGTGTCTTCATATCGATTTTTTGTTCACAATATATAGATGTAAAGGATCCGTTTTTTCTATTCTTTCCACGTGTTGCGATGTCAAAAGAGTGTCTACTTCATAATAATGCACTTTTACAAAATAAGAGTTAAAACCAAACTGTAAGAAGGCATTTTCAGATCAAAGATGAATAAATGCAGAGGATGGCTGAAGAACAAGGCTCGGTTAGAGAGAAGAGATCGTCCAAAGACGCTTACTGACGCTCAAGTAACAGAGTTAATCCAAAAGATAGACGACATGAAACGGTATACGAAACTTCAACAGCTGTTTGATAAACTCATGAGGTCAAGGGACAAGGCACTGATCTCACTATGTTGGATCTTCTTCAAACGTGGTAGTGAAAATCTAAGACTGAAACTGAAGGATGTGTACGTCTCAGAGAACGAGTTAGAGGTCACCTTCACAATAAACAAGAAATCACGAAGGACTAAGACGTGTATCAACTGTACTGCAAGGAATTCTCGTAAGTCTGTATATTGTAGAGAGTGTGGTCACAACATATCATATGTTAAACTGATCGAAGAAAAGGGTGGAGATTTCATCGTGACGAAAAGGAAGAGTATGAGGTATTCGTTCTGTCAAACATTTGCGGAATGGATTGCCGTTTTGAAGGAACTCGAATGTACAGAAGATCACCATGTTTTTCCCCCATTCATATACTTACAGCAGAGGTTCAATTTCAAGAAACATTTGACTGTACAACGTCTCGATCAGATTCTTCAAAAACTGGATTATACATTAACATCACATATGTTTCGTTATGGACATTCTGAGAAACTGTTCCGGCTAGGTTACACACCATTTGAAGTAAAGGAAGTCGGTGATTGGCAATCCTCAAGAATGCCCGAGATTTATGCAAAGAGAAAGGGGTTCACTATTTCACAAAGAAAGTTTGCTGAGGATACAAGAACGATAGAATAACGTATCTCAAAACATATGAGATGTTTATTTTGTCGTTATGCTGTTTAGATTATTATAGGAGCCTTTGGAAACACATTATACGTTGCATGCATGCAATTAGAACAGTGTTGTTTTTAGTGGTTGTAACATCAAAAAACCACTAAATCAACCACTAAACTCCTTTTTTCCCTATTCCCAGAAAACAACAATTAATCCAATGTTCAAAACTGTAAAACAGGAATGGTCTTTAGAGGTTTGATGCATGCATTTTAAGTGTAGCTACCTATATGAAATTTAATGAAAGACTAAGAGTTAGGTAAGTAGGCGAAAGTGTCTGACATGCCAAGTATTGAAGCAGAAGGATTGACCAGGAAATTCGGTTCTCTTACGGCAGTGAACCATCTAAGCTTCGGAGTTAGGGAAGGCGAGGTCTTTGGGCTCTTGGGACCGAACGGTGCTGGCAAAACAACGACTATTCGCATGCTTGCATGTCTTATTTCGCCTTCAAGGGGGTCTGCCAAGGTAGGTGGATACGATATTACCCGGGATTCGTTAAAGGTTAGACAAATAGTTGGAATTCTGACAGAGAATCCAAGCCTATACGAGAGGCTGACAGCCTATGAGAATATGGATTTTTTTGCAGAGGCCTACGGGCTCTCTGATGTGCAAGAAAAACAGGATAGAATTAGGGAGCTGCTTGAGCTTTTCAAACTGTGGGAACGGAAAGATGAGAAGGTGGCAAAATTTTCGAAAGGTATGAAACAGAAACTTGCGATTGCACGGGCGCTTGTCCACAAGCCTCCTATCTTGTTCTTGGACGAGCCAACTGCAAGTCTTGATCCAGAGTCGTCAAAGGAAATCAGAGACCTTATAGAAAAGCTTAGTCATCGTGAGAAGCGTACTATTCTGCTTTGCACACATCGCCTTGAAGACGCTGAGAAATTGTGTAGTAGAGTGATGGTTATAAACAGAGGCCAAAGCGTTATTGTAGGAACCCCTGAAGAGCTTTGTGACAGAGTCTCAGGTCAACCAGTTCTTCAAGTTACATTGAAGAGGGTGAATCAGAAAATTGTTGACGCTGTCAGAGAACTCAAGCAAGTTCTAGAAATTAATGTGGACAGTTCCGGATGTAGGCTAATAATAACTATGAAGGAAGCTGAATCAGCCACGCCCGAGGTTGTTAGAAGTATCGTATATACAGGTGGCATGATTCTCTCCGTAAACGTTCTTCGCCCATCTCTTGAAGATGCCTACTTGAAGCTGGTTGAGGAGGATTCAAGTTGAGATTTCATAAAGCTATGCTGGTCTTTAGAAAGGATTGGCGTGAGGTTAGCAGAAACTGGCAGGTCATCCTACCGATAGTTGTCGTACCCATCATGTTTTCCATACTGCTCCCACTGCTCATTGTGCTAATTCCTAGCCTAGCAGCTGAGCCGGGATCATCTCTAGGCGGTCTTGGAACCATGATACAGAACTTGCCCAAGCATGTACAAGATGAACTTGTAGGGATGACAGATCAACAAGTCTTGGTTTACATAATGTCATTGTATTTCTTCGCTCCATTCTTTTTAATAATTCCTCTTATGGCGTCAAGCGTAATAGCTTCAGACAGTTTTGCCGGGGAGAAGGAAAGAAAAACAATCGAAGCCCTTTTGGCGACGCCGATATCGGACAGCGAGTTATTTCTAGGAAAGATACTAGTTTCCTTCATTCCATCCATGATGGTGACAGTGTTCTCCTTCCTAATTTATTCAACTGTTGTTGATGTAGCTTCTTTTACAATCCTTGATGGAAGGCTGTTACTCCCGAACGTAGTTTGGGTTATGTTGATTTTTGGCGTTGCTCCAACAGTTGCTCTTGCAAGCATAGGCTTGACGGTTATGATTTCGGCCAAAGTTAAAGGTTTCAGAGAAGCTCAACAGATTAGCGCGATTCTGGTAATTCCAATTCTCATATTAGTATTTGCGCAAATTTCAGGTGCAATCATCTTTGGGCCTATAATGGTTGGAGCACTAATAATTACATTTGTGGCTCTCGACCTCCTCGTATTCCGCATAGGGATAAGAGTGTTTAGACGAGAAGAAATCTTGTCAAAACTAGCTTAGTGCGTGCATGCAATCTAACAAACCTCTAAAACAAATGCATGCATGCACGGGAAATGTGTCAGAGATGAGGTTGATACTCTATTCTGATGGTGCCTCGAGAGGCAATCCGGGAATTTCAGCGGTAGCCTTTATGATTATTTCGGGGGATGGCAAAGCACTAGAGAAGCAATCGGAATACGTTGGAATTCGAACGAACAATCAGGCTGAGTATGAAGCTTTGATATCTGCTCTTGAATTCGCTTCTACATTGACAGATCAGGAAGTAACTTGCTACACGGACAGTGAGCTTGTTGTTAAACACCTCAATGGAAAATATCGGGTCAGAAATCCCAAACTGAAAATTTTATGGTTGAAAATACAAAAGCTCAAGCAAAGGTTTCGGGAAATAACTTTCAAGAATGTTCCACGAACAGACATACATATTGAACAGGTAGATCGCTTGGCTAATCGAACTTTAGATAAAGTCGAGAAGAATCTGTAAACTGCATGCATGCACAACGGTTCATTCTCTTGTCTTGTAGTAGTTTCCATCTTTAGTGTAGATCAGTGGATTGCTCTCAGCCTTTTGCTCGCCCTCTGTCTTCAGCAAATTCTTAATCTTTGTGTAGTTATGAAGAAAACTTTTTCCTTTAGAACTTGTTTTATAAACCGTTTTCCCATTCTGCACAACCGGTACAACGAGTTTGGCTTCAAGAAACGTGTTTTTAACATGAAACATACATTAAATGTCCGTTAAGATGCGGACACTATGCGGACAAATGCGGGGGGAGAAAAAATGTATACAGAAAGAGCCTCAATCTAAGCTCCTTTCAGCAAATAAGGCAATGTATACATGCTTTTGAGCGAGCGTGATAAGTCCTGTATACAATGGAAAAAGTAATGTTGAAAATGTATACATGTCACAAGATTTGTATACATTTACCTCAACTCACGTAGGTGACTTGTGACAAGTCCTTAATGGCGAAAAGTGTAGGGAAAGGTGTTTTGCGACCATCCTAGCGACTTGCTGGCGATGCATGCATGTAAGAGACTCTATCTGCTGCTCTGCTCAATAGGCTTTGCATCTGTTGATTTTCGTAGAATAAATTGCCCTTTCTCGATGGCTCCTAGTATTCGCGTGACTTGGTCAATCAACCCTAGACCCCTGTGACGCCCTAAAGTGTAGTGCAGTAATGCTTCGCTTGAGTCCAGAGCAAAACGGCTTTCTAACTCACCTCGTCCTGAAAGAATTGTGCTCCATAGAACTGGGCGATATCGAGCAATACTCGATGCTAGAAAAAGAAGCAGGTAGCTTCGAAAATAAGTATTAGGGCGACTGACCGAGTTCCCCATGAAGGAAGAACACGATAGCAAATCGTTCCTATGTGTTGCATACAAAGATTTCTCATATTCTTCTGGTTTGAATTCCATGAGCTGCTTGGGGCTTAGTTCGTCAAATTCCGCACGCACACACGGTAGGTATCCTTCATTAGGTATGAATTCCACAGCATGATTTTTGACGATAGGCATGAATTTAGAGAAAGCCAAGGACGTACCAATAATTGTCCATGTATCAACTAGCCTCTGAAAGAGGCCAGACCTTGCACGCGAAATCTTAATTCGTATTTTGGCTAGTTCATCGTCAAGCTCAATGGTGATTCCATGAGATTTGGAGTGCTGGGGATTCCATCTGAAGAATGTGTACATGAAAAAGGAGTTGAAGCAGTGCCATGAATAATGAGCAAGTATGGGGGCGATTGCATCCCTTGTCTTTGTAGCTGTTTTCCAAAGGTCAATGGCGTTCTTCAGCAAGGCTACATTCTGCTCCGAGACTTCCCACTGTTCTTCTAGGTATTCCTTGGTAAGAGTTTTCACTGATTTTCCAGTCACCTTGGAGTACAATTTCGCAACGTTAGAATAAGGCGCAAGAGCATCAGCTATCTGCCCTTGCATGGTTTTATAGGGATAAAGAAGAGTGAGTGGCTCTATGGCGAACCATGATTGGCTGGCATCTTCTGGTAACGATAACCACATAGTATTTCATTATCAGCTGAACAATATGCACTCTAATAAGTTTGTGCGCGCGCGCATCTTTTGTTCATAACCATTATGGTTTCAAAATGGATACATCGGGAGTTCCTTAGCGAATAAACAACATCGATGTAAAAAAGACGCATGCATGCATAAACACATATGAGATGTTTTTTCCTTCAGAATTGATTCCGCATCTTATTGTTTCCACAGTACGTTTTCATATTCAAGAAGTGATATGTCCCGGATAAAAGTTATAACCTGAAAATATCCGCGCGCCTTTCACGTAGGTGACTTTAAGTGAAAGGAAATGCGAAAACGAAAAGTTCGACCGAGAAGGTCAAGTCGGAAGAAAAAGAACATAATGTGAAGGAGAAGAAAGAGGTTCAAAGATGCGGTCAATGTAGATGGTATGACTTTTCAACACAACGAGAGTTTCACCGTGACGGTATTCGTAAGGGTTTAGTTGAAACGAGAGCTGTTTGTCGTTCACCGACGAGTAAGGCAAGAAATCATCTAGTCAAAAACGACTCTGATAAACCGTGCTTTGAAAAGGGCAAATATGTGCCTCCAAAGAAAACGAAGAAGGAAACAACGAAGTAATCTCTCTTTTTTTCTGACGGAATGAAGGTGCGTAATTTGAGTTCTTCTAAGGACGAAATGACAAGTCCGAGAGAATATTTTGGTACACCGGAAGAACGACTTGCACAACGAAAGAGATGTCCACGATGTAAAAGTCGTGATTTACGAAAATCAGACAGACAAGACGTTGACGAGTATGAATGTCGTAGATGTGGTTTAACGTTCAGAATTTCAGAGAACGGAACGGTATGGTGATTATTTTATGGGTAGCAAAGATAAGGCAATTAAACAGAAATACGGCATTTCGGGTTACTGTGAGAAAGACGGAGAATCGCATGTAATTCTAAACACGATTGACAATGTTATCAGATGTAGTTCATGTCGTTATTTTCGTCCTGTGAAGATCTATAAGACGGAGTAGCCAAAAGATTTCAAATGCCTTAACATATATAACATGGTTTCGTACATGCAAACAAGTCCAACAACGCTATCGAGCAGAGTGGCTTCTGCCAAGCTTGAAGAAGAATGAAGAGCGCTCTTGAGAAGGAAGTCGCATATAGAAGAGGATGATAAAAGCATGCTCGTTTCTCAGTCAAACATAAATGACATCAAAATGCGAAGGCCCCTGAAGGTTGAATTCTTGGTAAGCGCTGAACGGAAAATCGCGTGCACCCTGCCTAAAAAGCCTTATAGGTTTACTGTATCGTACCATTATGCATTAAGACTATCTGCAGGGAATTTTCTTGAACAATCCTGAGAGCAAGAAAGAGGTCCTGATTCGAATTTCTCAGTTTATTGTACGAAAAGAGAGTGCGGCCCTCACAAAAGACTGCCATGATGGACTTGTAAAAACTGTGCTATTCGCCGTTGGCAATACTGGTTTGAGTATACCGAAGATGACAAATGAAATTGAAAAGCAAATGGGCGTGAAGAAATTCCCAGCTTCAATTATTCAAAGCTCAGTTGGGAGACTATGCGATGAAAAGAAAGAGCTTCTAGAGAAATCTGGCAAGTATTTCTTGGAAAATGAAGAATACGAGAAGATGAAGGAAACTATCACTGAAAGAAGACACACGTTAGACCATATCGAGTCCATCATAAAGGCTAAAATGCAAAAGGAACTGAAGAAAGCAAAAGTTGACGCCAAAGCTCTTGGCGTGGCTCTAGAAGTGTTTTACGAATTCTTGGTCACATGGTTTAGCTCTGAAAGCAGTTTTGTCGCAAATCTCCTGTTACACAAAAAGAAATTCACAGCGCCAGATTTCCCAGCGCACATACTTGGCAAAACACTGCAAAGGGTCACAGACGACAATTTGAGACAAGCTATTCAACACTCCATATTTGAGTTGTTTGAAGCCCCAAAAGAAACTCTGGTTAGATTTCTTTATGGAGTTCTTCAGAATTATTTGCATCTGGAATTGCTTAACATCGACCCAGAATGCCGGATTCTGCAGAAAGTTGCTTTTTCCAAGAAGACTCTTATTCTTGACACAAATATCCTATTGTCATTTTTTCTTGAGAGTCATCCTAAGCATGAAGGAACTGCTGAAATACTTTCTATTTCGCAAGAGCTCGGAGTCAATCTTGTATTCACAAAGATGACAAAACAAGAATGGTTAGCGCACCTTGAAGGGGCGCATGAAGAATTCCGAACTATTAGGAGTACAAGACCAAGCCTTTTGAGAAAGTTGGAGGATGTTTTTATTACCTCATATTTCAAAGAAAAGGCAGTTACTCCCTCACTCACTTGGCAAGGGTTCTACTTGCAAATGAGACAAATTGAAAACCTTGCGAAAGCGAAGAGAATTGGTTTTTGGTACAAAAAAGAATTAAGTTTGGATAGCCTATCGAATAAAGAATTTTTTGACCCGGTGTCTGGCCGAGTTTACTATTGTGCCAAAATAGTAGGAAACCCGAAAGGAAAAAAAGTTTGCCAACATGATGCTTACAATCTGCTCTTGGTGCGGAAAATACGCGAAGATTATCCGAGCGACATACTAGGTCCTTCATGCTGGTTTCTAACCCATGATTCATCATTGCTTTGTGCAGATGAAGGGCTCAACGAATTTCTTAAGGACCAGTTTGCCCCTCCGTCAAGTTTTCTTGCGGATATGTGGATTACCATAATTGCGCCTTTTCTAGGTGCCGAGATTTCAGCGAGTACCCTTGCAGAGACTTTTGTGCATCTAATGAAAACTAACTTTGCGACAATGCCTTCTGGGCTAAACGCGCAAAAGACAGTTGAAGTCTTAGGTCATTGGCTACCGTACAAAGCCCTGACTGATACAGAAATAGAAGCAATACTAGGTGATGCCCTTGTGACAAGGTACTACGACGAGCTCAGGAAGGCACTCGCGTTGAACCCACGCAAGGTCAAGGAGATAAGGGAAAGGCTACATAAAGAAGCTGACGAGAGGGTTTATGGAATCTTTGATGAAAGAGTGGCTAGTGCTCAAACAGAAAGAGATGAAGCTCAGAAACTTGCGCTCAAGCGAGAGCAGGAATTGCTCGCTGAAAGACGGCAAAGGAAGCTTATTCTCAGATTTTGTGCATTTCTCGGCGTAATATTTGCTGTTTCTGGCCTTGTTTTCTTCGCAACGGGTAATCTGACAACAGGGAGTGCATTAACAGTGTCTGGGATTGCCTTCATAGTCTTAGCTCTTGCTTTCCGTTATTTCAAAATGAAAATAGGCATATTCGAAATAGAAGCCAAACAGTAGATGCACATGCGCGCGCGAAAATTGGATTTGTTTACAACCTACACTACCACATATGAGAAAAATGATAGAGCTTCGTCGTTATCATTCTCTTATGCTGAAATCAACATCAAAAATCAAGTTACAACTTAACCATACTGTTATTTTATATCTAATGAACATGAGTAATAAGCAACCTTTGCATGTTTGCAGAAGAATGAAGGATTCTTGTCTAGATTATATTTAATGAGCATAAACCATAATATGCAGTAACTGTTATCTGCTTCTATTCGCGCGTTGGGTGTAGCAGTAAATGGTGTTAGAAAGGCGTACAGTGATAGCAAAGTCCATTCCTTTTCTGCTCATCGGCCTATTGATTTTTGTTTGTTACCTGTACTTCTTCGTCGGCATACCTGAGATGATAGCGACTATTCAAAGCGTCAATCCTTTCTATTACTCGCTGGCGATAATCGCTTCTTTGTTAGACATACTTTTCTACGCCTTGACTTGGCATTATTTCTTGCGTCCTCTCTCAGTGAAAACCTCCTTTAAGAAGACATTTCTTTTCGTTTGGGTTGGAGCTTTCGTTGACATTCTAGTTCCAGCGGAATCGGTTAGCGGAGACGTTTCTAAAGCCTATTTAATGTCCAAAGAAACAAACGAAAGCACTGGAAGAGTTGCAGCGTCCGTTGTAAGTCATAGAATCCTCTCATCGGTGGTAACCCTAGGAAGTCTGATCGTTGGTTCTCTCTCGTTCCTAGTTTTGAGGCATGAAATCCCTGGGTTTATTTTGAACCTAATATTACTCGTATCGTTTGGCACCGGGATTACACTGGTTTTCCTGTTTCTCCTATGCTTTAAAGAGCAGATGACCCGTAAAATAACCGATTCTTTGCTGAGGCTGATTGCGTTTGTTTCTAGAGGTCGCTGGCGGTTAACCAGTTTGACATCTGAGGTACAGAGAGCCTTGAAAGCTTTTCATCAGGCAATAGATGTCTTAGGTGCGCATCCTACGAGCTTGGTTCCACCAGTGATTTTTTCGATAGTATCTTGGCTCTTTAGTTTGCTTATATCTCTGCTGATTTTTCTCTCTCTTGGTTACCCGTTCAGTTTCAGCGTAATAATTACCGTGGTTACCGTGTATTCCATCAGTTGCGCCATTCAAGCTATACCCGCAGGAATCCCCGCTGAAGTGGGCATTGTAGAACCCATTATGATCAGCCTTTACGCGTTGCTCGGTGTTCCTGTCGATATTGGCGGCGCGGCAACCATTCTGACAAGAATTTTAACCGTATGGCTCCGACTCTCCATAGGATTTGTGGCAACGCAGTGGGTTGGAATCAAAACGTTGGCCGGTAGTTCATCCAGCGTTCCAACGGAGTTATGATTTAACTTTGGTGAATATGTTGAGTAAAAGGACGACATACGAGATTTACGCTGACATTTTGGGAACCGTTATGAGAAGAAGTCTTGTCCTCTTACAAAAACCCTTAACTCGACTAAACCTTCGTTACCTCACCGTATTTTCCGACGTTGATTCTCCGGACTCCTTTGAATGAAGTTACAAAGCCATTTTCAATTTGCAAGATGTCTCCAACCTTCAGTGGAATTATCTTTTCGTTCCACAAATTCATCGCCATCGATCCGGTTTCATCTTCCACCTCTAGCTCAAGGATTTCGTGCTCAACACCCTTACCCGACGTAACATGTTTGGGTTCTGAAACACATGCAACCTTCACTTTGATACTTAAGCGGCTCATGCCGGGCTGCAAGTCACGTATATTCAATAAATCTTCCCTCAGATGCTCAACACTAGCGATGTTCTGCTCATAACTCGTCTCGGATTCTCTTAAACATTTACTAAACAACCGATAAAGAAAAGTTCAGAAGAACACAACTATTTCATGGAGTTTATTCACTATGACGATTTTGCGGTGCACTCAGTGTTCAGCAACGCTGAAGCCGTATCCTCCACGATATAAATGCGAAAAGTGTGGAGGCCTTTTGGAGTACGCTCTTGATCTCGAACAGTTAAGGGGAATCAAGCTCGCTGGTTCCCTCTCCTTTTGGAAATATAAACAACTTCTTCCAGAAGTCAAAAACACCGTGACACTGGGCGAAGGCGGCACCCCCCTACATAAAGCCATGCGTCTTGCCAGAAAATTTGGTTTGAGTGCGGTGTATCTTAAGGATGAAACTCGAAACCCAACGAATTCCTTTAGAGACAGATGCGCCGCGTTGATGGTTTCCAACGCTTTAGATTTAAAGTACAATTCTATGGTTTGTGCTTCGAACGGGAACCTAGGAGCCTCTTCGGCTGCTTACTGCGCAAAGTCTGGACTCACGTGTCACATTATTGTCCCCAAACTGGTTGACATGGGCAAGCTGGCTCAAATGCTGATCTACGATGCCATCCTTGACGAACATGGTGAAATTGTTGACGACTCCATAGAACGGGCAGAGTCGTTGGCGAAAGAGACAGGTTGGTATCAAGCCACGGCTGAATTGAACCCCCTCGTAATTGAAGCCCAGAAAACCGTAGCATACGAAGTCGCCGAACAATTTGGAGTACCCGACTGGTTCGTCGTTTCTATGGGGAGCGGTGGAATCATATACTCCATTTGGAAGGGCTTCAAAGAACTACAAATGCTCGGGAAGGTTGAAACGCTACCGAAGATGGTCGGCGTACAAGCTCACGGATGCGCACCCATCGTCAATGCACACCTGAAAAGCAAATCAAAACCAACTGTTGTTCATAAGCCTTCCACACACGCCTTAGGAATCCTTGTGCGCAACCCGTTGAACGGAATATGGGCACTAAAGGCGCTAACAGAATCGAAAGGCATCGCCGTCTCAGTCAGCGATTCCGAAATCTTCACCGCTGAACAAAAAATCGCAAGGCTTGAAGGAATCTTCGCAGAGCCAGCGAGCTCAGCCACAATAGCCGCGCTCGAAAAAATGGTTGCTCAAGGCACTATCAACAAGAAAGACAGCGTTGCATGTCTCATAACCGCAAGCGGTTTGAAAGCAACCGATGTACTACAGGCCCTGACGAAAAAACGCAAAACCGCTGTAGTCGGCCTAGAATTAAGCACGAAAGAGAAGATTTTGCGAATATTAAGCCAAAAGGATACCTATGGTTATGATTTGTGGAAAAAACTTGGAAAAACAATGACACGAGCCGCAATCTACCAGCATTTAAATGGTCTTTCTAGTAGAGGACTGCTAACTGCATATAAGAAGATGGGAAGGAAGTATTTTAGGACCACAGAACGCGGTAAAAGAGTTTTGCATGCTATCGACGAATTAAAGACATTGCTTTGATTGCTACTTGAGAAGTTCATAGCGCGCAAAAATCTTAAGTAGTAAAGTTGCAACTATACTATCTCAGCAGTTGATAATTAGAGTTACAAAGAAAGGGAATCATAAAATGAAAATCGGCTTGAAAGAGTTATCTACTGCAGGTGTTTTTACGGCAGTCGTTTGCATAGCTACGCTGGTTCTGAAAGTGGATATTCCAGCTACGCAAGGCTACTTCAATTTAGGAGATTCTATGATTTATGTTGCAGCCCTCCTTTTCGGACCCATTGTAGGTGGAATAGCGGGTGGACTCGGAGCTTCACTCGCTGACATCATCACTGGTGCTCCTTGGTTTGCTCCTGGGACCTTTGCGATAAAGGCAGCTGAAGGATTAATTGTCGGCTATCTTGGACGAAGATTCCGCTCGACCGTAGGACCAACTTCAAGATGGAAAATGTTTACTGTGCTCATTGGCGTTGGTCTAGGAGGCCTTATCTATTGTTTAGGTTCCACTTATTACATTGGCATTTTTGGAAACATCCTTGCAGAACAATTGTTTTGGGCAGTTGTTGCGACATTAACAGGAGCCCTTATAATTTACTTTGGTGTGAGGCATCAACCCCTCATAAGTTGGCAGGTTGTTTCCGTTCTGTGCGGAGGAACAGAAATGATATTAGGATACTATCTCTATGAAACCCTCTTGCTTCCGTATATTCTTCCCTTGTTCATGCCGGTATGGGAAATATATGCTCTTATTGAGGTCCCATTCAACATTGGCCAAGCTGTGATAGGGTTAATAATAGCCTTGCCGATCGTACGGACAGTTTTACGCGCTCTCCCATCATTAGAACTCTCCTACAGTAGCGACAAGCAAGCTGAATAAAGCTATAAACACCAATTATCAACGTTAGCTTTAAGAGGCTTCAAAATGGTTCAGCATTCACTCTCGATCGGCAAACTTAATCCGAACATACTTAAAGAATTGGTTTTCGGTTGTCTTGGAAGCCGTAGTCCTCGCGTTATTATTGGCCCTAAGATAGGTGAAGACGCTGCGGTAATTGACTTTGGGGATCGAGTCCTCGTTGTCCATTCAGACCCGATAACGGGCTCCATAAAAGATGTTGGCTGGTTGGCAGTGAACATCTGTGCTAACGACATCGCAACAAGAGGAGTGCGTCCACTTTGGATTCTGATAGTTATGCTTTTACCTCAGAACGTCAAATTCTCCCAACTGGAGCAAATAACAAACCAAATTGACAAAGCTGCAAAACAACTTGACATCGCCGTCATAGGAGGACACAGCGAAATCACTGCTGGTATCAATAGACCTATCCTGATCACTACCGCCATTGGAGAAGCTGAGAAAGGAAAGTTTGTCAGTTCCAGCGGAGCAAAAGTTGGCGACCACATAATCATGACTAAAGGGGCTGCTATTGAAGGAACAGCCATCCTGTCAACGGAAATCACCAAACGTTTAGAATCTATGATTAGTCGAGAAATTGTTAAGGAAGCTCAGAATTTCATAAAAAGGACAAGCATAGTGCAAGACGCACTGATCGCCGCCGAAGTCGGAGGCGTTCACGCGATGCATGACGCTACAGAGGGCGGAGTTGCAGGAGGATTACAGGAAATCGCGTGGGCATCCAATGTAAGCATCCAAGCCTACGAGAAGAAAATACCCATTTACAGAGAGACCGAGGCGATTTGCAGAGCCCTAAACATAGATCCCCTTAAAACCATCGGCTCCGGATCACTGATAATTTCTGCACACCCAGAGAAGGCTAAAGAAATAGTGGTCGCTCTTCAGGAAAAAGGTATTCAAGCGTCTGTCATTGGCAGGGTGAAAGACAAGAAAGATAAATCCTGTATTTTTCGAAGAGACGGAACAACGCTCAATCTTTCTAAGCCCATAAAAGAAGAAATCTGGGGAATCTTGGGAAAGCACTACAGATGAAGAAGGCAAAGACGCAAAACTCGATTCAAGAAAAAGTGCCAGTAAGCCTAGAACTGAGTGCAAAGGATGCTGTGAAAGCAGTAAGCAGAGGAGACGTACTTATTGTCATTGACGTTTTGAGGTGCTGCTCCACCATTGTCACAGCATTAGCGAATGGCGCTAAAGATGTGATTCCAACAAAAACCATTGAAGAAGCCCAAGCACTTCATAAGAAGCACCCCGAATTTTTGTTAGCCGGCGAAAGAAAAGGACTAAAGCCCAAAGGATTCGATTTAGGAAACTCGCCGCTGGAATTTTCTTCCAACATCGTGAAAGAAAAGCATGTAGTTTTGACCACAACAAATGGGACAAAGGTCATTTGTTTATCCAAAAATGCAAGGTGGGTGCTGATCGGAGCCTTCTTCAATGCTGAGACTGTTGCAAAGACAGCTTTTAAAATTGCTCAAAAAGAAAAAATTGGGATTTCCTTTGTGCTTTCAGGGACGCGTGGACGTTTTTCATTAGAAGACTTCATGTGTGCAGGAGCAATCGTGGAGAACCTATCAGCCGACAAAATTGAATGTTCAGATGCTGTTTTAGCGGCGTCGTTAACTTTTCAACAATCGTGTAGACAGTTAACTGAGATTATTCAATGTGGAAGCCACGCACGATATCTTAAAGACATAGGGCATGAAGAAGATGTGAAGTTCTGCTGCCAGCTTAATGCATATCCAGTTGTTCCAGTATACAAAGCTGAAAGTATTGTGTTACTCAGTTTAGACGAGGAGAGTACGTTCAGTTAACGTTTTGATTTTTCTTCTCACCATGATGCTGTCGACTATTAAGACTATGACTGCCACCAGCAGAATCCAATTGATAGTAGGCATCGAAACTACGGCGTGAATTAAGCCTTCAAGCGTTAGTATAGGAACTTCGCCTACACCCCAGCCCCAGTAGGCGGCGATGAGATATTCATAAGGTTCTTTGGGTTCTCCCTGTTCTTCCGTCTCCTCGGGCTCAGAGTTTGTAAATTCCTTGTATATAGGAAGATAATAGTATGGAGAAATGAGCCCAACCCGAACGATGTCCCGAATATATCTATCGGAAATCGTAACCTCTACCGGAACCCATCCTATGTTGGGCATGTACACCTCACACCACGCATGACCCCCGCTAAAGACAACGCCAACAGTTCCACCCATATCGGAAAAAACCAACCCATTAAAAAGGTTACAAGGAATCCCAAATCCCCGCATGATCGCAACAAAAACCTCGGCAAAATGTCTACAGACGCCATATCGTTTTTCTCCATCACCTGTAACCTCAATGGTTTCGTTCAGTATCCGGCTGGCTTTCAACCTCTGATCAGGGTAATCCTCGTGCTCCCTGTAGACCATGTGGGTGGAAAACCAGTCTATTGTCGCGTAGACTATGTCATACACGTTGGATCCACCAGCTGTTTGGTTAATCTCTTGAATCACGTCTTGAACACTTGTGTTGCCGTAATCCCAGTAGTATGTTTCGTTTACATACGTTCCATAGTCAGCACCAAGTTGACTACTTGCCTCAAAAATATCCCCCACAGTCTCATTCAGTATATCCGTCATATCGATTTTTGATATGGAAAGCTTGATCCAAACGTCCGTTCTGATTTCCTGATACGGCTTAACATCGGTGAAATTAAACTGCGCACCATACATTGAATTGTGATCTTCCCTTTCTGTCAAATCGTATTTTCCACTAGTAACATTGTATTTTACGTAACCAACTCCTAACGTCCTCCCACCAGAACTCGACGCAGTTTGCAAAATCCTTACGTCTGACCAAAAATTATTCGCCCAAACCTCTACAAAAACTGGAATCGGATTTGAAACAGGCGTTGGACAATTGTATTTGTAAACTAAGTATCCATGAATGTATAATGTTCGTGGGTCAAACAGTCGTGCTTTGCTAGGAATATTTGCAGTGTTTACTTCGCGAATGGGAACAAAAATCCCAGCGCATATACAAACTGCTAGAGCAAATCCAATAAAGCATGATTTACGCACTTGGCTCACCTCTTTCGTTGATCATAAACTCATCTACATTGGTTTATTCTTATTGGCGTATTGTTAAAAGCTTTTTAAAAGAACGAGTGGTTTTATATGGCTTTGTTTATAAAGTTAAGGTAAAAACGCAGGAACATTCTATGTTTCATGGTGGCTAAAATTGGAACAGCCTCATGTCGACGTCTCTCCTCAGGTATCTATAATAATCCCAACGCGAAACGGGGAAAAAACCTTGAGCACACTTTTAGAATCAGCATTGAAAGTAGATTATGACAAGGAGAAGCTCGAAGTGATAGTTGTAGACGGGTACTCCACCGATCGAACAAGGGAGCTGGTCTCGGAATACCCGGTTGAGTTAGTCATGGAAGATGGTCACGGGTTAAATGCTGCAAGGAACACAGGTATCAAACACTCGAGTGGCGAAATATTAATTTTCACCGACTGCGACTGTGTAGTTCCAAAGAACTGGGTTAGGAAAGTCGTCGAAAATTTCAACGATCCAAACATAGGATGCGTCGGTGGCACGGTCTTAGGTTATGACGCTGATACCTTTAGTTCACGTTACGCTAACGGAACCTTATTTCGTATTATGCCATTATTCAAGACCAGAATAGTTACCAAAAAGATCCATACGTTGCTCTACCCAGCGGGTTGCAACATGTCCTTCAGAAGAAGCGTTCTCGATAAAATTGGATTGTTTAATGAAGACATTCGATATGGTTTTGATGAAACGGAGTTGGTCGAACGTGTAGGAGAAGCAGGTTATAATACGGTGTTAGACCCAGAAGTGTTAATCTATCATCGACATAGAGAGACAATTAAAGAGATCTTAAAGCAAATCTTTGGATATGCACGAGGAAGCATACTTTTAATAAAAAAGAGGGGCATTAGAAATCGCATAGGCTTTTTACTTGCCCTCGATATGTTTGGTTTCATAGTTGGGCTTTCGCTGCTCGGCCTGCTCATCACGTTATACTTCCTAACTTCAAACACCCTATTTGTACAGCTTTTTCTGTTGCTTGTGTTTACTCCCTTTCTCCTAACGATGATCAAGTATGCCCTGAAGGCCTCGAAAACCAAAAACTACCTATCAATATTCACATACCCATTCATAGACGCCTTAAGGATCATCGCCTTTTCTCTAGGGCAGTGGTACCAATTGTTTAAACGAAAGCCAACTTACGACATGAGAAAAAGCCGTCGTGTACCCCAAACTGAAACTGCTCTGAATTGAATAATATCGCTTTGCTGGGAGACTTATGAAAACAAAAGTTCGAACCGTCTCGGTGGTCATTCCCGCTTTTCAAGAGGAAAAATACATAGGCGCAACATTGTCCAAGCTGGTTAACATAAATCATCTCATCGAGATCATAGTGGTTGACGGAGTAAGCAAAGATAAAACCGTAAGAGTTGCAAGGCGCTTCACGGACAAGGTGTACGTACTGCGAGAACGAGGGATAGCTAGAGCGAGAAATTATGGGGCCAAACGAGCACGTGGAGACGTCCTGGTTTTTCTCGATGCAGATGTGATTCCCACCGCGGATTTCGTGGAAAAGGTGCTGGAAACGTTTAGCGACTCTACGGTTGTAGGCGCCACATGTTCCATTATGCCTGTAAAACCAAGATTTCATGAAAAAGTTTTCTTTTACCTTCATAATTCTCTTACCCGGATTTTGGCTAGGTTCAAACCTCACTGTCGTGGAGAGTTTTTTGTAGCTAGAAGAAGCGAGTTTTTGAAAGTCAACGGATTTGACGAAAGCTTACCATGCAGTGAGGACCATGAACTTGCGTTTCGGCTGTCAAAAAGAGGAAGATTCGTGTTTATTAAAAGCCTCACCGTGTATGAGTCGTTAAGGCGGTTTCGAAAACTTGGACTTTTCAGGGTTGTCGGCATATGGCTTGCCAACTATCTCTCTTTTGTTATACGTGGAAAGAATGTTTCGAAGGTTTGGCTACCCGTACGATGAGTCTCCAGCTACAACCACATGTTTGTTTTTGGTTAGAAAACTGCCGCTTGCTTAACTGATCTAAACTCCAGTCATCGGAATTGTGTGGGTTCAAACCCAACCTCAGTATTTGTCGTTGGCGTATCTAGAGTATCTCAGAGATCGGTTCTAGAATAAGCACACACGCACACAAAACTAATACAAGTGAGTATTTCGTAGACAGAACAGACAACTGAAGGCTCTTCACCGCATCATCCAACGTTCTAAGACATTTACAACGCTCATAACGTTAATAGCAAACAACATTCAATTCTCATGTAATCAAAGCGTAAACAGAGCCTCTACAAAGCTTAGGAACAGAACAAAACCAAATCCAAAAACAACTCTGACGCAAGCCACGACCCCCCTAGGTAGGGGGGTCTATAAAGAGAGAGAATGAGTGACTGCGAAAAAAATTATAGGGGGGGGCTATAGGGGGTCTAATAAGAGAGAGACACACCCAGACAACGTAACAAACACACGCGCACACACACAATCCTAAAACTGTTTAAGAATATCCACCTTCTCCATAACACAACCACAATAATGACACCTCAAACACAAAGGCTCCCCACAATCCACATAAAACTTCGCCTCCACAGGCTCATCACTATTAGAAATACACGAAGGATTCGCACACCGCACAATCCCACGAATAACAGAAGGCAACTTAACATGTTGCTTCTCCACAACCTTATAATCTCGAATAATGTTAATCGAAGCATGTGGAGCCAACAACGCAATCTTATCAACCTCCTTAGAATTCAACTCCCTGCCCTCAACCTTAACCATATCCTTCACACCAAGATTCTTACTCGGAACATTCATCGCCACCGTAACAACACCCTCCGAACGACCAGTAATCCCCAAAATCCTAATAACATCCAACGCATGACCACTCGTAATATGATCAATCACCGTACCATCCTTAATCTTCGACACCCACAAAGTCTTTCTAGCCATATCAACCACCACACTGAAACCATATTAAGCGTAACCGAGTAAAAGAGTTATTTATCACTTCCTAAAAACATGTCTGGTGTCAAAACTTGAAATTCAAGGGCCGAGACATAATCTCCATCAAAGACTTCAACCGAAAAGAAATCGACTACATACTAAAAACCGCAGAAGCAATAGAACCCCTCGCAAAAAGCGGCTCAGACATGCTACACGGAAAGATGCTAGCAACACTCTTCTTCGAACCAAGCACACGAACCCGACTAAGCTTCGAAGCAGCAATGCACAAACTCGGAGGCTCCGCAATAGGCTTCGCCAAACCAGAAATAGCCTCAGTCAAGAAAGGAGAAAACCTCGCTGACACCATCCGCGTTGTCGAAAACTACGCCGACGTCATCGCACTGCGACATCCACTAGAAGGAGCAGCCCGACTCGCAGCCGAATTCGCCCAAATCCCAATAATCAACGCAGGATCAGGTGCAGAAGAACACCCAACACAGGCCTTACTAGATTTGTACACGATCTTGAAGGAAAAGAATCAAATCGACAGGCTTAACATCGCCTTGATAGGCGACCTACGTTACGGACGCACCGTCCACTCCCTTGCATACGCACTTTCACTTTACGATGTCAAACTACATCTGATATCGCCTGAGCTTCTTCGAATGCGAAGAGAAGTATTAGACACCATCAAGAAAAAAATAGAAGTAGTGGAAAAAACCGGCATGGAAGAAGCCTTACCCGAAATAGATGTACTCTACATGACACGAATTCAGAAGGAACGATTTGCAGACATGGCTGAATACGCAAAAGTAAAAGGCGCCTACAAAATCGATTGTAATGTGCTAGAAAACGTGAAGAAAGATATGGTCATCATGCATCCACTTCCAAGAGTTGACGAAATAGCAGACGAAGTGGACGCAACACCACACGCACGATATTTCCAGCAGGTCTGGAACGGCATCGTCGTAAGAATGGCGCTCTTAGCACTTATTCTAGGCACAACAGAATGATTTCAGCATCAAGTCTTCGAATTAAGAAATGTAAAAGGAAGGAGACAACCTCAAACAAGGTGTCGATGTCGATCCTGAAGCTCTTTCACTTTTCCCTTGTTCCAACCGCTCACCGCTTGATAATAACCCGTTACTCTTGACCACCATTCTACATTTGAGGAACCACAGTTTGGACATCGCTCATTAAGGGGCGATGTAACTCGCCCACAATCATTGCAGACCGTTAGATCTTTTGTGTAGGCGTAGTAGCCCACATGAGTTTTTGTGGCTATTCTCTTAGTTAATTTATAGAGCGCCTCAGCGTCTGGAGAGGCATCTCCAAGCCACACGTGAAGCATGTCCCCTCCATTCAAAAGTGGGAAAAACTTCTGCTCTATGTCTATTCTATCCAGCAAACTCACCTTAGCCCCAACATCCAAATGAGTCCCGTTACTATAATAAATAGGAACATCACTTTCCCGCTTGGCAAGCAAAAACCTAGCCTTTTTCACGTCTCCTTTAACAAGTTTCTCAGCTTTATCGCGATAATCATCTGTCAAAACGTCTGCTATCGCAAACGTTTGAGCCGTAGATTCAGCTGGTGTTCTGGCCAAAGCAAGTTTAAAGCCTGTTTTTTCTTCAAGCACCTCCTTGTATTTTTGCATCTCAAGAATCAATTTAACAAGAATCCTAATTGCCTCAGAATTCTCATGAAGTTGATAGCCCGTATGCCACTGAGCCATCTCATTTCCGCCTACAATGCCTATCGTAAAGGTTAGCGCATCAAAGTCTACTGCTGAAGTTCCCTTTCTACCAGTTTTTGGGTCCAATGGACGTTGCGTCGCGAAGGGTATTCGATTGTGTTTTGCCACGAGGTTCATCCACTTCTTTTTCATTTTGAATATTTCAACTGCAGAGTCCATTAGTCTCCGGCTTTCTTCAAAGAGTTTCTCGTCTTCTCCATTAGCTTTATAGGCCATCCTTGGAAGGTTCAGACTCACAACCTGCCAACTCCCCATGGTAAAGTGTTTTCCATCGGTGAAGTAGAGCTTGTCTTCGAAGTCCGGGCTATCTTCCGGTGTTTCAACAAAGCAGTAAGCACAGCATTGGTAACATGAAACGCCCTTCCCATATCCTCTGTACGCTGGCATCAAGTTGTCGAAGTAGGGTATTCCAAATTTAGCTACGACTTTATGAACGTCAAGCCAGAAGTCGTCATATTCAGATTTGAAAAATTCGGGGCTCAAAGTGTTTTCTAGTTTTGGGAAATTGAAGGGCTTTCCCCAATAGTCACCTTCATAAGCCACATCATAAAGTGCCTTAAACATGAGGCGAACTTCGTCCTCGTAGTCACCATAGACATCGGGCCCAACTCGCCCCCTCGCTACAACGGGAACTTTTCTCCAGAGTTCTGGAACTCCCGGCTGTACCTGAATATTACTGAAGACGAGTTGTCCACCTCTAGCCACATAAGCCTGTGTATATTCAAAAAACATCATCTGCATCAGTTGTCTAACTTTCTTGTAGTTCAGTCCTCGCATATACGGAGCGAGGAAAACCAAAAAGTTGTAGAATCCCTCACCGCCGGCAAAATTTGTTTGTGCAGAAGCCAGAATTTTTGCTGTATGAAGCATTGCAACCTCTGCATGCTTGGCGGGACCAGCAACGCTTGTTCTAGTGCCAATTCCGTCTGGCATTAATCCATAATAGAAGAAGTAGCGGAGGTCCCAATCCTGGCAGAATGGTCTTGTTCCAAAATATTCGAGGTCATGTATGTGCAGTTCTCCTGATAGGTGGGCGTCAGCGAGTTTCGGAGGCATTAGGAGCAGGTATTCTTCTTCGGAAACCCAGTCCGCCTTTCTTTTATGAGCGGTTTCAGGATTGGGTTGAAGATTTGCGTTTTCCTTAGCTTTGAAGCCTTGTCCCACATCTATCAAATAGGCGTCGTAAACTGGCGTTCCCACTCGCGTTAAAAGATTTCTGTAAAGAGTATACTCTGGTCTTTCCTTAGATCTGTCGAGCAAGATGTTGTTTACCATTTCCCTTATGAGCGGGCCACTTACAAACCCAAGCCTCAAATCAAAGATTCTTTTTTCAACATCAATAGCTATTTCCTCGGCTTCTTCCCTACTTATTGGCCTCACATCATAGAATTCTTTGGCGAGTTTTGTCTCTGTTAGAAGCTGTCTCACGATAGCGTTTCGATTCCACGGCACGATAAAGCCATCGGTTCTCCTGACTTTCGGCTGAACTTCTTTAAAAGTTGATTCGCCAGTTTCCATCTACTTTCCTTCTAAAATGTGTAAGAGCTCACCGTTGATCCGCCCATTTCTGTCAAAAATTTCGTCTTCTCTATAAACGGTTTCTTCAACTTCCAGAGCGGGCGCCGAGAGAACGACTGCGTTTCTCATAACTAAATCGGCCATAACGTCCACGTTTTCTAGGTCTTTCTCCTCAAACTCTTTTTCTCTGCTCTTTAGCCATTCTTTAAGCATAGCACATCTGGGGCACCCACTAGATGTGTAAACCACGATTCTGCTAACTCGTGGCACACGCCCGAGAGAGCCAACGGAATATTTCAAAGAACCCATGAGAACCCCTCGCAACGCAAGGATAACATAAATGGAAGATAATTCTATTTTAAATTTTTAGAGAAGTTGTATAAAATTTTGTACGAAACTTAGGTTGAAATTAACACGTATGATACTCGGTTGCTTAGAGCTGAAATCTGGGCTTGATTCGAAAAAGGTGCTGGCAAATGCTTTGCTGAGACACGGCTGAAGCAAATAAGCATATTAACTGATCCGCATGAAGGGCATTTCGGCGGTATCCCATAAAAGGTTTTTTGGCAGTTAGCGCAATAAGCGAGGTTTCTGTTGTAAGCGTAAAGTCCAACTTTGTATTTCTTCACAATTTCTTTTGTGGTTGACAAGAGTTCATCTGGGTCTTGCTTGGAATCAGCGAGTTGTATGATTGCGAGGTGGCTTCCTGGAGTTAGTTCGTGGAACTCTTCTTCAATATGTAATCGACCCCTCCAAGAAACTTTGTTTGTCAAAGGCACGGCAACCATGTCTGTGTAAAAAGGCTGTTCTCTGGCGCCTTGAACGTGAACCTTTGCCCAGCCGCAATGTTCCACGTCCAGTTCCGCCAACCTCTTCGCCGTGTTAGTGCTGGGCACCATAGAGAGAGCTACACGAGTTTCAGGCTTCTTCGCGTAACTTTGAACAGTTTTAGAAAGGTGTTCTACTGTTTCTTTGGCAAAATCTATGGCTTCGTTATCCTCGTTTATAGCTTTCCCGAGAAATGACTCAACTGTTTCATTTAGTCCGACAAAACTGACGAGGCGAGTAGCGTTTTCAAGCCTGAAATAATGGTTGCCGTCGGCTTTCTGCGTAAGGAACGGAAGCAATCCTTCTCTTGCGCGTTGCCTAAGCGTTCGATACTTTATTTCTAACGCACGCCACGCCATCTCTAATCGTTCATCCAAAAGTCTGAAGAACACGGGTTGACTTCCTTCGGCATCGTATGAAGCTCTTGGCAAATTTAGTATAACACTGTCGATGCTTCCCGTTTGCAGCGTGTCGAGTTCCCAGTCTCCCTTCCAGTCAGCGGCAAATCTACATCCTGTCGCGGTGTAAGAGGTATGCTTTTGTTTCTTGGGGCATAAGTTTGCGAAGTATGGAATACCTCTCTTGGCTGCAAGTTGATGGGATTGAAAGAGAACATTCTCGCATTCTTTGTTTTTCAGCACTTCTGGTCGTATTTTTACGATTAAACTTGGGTTGAAGACTGGTTTGTGCTTGTTGTCTTCAAACATCACTTCGAGAAGAAGAGAGGCAATGAGGCGACTTTCTTCAACGAAATCTCCATAGTGGTCAGTCTTCTTCCCGCAAGGTCCGATGGTCTTCTTTTTTTCCAAGAAGCCGGGAACAACAAGTTCTAAACCCAGCGATGCTCCTATAGGAAAACCTTCATTTGACAAGGATTGATTAAGGTTGAAGACAAAGGTGCGTAGGGATCTCCGAATTCTCTCTTCTGAAAGACCTTGGGCGAATGGTGCCAAGAAAACGTTGAAGTAATCGAATGCTTGTTCTCCTGAAGTTTCTGTTGAGGCGGTTTTGAGGACGTTGGATGCTGTTGAAAGCGCGGATTCGAGGCTTTTTGGAGGAAGGGATGATAGTCTCATGAGATTTGTTCTTCCAAGGTTTAGTCCGTGTTGGAGGAAGAAACGGAGGTCATGCATGAACTCTTTTGGTTTTAGAATCCAGTAGCCGAGGTTGTTGAGGTGGAGTCTTCCGGAGAGGTGGGCGTCGGCGATATCTCTGGGAAGCACATTGAGCAGAGTGTACTCTTCAAGTACTGCGTCGCCTGCTGCCTTGTGAACAGCTTCAACGCCCAGAGATGTGGTGCCTTTTGACTGTATTAGTTGGGTGACATCGTAGACTGGAAGCCCTAAACGCGTGAGTTTGTGTCGATATTCTTCAAGGCCTTTTTCCACTAGGACCGCGTTGACGAACTCTCGAATAAGCGGGGCGGTGAGGTATTTTGTCTTGAATTCTGATAGGCGACCTTCGGTTTCTCGTGCAATCTTTTGTGCCAAGTCTATAGGAACGTTTGCTTCCCGGACGAGAGAGTCAATGATTTTGTTTCTGTCGAATTCTTCCATCGCCAAACGTGAGGAGCGGACGAGCATCTTCTTTCTTTTGAAGAAGCGTTTCTCGATGTCTTCGGTCATGTCGATGATTGTGCGTCCGAGGTCGGTTAGGCGGTATTTTTTTGCTTCTGCGTCGGGTTCGATGAGGTCTGCTTTTAGAAGGTATTTGAGGTGGTATGCGAATCGGCCGGCGTCTCTTGTGGGGTTGAGGCGTAGGATTTTCATGATTTCGGTGTAGGAGAGTGGGCCTCTGTTTAAGAGAAGGTTTAGTACTTTTAGTCTCGTTGATGATGAGACTGCTTTGAGTACTTTTAGTCCTGATCGTCTGCGGGGCAAAACACTGTCCTCCAATGGGATTACTGGTGTTGTTTTGGTTTAAAAAATTGTAGTAGGCTTGGTTTTGTGTGTGCGTGTGATGGGTCTAGGTATAGAAGAGATTGACTTCACTTTCACAAAGTATGCATGAAATGAAACGTTTTTAGACAGTTTAGATGATTTGTTATCTGAAACTGATTATGTAAACGTACCTTTTTTTGAAGAAGGTGGCAAAGAGGAATGGTAGAGCCAAAAGAAATCCTCTTGGAGATACGTGACTTTCGTTCTCATTCTGGAGCCAAATAGATGATTTTCAGTTTAATCATTATAAGTACTATGGCGGTCACTATTATTGGAACTACAATTAGGAGCAAGGTCGTTAGAGGCAAACCGCCCACCCCACCGTCTCCCGGAGCGGCTTCAGGGGTTACGATCATTTCTCTTTGGCTTTCTCCGTCGATGTATCCGCTCTTTGTTGCGGTCGCTTTGATGTTGACATTAAGCTGCGTAGTTGTTTGCGGCGCTGTGAAAGTAAATGCGGCGTTGCCGTTTGAATCGGTGACTTGGCTGGTTACAGAGAAGTCTCCACCACCATCTGACCATACTGTAACCTCTGCGTCTACAACAGGGTTTGCGTTATATGTTACGCCAACAGTTATGGTTGATGAAGTTTTTGACTCAATTGTGACGGGATTAGCAGTAATTTGAACATTGAGTGTTCCAGGGTTTACGGTTATTTTTACTTGGTCTTCACCATCAGCATAACCAGTCTTTGTTGCTGTTGCAGTGATCGTTGCGTTGAGTTGTGTGAATGTTTGTGGCGCTGTGAAAACGGCTGTGATGTTGCCGTTCAAATCGGTGATTCCGGTTTCTGCGGAGAGGTTTCCGCCACTATCTGACCATATTGTAACTTCTGCGTCTACAACAGGCTGTTCATTATACGTGATATGGGCTGTAACCTGTGTTGTTGTTTCGGACTCGATTAACGAGGGATCCGCTGTAACTTGGACTAAGAGGGGTGGTAGGACTGCTAAGTACTCGTGGTCAGAGCCGTCTGCGTAACCGTTTTTTGAAGCGGTTGCAGTTATTCTGATGTTAGTTGTTTGAGTTACATTTGGTGGACTAAGTATTGTAACGAAATGTCCAGTTGCGTTTGTGAAGCCCGATGAAGGTGCGAAACTTGTGTGTATGTTCAATGCGTGATCTAGTCTGTGCTTGTGTACTGAAAATATGGTGACCTGTGCGTTTTCTACTGGGTTTGTTCCGTTTGTGACGTGGATTGTGATTGGGACTTGTTGAATATGGCCAACTGTGTAAGCGCTTGGGGTGATAGAGACGTCTAGAGGTGTAAGGTTTTGAACATGTATTGTTACCATGGAAGCATTGTCATTTGTAACGCCGAAGTCGTCCATTACGGTGATGGTTGCGTTGTAGGTTCCTAGTAAAGAATATTTGTGTATAAAGATTGACAGTGTTGTCCAGTCGCTGTTGCTTCCGTCTCCGAAGTCGAAGAGGTATTTGTCGACTCGTCTGTCGTCGCTTGAGTTTGTAGCGATAAGTGTGACTATTTGATCTGGTGGAACTAAGGTCCTATCTGTTAGAAGTCTTGCTATGGGACGTGTGTTGATGTAGCCTATTGGGGCAGTTAGAAGGAATATGAAATCGAGGTTGACTCCGTTGCCACCTACGGGGTTGCCTTTTCCGTCTGGGTTTAACGATATGTGGTAGGGTCCGCTTTCGTGGCCCCAGTAGTTGTATTCTGCATTAATTGTACCGTTAAATGCGATGCCTACATTCATACCGTGCTGATTGTCGTAGATGTCGTTGTAATAAGCCACGTGATCCGTACTTTCTTCGTAGAGAATTCCGATGGTGTTGAATGAAATGGAGTTCCTAGTGATGTATGTGCTTGTTTGGCCTGTGATGTAGAATCCTATGTTGTTTGCGGAAAGAATGTTGTTGACAACAATAAGGTCGCTGTAAGCATTTGCGTCAAGTTGTATTCCGCTTTGTGTGTTAGACATTACGATGTTTTCTGTTATGCTTACTCCTGTGGTTGAGCTTCCGGTTAAGAGTATGCCTTTTTTATTTGAGCCTAATGTGTTATTTTGTATGGTAACTTGATTGTTACCAGTTATGCAGATACCGCTCCCAGTGTTGTTGGCGATTTCATTGTATTTTACTTCTGCTATGCTGTTTTCTATGGTGATTCCATTTTGAGAGTTGTTGGCTATTTCGCAGTTTTCGATTTTCACATTGCTGTTTTCTATGGTTGTCGCGTTTTTTGCGTATTGTATAATACAGTATGCTAATGTGGAAGGTTCAGTCCCGTTAAATTTGATTGTGTACCAATCTCCTGCATTTGGTTGGTCCTTGTTTGAAGTAAATGTTATCGTGTTATTTTCTTCACCAATTGCGGAAAGACTTCCCCTCACATTTAGCGAGAAATCTCCTCCAAATCTTACTTCAACTCCGGGTTCTATTGTTAACGTGGCTGTTGGATCGACTGTTATGTTTTTGGACAGTATGAATGGGCTGTCTGTTAGTGTCCAAATGGTGTCTTGGGTGATGGTTCCCTCTATGTATGTTGCATTTGCAGTGAAAAGGAATAGTGTGTTTGCAAATGTTAATGCACTTACGGTTATTACTGTTAAAAGGCAGAATAGTTTTAACTTGTTTTTCAAATGTTTACACATCCGGAGTTTGAGATCAACTTATCTTCTTGGGGATAATGAGTTTAAACGTTATGAATTTGAAATAGAGTTTCACGATTAACTTGTTACATGGCTAGTTATGCTTGAGAAAGAACTAGGTGATTCCGTCACACCATTGCTTCACGCTTTCAAAAAGGATCATGTTATCTTCGAGAAAGATTCAGTTAGTTTCTTCTTTCTGTTTTGCTTTTGTGTTTGGGTTTTTTTACATTTTTTTATTCTCTCTCTTTTATAGACCCCCCTATACCCCCCCCCCTAATAATTCGTTACATTGTTTGTGTCTCTCTCTAGACCCCCTACCTAATTTTTTTTGAAAAGCTTGAAGTGGGCTTCTTTTTGTGAACAGCGTTTGGATATTGCTCAACTCACGATAGGATTAGATGGGAATAGATGGGGAAAGATGCAGAAAGATGCAAAAAGATGGGGAAAGATGGGAAAAGATACGAAAAGATATGGAAATGTGAGCCTGTTTGCTGTTAACTGAAGCTGTGAGCTTTAAAGCTGTTATTCAGAAGAATCGGAGGATACATATTCCAGTGTTGGTTAGATGGCGGTTCAAGTTGGAGCTTGGGGAAGTATTTAAGGTGCATCTTAAGCTTGACCACCGTTATGAAATGTTTTATGGTCGCATGGGCACGGATGGTCGGCTGACGGTTCCGAAGGTTACAGTCAAGGAGTTTTTGAAGTCTGATGAAGAGAGTCTAGACGGTTACACAGTGGAGGTTACGCTGTATCCAGTTGTGGGGGAAGAGGACGAAGAGGATAAATAAGAGTTCCAAACAGCGACGTACATGCATCCTCGTATTAACCTAAAAATAAGAAGCGATTATGTAACTGGATTATATCATTCTCTAGCTCTTTAACAAGGTAACAATTTTTCGTATGAAATTTAGGATTTTTCTTTTTTCCGTTGAGGAAAGTCGCAAGCCGGTAGTGTTGAACCATAATTTGTCAGCTTCCCCTCTTCTAACAAATTCTGCATAACTCCTCAGTTGTGAAACTAGATGCCTTCTAAATTTTGCCTCTTCGGGTATTCTGCTAATCAAAACAGCTGGGTTAATTTCTTCATCCCTATCTAGTAAGAGAGAAAGCACGTCAATAGTATCCTTTACTCTGCCAGTTGGAATTAGTTTGAGAACCAGCAAAGTTTCGAGGTCTATAACAGGTGCCGTATAAGCATGCGGCTCAGAAGCCTTATGATAGCCCGTTATCTTCAGTCTCTTTGCGTTGAAAAACAAGTTGTCAGTTACAGGATAGGTGAGACCTGTTGACATGTCAAAGATTTTTCCAACACTAATGTGTAGGTCTATGAAGCCCTCGTTGAAACTTTTGCTTCCGGCAACCCCAAATTCCGTGTCGCGAGGAGGATAGTCTAAATACCGTAGCAACGCCTTAAGATTCCCCAGAGCCTCTCTGGTGGTAACTAGATCGATGTCTTTAGTGAAGCGGTAACCTCTAGTGTAAGCCCTTACTGCGTATCCACCGATAAGAACGAGCTTTATCCTCCATTTCTCAGCCTATTCAATAACCTTTTTCGAATCTTTTAGGCTTTCGATTTCTAACTCAGCTTCGCTCACATCACCTCACCAAATCCGTGAGAATTTTTGAGACAAACGCTCTACTAAAATGGATTTTCATATTCCACCTCTTTCCCAAACTCGTATAGTACTCTTTCTCTTCTCCTCTGAAAGGGGTGACTTCCATGCTTTTTGGAAACATCATCAAGTAAGAAAGATCTGCCTTTTTCCTTATTTCCTCCGCCTTCTCTTCGGGAAAAACCTCTCGCTTGGCCTCATGATTGATTATTTCTAGCATGCATCCCAATTTTCTCACAACAGCTTCTCTTTCAGCTAAATGAACAAGCTTCCGCCACTCCAGCTCCTTCCTTTTTGAAATTAGAATCGCCAAAGCATCCATCAAACCAAACCTGTCCTCAATTTTTAATCCTTCAACAACCAAAACCTCAGGCTTAAGATATCGAACCCCACCAACTACAATCGATTCCCTAAGCATATCCTCCGTCAAGTCCGAATGAATGTGAATACTCTCCTTCCTAGCCTTCTCAGCCGGAATACCATCGATAGAAACTGCAACTTCACGGTCGGCAAGAAATGCAACCCACTTATCCACATCCTCCCTTTTTACGTGAAGATCAACCTTACCAGGCGCAGTGTAACCATGATACTTGAAAGAAGCATAAGCTCCCCCAACAACATATTCAAGATGCCTCAATGCTTCCCGAAGCTTACCTAAAACAGACTTTTCCTCAGCAGAACTCTGGATTCCAAACGCAAACACAAGGTCCTCCGGAGAAAGCAACCTGAAAAACTTCCTCCTCGGATCCACAGAATCCCTCCAAGAAATCAAAAACCCCCTATTCCTCAACTGGGCTAAAACAACCGAAACCCTACGCTTATCCTCAATCCCAAGAAGCTTCTTGGCTTCCTCAAAATCAAAAACATGCACTCCCTTAACTATGTAAATCAACGAATACTTCTCCGCCAACCAGCTTGGAATCCACTTCACAGCGACCACCGCTGAAATAGTCAACCTAATAGCTTGACTAAACCATTTAGTCAAACAAATAATATGACTAAAATCACTCGTATAAAAACTTTTCACCATCAACAAACATACGTGGCATAAGCATTCAGCTAATGTGCTCAATTAGTTTTCTAGTCTGGTTTTGGATGTGTACTATTTTTGGCATAGTTTTTTCGTGTGGGTTTGGTTTTCGGAAATGATTTAAAGTTTGCTGCGTATGTTTGTTTGAGTCTGGTGATTTAGAGATGGAGTCTATTGTTGCTGTGCTTTCAAGGTTTGAGGAAAATGCGAAATGGCTTAGCAGTCACTATGAGGAGTTGAAGAAGAGGTTTAAGGATGAGTGGATTGCGGTTCTGAATGAAACTGTTGTTGATCATGACCGCGAGTTGGATAGGCTTGTTAAAAGGTTGCGTAAGAAGTATTCAGAGGCTTACAATGAGATTGCAGTGGAGTACGTTACTGCTAAAAAGATGGAGCTGATACTCTGAAAAGGGGATTTTTTGAGGATTCCATGCTTTTTTAAGCCTGGAATTTTTGAAGCATGCTATCTTAGACGAGGGAATTATGAGGATTTCAAGCATTCTCGGAAGAGATGTACTAAACAAGGTGTGCTGTTATATTTTTTTCTGATTACCTTAGTAAATTGAAATGCATGCATGGAAAAAGGGATAAGTGTGAACCGAAAATTAGATATTCCAACAAAAAAGAACAAATCAATTCTAATACTCTTCACGTTTGCTTTGGGGATAATGACTACAATGGTGAAGTTGGATGTCCCTTTATTCCGCCAACCGCATGTTGACTATTGTGTCCCAGCGTGTATCAAAATGGTTCTTGAATATCTGAGGAATATCCACGGGGACAAAGTTCCAAGATTATCAATCAAAACAATCGCCAAAACGATTCGAACAGAAGTAGGAAAAGGAACAGTTTTTCACGATATCACAAAAATAAATGAGATGATAAGTTCTTCATTGCCTTCTGTGGATTTTGTTGTAGAATATCCATGTGAGTGGGACGAGATTGTAGAGGAAAATGAAAACAGAAAACCTATTATAGCGTGGATATGGTTATCTGATAATAGAGGTCATGGGTGCGGGCATTCCGTGGTAGTTTTTGATATTGATCGTTCAGAAGGGGTGATCTACTATAACGATCCTGCACTCGGTGTAGTGCAAGAAGATATAGGAAAGTTTATCTCTAAATGGGAAGATGAAAATGTTAATAGTTCACTGATAAAGGTGAGAGTTGGCGAGAAAATTCAAAGAAAATTACCTGAGTACTCGATAGAGATTGAAAAGGAGGAGCATACAGATGAGCGCACAGAGAACAATTAGAAGTTTCGTTCTACATAATTACGGAAATCTCATTTCAGCGGAAACCCCAGAGTTTGATGAACAAAAAAAGACGTGGGTAGCGAGGATTAAGAGCGATTACCCTATTGTATTACAGGATGATAGAACACCAGATAAGAGAATCGTGCGGTTCATACCTATTAGAGGTATAGGAAAAATCCATTTTAATGAAAATCTCAAACCCCTTAAAGAATCAACACCCAGAGAAGAATGTGTGAAAACCATACAAACCTTGATAGAGGTGTGGCGAGGTCGGACAGAAAAAATTGTAGTGCAAGCGTCAGCAGATTATTTTGTGCGTATCCCAGAATTTAGGCACTTCTTCACTCCAATAGAAGAAGTAGTTGACCATCTTTTAGAGCATCATGTAATTTATGATGATGATGCAATGAAGTATCGCCCAATAAATAAGCAGAAGAGGACAAACCAATACTTGAAATTGCTTGAAGGGTTGAACTTTATCCGTAGAGTTGATGATGGTTACGAGAGCGGGGAGATGTTCTTATTCCTACTAAAAGAATGCGAAACTAAGGGATTGGAAGAAGATGAATTTAGAAAAGCAATTTTATCTGAGGTTATCAGAAAACGGTATTCTGCTTTAAGAGATGTATTTGAAATAAGTCGTCTACAACCGACGATACACATCGACAGTTGTATATATAGTCCCTCACTGGACGCAGAAGAGTTGATCCATCTATCCAAACAAACCATAGCGAGAAATTATAAGGAATCTTATGGACGGATAAATCCCTTGACTCTCACTCACATTCTCAGAAGATTAAGAGGTGTCAGTGCGATAAGTAGAAGCGAAAGTTATTGGTCTGGCACAGAGAAACTTCTATCTAACATGTTAGATATAAAAAATGAAATGCCAGAATTAGCACCGCCAATTATGGCGCATTGAAGTTCTGTATTTTCTTGTTGATCTGAAAACTTTTCTAACAATTTTCTCATCCATCCACAACTTTTGGTTTTATCTTGAATTTTTTCTTCAAACCCACTTCTCTAAAAACCGATAGTATCGCTGAAAACCGATACCACTGAACGGAAAACGGTATCATTTAGGGGTCTACTCCATTCTCAACTCTCGACAGCATGAACGCGTTTTTGATGAAGAGAGCAACTGTTTCGAATCGTAAGCATAGGGTGCCTTAGGAGAGATATTCAAGGTGCATCTGAAGCTTGGCCACCGTTATGAAGATTTTTATGGTCGCATGGGCACGGACGGCAGACTAACGGTTCCGAAAGTTACAGCAAAGGAGTTTTTGAAGTCTGAAGAAGAGAGTTTGGACGGTTACACCGTGGAGGTTACATTGTATCTTGTTATGGGGAGAGAGGAAGATGCGTAAGACACCGCAGCGTGAGTTTACGTTTTCTTAACGAATTCGATTAGTGCAATTATGATGCCAGCTAACGCTACTAGTCCGCCTAGAATCTCCATGGCTGTCCAGAAGTTCATGTCGCCTCTCGTGATAAAGGCTATCAGACAGTTCCTTTGCGAAGCGTAAAAACCCAAAATCACGCCGACAATGAAAAGAGCCAAACCGAATAAAATCAAGCTTTTATTCATAAGCAAGTCATCCCAACAAATCCCACATCAAATTTAATGCACAGGCAAAGTCTCCTTTTAAGTCTTTAAATATCATTCAAGGGATTGCAGATTATTTAGATCAGCGATCCTTGGAGAAACATCCTAACTCGCTGGTACGAATCATTCCTTCCTATCTTTGCGATGATTACAATAAACGCCGATTTTGGTGAAGAAAGCAACAGTTTCGAATCGAAAGCTTAAGGTGCCTTAGAAGATCCTCGCAAGGACCTTGAAAACTTCGCGAACAAGAGAAATAGGCCTCTTGGTAGTAGATTGAGAGGGAAATTTTGCTGAATAAATCATAACAAAACTCAAAACCTCTTAGTCCAACGGATGTAGCGAAGCAACTTCAAACAAGCATCACAAAGGTTGCTACATTACCGGAGGGATCCTACAAATTTTTTTTGGATGCAAGGGTCGCTTCCTGAGAAGTTGGTTGTAGCTTGGCTCCGAATATTGTTGTTCTGTTAACGCTCAAGTTTGGCTGTCTTTTTTTTCTTTGAAAAAAAGTCGTTTTTAACATAGAGTTACTATTAGGCTCCAAATATCGTCGTCTCATCCCCTTGCACCGAAGCCCGCGCGTTTTCTGAGTGTCAATTTTAATCCTTTTCTTAAGCTTACTTGTAGGTGAAAGCACCATTTTTGAGTGAAAATTTAGCCAATACGACCTACCCCCTCATATTTTTTACGTTTTTGCCTCCGAAGAACACGCTGACCATTACAGAAGCCATGGAGTTCATTTAACGGAAGATTTCGTTGCGAAGTTGCCTAGCACGATAGGGTGTGTGATTTCGATAGCTGGAGTCAAGTAAACAACATTGTTATGAGTAGATGCCGTAGACGAGCTTTGCGTGCGCGTTTCGAAGCCTTCTCGTCAAGCTACTCCAAAGTTTCCATGATTTTCTTGGTGTCATGGTCACGACGAAGGCTGTTGAGCACCTGAGTAATGTACGCCGCAACGAGCGCCCAATTCTGTTTTTCCTTCCATGGACTATTCGCTAGAATCATCGATCTTTGATAGAGATGCTTAGGCTTAAATAACGATGTGAGCATTATTGTTGGTTGATGTTGAATGAAAGAGGGTGAGTTTAGTCCTATGGGTTATATTTTAAGGATTTCGAGAGACGAGTGGGTTAAGCAAGTCTTCGGTCTTAAGAAGTATTACGTTGGAGTTAGGGGGCGATGGGAGCCGGGGCTAACCATTTTCTTTGCCCGCAAGGCGGAGAGGGGTGACTCCTTTCTTGGATACGGCTTGATTGAGAATGTTCAGGAGTTAGAGGAATTGTCTGAGGAGGAAAGAAGCGAGTGCAAAAATGGGGTTGGAAACATGTCTTAAACTTTAAAGATGTGGTCAAGTTTGAGCCGCCGTTGCCAATCAAGCAAACAATAATAAAGGATACGGGGTTGTGGGGAAACCGTTTGCACGGGTACCGCCTCACCTCAGAACAAGCGCGATCCATTTTAAGCAAGGCTGAGCAGACGTGTAGTTTCGTGTGATCCTCATTTGAATTGTTAACCGTTTTGACTTTTCGCGCACATGCCATACTTTTCAGTGGTTTTCATAGTCTTAAACCATTCAATGCCGTCTGATGTTGATTGCGTTTAACATGTAATCTGGACGTTGCGAATAATCATGGGGTTGCGTTAGGGAGCGGCGTGGAAATGCGTTCACATTCGTAGGTGTGTTTTCCTCTGAGATGACGTTTCTTTGCCAGCCTTCGATGGATCTTGATTATTAGGTCGCCCCTGACCACAAGTTTCTTCCCCCATGCAACACGGATTGTAAAGCACGAATCCATAAGCTGATTGCCGAACCTAACTGAAAAACAGCGGAGTAAGCTAAGTAAAAGTAAACGCGCGCGTGAGCTAATCAAATAAGGATAACCTTACTCTTGCATGCATGCAGTGTGGGAGACTTTGAAAACTTGTGTGAAACGTGCAGGGTTAGATCCAGAGAGAATGTGGACTCACACCATCCGAAAATGTTTCAAACGCATAGTCAGAACCGCAATGATTGACCCAGATTTTAAAGAAGCAATTATGGGGCATGTGCTGGAAGGATCTAGGGAGAACTATTTCAGTCGTTACCGACCCCAAGACATTGAAGAAAGCTACCAGAAGATTGATTTCAGCCGTGAAATCTCGAAGTCAGAAACAGAAAAGCTGAAAAGTCAGTTGCGTGAAGAAAGGGAAAAAATCTTGGCTCTTGAGAAGAGTATTACACACACCCAAGAAATGTTCAAGAGAGTGATGACAGCTGTGTCTGGAGAAGAAACCGAGCTCAGACTTGAAAATGTTGAGCAAGAAGGAGAAACTAAGGCTAGACTCACATTTGGATTGCCAGAAAAAGCCTTGAACAAACTCCGAAAACGAGCGAGTTCAGATCAACAAAAAGAAGAAAATGAAACTAACGCTGAGCCGCAATATACAGATGCAGTCAAAGTGAGAAAGCATGACATAGACACAATAGTAGACTTAATCAAAAAGGGATACGAAAAGACCTTTGAAAACGAAAAATACGTTGTTTTCAAGAAATGATATCGCATATATGTATGAGCGATGCTTCTACATCTCCCAGAACTCACAGAATTGCTCTTCCATTAGATCTGCATGCATGCATCGATTGGTTGTTTTAGACTATATCTGATTTCTTATTCCTGCTTTTTTGAATATTTGCTTGACAAATTTGGACATGCCTTTTACGCTCGGTAAACAGCCAAGTGACTCTGCTGTACAGTCGATTTTGAGATCCCAGAATTCTTCTTCTTGGATTTCGATATTATAATCTTCAAGATAATTCTCCATGTCAACAGGCAGTTCAGCATCCTTGATAATCTTCTTTAACTTCCTTAATGCCTTAGCGTCGATTTTTGCAGCCTCTATCAATGAGGAGGTTGAAAGCGTTACAATCCCGGGCTCTAAGGTTATTGCGAAACTATCAATCTGCAACTTACAGCCTCTCAAAGCAGTATAATAAAAGAACATGTAGCTCTTGTCCAGGTCAACATCAATATCTGCAAGTACATAGCAACCTTTTACCTCTAATTTCTCGAGAACTTCGTTAAATAGAGCTTGTAATGAGTGGAAACCAGCGTCAAATAAAGTAAGCACTACAGAATCAGGTTTGCGCGTGCGGGGCACTTTATACTCTTTTCCCAGCTCTGTGATCTGATACTCAAACATTCCGACAACATCTAATATACCAGCAATAACGTCTTCGACGTTCTCCTTGTGGGAGCCTGCCAAAGAAACTAGATTCTTGTAGGTTTCATCAGTGATTTTCAAAGATACTTTTTTTGTCATGCTTTGAATTATCAGTAAAAACGCTTAAAAGATTATTCATGCAATAAAATTCAAAAATCCAGAAGAATAACATCAGAAAGCACAATATCATTGTTGCTCATGTTACGAATATTGTTTTTCTTGCATGCATGCACGGGCACTCAAGAAAATCCAAAAGGCAGAGAGAAGAAGATCTGAGCCCATATATTTTGTGGCCACACACCCAAGAAGAAGATAACTCTACCATACTCCCGTTATTTTCCTTTTATTCCAACTATTTGTATGCATGCGTAACGCTAGTAGCGCCAAATACCCAGAAAAAACATAGTACTCTCGTTCGTCAGAGAGAATATTTTTTCTGCGACAAACAATTCTGAATATCTCAATCCCAAGCCTAACATGCATGTGCCATGTAGAAATTGATGTTGTTCATGCTAGAAATAAGATGTTAAAACAAAAATGGGATATTCCGAAATGTGCTATATAGTAGCCAAACATGTTGGAGATATTATATGTTTTATGATTAGAGGTTCTGGTAACTTGTCGTGGGATAGGAGAGGGTGTTAACTTTCGCGGGATGAGTTTTGTCTCCAAAGATTGAACTACTTCAACAGTAATCTCTTAGAAAGTTTTTTGAACAGAAACCGACAATATCTTTAGTAAGAATCAGAGAGGGAAACAGGTTTTGTCTTGGTCAGATGAAATACCTTTGGAATGGGATTACATAGCATCTCCGTCATACCCCGATGGGGCTGTTATTGATGTGGAGTTTAAATGTGGCAAGTGCGGTAAGACATTACTTGCAGAAGGTGTAGAAATTCCAAGTTTCTTTGGTGCTGGAGATACTACGGAAGAGTCAAGAAGATGGGGTGACACAGTCAATGTTGAGTGTAAATGTGGAGCAGAATATGAAGTGGTAGCTGATAATTCCATTTCTGGATGGGATGCAAATTTTGAGGGCAAAAAATTGCCTAAGACCTTTCGATACAAGGTATACGAGATTTATGGGGAACCAGCTGAAGAGGAATAACAGCTATTTCATTCTTGCGTTTTGGATTAGCGTTAGCCATTTGTTCTGTCCTTCCACTGTGATTCCACAAGCTTCTGATGGTGTTTTACCGTTTAGCCCTTCGTGTGGTCTAATGTAGTTGTGAAAGATTTGATAGCCTTTGAGTATTGGCGTATCGTCTTTCTTCAATCCTCTCATGACTTTCTCTCGGTCTCGGATTTCTCCATTTAGTCTCTCCATCTTGTTATTGTTATGATCGCCTCTTGTCTTGATATGTCTCACATGCTCAGTTCTCGGATTCCGAAGAGTCCAAAACTCCTTCTTGTAAGCATCATTGTATGCTGGGAGACCGTCAGTTATCAAGGTCATAGGCTTCGTTCCTGTAACCTTCTTAACTAACTGGAATAGTTTTCTTGTGCATGCATGTTTTCCTTAGAACGTCTTAGAGTATGAGTTTTATATACCTAAGTATACCATCATACATTGTGAATTTTGAATGAGCGAAGTAACCACAATTAAACTGAATAAAGAAACGTACGACGACGTAATTTGGGGCCTGCTAGAGTTCTACGAAAGGAACAGTAGGCGAAGTCATGATTAGGTTAAGAATCGGCGTAATTGACCTCTTTGCAGGCCCTGGAGGGCTCAGTCTAGGTTTTCAGAAAGCAGGATTTAGTGTGGTTATAGCAGTCGAGTCGGACCCGTCCGCCGCAGAAACTTATGAGAAAAATTTTCCCCATACGAGTATCTTGAAGAAACGGGTGGAAGAGACCAATGGCGGCGAGCTTGCTGAATTAGCCAGAACGAGGGGGTTTGAAAAGACTTTAGTCGTTGGGGGGCCTCCGTGCCAGCCCTATTCTTTAGCCAACAAGCAAAACAACGGCAATGAACACCCATCTGCATCTGCGGTCTCCCATTTTGTAAGACTGGTTGAAGAAGTCAGGCCTGTTGCCTTCCTTTTTGAGAATGTTGTGACGTTCCTACACATGGAGGGGTGGGATCAGTTCATCAGTAAGTTGCAAGCAGTCGGTTACTCTACTTCATTCGGCAAACTGGAGGCCCGAAACTATGGTATTCCCCAAAATAGGAAAAGGCTTTTCGTAGCTGGATTTGCTGATGAAGCCGATTTTGATATTGCTTCTCTAAACAAACAAGCCTCTAAATGGCCTGTGGTTCGTGATGCGATTTCCGGGCTTCCGTCCCTTCCAAGTCGTGGAGGAGGCGTTGACGATGCTCCGCATCCAGGAGACAATACATCGTCATATTCCACTGATCTCGCCAAGGAAGCAAAAAGGCTTTTCAACCACTGGTCGACGAAGCACAGCGAGGAGGTGGTCAGAACCATAACTTGCATAAAGCCGGGAAAAAGCTTGAAGGAGATGTGGAACGGCCTTCCGGAGTCTGTAAGGGGGAGGTTCCACAACTTTGATTCTCTTCACAGCAATATTTACAGGCGGCTCACCTGGAGCGGCCTGTCACCTACTATTGTCCACGTCAGGAGAGCTATGCTTCTTCACCCGAGGCAGAACCGAATTCTTTCAGTGCGGGAGGCTGCCAGGCTTCAAAGCTTTCCTGATACCTTCAGGTTTTTTGGAGGAGTACATCAACAGTACCAGCAGGTTGCCAACGCCGTGCCGCCACTCATGGCAAAGAGAATAGCGGAAACTGTTGCCGCTACTCTTAATGAACTACTTAGGAAGTAATGCCGTGAGCGCTGAAGATTTTGGCCGAAGGCTCCTTCGTTGGTTTGAGAAAAACAAGAGAGATTACTTCCCTTGGCGCAAGACGAAAGATCCCTACAAGATTTTAGTAGCGGAAATGATGCTCCAGAAAACAACTTCAAGGCAGGTAGCCGAATTATTTGATAGATTCCTAGAAAAGTATCCGTCTCCCGCCTCTCTAGCTAATGCTCCTATTACTGATATTGAAGCTGAAATAACGCCTCTTGGCATGGAGCATAGGAGAGCGCTAAGGTTCAAGCAGTGGGCGCAAATAATAGTTAAAAAATATGCTGGTAAGGTACCGGGAAGCAAAGTCGCTCTTGTCTCATTGCCCGGCGTGGGGGATTACATTGCTAATGCGGTGTTATGCCTTGCCTACGATGAGAACGTAGCTCTCTTAGACACAAACGTTGTTAGAGTTCTCCAACGGTTTTTCGGCATAACCTCTATGAAAGCTAGAGCAAGGACCGACAAAGCCTTGTGGAAAACATATCAACAGATGATACCTAGAGAAAGAGCAAGAGACTTTAATCTTGCAGTGCTTGACTTTGGGGCTTTGGTTTGCACAGCAAAGAACCCAAAACATAAAGTGTGCCCTCTGAGTGCCATGTGTCAGTATGTTAAAAATAACCGGGGAAAAATTTGAAATTTGATCAGATTCGAGCAGGAATGGATCAGATAACCGTTTCAGGGCGTATAACCTACGTGGGCATAAAAAGGATCGTCAAAACTAGATTTGGCGAAGCTCCGGTCGCAAGGGCTGTTCTTGAGGACAACACGGGGAAGATATTCTTGAACCTGTGGAGAGGACAGATAGACCTTGTAGAAGAGGGGAATGTCATACGAGTTGAAAACGCGTTCGTGCGAACTTATCAGGACCAGCTTGAACTCAATGTGGGGAGTCGCGGGAGGATAGTCGTTCTATCCCGAAAACAGTTTTGAACCTAACGGTTGCACGCATACAGAGAACAACGATTTTCACTGCGAAGGGTTCTATCTATCTAGTTGAAACAAAGTTGAGGTTTTTCAGTTCATTATCGAGAAGACTGAAGAGTTCCGTTTGAGACAACACAGTAGAGTCCTTTCCTACGGCAACCCTTCTGCCCAAAGTCCTGCGAGCAACGATTAAGGCTCTTCTCATCTTTGTGTTATCAACCTTACCGGAATAGCCGATTGATTTCGCCAGAATCCACTTCAACAGTCGTGGGCCATCTTTCCACATTTCATTGGAAAATGACATATAGATGTCATTCCACATCCGCCAGGTAAGATGCTTTACCTCATCCCATGGGAACTTGGCCAGTCTGTAGCATACATAGAAGTGGTTCCTTTTTCCTTGCGCTCGTTCTTTGTTTTTGGGAATACAGGATTTTGGTGCTAGGTTAGGTACATGGTCATAGAGAGCTCTCCATGTATTTTCAAAATCGGGGTCACATTTTTTTCTTAGCTCTGAGTTTTCTAGAAATTGCAGGCCTTCTCCAAGCAAATACCATCTTTCTATTCCTGGTTGCATTTCAAAAAAACCTTTCTTACTCAAAGCACTCTTCAGTTTTTTTAGTTCTATATTCAATTCTTGATCATACTTTTTGGCCAGCTCGACATCTACATTTCTGGGAGGCCTATTGCTCGGGGTGATGTACCTTTTTGACCCAGATTTGTTTCTCCATATTACAGCCATTGTCGTCACTTTGTAGCGTAGACGTCAAACAATAATCTTTGTTCAATATTTTTCTTTAGGTTTAGAACATCTTCGTAGAGCAATATTTCGTCCTTTTCTCTTTTCTTCAAGTATTTATCGCGATCATCCTCAAGTAATCTAGCGTCTCCTATTAGATCTCTCTCAACAAGAATTGCAATCCCCAAATCGAGGATGTAGTCCTTGTCGAGAGGTTGAAAATCACCAATCCCCCTGGTTTCGAAGATTTGTTGCATTCTTTCTGAATGCTGGTATAGCGGATGAAGACGGTTAACTCTCAAAGTGATTCTGTCGTTGTCATCTACGTCGTAGTCGAACTGCCTTTTATCTCCCTCCTTGAAATCCTCGTACAATATATCTTTAAACAAGCCCACAGCCGGCGGTTTCCTTTCCAAATATACGAGATGGCTGAGTCTATGTATTTTGTCTCCTTTGCTGTATTCCAATACTCCACCTTTGTCTAAAGGAACTACGATTTTTTCTTGGGTCAAGGAAACGATTTTTGATTCGAGCATATAAGTTCCTGCGCTGAATTTGCCTTTGCTGAACGCTATCGAGTATGGTCCAAAGGAATCTGAAATTGAACTTGGGAGCAATTTCAGTGTTGTGTCCTTGAACTTAATAACAGCAACCCCGTCTTCTTTTCTTATAAGCTCGCATGTAAATCGTAGTAGAATTTCCTTATCTGTTTCATTTGCCACTCTAGCTTCAATTTTTTTGACGACTTCGCCGAACCGAACCATTCTTGTAGGTCCTGGATACTTTGGTTCTGGCATCTGGATTCTGATTTTTCTCGCAGAACCACGTTTTCCTGTAGTTTTCCTGCCTTTTCCGCCCCAAGCAGGTTTACTGTATCCAAAAGCTCGTGCGATTTTGTTGAGAGTGTTCAAAACTTCAATCTCTGATTTTGCGCGTTCTCGTTTTTTGGAAAGCGACACTCCAAGAACCTCTTTTGCAAATTCCCGCACCTGTTTACTCAGCCAACCCTTTCTTCCAAGCAACAACTGGGCGAAAGTTCCTCTTCTTTTCCTAAAATCATAATGATTTGGAGATTCAGATTCTTTTAGCAACCTTTCTCCTCTGTCATCCAGTATCAACCAGCCAAAAACATGTTTTCTGTATTCGGGTGGTATATGTTCGTTGCCATAGAGGATGTCAAAAGCGGTGACTTTCATACTGCCCCTTTGGATGGCTATGCCTCGATACTGTTCTGGAATCTGATCCTTAGAATATACAATGACCAGTTCCTTAACCTTAGCTTTAATCCATTTATATCGAATTCTCAGATCTTCACAACGGAAGATTTCAAATCTTTCGGGTTCCTTTTCTAGTCGCAAGTAGAGACCTGGAAGCGGTACCTCAATTTGAACTCCTTTGTATCGAATAAACATGTGCCCCCCATTTTTTATCGTTTCCCACCATGTTTCTGCAACGTATTTCATAAGATCGCATTCTGCCAGCGGCAAGAATGATCTGGCAAGTTCATCTTTTGGATTGAGTATGACAATCCGTGTGCCGATGTTTTCTAGTGGCTCAAGACCGGGGGCTCGTTGTTGCAAGTATTTCTTTGCTTCATCGCCTTCTCTCGGAAAGATAAGTGTGCGAGCACCCGTCCTTACCCAAGCTCCTACTCTATAAATTCCATCTTCTCTTAAGGTATCATAGATCATTTGTTGTGTTTTTGACGAACCGATGAAAATAAACTTCCCCTGACCCCTAGCTCCTATTGCTCGAGGATCCTTGTTTGCGTACCCTAGACCTTCAAATCTACTCCATTTTTCCTGTGAGTATTTTTCAAAATCAAGGTTAGATAGCTCTTCTTCGTCCACCTGTGCCCTTCCCGTCAAACCACAGGTACCCGTATCCGTTATTGTTACATATCGGAATTGATCAGCTAGTTCAAAAATCACTGACCACTTTTTCGGGTGGATTCTTGCATCTAAGCTGTTCTGAATTGCATCCTTTTGAACTGCGTGAGCTAGAGCGGTATTACTGTTGACGCCAGGCAGATCATAAATATTCCCATAGATACCGACTAGATTTTCAACTTGTTGTTTCCAATACACTGATGGTGAACGAAGGACGCCATCTATTACGCTTATATCAGCTTTACTCACGTTGAACCCCCTCCAATAGTTTACTTCCAAGAGAAGACAGATTATACGCAATGCCTCTGATACCTACTTTTTCTCTCTCAAGGATCCCAAGTTCATATAATCTGCTCATTAATCCAGCCCTCATTGTGTTGGCTACAGCTCTATTCCATGATTTGCCTATTCGCTTGGCGAACTCTTGCATATGCGCAGTGAGATAGTCTGGCCTTCTGACACCATTCTTTATGGTCTGCAAAAGGAAAGACACCGCTTCCCGCTCTCCAGGTAGATTTCTCCAGACATGTTGCAAGTAATAGGCGGCCTCTTCCTCCGAAAACGGTCTTTCAGCTTTTTTACCATCAAGAACTGGATTTCTAATGGCCGCAAAAGTCAATCCGGGTTCAGTTATACCCAATAGCGTTTCTCTTTTGACAGCTACAATGGACACCATTTTCAATTCACTAAGAGCCCCTATTGGGTGGCCTTTGGTGTCAACATATCCAACAAAATGATCCTTAAACCTCTCTTTTGATTTGTATTCGTCTTTACGTACAGGAAATCCTATGAATGTTCTTTCTCCGCGGGATTTCCTGGTGCGTCTGTCTTGTTCTCTCAGAAACAACCCAAGATCTCGAGCAACTTCTGCAACATGCTCGCGGAACTGCTCCAAGTCGACATACTGCATTTCCCCCTTCTTCAACGTATTTGCCAATAGCCGAAGGGCCACCTTGACAGGGAGTAAACGGTTGTACTGCCCCCACAAAGGAGTATTTGAGTTAACCATTTTATCCTTTGGCATTGGCGTCAACTGAATGTCTGAATAGCCGCCTGGATACAGGCTGAGCTCAGGAAAACGGGAACCTATGATAGCCTTTTGCATCACAGCTAGTTCTCTTGATTTTGTTTCTTCATCCCGACTCGATGAAACGTTTCTCCTACCGATCAATGCGTTGTTAAATCCCTCTGAAGTGAGGACTTGGCCGGTTTCTTCCAATATCAACTGGTTCTCTATAGCGACATTAACAAAGTCGAAGAAGCTGGTGAATTTTCCTTTGCGAATGAGTCTTCTGATCTTCTCTTGCTGACTGTCCGGCACTTCTACTATAACTTTCAAAACATTCCCCTACTATGCTTATATTGTTCTAACTATATTCACATATAATCAGAAATTTATAAATATTTCTGAAAATTTATCGATATCTTTGAGATCCGATGCGGTGCATGCACACGCTCCAGAATAAGTAAACTTTAGTTTGTAATAGTAGCCCCGCAATTTTTATTAATTTAGCAAGCTTCTCAAAATTTGCCTTGCCAACTTTTTCTTTAAAAAGCTTGGCTTTCCCGTAGGGTTTATGGTAGAAAAATTCCTTCATAAAGCGCGCGCAGGTTGATCTAGTAATTGAGAGTAAGAGTTTTTAACGTATATATGTTAGAAATTAGTGTGAAAACTATAGCGCGCAACATTTTAGATAATTTGAAGGGAAACATTGTTGAGAAGAAAGTTAAACAAAATAATTCCCGCTCAGTATTCTGTTTTCAATAAGTTGACTGGGGGCGATCCATATTATTTTGGCAAATGGGACTGCGATAGATACGGAGATTTTTGCCTTTACTACTGGTTTTGGAATAAATCTAAGACCAAGAAAAACATAAAGAGAGTTCCTGTCTCAGAAATAGAAGCATCGGTTCGTATATTGCTTCAAAATGGGAATTTCGGTAGAGAAGATTTCAGTGAGAACTGCCCCATATCTGAGTCCGCAGGACCATGCGGTTTTAGTGTAATTGGCAGAATATTAGAGTATCTTGAAGTCGCAAGTTATGCTGGATTGGGAAAAGGATTCAATTTAACCAATAGAGAATTCGTTGAAAAAATGTTGGAAAGCATGTGAGCGCGCGCATCCTTGTAAAGCTCCAGCCCTAATCTGTGGGTTCCCCTTTAGCCAGTTTCCCGCCTACTCTAACGTAGGCTTCTTCAATTCTATTGAAGAGTTCCAAGGTTAGATCCATGTCGGTTTTTATGTCATCAGATCTTTCCCATTCCCCGCTTTCGTTCTTTGTCTCAACTCTGAAGAAGTTTCTCCTTCTTCTTAAAATGGCGAAGTTCCTGCCCCTATACTTGAATGCGAGACGAAACTTTGTCGGTGTGTCCTCAATACCTTTGCCTATTCCCTTAATTCTTTCTATGGTGTTCTCAAATAGTATACGTACGTCTTCGTCAATTATGTATTTTATGTGGTCTTGGGTGGTCTGAGGCTCTACTATCCTTTCTGGTTCTTCGATTTCTATAGGTCTACAATACAACCCTTTCTCCCCAGAGGGTGTCTTCAAATATTCCCACTCAACCAGATCAATCTGAGGTTCGAAATATTTGACTGCCTTCATCAAGTCCTCAGAAAATCTAGGAGCAACCAAAATCAGCCGGGGACTTTTACCTGTATCAATATCTCTTGCTTTCGAAAACATCTCCTTAATTGCCAACGCATTTTCGTTAACCCAGTCATGATATGTCAGAGCCTGTAGCAGAACTCGGTCGCTTTCCTTAACCTTCAACTCGATGACAGTTAGTCTATTGTCAGCGTCGCTACATAAGAGGTCAATGATCCCTGAGCCAGTTCTAACTTGATGGGAGATAAGCTTCAAGCCCGTCTCTATAACGTCAAGATTCCTAATAATCAAACTCTCAAGTTCTGTTTCATTCTCAAGAGGGATCTTTTCAAATTTCATTGTCAATCACCTAATTAGTCTCATTGTTTCTTAAAAGTGCTCTTTCTCAATAATCAAGATTCCCAAAATAGGTAGACTTTTGTTTAGTTGAGCTGTGCGAGGCGTCTAAGCGCTAGAGCAAGATCCTGTGCATCCGCGTATTCCAGTCATTTCTTATTATCTTCCATGGTGAAATGCCCACGCGCCCAAGCATTTCTTCTGATATAGAGACAAGTGAACCCGCTGAGAATCATTTTCACCTCTTGCACTTTTCTTTCAGCATCCGCCTGTAATGCATGCATCCCTGAGAAGAACACGTCGTATATTGCGACATGTGTGGAGCTCCACTCTGCGAAGAATGCGGAACCACCGAACTATGTTCGATGTGCACTAAACTCTGGGGAATCAGAAATAGATTTGGAGGATGTGGACGCAGAAGAAGCGTAACGTCTACTAATCCCATCATAATGCGTATTCTCTTCCACACTCTATCGTCTGAACGTTACTGCATTTTTTCTTGAACAATTGCTGGTTTTCCGTGTGTATCGGAAATATTCTCTTCGGCTTGACGCGGTTGATTAGGTCTGTCAATTGGTGTCTGTTCATGTGTCCGGAAGCATGAAGTTGATGAAACTGCATTTCAAAGTGGTCTAGCCAGTTATGCATAACCTGGTCTTCAATGTCTTCTTCACTGAACGGTTCACTCATGCTGTGGATAAAATGGCTCCCTGAATCCGGATTAATGTCAATTAACTCCGTAAACTCGTAGAAATTCAAGTCCATAACCAACTTGCCCTGATTCTTATGCACAAACTCATGCGTCACCATTTTATCCATAAACTCCCGCTCCCAAACATAATAGTCCTTCTCCTTGAATTCTCCATTGCATTTTTTTGATCGTCTCTGGAGTTGGATTGTGGTTTGGCAGCGAATGGGCGAGAATGCTTTCACCTTTGTATTTGGTTCACATATTAGACCGTGGTAGAAGCCCTCACACAGGCACACGATCCTTCAAACGATCACTCTGACTTAACATAGACCACTTTTCCACCGACAATGGTCATCTCCACTTTAACGTCTCTAATCGTATTAGGCGGGATTTCATGTGGTTCACGAGACAAAACTACGAGGTCCGCTAGTTTACCAACATTAATCGACCCCTTAATATCCTCTTCAAAAGATGCATACGCCGCGTCAACCGTGTAGAGACGTAGAGCATCATCCACAGCGACTCGTTCCTCAGGAAAGGCTTCTCTCGCCACAGCCGCCCAAACGCCTAATAAAGGATCAATAGGCTCCACTGGACAATCTGAGCCGCCAGTTGTCAATACGCCCTCTTGAATCAGTGTTTTGAAAGGATAAACCCATCTGGCTCTGGATGGACCTACACGATTTGCCACCGAAATTCCACGCATAAGAGTAGGGAAAAAGCAGGAGATTGAAACGCTGATTAACGAAGAGGCTCTGCTCCTAGCCAAATACTTGAGAGATGAAAAAAGGAGTTGGGTTCCCAGATTGGCGATTCTTTGAGGGAACAGGAATGAAAATTCGTGTTCCTTCTAAGAAAGTAAGCGAGAGATTCTACTTAACCTACGAATTGAAAGGAGCACAGAAAGGAGTAGACATTCTAACTGAATACTACAGAATTCCAAAGATGAAGATAATATTGGATGGCAGAAGAGTGATGAGGGGATATTCGTGTGATTACTTCGAAGGCATCGCTTGTTTCACTAAGAAAGGATTGAACAAAAGAAATGTTCTGCATGAGCTATATCATCACATTGTAAATAATAAAGGGCTGGAGATTTCTGAAAAGAAAGAAGAACGGGAAGCTAGTAGATTCGTAAGAAAGATAATGAGAAAATCATGGTAGGGTTATGGTAGATTCACCAATGCCATCCTGCACACGCAAAAACTTAATGAAAAAAATACATGCATGCACTAGAAAATAATATTAGAACTTGTAAAGAACATTAATTGAATCTAAGAGATCACCCATATTATCTTGCTCTCGTTTACATAATTGTCTCTCTTTTGGTGCTTGCCAGTTTATTACATATTTTCTCCAATTAGAATCATTTAATTTTTTGGAATGCGTTCCAAAAAAGATGAGAATTTCTTTATCATTCACATGACCATTCTCGTCTTCGATAACAAGATGAGAGACCTCATGTAAATATGTCCTTCCAGCAATCATGTAGAAAAGTAAAGAATGGTGCCCATCAAATAAGATCCATTCTGATTGCTCTGTCTTTACCAATTTAATATTTGGTAATCCACTTGGAGATAGGATATCTTTTCCAGATTTTATTTCTTTAACCATTGTTCTTATCTGGCTCATGCTTTTAATGCCATTAATATTATGGAGGTTAATGATTTCTCTCAGTGAAACTAGTTCTTTAACTTCTTTTATTGTCTTTCTTATTTTTGAACCTAATTCCTTTTCAAACTGATCTACCGTGTCATAAATGGTCTTGCTGTTATTTTTTAAATGAACTCTCAATGATGAAACACAAGTTAAATTTCCATCTTTAGATTTATATGGATGTATTAGTTTTACGAGTCTATAATTCAGAAAGTAGTTATGAAACATCTTCTGGAAATCCTTTGTATTTGATTACACCTAGTTGTTTATAGAAGTCCCAAAACTCATGATTTTGAATATCTTTCATAATTCTTACAGTGTTCTTAATCCCAGTTTCTTCTCTCACTTCTCTTTTTAAAGCTTCGATTTTAGTTTCTCCTTCTTCTATACCACCAGTTACAGGTTGCCAGGATCTTTCTTTAATTCTCTTCAGAAGTAGGTACTGTATTTCTCCGTCAATCTTTCCGAAAAAGATTCCTTGAACCTGAATTGGTAGTCTCAGCGCGCGCAGTAGCATTTTTAACCTTTTTTCATGGTAACATACATGCAATAGGCTTCACAAAAGTAAAATTCTAGAATTAAGAGTGGGTAGAAGCTTTTTCAGAGGTTGAAATCTTGAGTGTTCCGTTGAAGCAGAGCAGCTCGCGCTTACGAGCAGCCAAGCCCTAGAAAAGGAATGTAAAATACATGTGTGAATGGGATAAGCAAATCAGATTCCTTCCCTATAATAATTGGTATGCTTGAGGAGTATTTGGTTTTCACTGGAAGGCCTAATGCAGGTAAGAGCAGCATCATCAGAGAAATTGTAGGCTTAGATGTAGCAACCGGAAAGCGTCCGGGAACAACACGAAAAATATCGAAACATCCCTTAAACAGTGGCCTAGTTCTTGTGGACATGCCTGGTTTTGGCAGGATTATGGGTGTCTCTAAGCGCTTAGAGAATATGGTGAAGAATCGGATCATCCGTTTCTTAGAGTTTAACGCTCAAAACATAGCCTTAGCTATACACGTTCTCAACATATCCACGTTCCTAGAAACATCATGGCGTTTGGAAAAGAAGGGGATAATCTCGATAGATGTTGAGATGATCCAGTTTCTAGCTAAGACGTTACATGAGTTTCCCTTGGTGGCGGCTAACAAAATAGACAAGACCAACAAGAAGGAAATAGATGCTAACCTAAAAGAGTTCATGCACAGGATCAGCAACGGACATATCTCAGCTGTTGCGGATAAAGTGTTCCCAGTGAGTGCAAAGACTGGAGAAGGATTAAGCGCCTTAAAGAGCGTGATTCACGAGAAGTTGGTAGCAAAGGGGTATAGAACGCCGTTTAAAGTGCGATGAATTAGAGCTTCAATAATATCGTAGAATCTTGAAGTATACTCCCGGTTATCTTGTAGATAACAATGCGCGCGCGGGAAGAGAATTTTTTCCCAGCCTAGCAAAAGAAGCTAAGGAAAAGCTCGGAGAAATTGCCAAAATAGAAAAGATAGACTAGCGCTTCCTTAAAAAAGGGAGAAAAAGGTTTGTGTTGCATATGTGCAATGGAACTTCAAGATTGCACTTGAAGCATTAGCTCACTCAAATCGTACGTAGCTACGCATACAACTGAGTCGGCGCCTCCATAGTACATAAGGAGTTGATCGTCCATCAGAATCGCTCCGCAGCTAAAGACAACATTGGGCACTCTTCCAAATCGCTCATAGTCTGTGGTGGGCCTCAAAATCGGCGTTTCAGAACGGTACAGCACTCTTTCGGGGTCGCGCTTATCAAGAAGGAGAACGCCAAGCTGATATACTCTCTCAAAGCTAGCGCCGTGATATATGAAGAGCCAACCTTCGCTTATCTCTATTGGTGGGCCGGCGGCCCCTACTTTCCAACAGTCCCACTTTCCCATCCTAGGTCCTATTATTGCCTTTATGTGAGACCAATTCTGGAGATCATCAGAGTATGCTACACAAATGTCTGGATCTATACGATGGAACATAACATAACGACCGCCAATTTTGCGAGGGAGAATCGCGGCATCTTTATTTCGAACACCCGCAAATGGCGTCCATCTTTCTCTCCAATTCCACCGCTTGTTAGTAAAATCGTCGATTGCAATGGATGTCAAAGCGATCTGATGCGCATTTGAAATGCGATCACGTAATGCTGTATAGGTCACAATGATCTGTTCACCCAGCAAAGTTAGGCGAGGGTCCTCACAACCATCTTTTTCCATATGGTTTGCTGGTTCAAAAACAGCAGATGATAGTCGTTCTTCAATATGAAGACCATCTAACGAAGAGGCATAGCCAAGTCGAGAAACCCCGTCATTACCAACACCACGATACAGAATGTGGACTCGTCCACCGACATAAAGAGCGGCAGGATTAAAAACTGCACGTGCCTCCCACGCATGTTCTGATATTGGTTTAAGAATTGGGTTTCCTTGAAATCTCTTCATTAGAACTCTTCCTTAGGTTCATTCTAGAGCCCGCAATATTTTTCCCTTATGAAGCGAAACTACAGATTTGAGAGCTATAGCTGCGTGCATGCCTTGCTTTCTAACCCTTGGCTGCCGGCATCCCGACGAGTTCATCCAAAATCCTTCTTAACGGCAACATTCCCACCAAAGATCCTTTTTCATCCACTACTGGAAGATGTCGTATGCGATGTAAGATCATAAGCCTCTTAGCCTCCGCAAATGAAGCATCTTCACCTATTGTTACGACATTTTTTGACATGACACTTCTTAGGTGCTTGTCTAGAGGAATCTTCATGACCAAGCTTCTGAGGGCATCTCGTTCTGTAAATATTCCCTTGCATTTTCTTTTATCGTCAGTTATCACCAGTGCCCCAACATGTTTTTTGTAAAGAATTCTAATAGCATCTTCAATTGTCGTCTCCTCTTTTGTTGTTATTACATTCTCTATCCCGAGATCTCGAACCTTCAACTTCTACGAACCACCATAATCACTCTTTCAGATTTGTTTTATAGTTGTACATTACGTGATTAAATATTTTGCTTCAGGCTACACCGTGTGAGATCTGCTTGTTAAACTTAACTTATGGTTAAGCTGTAACTTTGGTTTTGATGTTGGTTTTAGTATAAGAAAACTGTAGCGAAATTAGCTCTATCAATCTTTCTTATACGTGGCAGTGTAGGCTGTAAACAAACAAATTCAATTCGCGTGCATGCTGCGAGTGTACAAGCATACATACATCTGCATACGTTGGCCCTAGATTCTAGACTAAATGTATATTTCCGTTCTAGAATATAGCCTCTTCGGAAACACTCCTTTTTAGGTCTAACATTTCAAAGATTGTTATAGACGAGTCTTATAGAACAAGCTTAGAGAGAATTTGTGTTGAAAGAAGCCCTAGAAAGCAATTCACGTAAACGCAGAGATCGTCTGCATATAATAGCTGATATATTAAGTATCGCAAGGAATGGAAGCCTCAAAACCCAGATCATGTACAAAGCAAATCTGAGCTTCGCTCAGCTCAACGAATACTTATCCTTTCTCCTTGAAACAAAACTCATTGCATCTATTACACAAAATGAAAGAACATTTTATAAAGTGACTTCTAAAGGAATGAGATATCTTCGAAACTATGCAAAGATCAGAGACTTGCTGAAGTCAGAGAACGAGCGTAAAAGTGAGAACAATTCGCCAGTTTACGCTATAGAAGGAAACTGTTACAAAATAACAGAATGAGAACGTGACTTAGGTTTCCAATTCTAGACGGGCCAGAAGATAAGATATCGTAGCTTCAGCACCCTGATTTAAATTCAACCCTTGAGGGTTAATACCGTCATAGCAAGCACCTGTGGTCGCGTCGTAGACAATTACATTCCGAGTGTTCTTTCCCAAAAACCATTCAAAAGCAATGTAGGCTACCTTTTGATACTCCTCCTCGCTAGTGACGTGAAAGGCAGCCAAAGCTGCTTCAACCATGCACGATGCCTCAATTGGTTGCTGATCGTATAGCGCTCTCTGACCATCCTTCTTGTACCATCCTCTGTTACCGATTGGAACGAATTTCTCATCAGCTATCTGAACTTTGACAAGAAAGTCAAAGGATTCCTTCGCTGTATGAAGGAATCTTTCATCTCCAGTGACAGCGTAGGCTCTAAAAAGGGCTTGTGATAAACGCGCATTAACGTATGTAAGATAAGGTTCAAACCAACACCAATCAGAAGAAGATGCTCGCTGATAGCTGTCCAGCAGTTGCTTAGTCAAAGACATTATATTCTTGAAAAGATTGTAGTCATGCGGGAAAGCTTCATAGTAGTAGCAAAGACCCAGAATTGTGAAGGCTTTAGCCCTAGGGCTCTTGAAGCTAGATGAGTGTCGAAAGCCTTTGTCGAAAATCTCTTTTGAGGTAGTTTTGAAGCCTTTAGAAAGATTAGCTGAAAGAGTATATCCGCAAGCCCAGAGAGATCGTCCCATGCAGTCTTCTGATCCCATATCATCAAGGAAATCGCGATCATATCCTAATAGATTGTGAAACTTACCATCAGGTCTTTGCATGTGAAATAGGAAACTTAAATACGTATTCGCTAGATTGCTTACATCGGAATCACGATGAAGCCGAAGGAATTTTGCGCAAGCAACAAGTGCACGGGCGTTATCGTCTGTAGTATACCCTTCTTTTCTATTTGGAATCGAGTATTTGGTGTGCTGAAGGATGCCGGTATCATCTGTCAGGGCTTTAAAATGATCTAGTTTGATAGGCGTTTTGATATCATTCACCACTTAATCTTTGAGGAGACGATTGAACAGTTTGACATATTTTTCTGCGACTCTTGGCCAAGTGAAGTTTCTACTATAAGCATATGCTTTCCTTTCCAAGCTAAGCCTTAATTCAGGATCTTCTATAAGTCTGTTTATGCATTCAGCGATTGAAGCTGGGTTTCTAAACTTGCATATTAATCCTCGTCCACCTTCCAAAGCCTCTTCAGCGTGAAGGTACGGGGTTGATATGACGGCTTTACCTGTTCCTAAGGCGTAGACGAGCGTTCCACTGCTGATCTGGTTCCGATGGATGTATGGAGTGATGTAGATGTCTGTTGCTTGGAGATACCTAATTAGTTCTCGTTTGGAGATAAAACGATTGTAGAACCTCACATGTTTCTCTAGTTGGAGTTCATCAACTAACCTAATCAACTTCTTCCGATAACGTTCGCCCTCGACTTTTCTGACTTCCGGGTGAGTTTCTCCGATTATGAGGTAGAGAATTCTCGGTTCTTTCTTGACGAGGGAAGATAGCGCGCGAATAGCATATTGAATGCCCTTCCCACGGTTTATCAGTCCAAAAGTAGACAAGACTATTCTGTCTCTCAGACCAAGAGAAGTTTTGAACCTTTCGCTGGCAGCAAATGGGACATCGGGACAACCGTGTGGAATAACGTTGATCTTCTTGCGTTTAATGTTGCAATTTCTTAACAGTTCCACAGCTGTGCTCGTCATAACGACGATTGATGCACTATGGCGTGCAATGCTTTCTAAAACTGTTCGAGCACCAGATCCAAAGTCTGGTAGGATAGTGTGGAGTGTAGTTACCACTGGTTTCTCAAGATCCTTTAATAACAAATCAATGTGTTCCCCCCACTCTCCTCCAAAAAGGCCGAATTCATGTTGAAGGTTTACCAGATCGACTTTGGATAGATTGACGTAGCGAGCGGCTTGGACGTAATCATCAATAGAGTCTCGCTCGACTTGAAATTTAACTCTTCTATCATAGTTGTAAATTGCCCCCTTCTCATTTACCGCGATAACCCTCGATTGTCTGAACTCATTCAGCGGATCTATATTATCGATCAGATCCTTCATGTAGTTTGCTATACCACACTCTCGTGGCGGATAAGTACCTACATAAGCGATCTTTTTCCTACCAATAGTGAAAAGGGAGGATCCCCGCGTCACTTTGAAACGTCACCTTCCTTTTGTCTTAAGCGATCAGCATTATCGCGTTGCATGCATGAGAAACTTGCACGATACATCCCTAATCACTCCTTCTCTCTTATCTCCGCGTGCTCCATAACTCTCACAAACCTCCTTTTCTTGGACGCCCAAGGGATTGTGAGTTTTTTGTACACTTCCACCAACCCCCTATTCTTTAAACTTGGAACTGCACCCATCATTCTGGAAGGTATATTGCAGATCAACACTTCTCCACGTTCTTTAACGAAGCTGTAAACTTTCTTCTCAAATTCAGTTAGCCCCTTAGACAACTCCAAACACATCCTCCATTTGTTAAATCTATTGTAGTCAAACGCATTTGTATGCATGCCCGATCCATACTCATGCAGGCATTGCAATGTACTTCTTCAATTTTCAACTTGATTCTGGTGCACAAACTCATGCGTCACCATCTTATCCATAAACTCTCGCTCCCAAACATAATAATCCCTTTCATCAAACTCCCCAGACCGTTTCCGCTTATAATAGACTAGAATGTTTTTGTCCTTAGATGGATCAGGAAGATCAAGACGTTTGTCTTCAACCAGCCTACTCAGCAGATGAGCCGTCTTCGGAGAAACCACAATCTTTCTACCATTGTTTCTGGCACATTATAAAAGGTTCTAAACCGATCCATATTCCGACTGTAACGCGTAACAAACACAACCTTACCAGTTAAAGAAACAACCCCGTCACAGCCGTCTAACCTGATCTTCAGAATAGTTCTTCCGCTTCTCTCTCAACCATCCAGGTGCCCTCACTCAGGCACACGATCCTTCAAACAATCACTCTGACCTGACATAGACCACCTTTCCACCAACAATGGTCATCTCCACTTTAACGTCTCTAATTTCATTAGGCGAAATTTCATGAGGTTCACGAGACAAAACTACAAGGTCCGCTAGTTTACCAACATCAATCGACCCCTTAATATCCTCTTCAAAAGATGCATACGCCGCGTCAACCGTGTAGAGACGTAGAGCATCATCCACAGCGACTCGTTCCTCAGGAAAGGCTTCTCTCGCCACAGCCGCCCAAATGCCTAATAAAGGATCAATAGGCTCCACTGGACAATCTGAGCCGCCAGTTGTCAATACACCCTCTTGAATCAGTGTTTTGAAAGGATAAACCCATCTGGCTCTGGTAGAACCTACACGGTTTGCCACCCAGAAATCAGAAACAACAAAGTGCGGCTGTACGGATGCTATCACCTTCAACCTTTTCATACGTTGGATCAGCCTCTTGTTGAGAACAGACGCATGCTCTATACGGTGGCGATGATTCTTCTTCGGTGCCTCCTTCAACGTTTTTTCCAGTGCGGTCAACACCAGGTCTATAGCCCGATCGCCGATAGCATGTATAGCCAACTGGAAACCAGCTTCATGTGCTCGCATAACAAGCGTGTTCAGCTTCTTTTGGGTGTACAGCATTATTCCTTTCCTTGTAGGTTCATCGTGATATGGCTGAAATAAAGCTGCAGTACGTGCACCTAGAGAACCGTCTGAAAAGATTTTTACACTTCCAATTCGTATCCTGCTGTCCCCGAAGCCTGTGTGCAGGCCTAAATCGATCAGGCGACCCAAAAGTTTCACTGAAACCATAATATACACTCTTAGAGGCAGTTTATTTTGTTCACGAAGCTTCTGGATAACGCGTATCTCGGCTGGTGAGCTGGTCAGCCAGTGGACGCTGGTCAGTCCCGCTTCTACGGCTTTCTGGCACGCTAGACTGCACGCTTCGATGAGTTCTTCCTCGCTGGGCTCCGGCTTCACCTTCCAAACTAGGTTCATTGCATTTTCACGTAAGATGCCTGTTGGTTCGCCGGTCTTCGGATCTTTATCGATCTGTCCAGCTGGTGGAGATGTTGTTTCCTTTGTTATGCCTGCTGATTCTAATGCTTGGCTGTTCGCAACGCAGAGGTGGCCACATACACGTGTAAAAATTACCGGGTTGTTTGCCGAAAACTTGTCCAAGTCCCATCGGGTGGGGTATCGTCCCTCTGTGAGATGGTCTTGATCCCATCCGCGGCCTAAGATCCATTGTCCCTTGGGTGTCTTTTGTATGCGTTTTTTTAGTTTTTTCTGTATTTCTTTGATGGAGTTGGCTCCTCTGAGGTTGATTTGTTTTAGTGATTTTCCGTATCCTGTGATGTGCGCGTGGGTGTCTATGAAGCCGGGAACAACGGTTTTCTCTCTAAGATCTATTATCTTCGTGTTTTTTCCAATCCACGTTTTGATTTCTTGGTTTGTGCCCACTTCGATGATTTTGTGGTCTTTGATGGCTATGGCTTGAGCGTGTGGTTTGGATGGGTTCATGGTTAGAACGTTTGCGTTTGTTAGAACTAGGTCTGCCCACATTATGGGTCTTCCCTTTTTAGGTCTGGTGTGTTCTTAGATTATTGGGCTGGTTTGTCACTTAATAATGCTTTTTAGAAATTGTGATGACTAAATGTTATGCATTGAAGTAATCGTTTTTCAGAATGTTTAGAGATGATTTTGAGGTTGACAGCGTTAGTGTCTTCGTCGTCTTCGTCTTCGTCGTTTGAGTGGGTTTTGGCCTGGGGTTCGTTGTAGGATTACTCGTTTTTCGTAGTTGCGTCGGCATCGTATTCTTGGCATTCGTGTTTTTCTTGGTGTGGTTGTGATTTTTGGGGTTTGTGACCGGACTTTTCCGGCTTTTGATAGTGATCCGTGTGTTGGCATTTTTTGTTCCTCTGTTTTGTGTATTTTTGTTTGGTTGGGGTTCTTTTAAGTGTTTTTCTTTTTTGTTCTTGATGTTTGTCCTGTTGTTTGCGTATATCTCTCTTATAGACCCCCCATAGAGTGGGGTGGGAAGTGAAAACTGGGTTTTGGGTGTGTTCTGTTTTTAGGGTAGACTCTGACTTCGCATGAATGTGTCTGTTCGCTTTTGAGGGAAGGTTGGGGGTTCTGGTGTCATGTTGAAACTAAGCCTTATATCAACGGGTATTCATTGTTCGGGAGTGGAATTTATGGGGCTAGTGGACGTTCTTAGGCGAGAGTTCTCTTTCATTGAAGGGAATTATCGAATTCTTGTAGTGAGCTGGATAATAATGGACTTAGCTTTTGAAATGCCTGCCCCAAACTTTCAGTACTACGTTGAAGCTCTAGACGGAACCGACATGGCTCTAGGACTCATAGGTCTTGCCAACTTCCTCGCAATGGCGGCAGTAGCGTTTCCTGGTGGCTACCTTACAGACAAATATGGACGACGTTGGCTGATAACAACCATGACGTTTGGAATGGCTTTGTCATGGCTGTTTTTTGCGCTTGCACCTACGTGGCATTTCATTCTGTTAGGATCAGTTGTGAGCAGTCTTTGCCTGATTTATCAACCTGCATTGTTCGCTATGGTCCAAGATTCACTTCCACCGGAGCGTAGAGGCATGGGGTCTTCAATCATACAGCTCATCCACGGCACCTTCAATACTCCTGGCCCCATAATTGCTGGATTTTTGTTACTGCAGTTCGGGTTGGTTACAAGCATGAGAATTATCTACTTAATTATGACAGCTCTGTTTCTCACCGCAGCAGTGTGGCGGCTCAGATTAAAGGAAACCATTACGAGCGGAGAGCCGATTCGCTTCAGGTATTTTATCTCTTCGTACCCTAAGGCCGTCAAAGAAAGCTTCAAGGTCTGGAAAGTCGTGCCGCGGTCAATGTTCTGGCTGTTTGTTATTCAGAGCCTCGTAATGTGCGGTATGTCGCTTATTGGCGTGATCAATGCACTGTACGCTAGAGATGTGCTTCTAATACCCGCGGAACAATGGTGGCTTGTCTTCATCCCGCTCTTGTTGACCATAGTTGTGGCTTCTATCCCAATTGGCAAGATGGTTGACAGGATTGGAAGAAAAATTCCATTAACTATTGGCCTCTTCATCTTTGGTGTGGCTACATGGATTTTTGTGACTGGCAACTTCTTAAGAGTCATGGTTTCGATGTGTCTGTTTGCAATCGGTCAATTGTTGGTAATGGCTTCGGTGATGGCGCTTGCAACAGATCTTGTACCTCCAAAGAATAGGGGCAAGGTAGTTGGGTTCAGAAATTTCGTCGGTTACATTGTGATGGGTTTCGGCATGCTGCTGGGTAACTATCTCTATGTTAGCTCAATTCCTCAACTGCCCTTTTACGTAACACTTGGATTGATCGCAATAGCATTCCCCGTAGTTGTGTTTCTTGTACATGAACCTGAGAAACGAGTGGATGAGCACAAATAGTGCGTAGGTTAACCCCGGTGGGGCAGAATGTGGCGTTCTGCAAAAGCCTTAACGCACGCGCATAGTTTCATGTAGCCTGATATTGCGATTTTGTCTCAATGCATGCCAGATTCAAGGCATAAAGATGCTCTTTTGCTTCTTTCTCGGTGTAATGATTCCACTTAAGATGGTGAGTCAAAGTCGCTGCATGCATTACTGCTACATGAGACGCGATTTTCCAATTATGATGAAGATTGTTTTACCCTTGCTTCGGGAAAGATGCCTTGCCCTTGCTAGCACTCTATTTGTGATTTCTAGAAGATCCTCCAGGCTGTTTGTGGAAGTTTTTCTTTCTATCTTTGATGCCAATTCGTTTTTGAGTAGGTGCTCAGTCAGGATGGATGTTCCACAAATTTCTCCATTTCTAATCAGCGTTTGCACTATTATGTCTTCGATTTCACTGCGGTTTCTAAGCTGTCTCCATGTGGGTTCAACTTGGCTTAGTCGTTTGCGATTTTTCTTCAGGCGTTGAGATTCCTCGGTTTCTGTTACAAGCCTAACTCTTTCATTCCATTTTTTTATCCAAATTCCTGACCAGATGTTCAGGAATTCTTTGAGTTCTTCCGGTTTTTCGTGAAGGTATCTGCGTATTCTTTCTGTAAATTGGGGCTGAGTTATTTCTTGGCTCGTGAGCTTCCAGTGAAAAATCAGATAATTCATGAAGTCTTGACTGGCTATGCTTAGAATTCTCTCGTCTGACCCTTGTAGGTCGAGGTGGAGATTTCTGTTTCTCAAACTTTCTAGTAGGAGCAGTTGGATAAGGTTCATTTCAGGCCTCTATTAGACCTGATCGTTGTTAGTATATTACTTCGTTATTTCAATTTGTAGCATATATCAGCTTAGAAAGTAGGATTTGCGGTTTTTGCTAACAAGGGTTTGAAGCGGTTAGAATGAAAACAGAAGAGGTTTTTGTGCATGCATCCAATCTACGAACAAGAATGTACAGAAGAACACTGAGCTCAGAAAAAGAGAGACAAGAAAAATTCATTTCCGATCTAATCCATGCATGCCTCTCTATTCCAAAAATTTTGAAATCTACTTTCTTCTTACTTTTACCACTTCAAGACTCATGTCAAGTGCCTTCACGCTGTCGGTAAGCTCTCCGAGACTGAGGACGTCCACTCCCGTGGCAGCATATTCAAGAATATTTCGCTCGGTTATCCGCCCACTCACCTCGATCAAAACCTTACTTCGGAATCCTTCCCTTTCCAATAGCGCTACAGCTTCCTTCACTTGTTGAGGAGAAAAATTATCAAACATAACGATATCTGCTCCCGCTTTCGCCGCGACCAAAGCCTCTTTGACATCAGTAACCTCAACCTCAATTTTCTTAGAAAACGAAACAGCATTTCTAACTTTTTTCACAGCATCTGCAACGTTTCCAATGATTACAAGATGATTGTCCTTTATGAGGACAAGGTCATCCATGTGGAGACGATGTGTATCACCACCTCCAAGCATCACCGCCCTTTTATCAAAATACAGAAGCCCAGGAGCCACCTTTCGGGTGCAAGCTATTCGAGTTTTATGGCCCGCATCTTGAACCTTGTTAATCAGACGGTTGGTTGTAGTGGCTATGCCGCTCATTCGCGTTAGAAGATTGAGAAGGGTTCTTTCGGATGAAAGCAACGTTCTAGCGTCCCCAACAATCTTCATTATGGTTGTTTTCTCCTCAATTCTAGACCCATCCGCCACAAGAGCTTCAGCCTGCAGATTCAGACTCTCCAACAACGTTACAGCTTCCTCTACTCCAGCTACCACTCCAGCCTCCTTCGCAACGACTTCAGCTTCAACAATCGTTCCAGAAGAAACTGCAAGCGCAGTAGTTATGTCTCCCTGTCCAATGTCCTCCTCCAGAAACTTGCGGATCTTCTCCTCCAAAACTCTCTTAGGAAGAAACATTACTAATTTCCCCACTCGGTTACTTCCATTATATTCTGAACAGCAGTTTCTATACCATCCAGTTTTATAACCTCTTCCTGAATCTGCCGCATTCTATCCTCAAATCGCTTATCTTTCAACAGCTTTTGAACGGCTTCAAGAAGCGTTTGCTTGTCAAGATCATCTTGTTCAATCATTTCCGCTATACCGAGTTCAACAGCTCTTCTAGCATTGTTAAGCTGTTCAGTGTGACTAGGCGTCGGGACGAGGATGATAGGTTTACCGTAACAGATGGACTGTGCTAACGTTCCATGCCCAGCTCTAGCGACCACAAGATCACAAGCTTTTAGGTATTCGAAACGGTTAGGCATCCATTCATAAACAGTCACGTTTCCCTTGCGAATAGGCTCAGTTGAGGCGTTCGGATAGCCGAGTGACATAACAATTTGGTAATCATCTGGAAACTCTCTAAAAATCTGTCGGAGGACGCCTGTAAAGTAGGCACGTTCTTTTACCGGTCCACTTATAGGTGCAAAAATAACTGGCTTATTTTCACTTAAACCAAGCTTTTTCCGAATTCGTTTTTGACTAGGCAACTCGTTGGGACGCACGGGTATTATGGGACCTATAAGCCTTACTCGTTTTTGATACCCATTTGGAATTCGCAGATTTCCTGCTGAAAGCGTATATGGCTGAGGGTAGTCCGGAATTAAAACGCGTTTCACAGAGGTCCACAACTTCCCAATGATGGCTAACGTGCCAGCATCTGCTAGTCTAGCAAGCCTCAAAAACCGTGTCCGCCGTGGAACGATAATCTGAAACTGATTGAGGATGCAAATATCAGGTATCCCCAGCAATTTTGCAGCTATCAAAGGCGAAGCTCGCGAATCCGATACCACCACATCAGGCTTGAACGCCTTCATAACATCGATTTCAGCTTCAACCTGTTTCAAGAGTGTGAATGACGATAAGAACGGTCCAATGCTGACCAGTGATTGCTTAAAATCCACGGTTCCATCTGGTTTAACAACAAATTCTATCGGTGGCACCTCTACTACCTGAAATCTTTCTTGCTGAACGTATCGTGTGCCGTCTTTATAGGTGGAGAACAAAACTTGGGCTCCTCTCTCCTCCAGTTTCTTAGCTATGGGAAGGCAACGTCCCACATGGCCTAATCCTATTCCACAGGGAGCGAATTGAACGCGCATGGAACCTATTTCCTCTAGATTTCCTTCAGTTTTACGCTTCGATATATTCGAATAAGTTTTATGATGCATGCGCTATTAATACTATAGTATTTCAAGAATTCGAAGGTGAACATGCAATGGATACGGAAGAAATTATGGGGTTAGCTCTGAAACTTGCTGGATTGAAGGATGTTCCGGAAGACAGTGCCATATATGTGCGCGGCGACAACATTAGAAAGATTTTCTTCGGTGTAGATGCTGGTGTTCCAGAACTTTTGCTTGCGAAACAATTAGGTTATGATGTTGTGATTGCTCATCATCCACAAGGGGGAATGGCAACCATAAATTTCCATCAGGTTTTCAAAAGACACATTCAACAAATGGTTGTGGCTGGGGTTCCAATGGAAGAAGCAGAAGAAGCTGTTAAGAAGAGGCTTGAAGAATTGGAGGTTGAAGCGCATACACGAAACTATGGGCACGCAGTTGATGTTGCAAGGCTGTTGAAAATACCCTACATGAACATACACACGCCTTTGGATGAAGTTGGAAGAAAGATAATGACTGAAAGAATTAATAGCAGAATCAGAAAAAATTCCACAGTGCAAGATGTGATTTCTGCTTTAGAAGAGCTTCCTGAATTCAAAAACGCAGTTACCGAAATCAAGATTCGACTGGGAAAAGCTGAAAACCCGGCTGGAAAAGTTGTGGTGTCGCACGGTGCCGGAACGAACGGCGGTTATGAAATTGCGAAAACATACTTCAAACACGGCGTCGGAACAGTTGTATACATTCACATAAGACCCGGAGATTTGGAAAAACTGAAAGCTGAAAAAAGGGGAAACCTCATAGTCACTGGGCACATTGCAAGCGATTCTGTGGGAATAAATCCTTTAATTCATGAACTTGAAAAGAGAAATGTTTCCGTAAGAAGAATTGGAATTGTTCCAAATTAATAGAAGAATTTGGCACATATGCATGCATGTGGAAGTTGGATGTTGGTCAGTGTTAAAACGTACACGATCTATGTTAAGTCGATTATGCATGCATAACCAAGGAAAAACAGAACGTTATCCTCTCAGACATGAACTCTGCAAAAGTCATAGGTTATGAACGCTTTTGATGTAATCTGCCAAATATTCGAAGGTTAGAGGTCTCTTGGCTCTGTCACCCCCGAGGCTGACAATGAAGCTGTCATCTTTCGCTACATGCAATCCCCATTTCTCCCTAAATTCCGTCACAAAGGCTACATATTCAGAATAGTTTTTGTGGATTGAAATAGCTATCCTACTCATTCCTAAGCCTTGTCCAGAAGAGATAAAGATGATGTTGGGATGGTCTGAAAGGAATTTATCCACTCTTTTCTGGAAATCTTTCGTCTGCACCTGCATGCCTGTGGACTTCCACTGGACAAAATGGAAAACCAAGATTTCCATCCCTAACTTCGCAAAGTCTGGAATCATAGTGTAATGAACTGAAAGCTCTTTTTCCAGTTTGGCTCTTCTTCTGGTGACAGTGGGCTGAGAAACTCCAATACTATCAGCCAGCTTCCTATCACTTATCTTGGAATGTTTCATCAACCCAGAGAGAATCTTCAAGTCAATATCTTTCATTTTCATCATATCACATCATTCATGCATAATTCATCACAACTCCGCTTTGGTGCCTTTTATGACTTGTGGAAGCAACTTCTAATGTTGAAACCTCTAGCATGCATATTCATGCATAATTCCTTGCTGCCAGAACCTGTCGGTGCATGGTTATTCACCGCAATTAAGATTAAGCGTACGGCATTTAATAGCAGTGGAAAATTTGGAGGAGTTGCCTATTGTCTGACGAGCGAAGAAGGACAAAGTATGACATTTACGCGGACATAATAGAAGTGATTGCAAGGAAGGGTGTGTGCTCTTTAACTAGAGTTTCTTATGGAGCAAATATGCCTGTGGATAGATTGAAGAAAACGTTGAATTTTCTGGTTTCGCATGGGGTGGTAAGAGAAATAACCGTAGGCGACCGTAAAAAATACAGAGCAACAAAATGGGGCTTAGAATATCTGGAAGCACTCAAGCGCATGCAAAAGTTCTTCGCCGCGTTAGAAGAACCCGTAACAGTAAAGATTCCAGAGGTCGTTCTTCCCGGTCGCGTCACCACAGGGTACAAAGAACTTGATAACATGTTGTTTGGTGGGATACCTGAAAACTATGCAGTCATATTAACCTCACCTTCGTGCGATGAAAAGGACCTTCTAATTAAGAGGTTTCTGGAAGCTGGAGCGAAAGAGGGGCAAGTCACGTTTTACGTTACTACAGAGGCGGTGGGCGTAGGGGCTTTGGCAGAGGAGTTTCAATCAAACTTTCATGTTTTCATCTGCAATCCCCAAGCAGACAAAATCATCAAAACCTTACCCAACGTATCTAAACTAAAGGGTGTTGAAAACCTCACTGAAATCAACATTGCGTTAACCTCCGCTTTCCGTAGATTAGACACATTACTCAAAGTTCCAAGAAGGGCTTGCGTTGAAATTGTTTCAGATGTCTTGTTGCAACATCATGCCGTTCATACTAGAAGATGGTTGACCGGACTCATTCCCGATTTGAAATCAAGAGGTTTTACTTCTTTGGCAGTAATGAATCCCCACATGCATTCTCCACAAGAAGTCCATGCGGTTTTAGGTCTATTTGAAGGAGAGATCAACATCTTCGAGAAAGAGACAGAGAAAGGTTCAGAGAAATTCCTGAAAATCAGGAAAATGTATAATCAAAGATATCTGGAGAGCAAAATGCCTCTAAGAAAGGAAAAACTGAAGACGTGAAAGAAAAGGAGCTCGTAGCTAAAAACATCTAATTGCTTGGAATCCGTTGTTGCATCAGTAGAGCGTGTGTGAGGATATTAGATCCTACTTTTCCCCAAATAGAGGCATGTTAGGAAAGATTTCGATGCCATTCTGGTCTATTGAATATGGTACAAGGCTTGGATTGACCTTGGCTTCTCTCATTTTTTCGACTTGTATCGCTCTCGTTGTAGTTCCACCTGAAAACAGAGTTTGCATCATGATAACCCCGTGAACCAGAAATTCTTCTTCCACGGCATTACGTTCAAGACCCAAATACCCGAGTTCAGTGGTCACAAGACTGGTAACTCCCAAATCTGCGAGCGATTCAATTAAATCCACAATTGCGGTCCTTCGTTCTATAGGATCTGGAAATCTGTAGGTAAGTGCCGCCAAGGTGTCCACTACAACCCTTTTCGCTTTAGTACGCTGGATTTGCGCTTGCAAATCTTCAACTAGTTTGTCAATGGACAGTTGTTTACCTCGTAAGCTGCGAGTCTCTTCTTTGTAGAGTTTCTCTTTCAGCATGGATACTCTTGACATTCGCGTGGCGTTTACGAAAGCGAATTTCCCCCCCTCTTCTAGTTTGCGAAAATCCCACCCGAATTTCTGCATTTCCGAGTAGAAGTGATCTTTACTTTCGTCCAGGCTGACGAAAACTCCATTTTCTTGTTTCTCATGGATCCCCTTATACAGGAATTGGCTGCACAAGATGGTCTTTCCAGTGCCTGGTCCCCCGATGACCAAAATAACCCTTCCTTCAGGAATGCCACCGCCAACCAGTTCATCTAAACCGCTAATCCCAGTAGCAATCTTTTTTGACATTTCAATTTCTCCTAGTAAACTTAGATAATCTTTGGTGAATATTTATACCTTACGCATATCCAACACTCACATCCGTAGATTTTGAACAGACACCTCTAGAGCGGCAAAACAGTCGCGTGCCTGGGAGAACTCTCATAATATAGTAACAAATTGTGACCACAAGACGTGAGTTTCCCTTTTATGTCTCGGAGTTACAGCTTACTATGTCGGAGGACTAATAGTGAACAGCAAAACATCTGTTCCTTCAAGAAGCAAAACGACACTAGATTCTGTTGAAGGAAACTTGATGATAGGCAGGCGTGCAGTTATCGATGGAACAGGGACACCACCCACAGTGAAAGTTTCCGGCACAATTTACTGTGAAGGAGACAACACTTTCGAGTGCAACGTCTCAGCAGAAAACCTAGAAGCCGAAGACAACGTAACAATTCATGGAAACTTGGAAATAGAAAATGATGTTAAGGTGGAAGACGGCCACTTAGAAGTTCACGGCAAAATGACTGCAAAACGCGTAGACGTAGACGCGGCTCTATATGTGAGCAAGGATCTGACGGTTGAAAAAGTTGATGTTGGCGGAAGCCTAAAGGTTGATGGAAATGTCAAAGCCGAAAACATAGACGCAGGTGGAAGCTTCAAAGCCCAAGGAGAAGTAGAGGCCGAGAAAATAGATGTGGGCGGAAGCGTCTCAATCGAATCCAAAGTGAACATCACAAAACTAGATGTAGGTGGCACGGCAAAAGTTGGAAGCGGAGAATGCACGTGTACATGCAAAATCTGCGAAGTAGATGTCGGCGGATGCTTTGAGTCGAAAGACCCATTAGAGTTTGAAAAAATCAATGTGGGTGGAGTAGTTCGACTAGCCAACAAAAACAAGGGGGGCGACGTAGATGTTGGAGGCTCATTCAAAGTCGAAGGAGACTTGAAATTCAAAGACATCAATGTGGGAGGCAAAGTAGAGATAACTGGTTCTGGCGAAGGCTGCGAAATGGACGTTGGCGGTAAAGTGGAAGTAGGTAAGTCACTGAATCTCTCAGGAAACCTTGACGTAGGAGGCAAAGTGGGAGTTAACGAGGAAATTTCAGCAAAAAACATCGAGGTAGGCGGAGTATTACGCTCAAGAAAGGCTACGGCAGAAGAGTGCATAGAGGTTGGCGGATCAATAATTAGCGTGGAAGGCGTAACGGCACGTTGTGTTGAAATAGGAAGAAGAGGCAAAGTCCGTGGACCCATAAAGGCAGACCGAGTTATCATTGGTAGAGACGCACATGCAGAAGACATCTATGGAAAGCATGTTCTGCTCAGAAGGGGGGCACAAGCAGAAAACGTTTACGGTGAAAACATCAACATAGAATCCAACTGTCACATATGTGGCGAAGTACAGTACACCAGTGAATTAAGAATGGACGAACATGTTTCATTGGCCAAGAAACCACAAAAGGTAGACACGCTTCCCTTCTAAATTCCTAGGCACCAAAGCGCATACACACAAGTTATGACAATTTCTATGTAGCTAGCTTCTTTCTTTCCATCCGAATCCTGAGAGTAACATCCCCACAACTATCAAAGCTGCCCCAAGGATTCCTTCTTGACTCAGTGTTTCACCTAGAGTGACAGAGGAGAAAATCAGGGCAAAAACTGGCTCAGCCGTGAAGATTATAGCAGCCTTAGTGGCTGTGGTGTACTTTTGTGCGTAGTTTTGACCCAGGAAAGCCAGCGATGTTGCAAAAACCGCCGTGAAGAATACGGCGCCCCAAGCTATTGTTGACGTGGGGAGAGAAAAAGGTTCAATGATGACCCACGAGAGCGTGCAGAGAACGCACGTGGTAAGGGCTTGTATTGTAGCTAGAACTGATGAACTATGTTCCTTGACATACTTGCTTATCAGAACCACGCTGAAGGCGTAAGCGATGGCGCACACCAGTGTCAGGAAATCTCCATAATTCATGTTTAGACCTCTTGGATTAATTCCGGATAGGAGGAAGAGCCCCGTTGAGGCCAGGAGTACCGCTAGAACCAGTTTTCGTGAAAGAGTGGCCTTTAAGATTGGATACGCGAGAATGGGTGTGAAAACCACATAGAGCCCTGTGATGAATCCTGATTTTGATGCTGTTGTGTACTTTAGGCCAACGGTTTGAGTAATATAGCCGATGAAAATGAATGCTCCGATTAGACAGCCAGCCTTTAAGGCGTCTCTGCTGGTTGATGCCACCTCCTTTCTGAAGACAGCGGCTAGGATGAGGGTTGCTATTAGGAACCGAAGAGAAAGGAAGGCGTAGGGGGAGCTGTCTTGGAGGGCAACTTTTATGAGGGGAAATGTTCCGCCCCAAATAATCGAGACTCCCAGTAGGGTGATATCTGCTAGACCTTCCTTAGATACCATGCTTCCATCCGCACACTTCATTTGGCGATTTACGAATTAAGGCTACCGTTTCCTTGCGTTTGGGCTCTGTTGATCTGATTGTTGAGCATAAACTTGCTCTCGCATTATCTTCTTATCAAGGTTTCTTCTCTTTAGGCTTTTATCTAAAACCATTACTCTTATACAAGGTGAAGGCGGTTGATGAAGTCATGAAATTGGCTCGTTATCTACATTCAAACATGGAATCCTATGGGATTCTAGTTGACCAGAGGATTATATGTCTCTTAGCACTGCCAAAGGCGCTGAAGTGTCCTCCTCCACTCACTTTCGACGAACTCATAGTCCTTGGCGACAAGGGCATAGAAGTTGTGGAAAGGTTGATGAGAATTTCATCACAGAACGAGAAGAGGAATGCAACCATCAGCGTTGACGATGTTACACTCTTAGCACCCGTGCTCTCGCCTCCAAAAATCGTTTGCTTGGGCCTAAACTACAAAGATCATGCGGAAGAACAAGGAAAGGATATACCAGATGAACCAGTTTTGTTTATGAAACCCCGTACAGCCATAATCGGCCCTGACCAACAAATAATCCGACCGAAACTTGTAAAACAGCTGGACTATGAAGTAGAGTTAGCAATAGTGATAGGCCAGAAAGGAAAAAACATTCCTGTCTCAGAAGCCAAAAGATACATCTTCGGATATACAGCCTTCAACGATATAAGCGCTCGTGACATCCAGTTCAAAGACAAACAATGGACTAGGGGCAAGGGTTTTGACACCTTTGCACCAATGGGGCCTTGTATCACAACCACTAATCAAATTGAAGACCCTAACAACCTAAGTGTCCGCACAAGGGTGAACGGCCAGCTTAGACAAAACTCTTCTACCAAAAACATGGTTTTCAACATCTATGAAATAGTTCACCGTCTTAGTCAGGTTATGACTTTAGAACCAGGAGACATAATCGCAACTGGAACCCCTGCAGGAGTAGGAGTCTTCATGAAACCGAAACCCAAGTTCTTATCTCCTGGCGACTTGGTAGAAATAGAAATCGAGAAAATCGGGACATTAAGAAACATTGTGTCAAAAGAAAACTGATTGTCTTAAAGCGAGTAGTTATCGACTATGTTCTATCCTTTTCAGTGCACACAGAGATAAAGATATCAGCAGACGTCTCAACTCAGCTGCAATTCACTTCTCACGTAATAATATAAAATAAAACGAAGCTAACCAGAAGGCCAATCAACGTAGGGGGTAAAATGGCTTTTAGAAAATCTTTGATTTGTACATGGAAAAATTGAGTGGAGAGAGAAACACATGGATGCACAGGGGAGAGAACATAGCCAAGGAAAATGCTAAAGTATGTAACAGCAAAGACGGCTGCGGAGACAGGTGATGCAAGAACTGAAAAAACTATCACAGCGGGAGTTATGATTCTCCCTGTGATGAACCCCAAGAGAGCTCCTACCAAAACGCAGAGAATTACAGTGGCAATTTCAAGTTCTATTATTGACTCTTTGAAACCCGAATTTTCAAATACGTAACGAAAAGCTTGGATTCCAATAATCATAAGGGCAAAGTTCCAAGGTGCAGAATCTTTTGTAATTTTGCCTAATTTCCTTACATTTACTCTTCCAATTATAAGAACGAGCAGTAGGCTCGCTGACACTCCAACTACAGTGGCAACTTCTCGCGGGGAAACAACATCTTTAAAGGCAAAATCCAGAATCGGAGCGACAAATATTGCAGCCAAGGGTAAAAGAAGGTTCTTTGAAGAAAACTTCTCTTTATACTCCATTTTTCCAGGCGTGCCTCTGAGGAAGAAAAAGTACCCTAAGCAGAGTGAGAGAAGTAGGATTGGAGCAAGAAAAGGGATAACCTGATAGACTTCTAGGTGAGCTTGTTGCACAGACACAATCAGGGAGGGGGAGAGTGGATATATTAGGTATAAGATATGACGAAACCATATGTTCAAGCCAACCTTTTTCTCATTAGATACTCCCTTCCCGGCTTTCTCCACCAGTGGAGCGGAAAGGAGGGCGCCTCCAGGCATAGGAAGCATCCCCACCAATGCTGGGGAAAGAGCGAGAAATGCCTTTTTTCCTATCCTCATGTTTTTAACTAAATTGTCCAGCTGCCCAGTTTCTTTAAGTGAGCCTCCTATGATTGGAATTAACCCAACCGCTAAGGCTAACAAAACTGTAGGTAGATCAGTGAAAGCTGAAATGAATGGCCGAGCTATTTCATTGAATGGTATAGTGAAAATCGCTAGAACAAACGCTCCGGAAAACATGGCTAAGGCGAAATTTTTTCTGGAGACGATTAGTAAAACAGTAAATGCAAGGAAGAATCCCGTCCAAACCAAAAGTGGAGACATTAAACTCACTCAACAAAACATGCATGCTTCTTAAGATATGTGCATATCCTTGACAACGACTTCTCCATCAGGAGAGACTTCTTGTGCAATAACGCAACTGAACTTGTAGATTTTTGTTCCTTTAAGCAACCAGCAATCCGGTGACAAGCCCGCCTTTATGCAGCACTGGCAGAGAAACTCTTCTTCATTCCAGTTCCACTCGACAGGGACTTGAGGGAGAAGGAGACCCTTAGAGTAGCCGCCCTCAACGATTAACCCGTCTTGCCCAACCTTAATTTGTGAGGGATAATCTATAGGCGTCTCCACTTTGACCAGTTGGGGCGGAGTAAGCACGCTTACCTCAAACACTATGTAGCTGAGTTCGTCGAGAGAGACCGGGCGAAAGCGGGGATCCTGCGTTGCAGAGTTGATGGCTGACTCAATTACTGCGCGTGCTAATGGTAAGGTTGGGTGGGGGAGACCGATGCAACCTCTAAGTTCCTTTTTTTCGTGTCTGATGCTGTTTAATGTAACAAAAACTCCGCATTGCTCTTCAAGCTTCGGGGAGATATCCGTAGGCGTTGGCATGGTCTTTCCGGTTTTGAGGTATTCCTCCACGGCTTTCCGTGCGAGCCTTACGAGGAGTTTCCCTTCTTCCATGGTTAATTGAAACGACACGTGATTCCCCTCGAACTGCGAAAGACATAGGTCAATGTTACTTAAGCTTCTAGACCGTGCTTATTATTCTTGTTAAAATTAAGTTTATGGATCGTAGAAAAAAAGAGAGTGATTAGTGATTATTGCGGCGCAGGTTTTTTCCTTCTAACAGCATAGACAAGGACAGCTACGATGATGACCACAACCACGCCGATAACTGCCAAGAACCACGGCTCAGTCCATATCGCCACTGCTGGTTGTCCCATGAGAACCCAGAGACTAAAGTGATCAATCGTTGCTAACACGTAATGCTCAGTGGTGTTTACTTGGCTGTCTTTTGCGACCCATTCGTTCAACGTGGCATCCCAATAGTGGATTTTCAGCGTGTTTTCGCTCAGTCCTGCTGCACTCAGCTGTTCAGGTGTGTAATATATACGAATTGTAGCGCTGAATGTGAAGTCTGTCTCGCTGACGGTGACTTCTACATAGTTTCCTAAAACCTTAAACGTTCCTGGAGGTGGCTCCACGCCTTCAGGGGCTGTTACGTTTTCAAGGACTATGGTAACTGGCTTAGAGATTTCAGTCATATCTAAGATAGTTCCCGCGTTTTCAGTAGCGTCAATAGTGAAGGGCCTCTGAGAACTGACGAGCTCAGGGTTTATTATGGTGGATACGGTTGCACCTGCTTCTGATTGAATATTAAACATCATATCTTTAAGGTTGCCAAGTGGTTGGTCATACCAGATCATGACTCTATTGCCGGAAACTGTTTCGTCAGGTTCTGGCACGTTGCCGGGTCTAGTCAACGTAACCGAATGAGTAGCATTACCGCCTCCTGCAATTGTCACTTTAAGAGATTGAGGGCTGCCTTCAAAGAGACTGAAAAAACCTCTAAGCGTGAAGCTCGTAGCAGTCGTATCATTTAATGGCGGCAGAACAGTTAGTCCCTCTACAGTAAGTGCCAAGGAATCCTCCATCATGTCGAAGCCACATCTGAGATCGCTTACTTCTAATTCTGTTTTGTTTATGAAAGATAATTGCCATGGTGATGGTTGTGGCGGCGATATCGATTGCGATGTGATATAACTCAAAAATGTATCTTTCATGTATTCGATTTCGGCGTTTAGATCGCCTTCAATGTTATAGGTTCCTTCAAGATCGGCCTGTCCACCAGCGTATGTTATAGATTCTTCATAGGATTTCATGGACCAATACGTCTTGTTCATGAGTGACTCTATCAACTGCCTTACTTCTGGAGGGATTGTTTCATCTGGTAGCATTGAAGTCATTGAAGTCATTTGTGCTTTACTCTCTTCCACATCTTGAACTGCTGTTAGTTTCAATTCAAACTCTCTTTGACTATACATATACGCCAGCTGAAAGGATGCACTTTCAATTGAAGAAAACGTTGCGTTTAATATTGGATACAACATTTCCTCATCCGGCATCTCACCAGGTGTTATGCCAGTTATGTCTCCATACATTAGGGACACTAACGATTGGATGAAATCTTCGCTGTGAATTGTCGTCTCAAAATCCACTGTAGCGCCACCTGTTATGGGAGTCTTCGTCGTTTCCAATTTGGTGCACTCCAATGTGCCATTTGTCATTTCATATAGGGAACCTTCTCCTGTTCCAACAATGTCTTCAGCTTGTTCAAGTAGCGTGTCAAGTTCTTCTTCATTTAACTCGACATCGTAGAAGTTGCCATAGGCGACTGTTACGTCTCCACTAAGGGAAAGATGTGTTTTGTTTCCTTGGAAGTTGATGTTCAAGTCACTTAACACAAAACCTGGCAGTGAGTGAACCGTTATTGCGCCACTTACCGTGTTGTCTGAGAATTCTCCTGTCACTTGGAAGTCTGTGGAGTTAAACGGAAATTCCGATGCCATACTTGGGGGCAAGATTACTGAACAGTTAATCCCTATGCTAGCAAGGCTCTCCGAACCTTCTCCAATGTAGGAAATGGTTGTTGTATTGAATGGAAATTGTGCTGCTTCTTCTGGTGGAACGACAAACGTGAAATCGGCTGATGCCACTGTTAAGTCGTTGTTCTTCGTGAAACCTAAAAATCCATGTGTTTCAGGCATAGTATAGGGGAACGTGACTCCTGTGGAATTCAATGCTACCGCCATAACAACACGTCCATCTGGGTATACGATGAAACTCGCTTCCACATCTTCAGAAGAAGTCGGATATATTTCAGCATTCACATGGGATGTCTGTGCCATGAAAATCGACAGAATTGAAAGCGTTAGAACTGATATCAGTATTATCGTCATGATTTTGCTATTTCTTTTCACTCTTATCTTCACCTTACTATAACTGTAAATCAGATAAATTATTTATAAGCCTATTGAATTATGCAATTGGATTATACAGACAGATTGCAGAGTTAGATATAATTCAGATTCAGAACTAGAGGAGACGGTAAGACCACGCGAATCACAACAATGTGCATACGAAACCTTCTCCGCAGACGACTCAGAACTTCACTTTGCATCCTCGGCATCACCTTAGCCGTCATGTTCATAGTAACCATTGGCGCGACAACTTCAAGATACACATCCATCATCAGAGAAATGAACGTATTCTTCAGCGGAGACATTGTGGTCGTCGCCAAAGGCTCCATAGTAGTCCAAGCGTTTCCGATAAGCGGAGGAAACCTTCCAGAAGATATGGTTGACGAAGTGAAGCGGATAGAAGGAGTGAGAACGGCGGTTCCGCTGCTAATTTTCTTCGGCTACGAACTTGAAGATGCTATCCAACTTGTACCAACAAACATCAGCATTGGAATACCTTCTGAAAAATGGGGAATTCTAGTTGGATCTACGCCTCTGAAACCTGACGGAAGATGGCCATCAGCAAACTCAAGCGCGAAAGAAGTCACAGTCGGGCCATCTCTTGTTGACCAATACAACCTCGCCCTCGGCTCAACAATAAGAATCAAAAATTACAACCTAACGATTGTAGGAATTCTCGACACCCCTTCAACGACCCTGGCTCGCGCGATCATCATGCCTCTCAGACTAGCTCAACGCGTATATTTTCCCACAAATTCCTCATGGATTAACATGATGGTTGTCGAGCTGGAAGAAGAAAGTATGGGAAAAGAAGTTGTGGAGAACATCGAAGCGAACATTACAGGTGTTAGGGCTTTAACAGCTGATGAGCGAAACGAGACCATTGCGCCTCTTCTCTCCGATATCGAGACGTGGAATCTAGGAATGAGAGGTATGCTCTTCTTTTTGAGCATGATTCTTGTGACAACGGTTGCCATAATGAACATTTCAGAGAGGAGAAGAGATTTTGCCACATTGGGCGCTATAGGTGCTCCCAGAAAATCCATCTTCCGCATGGTCATTACTGAAACCACTTTAATAGGCTTGTTTGGCGGGCTTTTCGGAATATTGGTAGGCACGATTGCAACGCTTTTTCTGGCGAGCATTTACACCCGCATTCCACTCACATTGTTCTTCCAAGGCTTATTCGGCGTAGTTTCTCCCATTTTCATGGTTGAAATTCTGGCATCCACTCTTGTTGTAAGTTGTGTTGCAGGTATCCTCCCAGCTATAAATGCGATGAGAGCGAACATTTCGGAAGTTCTGAGGTCAGAATATTGATTGTAAGGACACTAGAGTTAACGCGCATATATCGCCTTGGCTCCTCCCGTATAATGGCGGTAAACAAAGTCAATCTTGAGGTGGATAAAGCGAACCTTGTGGCGATTATCGGACCCTCTGGCTCCGGAAAGACCACGCTCCTGAATCTCATAGGACTAAATGACCATCCAACATTTGGAAAGGTCTTTATCAATGAAAAAGATACCTCGCTTCTGGCTGAAAAGGAACGAAGAAAGATAAGGCTTCAAAACATTGGATTCGTTTTCCAGACCTTCAATCTGTTGCCTACACTTACGGCCCTTGAAAACGTTGAGTTGCCAATGGCACTAGCTAATATCTCTCAGGAGACGCAAAGGCGAAGAGCTGTTCAACTCCTCGAAACCGTTGGACTGGCAAGTAGGCTTCAACACAGGCCAAAGGAACTCAGCACTGGAGAAATGCAGCGGGTGGCGATTGCGAGGGCTCTTGCGAATAGTCCGTCTTTGATCCTTGCAGATGAACCAACGGGTGAACTTGACTCTGAAACAGGGTTTGAAATCATAAAACTACTTTCCGACATGTGCAGAAAACAGAAAGCAGCTGTAATGATTGTCACACATGACGAAAAAATGGTCGAATTTGCAGATGTAACGTATAGAATCCATGATGGTTTAATTATACAAGAGTGAATGCTAGAAACACTGCTTCATACTGGTGGTTGAATGCTAAAGCTTTATGGACTCTTCTTGAATTCCTTCTTTAGTGATGGTGAAAAAATCCGCGCCGTCGCCGCTCATGATATCTCGGCTTACCGCTGATTTTATGGCTCTAACCACAAGCGCCTTCGCTTCTTCAACGGACATATTCTCTTTGAATCCTTCCTCTAACACTCCAACGGCGATAGCTGCTCCAGAGCCTACAACAGCGAATTTGTCAGGGATGAGCGATCCTAATATGTCCAGTGAGTAAAGGGTTGCTCCATCTTCGTCGATTCCACCTATGAGCGTTTGGGTGATTAGTGGCATCAGACGTCGATTGAAGAGCAAGTTAGACATCAGTTTAGCAGCAGACTTAACAGGCATCGGTCTTCCCGCGTCAAGACTGAAAAGATTCGCGTAAGCCTCCACTTCGCGAACCAAGATTTGCATGTCAGAAACCAATCCTGCACATGCTGCACCAATTCTGTCGGTTATCTTGAAAACCTTCTTTCCAACTCGGCTAACCACCATGTAGCCATACGAAACCCTCTTTTCAGAGGCTAGGATCACCCCGTCCGAGCAGACGACACCTATAGTAGTGGCGCCGGGAACATAGAGATATCGTGACTGTGCTCGTTCATCCAATCTTGTTTCCTCCGTTTCATGCACTAACAGGTTAAGAGACTATTAAATCTAACCACCAAATTTTAAACTTTCCGATGGACTAAACGCCTGAAAAATTTATCTTCAAATCCTTAACATAGACCTGAGGAGTTAACATGATCTACGTTTGTTGCTGAGAATCGGTGGAATCTGGTACGTCATTGCCGTGGAAAGCGAGGAAGTCTTTGATTTTCCTCTTTGGAAAACTTTTTAGGGCTTCTTTTCACTAATCATCAATTTCGGAGGCGTTGGTGTGAAAGAAAAGTTGCTGGAAGAAGAGATTGGAGACTTGTTACGGAAGCATAAATTAAAGATAGGCGTTGCTGAATCAGCTACAGGAGGATTAATATCGCATAGAATAACAAATATTCCGAGCAGCTCTGAATATTTTGAAGGATCCATAATTTCTTACAGTAACAAGGTAAAAACGAATCTTTTAGCCGTTAAGGAAAGTACTCTCAGAAATTATGGGGCGGTGAGCTCTGAAACTAGTAAAGAAATGGCTCAGGGAGTCAGAAGAGAAATGGACGTTGATATAGGCTTGGCGTCTACCGGCATTGCTGGACCTGGCGGTGGTACTTCAGAAAAACCTGTTGGTCTAGTCTATATCGGATTGGCAATCAAAGATGTTCTTATATCTAAAAAATATGTTTTTCATGGAAATCGGGATGAAAATAAAAAGACTTTCTCAGATGCAGCTTTAAGCACACTGAAGAAATATTTATTGAAATTATGAATAGCTATTTAAAAAGTGGCGAAGAACTGTGAAGGGCCTATTCGTGGGGAGGTTTCAACCTTTTCATCTGGGGCATCTAAAAGCCATAAAATGGATCTTAGAAAGATGCGAAAACGTAACTGTCGTAATAGGAAGTTCACAGGAATCCTTTACTAAAAGAAACCCATTTACATTTGAAGAAAGAAAAGAGATGATCAAAAGATCCTTAGAAAAAGAAAGTGTTAAAGAAGAAATATATGAAATAATCGGAGTTCCTGACGTCTTCAATTGTGAACGTTGGGTTAAGAGCATCTTAAACAAAGCAAAATTCGACGTTGTTTTCACAAGAAGCCTCTGGGTAAAACAATGTTTTGACCTTTTTGAAATCCCTGTGAAAGAACATCCCATGTTTGGACGTTATTCTGCTAGAAAAATTAGGAGAATGATGGAAGAAGATAAAGATTGGGAAGAACTTGTTCCGAGGACAGTAAGTAAATCCGTCAAGGAAATTCGTGGCGTAGAAAGGTTGCGGGACTTGGCAAAAACAGATAAAATTTCATCGACAAACACTTGAGGTTTCCATAATTTTTTAACGAGTTCAAATTTCAGTGCTTTGATAAAGCTTTTAATATCTTTGTCAACTTGACTTCTCTATTTTTGAAAGAAACATTTATATTGCTCTATCTGTATTTGATATTTATCTAATAGAAAACGACAAAATTCGATTAGAAAAAGGTTGAGATAAAAATGTCGGAAGAATTGAAAGATGAAATGAAAAAGCTCAAGGAAGAACTAACCAATATGAAAGAACAACTAAGCGAGATGTCAGATAGACTGCAAAGGAAGCCTCGAGGTTTCCACATAGACATGGGAGGAAAAATACACGACTACGTTGGGGACATTATGGAAGGAGTTGCAGAAGGAATCAGCGGCGAACTTGAAAGGTCCGTGTTCATCGGCCCACACGGCGTAAGGGTGTATAAAGGAAGACGCGAAGAAGATGTGGTCAAAACTGACCCGGCAAAAGCGGCTTCTGCAATGAGCGCCCTCGGAAACGAGTATAGGCTGAGGATTCTAGGGGAACTTATGTACGGTGGACGGTACATTAGTGAACTGCAAGACAAGCTTTCTGAAATCACCGCTAGCACGCTTTCCAGCCATCTCGACGTTCTTGAGAAGGCTGGTTTGGTAGCTCAAGAGAAGGTTAGGGGAAGATATCTAGTCACCATACCCGGAAGAATGGCGTACAAAATGGCGAAAAAAATCGCCAGATTCATTGCGAAGGAGCTGGAACCAGAATGAAATATCTAAATTATAAACTTAGCAATGAACCTTTAAAGATTGTCGAAGACACAACGCTGTTGAAGAACGAAAGATGCATTGTGGATGCCCTAGCAGGATCCTTAGCTCTCCCTATACTAATTGACGAAAAGGTTCAGGGATACGTTTTCCACGGGACAGGTAAACTCGTGGTAGACTCGATTATTGAGACAACGAAAGGAGCCGTCGGGAAACCCACCATCAAAGACTTGAAACACCCATTTATGATGCTTGGAGGGGCTGAGGAAATCAAAGACAATCTAGGCAATGCTGATGCCTCTGATCTGCAGAATGTAGGTTACGAAAGAGTAGACGCCTTTATAGAGCATGCAGAAGAACTCTGTGGACGTTTGTTGAAAGAAAAACACTGCCATGTAGACTTCGGAGAAGACTCTCGATTGTTCGCATTTATGAATGAAGAAGACAAATTAGACATTTTGGTCTCAAAAAACGATAAGCTAGTATACAAGTCGGAAAAGAAGGTCTATCTATCAAAAGGAAGCAAGAGTGTTTTACAGCGCCCTGGAGAGATCATAGTGTCGAGAAAAGGAAAAACAGTGGTCATCGCCAACAATGGTATCCTGATTGAGAAATAGCTCTAATATAAAAAACGAAAGCTTAACAAGACCTGGGGGTCTTGTCTTCTGAAACTAGCGAGCAGACGAGAAAAGAGACACACAAATGGGATCCCCTATTTTCACCTTAAACGCTTCAGAGGCGTTCCCCTGATTTACGGCGACTTCCAGAAAATCGGTGCTTCCGATGAGTACCGACGGCGCTTTGACTGGGACCTTTCCATAGGCTGGGCAAAACTTCAACTTTAACACTTTTTTTCTAAATTTCACGTAAAGTAGGCAACCTTCTTTCACACCAACCTTTTCAAGGTCCTTTGTTGAGATGTTGCTGACTACGTTGCCAAAATCATCTATGTAGAGAACCTCTCCGAGCAAACCGTCTTTTCCCATTCGGGGTTTCGCGAATCTAGGAATCAAATAGTCATGGATTTCGGGGCCAAACTTGGAGGGAACGCGTCCTTTAGAGAGATGTGCGGCTGTTGGAGCGAAAATGTCTCTGCCATGAAAAGTTCTTGAAATTGTTGGAAGCATGTAGTGCGGGTTGCTAATGTTATAAACGTGGCGTATTCCTTCTCTTTGAGCAGAAAGTATGAGGAGACCGTTATCGGGGCCCACGTAGAAACAACGTTTAGTTTCAACGATGAGAGGACGCCGGTTTGTTCCAACTCCAGGGTCTACAACAGCCACGTGAACAGTGCCCACTGGAAAATACGGTGCCGCAGAAGCGAGTACAAAGGCGCCTACGCGTATGTTGAACTTTTCAATCTGATGGCTTATGTCTATGATGCGTGCCTCGGGACAGATAGAAAGCATCACTGCCTTCATTTCCGCCACGTATGGATCTTTTACACCAAAATCTGAAAGCAACGTTATGAGCGGTATAGTTAACCTCATAGTCTTCGTATTTCTTTCCTTTCCTGAGTTCATAATACTTTTCGAACTATGCCTTTTACCCCTTTCATTAAGTTGTGACATATTCACCGCCTCACTAGGGTAATCGCGCTTTCAAATGTAACTTTAGATTTAAATTAGATATAGAGGATTCCTCCATAAACTTGAAATTCTAGGTATGAGAAAAGATACTCTGGGAATGCGTGTTAGGCTTTAAAAATAAGCCCTGAAAGAGAAAGGAGAGATTCTTCTATACACGCATTCCCTTCATCGGGAACAAAGTTTGTATGTTCATTTCTATATATATTTTTTGCAAACATCTTAGGGTAATATATCTTAGGATCATATATGGACAATCTGGCAGAGAACAATTAAAGATTCCTTTCAACAATACTCATGTAAGAACTTGACATTTTTATCCATGTATGCTTAGAAGATATGAAACTCGATAGATGGACAGCTATTTTTTGTATCATCGCTCTAAATCGCTGAACTGCTTCAACAGCAATTTTCTAGTATGCTTTATCTCTCTGAAACCTTATCATTAAGCTGAAGAGTGTTGTTGCATCAAAACATACAAACCCCTCTGGAAAACCTTCATGAGGAGAAATACGCTCGGATCTTGTGTTATCCCAAATATGATTTGAAGGAATTAAGAAAGCGTCTTGAGGAGCTAAAGAGGCTTGGCATTAAGACATTAGAGTTCTCTGGAGAAAAAATGGTTTTTGACGTGTCAGTCTTAGGTAAAGGTTGCGTAGGCGTAGTAGTCATGGCTCACACGGACCGAGGAAAAGTTGCATTGAAAATTCGCAGGGTAGACGCAGATAGAGCTGGGATGCAACACGAAGCGGAAATGTTGAGAAAAGCAAACGCTATCGAGGTTGGTCCAAATCTGTTCGATGTCACCGAGAACTTCCTTCTAATGGAGTTTATTGAAGGAACGTTGCTTCCAAAGTGGGTTGAAATGTTAAGTGGGAAGGGAACGAGAGCTAGGATTCGAAGGGTCTTGCGAAACGTCTTAGAACAGTGTTGGAGACTGGACGAAGAAGGCTTAGACCATGGAGAGTTGAGCACAGCTCCAAAACATATTCTAGTACGCATGAATGATGAACCTTGCATAGTGGATTTCGAAACTGCTAGTGTCAACCGAAGAGTTTCCAACGTAACCTCGATCTGTCAATATCTCTTTTTGGGAAGCTATGTCGCAAAGATGATAAAGAGGAAACTCGGTAAAATCGATAAGGCACAACTGATAGAGACCTTGAGAAACTATAAGCAAGGGCGTACACTGGAAAACTTCGAAAACATCTTGGATACGTGCAAACTCCGTAAGGTTTAGAAAGGCATCCAACAAAAAGCTGACATGTAAAGTGGGGTCGTGGTCCAGTTTGGATGTACACCCCAGTGGTGATGCCCCCCGCAAAAACCCTCTTTTTTCTGAATCTTGTCAATAATAATGTTTAATTCGTATGGCAGCATGCAGGCTTCTGTCATTCATTTTTTCCAAAATCCTTTATGGTTCAGTGTTTTGCCTAGATATACTAGGCTAAGCATGATTGGTACCTCCCAGAACAAGCCCATTGTTGTTCCTAGTGCAGCTTGTGAGCCTAATCCATAAAGGCTGATAGCGGTCGCAATTGCGATTTCAAAGTGGCTGGAAGAACCTATTATCACGGATATTATTGCTTCTTCGTATCTGAGACCCGCAAACTTAGTGACGAATAGGTTGAGTCCGACAACTATGATGAAACCTAACAATAACGGGATAGAAACGAGTATCATTTCCTCGGGATGTTGTATTAGCACATTTCCATTCAACGAAAATAATACAACTAGTGTGGTCAAGAGGGCAAGTATCGCTATTTTCCCCACTGCTGGTCTGTAGATGTTACGGAACCAATCCTCTCCCTTTCTACCAGTGATGTACTTCTTTGAGAAATAACCTAAAACCAATGGAATCCCGATAAAAACAAACACGGTTATGACAAGGGCTATTCTGTCAATCGGAATATTCTGGATTCCAGTCAATAGAGAGACCACTGGGGCATACAGGAACATAATTGTGATCGTGTTCAGGCTGGTATTGATGATGTTCTGTTCTTGGTTTCCCTCTGCGAGAACTCCCCACACCAAAACCATGGCTGTGCACGGACTTGAGCCCAATAGTATTAGGGATACAATTAGTTGATTCTGTCCAGCCAAGAAATAGTAGGCCAGAAAGGCAGTTACCAATGGAGCGCAAACCCAATTCGAAACAAGTGTAAGGATAATTGGCTTAGGATTGTGGAATAGTTTCTTCAATTCTTCCAACTGCACATTTAGGAGAGCTGGATACATCATTAAGAACAAGCATATACCGATAGGGATCGATATTCCTGCGATCTGCATGTTGTTGATCGTGATGCTGAGAACTGGGAAATATTGTGCTAGAAATAGTCCCAACAGTATGCATAGAACAACCCATGCTACTAGATACTTTTCAAAGATACCAAGCTTACGGCCATCTTCAACCAAGCCTAGGTCCCTCCATCAGTTCAAGCGAGTGGAGTCACATATTTAAGTTCGTTAATCTGAGAAAGCACTCGAAGCATATTTAAATATTTTGATGTAAAGCTTAATTGAGGATGATGCTATGGTTCTCGAACAAAAACCAAAGATAAGCAAAAGACTTGAGCGTTTGTTAAGGTCTGGAATCTGTCCAGCTGAAGATGTCTCAAAATATGCTTCAGAGCTTAGACAACTCGTTCATGACATAACAGATGAGAATACGGTGAAAACGCAAAGTCGATTGTTCAAAGCACTGGCTGACACAACAAGACTAAAAATTATGATGCTTCTAGACATCCGAGAAATGTGCGTATGCGAGATTATGGTTGCATTAGATTTAACTCAGCCTACAGCCTCACACCATTTAGGGATACTAGAGGCCGTGGATCTGGTAGAGGCCAGGCGTGAAGGGAGATGGGTCTTTTATAGCTTAAGAGACAAGCGTTTTACGAATCTCATGAGAGTGTTCATGGAAAAATAGAACGGTTAACAATTTTCATGCATGCATGCAAAAATTGAGAAGTTTATAATTCTGTTTTCTTAATTATAAATTGGCAACATAGAGCGAGCACACAGTGAATTCTATGATAGTCAAAGAAGTCTACGCAAAAACAATCTTATCCAAGTCCAAAGTCCATGACTATACAATCAACCCCTACATTGGCTGTGAGCACGGCTGCACCTACTGTTATGCTCGATTTATGAAAAGATTCACTGGGCATAAAGAAGAATGGGGTCGATTTGTGGACGTGAAGATTAATGCTGCTAGATTACTGCAACCTGAGATACGGAAGAAAAAAATTGGTAGAGTCTGGATAAGTGGAGTGTGTGATCCTTACCAGTCAATTGAAAGAAAATATGAACTAACGAGAAGATGCCTCGAAATCTTATCAAAACACGGTTGGCCCATCGCAATTCAGACAAAGTCACCTCTCGTAACACGAGATCTGGAATTGCTGAGAAAATTCCGCGATGTTGAAGTCGGAGTCACAATTACTACAGCTGATGAGGGAATCAGGAGAGTCTTTGAACCCAATTGCCCCACGACTAAAGATAGAATTGAGACGTTGGAGAAACTACATTCAGCAGGTCTAAAGACCTTCGCAATGATAGCGCCATTACTCCCAGGAGCCGAAGGCTTGGTGACACAGCTAATCGGAAAAATAGACTATGTGCTCATTGACAAAATGAATTATCATTACGCAGATTGGGTTTACAGAAGGTATGGATTAGAATATGTGATGACTACCAACTTCTTCACACAGAAGAAAGTGAAACTTGTCGGAGCATTTGAAAGGGAAGAGATACCTTACCAATTACTGTTTTGACACTTGTGCATGCATGCATGGGACACAGAAACATCAATACCACCCTCAAATACATCCAACTCGTCAGCTTGCCACAGGAGGAAAAGTTCATCTGCAAGGTCGCCAAAAACAGTGACAAAGCAGCAGAGCTAATCGAGGCTGGCTTTGAATACGTCACAGGCGAATACGGCGACGGAGGCAAACTGTTCAGGAAGAGGAAACTAACGTATTTAGGGTCGGTGTCCACCTCTGTGGGGTCGTGGTCCAGTTTGGTCTAAGATTCGCGCTTGGGGTGTGCGAGATCCGGGGTTCAAATCCCCGCGACCCCACCAAAGAAAAAAACATCAGATGCTTTTACTTTCACATGAGCCATCTGGGCTTTCCTTTCAGATATTCTATTAGAAACTTCGCAAATTCGGGACTAGATGAATACAGTCTCACGACTTCTTCGTTCACCAAAACTTCGAGACTGCTTGGAATAGTCTGAGAAATTAGATATGCTACGCCAACATGCCTTCCGCCTTCCTTTAATTTCTCGGTGAACAGTTTCACCACATCTGTGTATTTTCGTTTTATTTCCACCATCCAGCGACCTGCTTCTACGTATGGTCCCGAAATCGTGTGCGACGCTCCAACGTGTTTCTGCAAAAACCTTTTACACTCTGCTCTTTTCCTGATAGGAGGCCCTAAATGTTTCTTCATAAATGGTAGGAAACGCTGTTCTACCTCGAAGATAAATAAGTTAAGGTTTTCTTCATCGCTCCAAGCAACATCACGAACGACGTTGAAATCGTATTGTTGAAGCATTTTACACAGCGACCGTTGAGATTTGTAGAGTTGACCCCACAGAATGTCTGATACTACTTTCACCTCTCCGAATTTTACAAAAACGATGGTTGATCCACGAGTTTTTATAGCACTGACCAGCCCTTTAGCATTCAAGATTTTGACATCTTTTGGATAAAAGAATCTCAGACTGAGACTTTGAAGAAACGCCCTTGCCGCAACAATAAGCTCATCCAGCCTTTCCTTTCTCACCGCTGCTGCCACGTTTCTTCTCTTGTCAACAGGATCCACAAAAACAAGCGGTCCTTCAAAAATTCTTCCTGCCTCTTTTTCTCTTCCCTTATAGTACTCCTCGTAATCAATGATTCTTTTTTCCTTCCAGTCCGCTATTGCTTTCAAAACTTCTATAAACGATCCGTAGTTTAGGGTGAGAAGTTCGCAGAGGTATCCGCTGAACCCGCCGATCTTTATTTCGGCGCCGTAAACGCCGATGCCCTTCATGAATTTCTTTAAGAGCCTGACCTCTCCGCGCATGGTTTCATCCAAAAGCGGCTTCATATAATCTGTGTGAAACGGAGTTCTATCGGTGGCGCTGATCCACCCGCCCCGCTTGACTTGATAACACGGAACAATGTTCACTCGCACCTCGTCGACTATAGACTCAAGATAGGGGTGCTCGGCGAATCTTTCAATCTGCTTGAAACCCTCAGTGGCTTTTCTAGCGATTTTTAGGCAAGTGGTTCCAAACGATTCGCGTGGTAGGGTGGTTGGCACCCGCATGAAAATGTCTATGTCCGGCTCTTCGCTCAGCCAAGTGTCTTTTGCAACTGAGCCCTCTACCCGCACCTTGGCGTCTATCCCAGCTTCTTTAGCCGCAGTTGTTACTTTGTTTACCAGCCTGTCGGCTAACTCGAGAATACGCTTTCTTTCTTCACTGCTTGGAGTGACCCTTTTCAGAACATCTGCACAAACTTCTTTAAGAGTTAAGCCCAAATGATGTCACCCGATGAAACCGTTTTCTGTTTTTCAATGGCAAACTTCTCTTAAGGTCGAGTATATGGGCCCTTTTGGCGTCAAAACGCTCTTTTTCAGCTTCAAGCAGTTAGCCTTAACAACGCCGAACTCGTAGTCTGCCAGCTCCTCGATGCATCGGACGAGTTCAGCCTTATTTCGTCCTGTTTTTACGCGGGCAATTGTGAGGTGCGGACTGAATCCTTTCGGGTCTGGTCTAAAGCCTAGTTTCTGGAGGCGTGGTTCCAGTTGACTGGAAATATTTGTAAGCTCGTCTGCGCCTTTTCGGATTCCAGCCCAAACGACCCGTGTGTATTTCAAACTGGGAAACGCGCCTAGGCCTCTAATTTCCACGTCAAACGGAGTAAACGAAACCTTGTTCATTTCTTCATGAATCGAGTCAATCATGCTGAGGGATATGTTTCCGAGGAATCGCATGGTTATATGTATGTTTCGTGGTTGAACAAGCTTCAAACCTGCGCCCGTATTAACGAGGATGCCTTGAGCTTCTGAAAACTTTCTCAGCACTGGCTCGCTGTCAATGTCGAATGCAATAAAGCTTCGAATCTTCTCTGACATGGCAACTCATTCCTGCCAATTCTGTAAATCTATTAATTCTGTTGCGTTTAAAGGTTTTAAGTCGAACATGTAGATACATTTACAACATGCGAGTATGATGTGGCGATGAAGGAGAAAATCGTTGTAGGCGTAGCTGGCATGCCCGGCTCTGGGAAAGCAACAGTGAAGGAGATTGCTCAAGAAATGGACTATTCAATAGTTGTGATGGGAGATGAGATACGTGAAGAGGCTAAGCGAAGGAAACTGAAGCCCACTCCGAAAAACCTCGGCCGACTCATGCTTAAGTTGAGAGAAGAAGATGGCCAAGCTGTAGTAGCCAGACGATGTGTTCCCAAAATCGAAAGCGCAGAAGAAAAGGTTGTTATTGTTGATGGAATTCGAAGCTTGCATGAGGTAAACGAGTTCAAGAAACGCTTTCCAGACTTCTTTCTCATTGCCATTCACACGTCGCCTGAAACAAGGTTTCAACGTCTCTTTCAAAGGAAGCGAAGCGATGACCCAAAGAGCTGGGAAACCTTCACGGAACGCGATTTAAGGGAGCTCAGCGTCGGCCTAGGAGATGTCATGGCCACAGCGGATTACATGCTCATAAACGAGGCGACGCGAGTGCAACTAAAAAGAAAAGTGCGTAAAGTTTTGGAGAGTGTGACCGAGAAATGGATAAAATAAACGTTCGCGTAGAGGTTAAAGTCAATCCCACTGAGGATTTGGAAAAGGTGAAGAAGGCAGTGGAAAACATCTTTGGAAACATAGAGTTCGAGGTTACACCTGAAAAACGGGGCAGTTTACTCGTTGCAGAAGCCAAGGGCATTGATGGGCTTACAAAGCTACGTGATTTGCTTCGTAGGGAGAGGATTCGCGATGCTGCACGTGGTGTGTTTTTTGAAGGGTTAAGCAATAAATCCGTAGTCTTCTATTTGAACAAGCAAGTTGCGTATGTGGGGCACATTTCATTCTCTGCGCCTGTGGGAGAATCGCCGTTAGGGCCAATCAAGGTTCAAATTCGCTGTGACAGTCCGCAAGAGCTCATTGAATGGTTGGCTCCAAGGACAACCGAACGCAAACAGAAATAATTTGTATGTGGTTGCATTGCCTAAAACAAGAATCGGCTTATCTATGCTCTTCTGCCTTGGGGCGCCCTTCTTCTCTCTTATGAAACGCCTTAACACTATTGACGTATCTTACGTGGAACTTCTTGATGAGGGTTTGCACACGCTTAACGGCAGACGAGTAAAAGCTCTGAAGAAGGTAGCTCGGTCCCGTGGCCTTGAGCTTTCGCTTCACTCGCCATTTGCAGATATCAACATAGCTTCTCCCAGTCCGGTTTTGCGACGGACAATTTTGAAGCGACAAGAAAAATCCATTTTCTATGCATCTCAACTTGGTTGTCGACTATGGGTTTTTCATCCCGGCTTAAAGACTGCGGTCAGTCCCTTTTATCCTGGGTTAGAATGGCGGCTGAACTTGGATTCAGTGCACACATTGTTAAGAATTGCCAAGAAGCACGACGTTGAAATAGCGATTGAGAATGTTCCTGAGCCACATCCGTTTCTGATGAAGAGCATGCAAGACTTTTCGCGTTTCTACAACGAGCTCGACGAAGACATAGGATTAGTGTTTGACATAGGACACGCGAACATCAACCGTCAGACCGAGGATTTCATCGCACGTTTTTCTGATAAGATCGTCCACATACATGCAAGTGACAACGATGGAGCTGGCGACCAGCATCTTGGAATAGGATATGGAACCATAGACTGGAACGGTGTTGCGAAGGCGCTTGAGAAAGTCAAATACAAAGGGCTTATCATCTTGGAATCGGTAGAACATGTGGAAGAAAGTCTTAAAAAACTACAGAAACTTTTCACCTAAGCGTCTAGGAGAGGAAGATCGATCTTCATAAAGTCTTCAGCCACATCTACGCGAGAGAACGTCTTCTTCGCTTGTTCAAGCAAAAGGTCAGCTGTCTTGTATCGTGCACTGATATGAGTTAATACCAGCCACTTGGCTTTCGCCTTTTCTGCAACCTCCGCTGCTTGGCTAGGGGTAGAGTGCCCGTCCTCTTCAGCTTTCTCCCATAATTCGTCATCAAATGTGGTGTCATGAATCAACAAGTCTGCGCCTTCAGCGAACTTTATGATGCTATTCGAAAGCTTGGTGTCCCCTGTATAGACGACTTTTCTTCCGGGGCGTGGAGGGCCCAACACTTCTTCAGGCTTGATAATTCGTCCATTTGGAAGCTTGACTGTTGAGCTATGCTGTAGTTTTGACCATAGGGGCCCTTCTGGAACCCCTAAAGATTTCGCTTTCTTTGGATAGAATTTTCCTGGTCGAGGTTTTTCCACAAGCGCATAGGCCAGACTTGGAATAACATGTTCCGTCCAAATCGTATCTACTTCGTATTCTTTCTCCTCACAGACCACGCCAGCGTTCTCAATTTCAGAAATTTCTGTGGGAAAAGTGAGCACAAACTGAACGGTTTGCTTAATCGCTTCCACAAATGCTTTGATTCCGGGAGGCCCGTAAATCTCCAGTTTATTTTCCCTATCCAACAAGGACATGGTTTGAAGAAGTCCAGGCAAACCGAGTACATGGTCTCCATGCATATGTGTAATGAAAATTTTCATTTTTCGATGAAAGCTCACCTTAGTTTTGATCATCTGTCTTTGAACGCCTTCGCCGCAGTCAAATAGAAAAAGCTCACCTTTTCGTTGAACAGCAATAGCTGGCAGGCTTCTCTGAGGCGTTGGGATGCTTCCCGCGGTTCCTAGAAAGACAACACGTAAGCTCATTTCAGGTCCTCTCGAAGACGACTATCTCTCTTGTTAAGCTTCTGTGTACGTACACAAAATGAGACTCTACTTGCTTAAAACCTAGCTGTTCGCCGATTTCACCTATCTTTATTGATTTTGGAGAGGCCATGCAGATTCGCCGCCCCTTCGGAAGTTTGTCATCTATCATTGACAGCGTATCCTCAACAATCTGCCGAGTGTTCCATCCAAGCGTTGTTGCCAATTTGCCATAAGGAGGATCTGTGACGATACAGTCAGTGTTGACTATTGGAATGTGCCTAGCGTCTGCAACCACCATCCCCTCTGGGTGCACACCGTAGTAGAGAAGGTTTTGGAGACTCCCTTTCACCATGCGTGATTGTACATCAAAACCGATCACACGGCACCCTATCAATCCTGCTTCTACAAGCATTGTGGCAGTTCCGCAGAAAGGGTCAAGCACCAACTCTCCTGCCTTCGGCTGAGCTAAGTTCACCATACACCTCGCAAGCTTTGCGGCCATGGCTGAAGGATGGAAAAAAGGTCGCTTTCGGGGCCCTCTCGCGACAAAAGGTTTCGGTAAGATATCAGCTGTTTTTAGCCCAAAAATAAATCGATCTTCTGTTAAAATTCCGAAAAAAGTCTTTTGAGGTTTCTTCAAGCTTACTTTAGTACCTTTAACCTTGCTTAGAATTAGCTCACCCAGTTTTCGTTCCAGTTCCACTCTAATAGCAGGTGAAGCGCTTCCTCTAACTCTTCTCACTCGAACAACAAAAGTTTCGTCTCGTTCAATTATATCATCTAAAGAGGTGGAGCCCATCTTATTTTTGATGTTGGCAACAGTAGCATGACAATTTAATAGCTCCAGACCGCAAACTCGGGTCATAGCCGACCTCGATTTAACTGATTTTACGCTGTCTAAACTCGCTTCTATGCGAAGAACTTGAGCCAATTTCTCCAAGATTCGGTATTCATGGTCTTCCGCCTTCAAAATGGATTGGAGTTCGGCTTGAGGTAGGGTTGAGTGTTCACCTGAGAGTAGAAAGAAAAGCCTAGCCACGCTTAGACTCCTCTTTTAGCCAGCGCCTCCGCGATTAATGGGGCAACCGAGACAACACTAACAGGGCTGGGAACGCAGTCTGTGCCCACGATTTCATCAGCACCGCTTTTCAGGATTCTGTCTTTCGAGTCTCCGATGAGAAGAGGATGCACGCAGGCTGTGAACACTCTGTCAGCGCCTTCAGCCTTAACCAGTTTGACGGCTTTAGTCATTGTCCCACCACTGCTGATGATGTCGTCGAATATGATTACGTTTCGATTCTTCACCGGTAAAGATGCTCTCTCAATTGTAACTTTTCCAGTTATTCGGTTTCTATGAGTTGAAATACATCCATATCCGCCCCCCAAGACTTTGTTTGCCTGCACCGCTGTGTCTAACGCTTTTTTGCCAAGCGACAGAGAAAACGCTTTGTCAAAGCCTTTTTTCTTGAAATACTCAGCTAGAAGACTGATGGCTGATAGATCATTGACGTGTATTTTGAAGGTTTTCAGGATTTTAGGGTTATGAGAGTTTACGGTGATTATTCTGTTTACACCACACTTTTCTAAAAGTTTCATTAACGTTTTTACGCTGAAGGCTTCGCTGGATCTGAAGCGTTTGTCTTGTCTCGCATACGCAAAATATGGAACAACCGCGGTAATGCTCTTTGCCTTTTGGTCTTTCGCATTATCCGCTATAATAAAGAGTTGAATTAGACGTTCATTTTGGGGTGGACTTGTCGTCTGAACAATAACAATGTCCTCATCCTCTACGTTTCCGTCAAATCGAATGTAAGATTCTCCATCGGGAAAACGCTTGAACTCTACTGGAACAACCTCTATCTTCAGCATGTCCGCGATCTTTCGACCTAGTTCTGGGGACGCTGGACCTGGAATTATTATCAATGTGTGTTCACGTGGAGAAAATAGTATTGTACACAGAATTATAATTATCGTTCCCTTAACAATGTGTTCCAGTTTACTTTCTAACTTCACGCCGATGGAAAAAGATAACTTCTAATTCAGTTATAATCCTCTAAAAACTATCATGTCTATGAGGCTGAACCCTTTGGGTGAAAAGCTGAGAGCTTTTTTAAAGGTCGTTGGAGTTTTTCTGGTATTAACGGGGATTTGGACTCTCTATCGACTATGGTCAGTAAACTTGATCATTTGTGACGGTGAGATGAATTGGAGAATGTTCTTTATAACGCAGATTGTTTTTCAACCATTACTGACGTTGTTACCGATACTTTTCATCGTTCGCTACGTTGAGAAAAGAAGAATAGGGTCAATAGGTTTGTCAAGGCAAAAGTTCATTAGAAACGCATTCTTCGGGATTTTTCTCTCACTATTTAACAGCATTGCATTTGCTTGCCTTGCATACGTTCTGTTCGTTCCATTAGGAGCTGGTCCAATAACATTCACTATAAACCCTGAAAACCTAGGCCTAACTTCAATTTTTCTAATGCCCCTAACTTTCTTTTTAGTCGTCGGCCCCTCTGAAGAAATAGAGACTAGAGGATACTTTCAAACGCGTTTGCTAGAACACTTTGGTCCGAGATTCGCGATAATTTTTTCTTCGATGCTTTTCGCGTTGGCACATGTTCCCATAGATGTACTTATTTGGAGATATGATGTTTGGATGATGTTTTTCCATCTGTTAGGGGTTTTCGTAAGTGGCTCTATAATGGGGTATCTCTATTACCGGAGCGGTGTACTGACGGGTCCAATTTTTCTACATGCTTTCTTAGATATACAATCTCTCGCTTACGGGTTTAGTTTTGGCTATGAACGATTAAGTCCCGAAGTTCTTTTGGGGATGGAAGGTCTAATCTGGGCAATTGTTACAGTACTCACCTTTTTACTTATCCGCCTTCTAACATCCAAGTTAGGTTTAAAAATAGAGAATCTTCCATGGGAGACCACAAAAACCCAATAGAAGGGAAACCAGCGGGACGATTAATCGGAGTGTCTCACTGCGTTTTCCCATATTCTTCAACTAGTTCTTTGGCTCGGTCTAACCTTACTTTGCGTTCTTCAACCATCTTTTCAACTATTAGGTCGATCAATTCTCCAGATGCTCCAGCCATGATTGCCACGTTTCGAGCGTGCAGTGCCATGTGCCCCCTCTGGATACCCTCATGAGCCAGTGCTCTCAATGCACCAAGGTTCTGTGCCAGCCCCACAGCGGCTAAAACTTCAGCCAGCTCATTGGCGGTTTTTACACCCAAAATCTTCAATGCTATTTTAGCCACGGGGTGCACTCTTGTGGCGCCTCCAACGGTTCCTACAGCCATGGGCAGTTCAATTGAGCCTACGAGGTCTCCGTCTCTGTTCTTCTCCCAGACTGTTAGCGGACTGTACTGGCCTGATCTTGCTGCGTAGGCGTGGGCTCCTGCCTCTACGGCACGGTGGTCGTTACACGTAGCGATTACGACGCCGATTATGCCGTTGAGTATGCCTTTATTATGAGTTGCAGCCCTATATGGGTCGGCGGCAGCAAAGTTGAAAGCTTCTATGATGCCATCTACGATTTTTTCTCCGCCTAGTTCCTCCTTTGTCACGACAGTCCAAGCTCTTGCCAGCCGTTTTGTGGCTAGGTTAGAAATGATTCTCAGATACACTCGGCCGTGCGTAATTCTTTCAATCAGCGGAGCAACAGCCTCTGCCATAGTGTTGACAGCGTTTGCACCCATTGCGTCTCTACAATCTACGTGAAGCTCAGTGATGACCATGGGGCCACTATTAGTCTGTATCACCCTTACGTCTAGGTCTTTGGCGCCTCCTCCAACCGAAACCAGCATGGGATCCTGCTCGTTCGCCTTCTGGAGGATTTTCTCTTTTGCCGCCAGAACAGCCATCTTAGCCCCATACGGGTCGTCTATATTTACCGCTTGGATTTGTCCAATCATGATTGGCTCGGTGCTGCTAGTGTGGAAGCCACCCTTTGCTCTTGTCATCTTCGCCGCGTAGCTTGCTGCAGCCACCACGGAAGGCTCATCAATCGCCATCGGAATCAAATAGTCTCGTCCATTGATTAGAAAGTTAACTGCAATTCCGAGGGGTATGGGAAATGCTCCTACGACGTTCTCGATCATTCGATTGGCTAACTCCAGCTTTAGAGACCCCGTGGATAGGAGAGTTTCAACTTCTTCATCTGTTAAACCAGCAAAGTCTTTTACGATTTGCACTCTTTTTTTTGGGGTTAGTTTATAGAATCCTGAAATCTGAGACGTTTTACTCAATTTGAGCCACCTTAATTCCTAATTTTACTAGATGAATATACATAGCATAAGAATTTAACTCATTTTTCGGAAATCATTTTTCTTCTGTGATCTTTCTGCGCAGACTAGATAGTAGATGATGTTCCCTTTGAAGGCGCCCCAGTTTTCAGCTAACTTTCGAGTGGCGTCTCCCGAGAGGTTTCTTAGAGCTAACCGCAAAAGTGGAAACCATAAAAACAACAATTTTGACCGACCATTTGGAAAGGCGTAGACTTTTCAAGAAGATGTGGGGAAGATTTATACCTTTATACTAGTACGATAGTATGAGAGTTCGTGAGATGCATTCTGAAAAAGAGTTAAGCGGTCATAAGGTATGCGAAGCTCTAAGCCTTCCCAGTCGAATGCGCATACTGCAAGAACTCATAAAGGTATACCCAAATAGGCTAACGATTTCCAAACTGCAACAGATAACGTCGGAGCCACGCATGACCGTCTGGTTCCACATGAACAAGCTTAGGGAAGCAAACCTCGTCGAGCTAAACGGGTCTAGGCGAGGTTTCAAAGCCGTAACAAGGGCGTTGATCATACGGTTTAACGGAAATGGGATTCAGTTGGAGGAGGAGAAGGGGTAAGAGAGGGCGTAAGATGGTAAAAGAAGCCATGCTTTACGAAGAGTTGCCAGGAAACAAGGTGCGATGCAACCTTTGTGGAAGGCGTTGCATAATAGCTAAAGGCGCTGTAGGATTCTGCTTGGTTAGAAAAAATGAGAAAGGGAAACTCTACTCGCTCGTGTACGCCAAAGCCTGCTCCGTATGTGTTGATCCGATAACAAAAAAGCCTCTCTCTCACTTCAATCCCGGTTCGCAGGTCATGTCCATAGCCACGGTGGGATGCAACTTCCGCTGTCGTTTCTGCGACAACTGGGTGATCAGTCAGGAAAAGAAAATTCAGGGATACGACTTCCCGCCAGAAAAAATTGTGAAGGCCGCGAAGGATAATGGTTGCCAGGGCATAAGCTACACCTACACTGAACCAACAATTTTCTTCGAATACGCTTACGACACGGCGACATTGGCTCACAAGGAAGGAATCTTCAACACTTTTGTGACTAACGGATACATGACCCCCGAAGCCGTCCAGCTAATAGCTCCAATCTTGGACGCTGCAACAGTGGATTTCAAGGGCGCAGGAGACCCGGGATTCTACAAGAAATTTGCAGCCGTTCCATCTGTAGAGCCAATTTACGAATCCCTGAAAGAAATGAAGAAATGCGACATACATATCGAAGTCACTAACCTAATCGTGCCGAAGATAGGAGATTCGATGGAAACAATTCGTGAACTAGCCATGTGGATAAGAGATAACCTTGGGAAAGACACTGTGTTTCATCTGCTCAGGTTTCATCCCAACTATCAGGTAACTGAGATTCCTCCAACTCCATTGGAGACGCTTGAACACGCCTGCGATGTGTCGCGTGAGATTGGTCTTAACTACGTGTATATGGGAAATGTTCCGGGACACCGTTACGAGAATACTTACTGTCCAAACTGCGGAGAGCTGGTGATTAAACGATTCAGTTTCGACATCGTGAAGTGGCATCTAACCAAGGACATGCGTTGCCCAGCCTGTGGACAAAAAATAGCCATACGCGGTCAATTTTATCCGGGTGGTGTCTCTTACCCGTACTACGTTATTTAGCAACCGCCAAGGATGAATCACCTATACGATTTGATAGAATGTTGGATGCCATCATCACTTTTTATACATCAGTTTTTCAACTAATTACTCTAGGAAACAAACATAATGTGGGCTGCTTGGAGACCTGACGCTACAGCTGTTCTGAAGGACAAGAAAGCTCGAGCAAGCCTAGCCAGATACTTCGCCGTCATGCAAGACGACAAACCAGCCAAGTTCATAATCGCTAAAAAGCTGTCTGCAGACTTCGATAAACGCGATTCGCTTGCAAAACTGTGGAAACTACACGACCAACTCACCGAAGAATTTTACAGCCTACAAGAAAAAATTGATTCACATCAAAAACAACTGAAACAACTAGAAGCCCCAGAAAAGTCATATCTCGACTTAAAGATCGAAATAGCAAATCGCATTCTAGAAAGCTGTCACTTCTGCACTCGTAGATGCGGCTTCAACCGACTTAACGGAGAACTTGGATACTGCAAGTGCGGAATCCAAATAACAGTTTCCACCATGTTCCAGCACACAGGCGAAGAACCCGAACTCGTCCCATCTGGAACAATTTTCACGCTCGGTTGCACTATGCAGTGTTGCCACTGCCAAAACTGGTCCATATCTCAATGGTATGAAAAAGGGGAAATCTTCTCACCCGAATGGCTGGTAAAACCGGTGGAACACCTACGTAGAAGTGGTTGCAGAAACGTTAATCTGGTTGGTGGTGACCCGACGCCTTGGCTTCAACAGTGGCTGGAAACGTTCCGACACGTCGACGTGAACGTTCCCGTGGTTTGGAACTCCAACTCCTACTACAGCGAAGAAACCGCTAAGCTTCTCGCCGGGTTTATAGATGTCTACCTTCTCGACTTCAAGTATGGATCAAACGAGTGCGCCAAAAGAATCTCCGACGCACCAGGCTACTGGGAGGCATGCACGCGGAACCATCTATATGGCAAGAAATATGGAGAACTCCTCATCCGCGTCCTAGTCCTGCCAGGACATCTTGATTGTTGCACAAAGCCTATTTTGAACTGGATAGCCCAAAACCTCGGGACATGGGTTAGAACCAATGTGATGTTTCAATACCGTCCAGACTGGAGGGCCCACGAAATCCCAGAGCTTCGAAGAAGACTTACCAAGGATGAGAGAGAGCAAGCCGTCAAACTTGCCAAAGAAGCTGGACTAACCAATTTCATAACATAAATTTTCTTACAGATATCTAGAAAACGAAATGGTGTTTTCACACTAGTCTTGCAAAAAATTGCTTTCTTCTCACACGTCGAAATGAGACCAAAAGCTATTTCTCATGCCTCTTTGTTCTATGTGGTGGAGTAAAACGTGAAAAGGTAGATGCTATATGCGTTACTGTCCCGAATGTGGCGGTGAACTGAAGTATATTTCGGCTACAAAACGCTATGCATGCAAGAGCTGTGGACTCTCTCTTACGCCTCAGGAACTCACGGAGTTGCGTGAAAAGTTGAGACCGAGCTTCGAGTCTGCGGAGGAGCAACGGCGGAAAGAGCGGAAAGATTACTTGAAGTGGTGGCTCGGCAAGAAAAAGTAGACAGCGCATAATGCAGAGCGTTTGAAGCATTTGCGTAGGTAACGGACTGTTTTTTATATGAAAATAATGCATTATTCTGCGTCAAATAGTCACTACACAATCTTCATTTATCTGTTTGAATTGATGTTTCAGCTGGTAGGAGAATAGTGGTATGGTTTGTTCAATAGAGATCATCTGCGTTGGAACAGAGCTTCTAATTGGAAAGACCTTGAATACAAATGCTCATTGGTTAGCGAAACGAATAACGAATTTGGGATGCAAAGTTTCAAGAATCACCGTGGTTAGAGACGACGTGAACGAAATAGCATCCTCCGTAAAGGAAGCTACGCGAAGGAAACCTCGTTTCTTAATCACCGTAGGTGGGCTTGGCCCAACGTTTGATGACAAGACGTTGGAAGGCGTTGCTAAGGCGTTAATGTGTAAGTTGGATATTGATGATGAAGCTTTGAAAATGGTGGAGGGAAAATATCACATGTATGTGGAGGAGGGCCGGATGGAGAAAGCGGAGTTGACTCCCCCTCGCGTTAAGATGGCGAAGCTTCCTGAAGGTGGTAGACCTCTATCTAATCCGGTTGGAACTGCGCCAGGTGTGATTATAGAATGTGAGGGTACAACTTTGGTGGCGCTTCCTGGGGTTCCGTCTGAAATGATGGCTATATTTGAGGGGTCTGTTGTGTCTATTCTTAGACAAGCTGCAGGTGATGTGACGTTTTTTGAAACAAGTATTAACGTGACTGGTGTTGTGGAGTCGGAAATGGCTCCGATTATCGATCGGGTGATGCATGATAACCCGTATGTTTACATAAAATCTCATCCCAAAGGTGGCGAAGTAATCTCCAAAATAGAGTTTCACCTTTCAACAACTGCTGAAAACTCCGTTGTAGCCAGAAAATATATCAGCAAGGCTCTTGTTCAACTGTCGGACATGGTTCTGAAGAAGGGTGGCAAAATCAAGCCTGTTAAGGCAGAAACTTGATATTATCGGAAAAACGTTTTCGCCTGTAACTTCGTTTCTCACGGTCTTATTCTATTCTTTTGTACACGATTCGACTTTCTTTTCTATGTATCATTGATAAGTATTGTTCGTTCTGAACCCTTAAGAATTGTTCGTTAACATTAGAGAAAATGATGGAAGATAGGAAAGAGGAAATCATGGAAGATATCAGTCATGGCATGTCGTTGGAGATGGTAATCTTAGTAATCTGTATGATACCAGCCATAGTTTTGGGAACATTCTTAGCCTTCTATATGATACTTGAAATAGCCCCTGATTATCCGCCTAGACCTGATATGCAATTAGAGAGATTGTTGCAACCAACTATATGGAATCCCAACGCCACACATGAGTTGCCATATCAGGATTATGTTACTCCTTTTGATTCTGCAGTTAGGCATTTGTCAGATGGGGTAAATGGAAAGGTAGCAGCTTACAGAGCAGCGGTAGGTTGGGTGTGGGTTTCTGATGCTACACTGAATGGTGTGGATGAAAAGTGGCTGATGCCCCACATCTTTCTCGTGGGCACTCCTAGCTATGACACGAATCCGGCAAAACCAAGGGAGGCAAGTGATTGTGAAGAACAAGCGAACACGTTGGTGTCTCTTTTGAGGGCTGAGGGTGTTGAAGCGGATGACGTGAGAGTTGTCTTGGGATTAGTAAATTTTGGGGGAGATGAAGGGGGGCACGCGTGGGTGGAAGTGTATGAGAATGACAGATGGCTGGCGTTGGAAGCTACGTCTGGCCCATATTATGATGATGATTCTCAGAGGTTGGTGGAAAGGAGAGGTATGCCTTACAACTACTACGAGACTCGTTCGTATCCCAGCGTGGATATATGGTTCTGCTACAACGACGTTTACTACATAGATTTTGTTCATAGCAAAGAGAAGGCTCCCGATCATTGGTCTACCTTACAGGTTGTAGGCAATGATGGTTCTGAGGTGAAGGGTGTAGACGCTATGTGTTTCTCTCTAGCACTGTTGATTACCATTTATCTTTCGGAAGCGCAAATAGGCATAATTGGAGAATTCGCTCCACGGAGAACGATGGATAGACTGGAGACTCTAATTTACCAGCAAAAACCGCTTGCATACATACATTGAGCTACAAATACTGGACAAGTGATGACAACTGACCTTTTACTCCTTTGAAGGCAAATTTCATTAAAGTGTCTTCCATGAAAAGGGGCGTTATCAAGAAAGGGAATCCATTTATCTTAGGAACTATACTTCTTCACAGAAGGCGTGAATATAAAGATGACCAAGGCAGGCGATCATGTTAGGTGTCCGCAATGTGGTGGAGACGCACGTGTTGTTTGGATTTCGCAAGACGAAAAAACTGAGGCAATAAAATGCGCTAGATACCATAGTCAGATAAGTCCCCCTCCCACCAGGTTCAGTTCACGTGCCCAGAGTAAGACAAAGAAAGGAATGGTATTTCTCATAGAGACTACTCAGAAAAAGTGAAAACTCGTATAGTTTACGTGATAGCGTGACAAACAGTATTACTTGCGTCAGTTCGTGAACCAAGAAAGAGATGTTGTCTTACAGCTATTGTGTGAGTCGAAGCGAAGATGCAGATTGAACATTGAAAAAAGATGATTGGAGTCTGAGTGCCGAGCAAACCCTAAAACAGATAAATAAACGCAATGAATTTATTTAGGCTGTTTCGTTCATACGACAGGTGTTCTAAATGCTTATAATCTTTATAGTCGGCACAGCGGGTTCAGGGAAATCGCTCCTTACCGCTTGCCTCGCTGACTGGTTAAAAATTCAGAAACAAAATGTGGCAATCGTGAATTTAGACCCTGGGGTCATTACCTTGCCATACACACCGGACATCGACGCCCGCGACTATGTGAGTGTTCAAAGGCTAATGGAAGAATACAAGCTTGGACCCAACGGTGCGCTCGTAATGGCGGCAGACCTAATTGCAGAAGAAGCGGAAGAGCTTGGACGAGAAATTAGAAATCTTAATTCCGACATTGTTATTGTAGACACCCCGGGTCAAATGGAACTTTTTGCCTTCAGGGCCAGTGGGCCTTACATTGTAAATGAATTGACCAAGGAACCTAAAGCGATCATATACCTCTTCGACTCCGTATTCTCTGCTAGTCCCCTTAACTACGTTTCAAACATGTTTTTGTCCGCTGCTGTATACAACCGTTTTTTTGTTCCTCAAACGTATGTGCTGTCAAAATGCGATCTCCTTCCACCTGAAGACGTAAATCGCATTGTAGACTGGTCGGCTTCTCCTGAGACGTTAGAATCAGCGATCGAAGAAGAGTTGACTGGAACGAGACGTTTACTCAGCCGTGACATGATGCACGCTATTTACAGGTTGGGGTTAAGGTTCTTTCTGATACCCGTTTCCGCAAAAACAAACGATGGACTCATTAACCTTAACATGGCGCTGGAACGCATCGCTACAGAAGGAGAAAAATTCACCACATAGGTGAGAATAAGCGACAATAACTAAGACGCGAGTAGCTGTACACTTTTTCCGTATTATTTGAATAGATTGTTGGCTTGAAAATCGTTGCAGGAGAGGATGTCTACTTGGCCATTTCTTTGAACTTGAGGTATATTGCGGAGAAAATTGCTCCGATGCATGTTATTATTGCGCCTATTAGAGCGACGTATATTCCGTAGGATACCAGACCGGATGTGTTGAAGAACGAGTGAATCACGCTGAATATTATAAGTAGGCTTCCAGCTGCCATGAGCACTGGGCTTGCGTTGAGGGATCTGGGCATTATTAGGAGGAAGAGACTGGCTAATATTATTACGCAGCCATAGACAGCCCATGTGGCGCCACCTGTCATAATTCCAGCGGTGTGGCCTTCCCACGGGAGAAGCAGTCCTCCAAATGATAAGATGAAGCCTATTATACCTAAAATCGTGGTGCACATCCAGAAAGCTAAGGCAGCATACTCGTTTGTCATGGTTATTCACAAGTTGTTAAGCATTAGTTGCTCTTTTAAGTTTTTATAAGGTTATTTTCTAGAAGCAAACTACACAACGGTGACTTCGAATAACTTGTGATTTGAATATTTCCTGCATCTTTTTGTTTGAATTCTGAAACTCCAGTACATTGAAGTTCGGTTCAGGCGTTTCGAGATTACAAGTAACAGAAACCCTTAATTTAATCTTTAATGGTGAAGGTAAAAGAGGGCCCGTAGCTCAGCAAGGATAGTGTTCAAAAGCGTCCACAGCACCGGGCTTTTAACCCGGGGGTCTCGGGTTCAATTCCCGACGGGCTCGCCACTTTTCTCTTGTTCCAAGGTTTTCTGGACATTTTCTTTGGCTTTTATAGCCAGTTTGCCAGCTAAGCTTAGAGAGATTTGCTCAAAGAAAAAAAGCTTCTCAGTAGAAGCGAGAGATGTGTTTGATAAAACTTAAGTAGAACTCTTCTTTCTTTATGGAAATTGATGCCCTGGTAGTATAGCTCGGTCTAGTATAGGCGGCTGTCGCCCGCCCGACCCGGGTTCAAATCCCGGCCAGGGCGCCACTAACCTACGCAGTCCACATTGGAATTTTCATGTTAGGAGTTTATTTGAACTTCCATCTGATGGCTTGTTACGTCTGGACGACCTTTGACAGCTAACACTCCTTTCATCTTCAACGTATTAGTTGCATTTTTGCCCCGATAACTCGGTGGAACACCCTGTGGCAGATTTATGCAGAAGGGGAAGTCTTTTCTAAATCCATCTGTGACATGCATTCTTCCTGCTATCGCTGTTTTTCCTTCATGTATTCTATTGGTTTGCCGAGCTGTCACAGTTCTTTTGGTTCCTTCTATGTCCATGCTCTGTGTAGCACATGTCCACTCGGTTGCTTCAAATTCAATTCTTATTTCGTCCCCATCAAAACCCTCAGACGACGACACGTTAACAGTACCTGTCAATGGGTCTCTTAGATTAAATTCACCTTTTTCGAGTGTTATAGAAATGGTAGCTTTAGGTGTCTTTAACCGTTTAAATAAACCCATGAACCATCCCACACAATTCCTCTTCCCAAAGCACAATTTATAACCTTTACTTAACTCCAATCCTTCCAGAATGCTTATCCAAAATCACAACACACTCCAATCCTGCTGACTCTCCCAAATAGACCCCTCTATCTACTATCTCCAAACTCATTTTTACATAAAACTTGGTCAGACCACTGCTAAACTATACAGTTTCAACTTATCGCACCCAAATTCTCCGATTTCTGTCATAACGCGACAAGTTACGAAGATGGGAATGTGTAAGGACGGGAAATAACACCATTAAAACAGCCTACAATTAATTATCTTTGAAGCCTAAGTGGAGAAATGAAACAATGGTTAAGCTAAACACGAAAGGCAGACCATTGATCATCATGATAAACGGAGAATTGTACGGCATCGAAGAAATCTCAGAAATCGACCCTACATATAATCAGAGAAAGAAAACAAAGTTTTTCACAATAAAAGCAACAAACATAACCGGTCAAAGGAAACTGACAATAAGCTTAGACCTTCGCCTACTTGATGCTGTAAAACAAGAAAACGGAGACATATCATACATACGCTAACTAAGGCATATCAACCAATTCGCAAATTTTCAAAATTCTCGAATAGAAACATTGAACTCTTATTATCTCTCTCACACACAAGCGCGTGCACGACAGCTATCATGTATACAGACTAACATGGGCGCATAAAAGTAAAAATGGATGTACGTGATAAATGTAATTAGAGCAAGATGTCAAAATGTGAACAATGTGGCAGAGAAGTCACTTTTCCATTTGGATGCTGTTTTTGTCGGAGAGCATTTTGCTCTATACATGTGAGTCCAGAAAACCACCTATGTCAAGAACTGAAATATTGGTGCCAAAAGAAAAAAGCCGTGGAAGGGAAAATACCAAAGTTCAGGAAACATTTGTCTCTCATCCTTACGTTCTGTATGGTCTTGACTCTTCTAAGTACAGTCACAGTTCATATGAGCTGTACTTCTGGCAGCATAGAACTGAGAGATCCAACTTACCTGGAAGCTTTACAGTTCATTGAATCAGATCAGACCGATAAGAATCTGTACAAAGACCAAGAGTACACCTGTGCAAATTTTGCAACAGAGTTTAAAGGAAACGCTCTCAAAGCAGGTTTCAGATGTGGATATGTTCGGGTGTTCTTCGCTGATTGGAGCCATGCGTTGAACTGTTTCAACACTACAGATCGTGGATTGATTTTTGTTGAACCTCAATTAGACGAGATAACAACATTAACTATTGGACAACCATATTGGGACAGAACAAGATATGCCCCACGATATAATGGCAGAACCTATAATGATACAGTTACCGGATTTTTGATAGAATGGTGAAATTTCACGCTGCACACACATGAATCACTCTCACTGCGGTCTCTAACTTACAAGTGAATGCGTTTCACAGAGAAGTAAATTTTTATTAGCAAAGACTGAAATCTAATTGCGAAGTGATAAATTGTGGCGTGAATTGCTAGTGAATAATACGCCATTCCTTCTGATTGTAGGAGGTATCGCTACAACTTCTTGGATACTGGAAAAACTGGTGAGACGCACACCCGTTTTTGGAAACCCGTTGCGCTGGCTCGTAAAAATCATATCCGGCCTTGGTTTTTTCATAGGAATTCTCTTAATGGCCACGGGGATACTTGTCTGGGCTGTGCAAGGTTGGGATTCAGTCACGCAAACCCTCTTGATCGTCACTGGAATAGCACTGTTTTTAAAGCCTATCAAGGATATTCGTTGGGCATCACTCATCGGGCTAGCAGCGGGTTGCTTGTGCCTCGGATATGTTATGTTATTCAACCCTTTGCCGCCAAGTTTTTTTGGTATTGAATCAAAATGGATATACGCAGTGATTTTCCTTGTTCCAACACTGTTCACATACCTTCTCTTCAGGTTCGTTGAGGACCTGCTAACATTCATCGGAACAATTCTATCATTTAGACTTGTGGCAATCACCATTGGAACGTTATGTGTTATACAAGGTGTTCTTCTACTTTTAGATCGAAGCCTGTTTGAAATCCTTCAAACGTTATAACGTGATTTCTGAAAAACAAAGAAGAAAAAAGACGGGTTTAGAGTCGAGAGCGGTTAACTTATCCTTTCTTGGTGATTTCTTTGATCACTCCAGCGGCGACGGTAGTTCCCATGTCACGTACCGCGAATCGTCCAAGCTCAGGAAAATCAGAGTAGGCTTCAACGGCTATTGGATGAAGCGGTTCAAGTCGAACGACTGCACCGTCTCCTGTCTTCAAGAAAGCTGGCTTTTCCTCGACGGTCTGTCCTGTACGCGGGTCCAGTTTCTTAATCAACTCTACAAATCGGCATGCAGCCTGACTGGTGTGAGCGTGTAACACTGGAGAATATCCGGCGGCAATGGCTGTTGGATGGTAAATGACGATTATTTGTCCGATAAATTCTTTGGCAACGGTTGGTGGCTTGTCGGGATGTCCAGCTACGTCTCCTCTTCGGATGTCTTTTTGAGTTATACCTCGGATGTTGAATCCTATGTTGTCGCCAGGTTCAGCTTTGGGCATCCTAACGTGGTGTGTTTCGATGGATTTGACTTCTCCCTTGACATTCGACGGCATGAATACAAGTGTGTCGCCTTCTTTCAACACGCCAGTTTCTACTCTTCCAACAGGGACTGTTCCGACTCCAGTAATTGTGTAAACGTCTTGCACTGGAAGGCGGAGTGGTTTCTTAATAGGCTTAGGAGGTACTTCGAAATTGTCAAGAGCGCCGAAGAGCGTTGGACCCTTGTACCACGGCATTTTTTCGCTGGGCTTCATCAGATTGTCGCCGGTCCATCCAGAAGTGGGTACAAACGGAATCTTCTCAACTTTGAATCCGACTATCTTGAGCATTCTAGAAATTTCATTCTTGACCTCCTCGTATCTCTCTTGGCTCCAGTTTACTGATGCATCATCCATCTTATTGATGGCTACAACCAGCTGGCCTATTCCCAGCGTGAAGGCGAGGAAAGCATGTTCTCTGGTTTGCCCGCCTGTACCGATTCCTGCCTCAAATTCTCCTCGTTTCGCGGAGACAAAGAGGAAAGCTGCATCGGCTTGGCTGGCTCCTGTGATCATGTTTTTTACGAAGTCTCGGTGTCCGGGTGCATCGATGACGGTGAAGAAGTATTTTGGTGTTTCGAATTTTAGGAAGGCGAGGTCAATAGTTAGTCCACGTTCTCGTTCTTCTTTCAGTTTGTCGAGAACCCAAGCGAATTTGAAAGTTTCTTTGCCTAGCATTTTTGCTTCTTCTTCATATGATTTTTTGGTTCGTTCATCAATAGTTCCAGTGAGGTAGAACAGGTGTCCTACAGTTGTAGATTTTCCGTGGTCTACATGTCCGATGACTATGAGGTTTAGATGAGGTTTTTCGGTTTTGCTCATTTCCGTTTTCTCCAAATATTAATTTTTACTTATTTTCCTTTAGTTGTAGTGAAATTCGTTATTAGAGACTGTCTGTTCCATTAGATAAAGTTTTTGAATAGAAATAGTTTTTGAGGAAGGTTAATAGAATGAGTCACAGTTGAAAACTGACTAAAACGCTCTGCATCCTCGGCTTCCTACACGAACGAAAAATTTTAGTTTAGGTGAAAAGCTGTCTCAGCGCGTTTGTCTGAAAGGCGTTCCTCTCTGTGTTTTCAGTTCCTTAGCACGTTTTTCAATGAATTCTGCAACTTTTTGAATGGCTTTTCCGCCAATGTCTACTGACGCAACAATGTATCCTTCATCTTTCAAGTATTAATGTTGAGGCTTGCCCTTACGTAACGTCGTTGCCCTTATTTTTCGCTAGGCGATGCGTTTAAAAAGATATTAGCGTCATTGCGCTGATTTATAGGCGTGGATGCGGTTGCGTTATGCCAGCGAATCTTCCCGCACAGGCAAAGCATAAATGGAGTGAAGTTTCATCAGCGAGGACGCCTCAAGAAAAACTTCAAGCACTGAAAGAGTTTTTGAGTTTAGTTCCGAAACACAAAGGCACAGCCCGCATCCGCGCTCAAGCAAAACGCCAAATCGCCACTCTGCGAAGAGAAATCGAGGAAAGAAAGCAAAGAAGAATTGGGAAGGGCGGACCAAAATTCTTTATAGAGAAAGAAGGCGCAGCGCAAATTGTAGTTTTAGGTCCAACGAACGTGGGTCGAAGCAGCTTGTTGACTTCGATCACGAACGCAAAAGTCACGGTTTCAAGTTATCCATTTACGACACTAGAACCCGTGCCAGGAATGTTTCAATATGAAAATCTACAATTTCAGATAGTTGAAGCCCCACCGTTAATAGAAGGTTCAGCCGACGGCGAAGCACGGGGTCCACAGACGTTAGCACTAGCGCGCAACGCCGACGGACTAATTCTAATGGTTGACATGTCACAAAACCCCAGTAAACAACTGTCTCTGATTCTAAGCGAACTAGAAAAAGCAAAAATTCTCACCCAAGAACCTCGCGCACGAGTAGACATTGAACGAAAGCATATGAACGTAGGCCTTAAAATTCTCGTACTAGGCCGACTAAACGACTGCACTGTAAGAGATGTAGAACAACTGCTGAAAAGCTACCGAATCTCAGACGGAACAGTGAAAATCTACGGCGAAGCAACTCTAAATGATATAGAAGACGCCGTTTTCGAAAGCACAGTGTATCGACCTGCAATAATCGTTACCAACAAAACGGATGCTCCTAATGCAATGCGAAAAACGAAGAAACTGAGCAGTCTCGTAGGTAATCAGATAAAAAGCATCCCAATCTCCTGCAAAAACCAAACTGGCTTAGAGAAACTGGGAGTGGAACTATTCAAAATGTTGAATATAATCCGTGTCTACACGAAGGAGCCGAACAAGAGAGAACCCTCCTCAAGGCCGTTCATCCTCAAAAAGGGAGCCATGATTCAAGATTTGGCAAAACAAATACACAGCGACTTCTACGAACAGTTCAATTATGCAAAGGTGTGGGCTAAACGTCTACCATTCAGCCCTCAAAAAGTTGGATCATCCTTCGTTCTAGAAGATGAAGACATCGTAGAGATACACATAAAATAAAGTTTCGAAATCTTGCTTTAACGAGACGACCTCGCTACTCTTTCCAATTCGTGACGTTTTGCTACTGCTTTACTCTTCGAATCACTGTTTGCCGCCAAGATTAGCTCTTCTGCAAGCCACTCTTCGAGGGGGCGGGGGTTACCAAACGTTGCTTTTCTGGCTCCTTCCGAAAGAAAACGTAAAGCCAAGTCCACTCGTCTCTGAGGCGAGATGTCCACCGCCATGTGATAAGTCACACCACCGTAACCGATCCTAGTAGTGTCCTCGCAAGGCGCTGAATTTTCAACAGCGCTGACAAGAATTTGTATAGGATTTTGTCCAGTGCGAAGATGAATAATTTCGAAAGCATTTCTCAGCACATTAATAGCTCTAGCCTTTTTCCCAGCAGTCGTTCCTGGCCGCATGAGATTGTTCAAAAATCTCTCCACGATGTTGACTTCAGCCTTGCGAAATCTTCCGTGTTCGTGTCGTCCCATGCTGTGGGGGACATAAACGGGTTTGAGAGAGATGTAGTCTTTGATGCCGGGGTTTTCTACCTTGATTCCGTCAAAACTCCATTTTTCGAATAGTTTGATTTCTTGTTTCTGGCTCAACTACGTGCCACCTTGACAAACGTCTTGGGTTGGGAGGGCGTATTTAAATATTGTTGAGGAATGGACTGTTTATTTTAGATTTATAACGGTTATGATTTTCCATATTCTAGCTTCAACTTATGTTTTGCCTGATCAAATGGATTCGTAGATATAGAAAGAGAGTGGTTGCTGAAACTGGAATACTCAACATATTAAACAAACATATCGAATAATAAACTACACACCAGCAAAGGTGAAAAAACATGTCTGGAACAGAAACGCTCATACCATACATCAAACCGCAAGACAAACAAACACAACCCACAATCATTGTAGACACCCGGGAAGCATCCACAGCCGCAAAAATCATCAAAGGCCTAAAAGAACACGGCGCTAACATCAGAACAGAAATCCTACAGAAAGGAGACTACATCATATCCGACCAATGCGCCATCGAAAGAAAGACTGTACACGACTTCGTTTACACACTCACACGAAGATACCTATTCGAACAATTGTTCAGACTAAAAGAAGTCTATCCAAAACCCTTCATCCTCATAGAAGGATACCTCCCCATAATCTACAAATTCAGCAAAATCCAACCAGCCTCAGTGTGGGGAGCCATGTTCGCCCTCGCAAAACAAGGAATCTGCATGATACAAACGACCACCTACAAAGAAACCATAGACTTCCTATACACAGCTGCCAAACAAGAACAAATAGTCGAAAAGAGAATACCCATTGTACACCCGTTCAAGAAACATGAAACGTTAGCTGAAGCTCAAATATTCTTCATAGCCAGCCTCCCAAAAATCGGACGCGAAAAAACAATAGCTCTCCTCCACTCATACCAAACCCCCATGAACGCTCTGATAAACGTAGATCAATGGGCTAAAGATGTCCACGGTCTAGGACCTAAAATCACCGAGAAAGTCAAACAGGTTTTGCATATACGATACAAGGAGTGAATTCAGCATGGAAGTTAAAATTGCTCCAACAAAAAAGCTCCTCGTTTTAGGCGTAGACAAACGTTCACTCGAAAATCTCGCTTGGTGCGCTACAACTTACGGAATCAATCGCCTCTTCTGGGTTGATGGCTACCTCCTCTGCGTAGAGGTGTATGAAAAATCCTTTGAACACGAGATAAAAAGAAAGGTGTTTCCAATAAGCCAAGTCTGCTACACAAGCTTTCCAAAATACACCAAAGTCTTTGAGGTACAGAAAGGGGTTCGAATCCCCATCGTAAACGCTTCGGACATGCAAATATACTGCAGTCTGTTAAAGGCTATTCTAAAAGGTCAATGATCAACTCACAAATTTTAAGTGCCTCCCAAATCTATCTGATACATCGCATGGTGCAAAAAATGATTAAGAAATATCCTTGGTGGAATGAAAGACAGAAAAAGCTCGCTGATGAGGCTAAGAAATTCGCTGACGAAAACATACCACGAGGAGAAGAGATCATGTGGACTAGAGAGTTTCCATCTGACATTCTGAAAAAAGTGGCTGACAAGGGCTGGTTTGGTGCCATAATCCCAAAAGAGTACAGTGGAATGGGTGTTGGCGTAACTGGCAACTGCATTATTGCTGAGGAGCTCAGCCGCGTGTGTTCAGCCCTCAATGTGGCATACTCAGTAACTATGTTCGGCGGGGTTGAGCAACTGTTAGTGTTCGGTAGTAACGAACAAAAGGGAAAGTGGCTGCCTAAAATCGCTAAAGGCGAAGTGTTGGGAGCTGTATGTGTCACGGAGGCAGGCGTAGGTTCTGACGCCGCAGGTGTTGAAACAACTGCAAGGCATGAGGGCGATGAATACGTGCTCAACGGTAAGAAACGATTCATAAGCAACACTGCTGTAGCCGACATATACTGCGTATACGCCAAAACGAGCAACCGTCCGGAAGACAGAGCCAAATACAATCATCTCAGCGCTTTCATTGTTGAGAAGGGCACGCCTGGTTTCACGGTTGAGAGGATAAACGAACTGGGTGGTTGGGTTGGTCTCCCTAATGGTATCTTAGACTTTAACGAGGTAAGGGTGCCCGCGGAGAACAGAATAGCAACTGAGGGTGATGGCTGGAAGGTGATGATGGCTGGCTTCAACTTCGAGAGAACTCTTTACTCTGCTGGTATGTTGGGGCCTATGCGCGAGGCAATACGATATGCCGTAAGCTACTCGCAGCGACGTGTACAGTTTAATAGACGAACTATTGATTTTCAGCATAGCCAGTTTAAACTTGCTGACATGTTTTCAGCGTTGCACACTGCTCGACTGCTTACGTATCACGCGGCCCACCGACTTGACTTGAAAGAAACAGCAATATCGGAAGCTGCGATGGCCAAACTGTTTGCCTCTGAAGCCTACGAAAAGCTAATGAGCGACGCCATTCAGCTCATGGGCGGAGACGGTTGGACGAGGTTTTATCCAGTTGAATGTTTTATGCGGGACACAAAGGTCAACCAAATAGGTGCAGGAACTAGTGAAGTTATGAGAATGGTTATTCGCAGACAGGAGCTTAGAGCCATGGCTGAAGATTTGAGACTACCACCTAGACGTATACATGAGAAACTGGGAATACCCATTTCCACAACTAAACCTTCAAGCATTTCCAAAGTTAATGAGGACACATTACTTGAGATACTTGTAGAAGATTATAGGGTTAACCCAGGCTTACACATGAGCCGTGATGACATTAAAGAAAGACTAAAGAGTATCGATGATGAACAATTGGACAAGCTACTAACATCACTGGAAGAGAAAGACTTCGTAAAGCTGTACAAGGGTAGACACGGTACAATCGACTTGGCGAAAGCAACATATGAAGGACTGAGAAAAGCAAAGCCGCTGGACTATTACAAATGGTTCCCCGAGTGGGTAGAAAAAGAATACCTATTCTAGAGACACTACTTATCTAATTCGTCTCGTCTTTTTTCAAAACTATTTCGTAATGCACCGTATCCTAGGTCAAATGCTTCAAGATTCATTTTCACATATTTTGGTGGAACCAATTCTCGAATAGCGTTCTTTATCGTTTCCAATCGCATAGGCAACTTTTTCGTCGCTGCCAAAGCGCCTATCATAACCGTGTTCTGAGCTATAACGCTCCCAGCTTTTCTAGCCAAATCGGCAGCATCAATCGTTACAATTTTTCCAGCGAACAGACGAATCATTTTCATTATGGTTTGCAGACTTGGGTACGCGGCGTCTCCCAACGAAACTGTGCTGGGTATGATTGCCTCAGTATTTAAGAGAACCCACGTTTGACTAGAAGCGAACTTAATGTTGCGAAGCGCTTCAACAGGTTCAAGTCCGACAATCACGTCTGCTTCGCCTTCCATGGTAGTTGGTGCGTGAACCCCATCGCCGATCCTCACGTGGCAAACTACCGCGCCTCCCCGTTGGGCCATCCCATGAACTTCGCTAACTCTAACATTTAAGCCCTCTTTCACAGCGGCAGAACCAAGAACGTTCGCCGCTAACAATATGCCTTGGCCACCGACTCCCGCCAAAACTATGTTGCAGTTACTCATCAAATGAGCCTCCTGCTTCGATTGCATCATAAGGACAAATGGCTGCGCACACCATGCACCCTGTACAGAGCACTTCATTGACTATTACATGGTCGTTCTCGACATAAAGAGCGGGGCATCCAAACGCCTCTATACACACTCGACAGTTTGTGCACTTTTCCGAGATTTTGACGGGAACGATTTTTTCACCTTTTCTACGTTTTTCACTCAAGACAAGAAGTGCGCACGGTTGACGAAAAATGATAACTGATGGACCACGCGTTTTCAAGCCTTCCTTCAAAGCTTTCATAGCCTCTTTGATTTTGAATGGGTCAACTACTTTAACATACTTAACGTTGCAAGCCCTAGCTACGTCTTCGATAAGGATCTTCCTGGCACGTGTTTTCATTCCAGTCTTGCCGGTTCCCGGATGAGGTTGATGTCCAGTCATGGCGGTTGTCAAGTTGTCAAGAACAACAAGTGTTACCTTATGATTGTTATAGACGGCGTTAATCAGCCCCGGTATAGCCGCGTGAAAAAACGTGGAGTCTCCAACGACTGCAACCACATCCTCTTCTATCACTTTAGAAATTCCACAAGCGGTTCCAATGCCGGCTCCCATGCATACAAGAGTGTCTCCGATACGCAACGGGGGTTGTATGCCCAGAGCATAACAGCCGATGTCTGTAGGATATATCGCTCGATTCTTTGTCGCGGTTTTTATCACGTAGAATGAAGCTCTATGTGGACAGCCAGGGCATAGCACAGGAGGTCTTGGGGGAACAGATTCGCTTACTCGCGTGTACTTTTCATCAATTTCCTTAATGGCGACTGGTAAAGCCTTGCCTGCGATTTTGGCTAGAGCTTCAACTACTAACCGCGTGGATAGCTCTCCAAACCTCGGAAAGTATTTTGTTATAGTCTTACCGTGGATTTTCACGTGGGGCACATAATTCTTTGCTATGGCTCTTACTTGCATTTCAAGATAAGGTTCAAGTTCCTCTACAATAACAATCTGATCATGCTTCTCCATGAACTTTACAATCTTTTGTTCAGGAAGAGGAAAAGTCATTCCAAGTTTTAGTACGCTGGCGTCGACATCAAGAAAATCAATAGCTTCGACAGCATAATTGTACGCCGCACCTGACGAGATTACACCCATTCCTGAACCGTTTCGAACGGTTTTGTTATGTGGCGATTCTTCGCTAATTTTTTTTGCACGTTCCATTTTTTCCAAGAGAGCTTTATGTTGGATTCGAGCGTGTGCTGGCACCATCACAAATCGTTTGACGTCTTTAACAAATTCACCTTTCAACTTTGGCTGTTTAAGAGGACCAAAAACTACGGGTCCGCGAGTGTGACTCACACGGGTGGTTGTTCTGAAAAGACAAGGTAGTTCTAGTTTTTCGGAAATATTCATGGAATAAGAAACCATTTCTTTCGCTTCTTGTGGGTTTGAGGGTTCAAAACAGGGCACATTGGCGAGTAAGGCGTAGTAGCGGTTGTCTTGTTCGTTCTGTGAACTGTAACAGTAGGGATCATCGGCGGTGATAATGGTGAATCCGCCTCGAACCCCTACGTAAGCAAGCGTTATGAATGCGTCTGCAGCCACGTTCAATCCCACATGTTTCATAGAAGCTAGAGCACGAACTCCACACATGGCAGCCCCGGCAGCAGTTTCAATTGCCACGATTTCATTGGTGGAATACTCCATGTATAGTCCTGCGTCTGGGGCAACAGCTGAAATCGAGTCAGCTATCTCAGATGCCGGGGTGCCCGGATAGGTTGTGACAACTCCCACGCCTGCTTCAAGCACTCCACGCGCAATAGCTTCGTTTCCAAGAAGAAGGAAACGTTTTCCAGGAGCGTCTTGCAACAACAGTTTAGAATTAACCAATGATAATCCTCCAGATGATTCGGAACTTCTTATTAAACAATCCTAATCCTTAAAACTTATCTGTAAACAGGAAAGTGTTTCATGCATATTGCGATATTACTTGTGAAAGCAAATTTGATGGGCATAGTTGCAGCAAAAAAATCTTTGCTTCTATTCTTGAAGTAGGCAAAACTCTTGGAAAGTCTGAACCGCCAAAAATATGAAATCCCGAAAGATTGTTGGAAATAGTGGAGGATGGTGAAGTATTAAGACTACTAAAAAGCGAGGTACACCATCCAACCTTCTGGTATTTTGATTATTTTCCCTTGAACTTCGGTTTCCTCTTTTCGAAGAATGCTGATACTCCCTCTTGTAGGTCCTCTGTAGATGCGACGACTGCGAAGCCTTCTCGTTCGTGTGCTAGTCCAACTTCAAGGTTGGTTTCTAAGCTGCTGTCTATCAGTGATTTTGACACTCTGATGGCTACCGGGGCTTTGCTGGCTATTTCCGCGGCTAATTCTCTGGTAGCTGTCATCAACTGATCTGGGGGTACAACTTTGTTCAGTAGGCCCAGTTGTTCCGCTGTTTTTGCGTCAATCATTTTTCCAGTGTAAATCATTTCCTTTGCCATCGTTTTTCCTACAAATCGTGGTAGCCGTTGTGTTCCTCCCCAGCCTGGAATAAATCCAATGTTGATCTCTGTTTGTCCCATCCTTACTTTTTCTGAGGCTATTCTGAGGTCGCAGGCCATAGCTAACTCTAATCCTCCGCCTAAAGCGTAACCGTTTATGGCCGCTATCACTGGTTTTTCTAATTTTTCTATTTTAGTGCATATATTGTATCCCATTATGGAAAGTTTTCTGGCTCCTAACGGATTCATGCCCTTCATTACGTTTATGTCCGCGCCTGCGGAGAAGGAACGGTCTCCAGCACCAGTGATAATTATTACTCTCACGTTTTCGTCTTTTCTCGCATCTTCAAGTTGATCTAAAACTTCGGAAACGGTCTCTTCGTTAAAGGCGTTAAAGACTTTTGGACGGTTGATGGTGATAGTTGCTATTCCTTCACTTTTTTCATAAATAGTGTTCTTATACTCCATGTCTTTCATCTCCCATAGTAATCTTATTTCTTTTTCGTCCAGTCATAAAAGCCCTTTCCCGTCTTCCTGCCCAGATAACCAGCCCTCATCATCTGTTTCAAGAGCGGACATGGATGAAACTTGGGGTCAACATCTCGGGCAAGAATCTCTGCTATGTCTAAGGTTGTGTCCAATCCGATGTAGTCTGACAGAGCTAGTGGTCCCATAGGCCAGTTTAACCCCAATTTTATTGCTTTGTCGATGTCGTCTCTATCAGCGATTCCCTCCCAGAGAAGAACGGCTGCCTCGTTCAAAGCTGGAATGAGGATTCGGTTTACAATAAAGCCGGGACAATCTTTCTTGACAAGAACGGTTTCTTTTCCCATCTTATGCGAAACATCCATCACTGTTTGGATAGTTGTATCTGAGGTTCTGGTCCCACGAACAATTTCTACTAATTTCATCAGTTGTGGCGGGTTGAAAAAGTGCATGCCACAACATTTCTCCGGCCTTTTTGTTGCTGAGGCGATGTCGGTGATGCTGATTGAGGATGTGTTGGAAACAATAAGTACATCTTTCTGAGCGAGTTTGTCTACTTCACTGAAAATACTTTTTTTGATTTCAACTTTTTCTGGGGCAGCCTCGACTACAAGGTCTGCGTCGGATACAGCCTCTTTCAAGTCTAGTGTTGGATGGATTCTCCTTAAGACTTGGTTGACTTCTGCTTTTGTCATTTTTTCTTTTCTCAGATATATCTGTAGACTCTTGTTTATCATTTCCATGCCTTTGTCTATGAATTCCTGTTTTATGTCTCTTAGACTAACCTCGTATTTTCCCACTTGTGCAGCAACTTGCGCGATTCCGTGGCCCATTAATCCGGCGCCTAACACGGCTACCTTTTTTACTTCCATCATGAATCACCTTTTCACTTACAGTGCATATCATAGAGGAATATGATTCCCAGAAAAGCTTTTCTCATCTCCTCTATTGCGCGCCAATATTCTCAAGCGTTAGTTGACTGTGAAAGCAAGTTAGCCCATCAAAAGTGAATAGTCTTCTTTCGGGTTGTATTATCCTGTTTCAATTCTTAGATGTGCATCACAAAGTTTATTTTTCTTTCAATTACAAATCCCTATTCTGTTTAACGGTGAGCACCATGAAACGGCCAGCTGAAGGTTGGATATACGAGCCTGACTACGAGACTATGCCTAGAGACAAATTGGAGAAACTACAGGAAGAACGACTGAAAAAAATTGTAAAATACTGCTACGAAAAACTACCGATGTATAGGAAGAAATTCAAGGATGCCAAACTTAAACCAGATGATATAAGAAATTTGGATGATGTGGAAAAAATACCGTTCACAGTAAAGGATGACTTGAGGGATGCTTATCCATATGGATTAGTCGCCTCACCACTAAGCGAAGTTCTAGAGCTTCATGCAAGTTCAGGGACCACGGGGCACCCTACAACATGTGCGTACACAAAAAATGACTTGAAAGTTTGGTCAAAGGTGATGGCGAGAATTTATGCTTCTGCGGGAACTAAGAAAGGTGATGTTGTACAAAACGCCTATGGTTATGGTCTGTTTACAGGCGGTTTAGGTTTCCATTATGGAGCACTTGAAATCGGCGCCACCGTTCTGCCGATAGCTGCTGGTGAAACTGAACGTCAGATAAGACTTGCAAAGGAATATGGGACTACCGTGTTGACTTGTACTCCTACGTATGCTGTTTATTTGGGGGAATACGCGAAAGTAAAGATGGGGATTAGCCCGTCGAAAGATTTGAAATGGAGAATCGGATTGTTTGGAGCTGAGGCTTGGTCAGAAGAGCTTAGAGAACGAATTGAAGAGACTCTTGGACTTGACGCTTTCGACATCTACGGCTTATCAGAGATAATAGGTCCAGGGGTTTCTGTTGAGTGCACAGAACATGACGGACTGCACATTGAAGAAGATCATTTTCTAGCGGAAATCATCGATTCGAAGACTGGAAAGAAGGTGAAAGAAGGTGAAACTGGAGAACTAGTTTTAACAACATTGACTAGAGAAGCCACTCCTTTGCTAAGGTTTAGAACAGGAGACCTTACAGCGTTCACTTCGGAAGAATGTGTATGTGGTAGAACAATCGGGAGAATGGGGCGAGTTTTTGGAAGGGCTGACGACATGTTGAAGGTGAGAGGTGTCAAGTTTTGGCCATCAACCGTGGAACATGCATTATTGAAGGTTGAGGGTGCTTCTGAGAACTATGAAATAGTTGTAGAGAGATCTGCCGATTTGGATACGATGACTGTTAAGGTGGAGCCCAGCAAAGAGTTGTATGAACGTGTCAACGGTGATCTCTCAAAACTTAAAGAGCTGAGTCCGGAGATTGTGGGATCAATAAAGTCTGTTGCTGGTGTGAAATCAAAGGTTGTACTCGTCCCGCACGGCTCTCTACAAAGATTTATGGGAAAAGCGAAAAGGGTTATTGACCGAAGAAAAAAGCCTGTATAATAAGCGATTTCTTGTGTCGCCCGTTATCTTCGCCCTAAGACCATTCCTGCTGGGTCTATATCGGTTCTTAGTATCTTCAATTCTTTCTCTGTAGGCAGCTTGGTAGTTGTTACTTTGCTGGGTATCAACAGATCGAATCCTGTGTTAGCCTTAACCGTTTCTACCGTTACTCTTGGATGAACTGAAAGTAGTTTCATCCTCTTCGTTTTTTCATCAAATCCCATGATTCCCAGCTGACTTATCACTCGGTGTGGACCAGTGTTGGCGGGTAAACCTGCTTTTTCTCTGGCACCTGGTCCATCCAAATATCCTGGTGTAGTTAAGAAGTCAATTTTTTCTACGAATCTCCGCGTGTCTTGCTGCATGAGGATGATGGTTCTCCAGCATAGTGATCCTGCGTCGTTTGCGCCACCGCTTCCTGGCAAACGTACTTTCGGTTTGTCGTGTGAACCAATCACGGTGGTGTTTATGTTTCCGTACTTGTCTATTTGTGCAGCTCCGAGAAAGCCGTAGTCTAAATAGCCTTGCTGAGCGGTAGACATCACGTAATCCATGCTACTAGCCATGACTGCTTTGTAAAACGTTCGTGAATCGCCTACAGATATTGGAAGCATTGGTACTTGTGGGCCTAGGCCTCCTGCTTCGAAAACTATCAATAAGTTGGGTGCATGCGTTTTTTGGGCTAAAACTGCTGCGATGATGGGTAAGCCTGTTCCTACGAGAACTGATTTTTTGTCTTCAAGGGTTCTAGAGGCTGCGCATGCCATGAGTTCTATTGTGGTATATTCTGTTTTCTTTTCCATTTGTTTTGACCTTTTTGCCCATGGTACTTCTAAGGGCACTTTGAGTTGTTCGAGCTGTTTTAGATAGTTGAGTTTTTTAGCTCCGCCGATTAGTTTTAGGTATTCTTCGAAGCTGTCTACGCGGTATACGTACTTTTCTAGGTATTGTTTTACTCCTTCAGGGGTTTTTGAAAGTTTGAGCCATTCTGCCATGTGTTCCTCATCTGAATAGTATAAGTAGGGCATGTTGCCGGGGTGAGAACCGTAAGGCACTTTTACAACAGCGTCAACCAGATAGAATGGAACTACTGTTTTCCACGGCTCGTCTCTAATTTTTTCTTCGTCTATGATTTCCTCGGTGGTTATGATCAGTCTTCGTGCGGCTCTTGCAAGTTCAAAATCTTCTACCATTATGCCGTCGATTTGGGAGTTTCCGTATTTGTCGCAGCGGTGTACATGCATGATGACAATGTCTGGGTAACATGCAGGAAGAAGACACATGGGCTTTCCGCTGAAAGGGTCTTTGACGATTTTTGCTGAGCTATATTTTAGGGTGTCTGTGCCTAGCATTACTCGTGTTGGGATGAATGGGAGCCCCATGGCAGCCGCTTTGAAGCGCCATTGGAAGCCAGCATTCGAGATTTCGGCTAGGACTTTTACTTTTCCTTCTTCTACGGCTCTTCTGGAAGCGGGTGATAGACCTCTTAGTTCGTGTCCGAAGCAGTAGGCCGCTTCTACCTTGTTTACGCAGCCTGCGGCTACTAGAACGTCGATGTCGTGGACGGCGGTTTTTCCAGCCATGGTCAATTTTCGTTTGTTTTGTCTTACTATTTCGTAGATGGCTGCCATTGAGATTCTGACGTGTCCGAATCCGCCGCAGGCTATGAAGTTGCCGTCTTGTACGAATTTGGTGACTGCTTGTTTTAGGTTCATTTGTTTATCTATGAGGCTTCTAGACTTGTTTTGTGCGACCCATCTTCGATGTTCGTCAGGGTCTTGCCATGCCAGTAATTCTCCTTTGCCTTGTTCTAAAACGTCCATTTTCTGTTCATCTCTTGGGTGTGTTGATTTTTATAAACTGTATAAATGCTTTAGGGTAAAAGAATGTTGTTAGCCTCCTTGCGAGCGAGCTGCTTGTGTGCGTGTGTGACTCTTTCTACCCCGGTCTATTAGCGAATGCCCCCGGCAGCGGTATGTGGAGGAGTCAGATATTGACATTGTTTGAAAGTGCCGCAAGGATTTCTGAAATCCCTCACGTTAAGTTTGGTGACGTGGAATTTCATAGCGTCAGACGAAAAGACGGTGGAAGAGGACTTGTCGCAACACTCTATTTGCGTGCATGGCGAAAAAGTGAGTGTTTTGATATAGATGCGCGTGCATTCGAGAATTAACAGAACTGCACTCTATATGTTGACCCATATTTTGGGAAAACAAATTTTACAAATGTATTTAGAACGATGTTTGTTTCGGTTTCTCCAAGCTTTCTCGCCAACAACATCACGTTCACAAATCTTGCATTGCCGACTGTTTAAGGGCTTACGACCTGACTTCCTGATGAATACCAATTTCCACGGCATATTGTCCAACTCGATTACAACCATATCTCATTTGAGATAAAAGTGTATGTGACTGTGACAAAACAGCAACGTACGCTTAAACATCTGACACGCACGCATTTTGTGCGAGTGATGTTATGGATAAATTTGAGCAAAACCTGCAGAAATGGTTGCTAACATGATTTTCCATTCCGACAAATGGGAAATATACGTCTCTTATGTTCAGGTCGCTATCAAAGTTTACTTGAAGATTGCCGTTTCCTACACATAATTCCAGGCATTTGGCATTACCTAGTGTTAGCGGTGGTCAATGAGTTGGTGGTACTGCTCCGGCGACATGAGGGAACGGATCGCCCTTTCTACCACCTCGTTCAACGCAGGGTGGATATGCATTCCGTTTACTATTGGTTCTGTGCTTTGTTCGGGAGTGTACATTAGGTTTATGATCTCCTGTATGAGAATAGAGGCATACGGTCCAATGATGTGTGCTCCCAAGATCTTCATGGTTTCTTTTTCGACGATTACTTTGACAAAATAGTTCTCTGCATTCATTGCCTCTCCTTTAGCCGTGTCTTGATATCTGTGAAGCCCGATTAGCACCCTGTTTTTTCCGTATTTCTCAATTGCTAGTTTCTCTCTAAGCCCGACACTTGCAATCTCGGGATACGTGAACACAGCATGGGGTATCGCGTGATAATCCACCTTTACCTTCTTCTCCAATACGGCATTGTAGTAGACGATTATAGATTCGTAGTTTGCCACATGCTTGAAGAGGTGTCTGCCATTGGCGTCCCCGAAAGCCCAAATGTTTGGTTGCGAGGTCTCCAGATACTCATCAACGGTGATCCATCCCCTTTCATCTGTTTCTATTCCTGCTTTTTCAGGATGAAGTACATCTGTATTCGGGCCTCTTCCGGTTGCCACTAGAATTTCGTCTGCTGTTGTCACTGTCTCTTCTCCATTCTCTCTGTTAACCGCGATAAGCCTCTTCTTGCCCATCGAAATTTTCTCTGCTTCACGCACCTCGTGGTTTGTGAGGATCGTCATGTGCTTTTCCAACTCTCTCTTGGCGAGCGCCGACACCTCCGGTTCTTCTTGTTTGAGAAACTGGGGATTTCTGCCGATTATGGTGACTTTCGATCCCATGGCGGAGAAGAAATGACCGTATTCCGCAGCTATGTATCCTCCGCCTACTATGGCAATGCTCTTCGGAAGTCGATTCATCTTGAGGACTGTGTCGCTTGTAAGATAACCTACTTTCTCCAGCCCTCTTATCGGAGGTATCATGGGCTTTGACCCTGTGCACAGGAATATCATTTTTGAAGCAATGGATTCATCACCAACCTTCAGCACGTATGGGTCAACAAATTCGGCTACAACCTGATAGTAATCTATGTTTTCAGAGTGGGAAAGCCCTTGGCGTATCATGTTTATGTCCTTGTTGATAAGGGTCCTCATCCTTTCCATGACCATTTCAAAATCTACCTTCCTGAAGTCAATGTCTATGCCGAATTCTCCTGCCTTCTCAATTGTTCTCACCAACTCAGCAGGATACAGCAATATCTTCGACGGTATACAACCTCGAGTCAAACAAATACCGCCTGGCTCATCCTTATCTACTACTGCGACTTTCATCTTTGGATTCTCCTGAATCATAGCACCCACAATATTCATCGCTGAACCTGTGCCTATTGATATCAGATCGTATTCCTTCACGTCAACCACACATCGCTAATAAGAAATTGCAAGTTTTTAAACGTGTGTGACTGTAATATGGCAGTAACAGCAAGAGGCTGAATTAGTCTGCACTCTTTAGAGCAAGGCTCCGATTAGATAAGGAATGGAACCTGCCTGCATAGTTACAAAGACTCTCTTCTTCAACTGGAAGATACTACTCTTTGACTGATCCTTCATCAATGGTTTTGAGATGAAAAAATAGGAGACTACGGGGATGCGAATTAGAAGGAAAAGTATTGGACCTCTACGGGGTATGGAAGAAGAAAAGTCTCTACGGTCGAACGTTCATGGGGACAGAACGAAACTCATTCCTAATCGACGAAAAAGGAATTGTAAAAAAAGTATATCGAAAGGTAAAGGTAAAAGGACACGCACAAGCCTGCCTCCTAGATTTGAAAGGTGGTACAACGGGTAAATCACAAAACAAGCTCTATCGTCTTAGCAATTGAGTTGTTGCTGAAAACTTAAAGATTGATTATTTTTTCTGCATGCATGCAGGATCTGGTGTGGCAAGAAATGGCATAAAATCGCTTATACTTACCTGTGCATGTGTACATTAAATAATCTTATATTTCCGGTGGTCCAGAAGATTTTGTGTCAAAACGGTGGGAGGTGAAAGGATGGCGAAGAAGAAGGGTGCAAAATACGAATGTGGAGAATGCGGGCTTGTTGTTGTGGTTGACGAACCCTGCGGATGTGTTGCGTGTGAATTAATATGTTGTGAGGTTCCGATGAAACAAGTCGAACCTAAAGCCAAGGAGTAAACATGTGAATCATAACAGCGAAAAAAGAAACACTAGAAATCTGAAAGACTACGAAAGAGAGGAAAAGAAAGTGAGTGAGGAAAAACAAGTCTATGATCTAATAATTGTTGGCGCTGGTCCTGCCGGCCTAACAGCAGGAATACACACGTCTAGGCTTGGACTAAAAACTCTAGTTTTGGAAGCTGAAACTCCGGGTGGAAGGGCTTTAGAGGCTTCGATCTACGAGAATTTTCCTGGGTTCCCAGAAGGGATCATCGGAAAAGAGCTCATAGAAAAGATGGAGAAACAGATTTCAAAATTTGGGGCAGAAATGAAAGCGTTTGAAGAAGTAATCGACCTAGACTTTAGAGGAGAACTTAAAAAAGTTGCTACAAGTAAAGCCGTCTACCATTCTTTTGCGTTAATAATTGCAACTGGAACTCAAAGAAGAAAGCTTGAGGTTCCTGGAGAAACTGAATTCCTTGGAAGAGGTGTAAGCTACTGTCGAGTCTGCGACGGACCGTTCTTCAAGGGCTTGAGAGTTGCGGTTGTCGGGTTTGCCAAAGAAGCAATAATGGACTCCTTGTTTTTGGCTGATATAGCAAAGGAAGTGCTGTTGATAACGGATGAAAAGAAGATCGAAGTCGCAGAAGACTTGAAGAGAAGACTCCTAGAAAGAGATAACGTAAAAACAGTTAATGGCAAAGTTGTCGCCATCTTAGGGGAAAAAGTTGTAGAAGCAGTAAAAGTTGTTAAGTTTGAAACTAAACAGGAAGTGAGAGAGAAGGTTAATGGGGTCTTCATCTCTTTAGGCTGGGTTCCGACAACTGAAATAGTTAAGAAGGCGGGAATAGAGGTTGACGACAGGGGATGCATAAAGGTGGATCGGTGGCAAAGAACAAATATAGAAGGTGTTTTCGCAGCTGGGGACTGCACATGTGGTGGAATGCAGGTTGTAACTGCGGCAGGGGAAGGAGCTATGGCAGCCACAAAAGCTTTGACGTATATCAAATGGAGAAAACAAGGAGAAGCTAAACCCTAGCATCGGGTCAATCGATCGCATCTTAGAATACCTTAGCCTTTTTTCTATTGCGCACGCGCACGAACAGATTTTTGAAGCACTACTCCAGAAGTGGAAACCTTAATCATGATGCGACGCTATTTAGGTAAAATCGATGGAGAAATTCAGTGAACCTGAAGAACGAATTCTTTGTGAAAATTGCGGTAATCCTGTTGACGATTTTGTTACAAGTCGGATATATATAGAGGCTTCAAAAAATTTTTCAATTTCCTAAACATCTATTTCTCTTTAACCTCAGTCTTCTCAAAATCTTCAAACACACGTTTAAGTTGTCGCTTCATAGTCCGCAAATCATGACTCAGACCAAAATAGTCAGCAAAAAACCCAGTCGTCCGCAACAATCTAGTCCGACCAACCCTCTCACGAGAAATCAAACCCATACTCTCCAACTGCCTCAAATGACCATAAGCATGATGACCCCGCACATCAACAACCTGAGGCTGCAGAACAGGCTGTCGATAAGCAATGTAAGATAACGTCTTCAACGGGCCCTTAGAAAGAAGCGGCCGAATCGCCAACCTCTGAACCTGAGGCGAATATTCCGCCTTCAACTGCAAAACAAACCGTTTATCCTCAAGCTCCAAGATTTCAAGGGCGGTTTCACGATTCTTATACTCTTCCATAAGAATTCTTACCAGTCTTTGAACCTTCCTCTTAGAACGAGTTCTGATGATAGATCCTAATGATTTTAAATCCAGAGGGCGCCCCGCCACATAGAGCGCAGCCTCTAATAAAGCTGAATCACGTTTTAACTTCTCTTCGCTAAGTAGCTCAGATGATTTCCGCTCTATCTCCTCCAACAACAGGACCCTCTGGGAGAGTTATGAAAATCTCGTTAGAATCTTCCTCCTGCCATAAGGCGACTTTACCTGTTTGCGCAAGGAAGAGAAGAGTAATGAACGTTTTGATTGCTTCCAATTTTTCTAGTCCAGTTATCACCTTAGAAAAAAATACGAGTTTTTCCCCACTTACAAGTTGCCGCAGAAGACGATACAAGCTCTTCATCTTCTCCTCGATCTCCATCATGTACAAATCAACTGGAGGAAGAAAATCCGGAGGAGACGGCAAGATAGGTTCCGAACGTGGTTTCAATCCGAATAAGCGTTCACCCGTTAGCACTTCATCCAGCACCGTTAACAAATGCTGAATCGTAGTAGATGTCAATTCGTAACGAAGAGGGAGAAACAAAGGCGGCGGCGAAAAATCTGGCGGAGGCTTGGAGGGAAGCGGAGGCTCCTCTAGCTTCAGCAGAAGCTTAGACTTCATAAGATATATAGTGGCAGAAGAATCAAGCGCCATTCCTGAAGCCCTAAAATCGACCTCCCCTCTTTTTTCCATCTCATTCAAGAAGGATGTCAATAGAAACGAAATGCTGATGTCCCATGGTAATATCTTCTGCAGTTTATCAAGTTCGAAGAGTACGTTCAAAGGAGGTTGAAAATAGAATGGTTTTTCAATGGACGACGACATTAGGTCGCCCCCTTAAACGTAGCGGAAACCACATTGGAGACTCCGCTGCGCTCGTATACGCCATATATTCTGCCTGCTTTGCTAATCATCTCAGGCTTTAACGTAATAACTAGAGACTGAGAATTCGTTGATTCCTCGGCTAACAGCTCCCCCAGCTTCTCCACGTGAAGTGCATCCAGATGTGCGTCAACCTCGTCGAATAGGTAGAAAGTCGTGGGTAAGAAGTCTTGCAGAGCGAATATGAAGGCAACTGCTGCGACTGATCTTTCTCCGCTGCTGGCTCCACTCACAAGGATGGGTGGCTTGCCAGGGAATTGAACGACCATATCTATTCCGCCTGCGAACGGTTCTTCAGGTTTTTCAAGTCTTAAAGCAGCTTCCCCGCCACCTGTGAGTTTGGAGAAAAACCCACCGATGTTTTCGTTTACTTGGTTGAAAGCCCCCAAGAAAACCTTACGTTTTTTCTGTTCAATTTCGTCCATAAATGAAAGTATAGCCTTTTTTTCTAGCTCCAACTCGTTCATGCGTATAGATAGTTCTTTGTATCGTGAAGCTTGGTCAGCATAGTGTGACAGAGCTAACTGATTCACGGCACCAAGTCTTTCCAGCTCGAAACGCATCAATTTAACAGATGATTCAGCTAATTCAAGTTGTTTCGGCGATATTTCCAAGGTTTCTTCGTAACCAAACTCCTTCAATTGAAGGTTGCGTTGATCCAGCTGTAGTTGGAATGTTTGTAGGTTGAGTTGAAGCTGGTTGAACAACTGATCGGCTCGCTCATACTCTGGGTCATATCGGTGCAACCTCTTGTCAATGTAGTCAATTCGAGACGTAAATTTCTTGGATTCTTTCCTAGCGGTTAAAATTGAACGAGACAAGTCTTCCTTTGACTTCTCAAGTTCGGGAAGTTCTCTTTCAAGCATCTCCTTCTGTTCAAGGGCTTCTCCAACTTCCTTTTCAACGGAAGAAAACTGTTGTCTTACCTTTCGAAGTTGAATCCTAATGTTATCAGCACCTAATACAAGAACGTTATTCAACTTGGATTGAAGAGTTGCAAGTTCAGTTTCTATGCTGCCAAGATTTTGCCGTAACTCTATAATTCCATCTCCTAACCTTTCCTTCTGAATCTCCATTTCCTGAATCTGAGATAAATCCACTTTTCGTCGTAAATTAATCAATTCGTTACGTATTTTTTGTATTTCTCTATTGATAGCGTTACGCTGTGCCTTGAGAAGAGCTATTTGTGCCTTCTCTTTTTCCAGACGCACTTGAACATTTTGAACGTGTTTATCGATGCGCTTAACGTTTCGTTTGGTATGTTTGATGTTTTTATGTATTCGTTCAATTTCACCTTCAAGTGTGTGTATTGCCTCGGTCAATCGAGTGAATTCTACTCGGTTTTTGCCAATTTCTTCTTCAAAACTGGTTACATCATCTTCTCTTCTTACCAAATGTTCCTGAAGGGCACTTACTGCCTGGTTCAAGCTCTCGACGGCTGACTCACTTGGAATAATTGAAGAAAAGTCGATAGGAGCCCGATAATAACCACTTTCTATCCCTCCACCAGTCTCGTAAACATTTCCATTAACGGTAGCCGTTCGATAGCCATCGCGAGAAACAGAGAGCGCAGTCTTATCATCCCTCGTTATCAAAGTGTCTCCAAACACAAAAACAACCGCGGGTTCATACTGTTTTGCGCATTTAACAAACATGGAGGCGGTCCCGCTTGCATCTCTGATTTTCTGAGGCCTCACAGGCTTGATATTAGATAATTCTTGAACAGGGATTATCTTGATTCTACCTAGCTTCAAGCGAGTAAGTGTTTCTGTACATGTGAATGCAACGTTTAAATCTTGGACAACGATGGAATTCAACCAGCCAGCTGAAGCTGCCTCTATTGCTTGTTCGTAACCGCGATCTATCTTGATTAAGTTTCTGAGTAGTCCATATATGCCCGGAATGACGCCAAGTTCTCCAAGCTCTTCGATGTTCCTTAACGCCTTTTCCTCTCTTGCAATACGTTCAGTCAATTTCCGCTGAGTAGCAAATTCCACCACGGCCTCTCGAGCAGTGCCAGCGATTTTGCCGGCTGCAACAATCTCCTTCTCCATGGACTCTTTTTGCACTTTTTTTCGTTCCAGTGCTTGTTGAAGAGTTTTCAGCTGCTTTTCTTGCTTTTTCTTCACCTCTTTAAGGTCTCTAAAAGATTTTTTGAGTTCTTCAAGGCTAGACGTGAATCTCTCCTTGCGAGTGTTGATGTCGTTTAGTCTGGGTGAAAGTACCTTAATTGTGGCTTGACTTCTGGCGTGATCGCTTCGAAGAGCGAACAGATTTTGATGAAATTTGTCTGATTGTTGCTCCATTTCCCTGATTTTCTTACTGTTTTCGCCTAAATTTGCTCTTAGTTGTGCTGCTTCACTTGAGATGGAGTCGTGTTCGGACCGTTTAATTGCAACCTCTTTGGATAAACGATCATGTTGCAGTTTCAATTGTTGAACTTTCTTGCGGCTTTCAGCGATCTCGTTCTTAATAGGCTCTAACTGTTGAAGGCTATTCTCGCTCACCTTCTTGAGCCCTTTGAGAGTCATTGTTCCTGCGCTTATCTTGGTCGTCAGTTCAGTTAATTTCGATTTGATGTCGCCTATCTTTATTTGAACTTCAAGAACTTGTGTACTGCCTTCCTCCACCGTTTCTGAGCTGAGTTTTCTCCATTCTGTTTCAACTTCATGACGCTGAGTTCTGAGACCTTCTCTTAATTGCCTTAACTTTTCAACTCTGGTGCCAACCTCTTCAACATTGGACGTTATCTTTTCGATTTTTTTCTTCACTTCCGAAATGTCATGAGAGAGTTTCATAGCTTCAAATCGTTTGATTTCATTTTGGATGAAAGTGTAACAAAGTAGGTCATTACGTTCTCTTTCCAGGTCGTCAACTCTTTTCTGCACTTCGTCTATTCGCCCCATGGCCGTCCGAATAGATATTTCGGCGGCTCGAAGCTTTTCTTCGGCCTCAGCTTTTTCAGCATCGTATTGAGCAATGCCAACTAAGTCTTCTATGATTCTTCTGCGCTCATGGGGAGAGACTTCAGCCATGCGCGTGATTGTTCCCTGCACAATAATGTTGTGTCCGGTTGGGCTGATCCCAGCCATAGATAACATTTCGACTATGCGAAATCTGGAAATCCTCCTCCCGTTGAGCCGATAAACGCTTTGACCATTCCTGCGCACTTCACGAGAAATGGTTACGGTGCTGGTGCCAACTGGTATGCGATGGTCATTATTGTCAAATTGAATAACAACTTTTGCAACTTTCGCTTTTTCCACACCTGCATTAGGAGACCCGTGAAAAATAAGTTTTGCAAAATTTTCGGCGCGTAGTCTTCTAGCGCTCAGTTCGCCTAACCCGAATAAGACAGCATCTACAATGTTGGTTTTTCCGCTTCCGTTTGGCCCAGTGAGCGCCGTGAAACCTTTATCTAGTGTTATGCTAGCGGTTTTCGGACCAAAAGATTTGAAGCCTCTTAACTCAATTTTTTTAATGTACGGCATTTCTTTTCTAGCCCGCCTCCAACTTTTTTAGTATAGCGGGAATTGACCTAATCATTTACCCTTTCTTTCTATAAAATTCTTCTATAATAAAATATGCATCAGAAACCTGTTTAAGGCATTGTGCAGTCAAAGCTCAAGGTTTTCCGCGCTCCTCTTGTATTACTTTTTCTCAGTCACTCTTTCGCCTAAAAGCAAAGTGTGACCTAATATTGTTGAACACGAAAAATGGCGATGCATGGGACATCTCTACTGTGGGTAGGGGTTCAAATCTCTCCCGGCCCGCCTAGGATTTCACAGCACACATCTCTCGGAAATCTTATATCCTCCCGGCTTAATGTTGATGTACAAACAAAGATTTCTATAAACGGTGGAGCAGAAGGTTGTCGATTTGATCAAAGACTTGACAGCGTTTTACTCTAAAGCTGCTCTCAACATGAAACGTTCTGAAATCAGAGAGCTTCTTAAAGTAACCCGGCAACCAGATATAATCTCCTTTGCTGGTGGTTTTCCTGATCCTCAAACTTTTCCCGTAAAGGATCTGGAAGATATCTCGTGTCAGCTTCTGCGAGAGAAAGGGGCTATTGCCTTGCAGTATGGACCTACTGAAGGGGAAGCTCCATTGCGCGAAGAGATCGCCAAATGGATGAGCGGTGAAAAGGCCTCAATCAAACCCGAGAACATCCTGATCACAGCTGGATCACAGCAAGGCCTAGACATCGTCTCCAAAGTATTCTTGGATCCCAATGATTCCATAATAGTAGAGTTACCCACTTACGTTGGCGGTTTACAGGCCTTCAACGCTTACAGAGCCAAGATGATTGGTGTGCCCCCGGATGATGAGGGAATGAGGATGGATTTACTGGAGAAAGAGTTGGCTAAGCTGGCGAAAAGAAACAAGAAACCAAAACTCATCTATGTAGTACCGGATTTCCAGAACCCTTCTGGCGCCACCATGTCCTTGCAAAGACGCAAGAAACTTCTGCAAATGGCGTATCAATACGGGGTTCCGATCCTTGAAGATAGCCCCTATCGGGACTTGCGCTATGCAGGGAAAAACGTTCCAGCCATCTACAGCTTAGACACTCAAAACCAAGTCATAGTACTCGGCACATTCTCCAAACTCCTGTGCCCTGGTCTAAGAATCGCTTGGATAATGGCTCCAGCTGAATGGATGGATCGAATGGTAGTAGCCAAGCAAGCCATGGATCTCTGCTCACCCACCTACACACAACTTCTGGTTGCAGAATATCTGAGACGCGGACTGTTGTCAAGGCAAATCGAGAAAATCCGAAAACTGTACGGCAGGAAACTCGAGGTTATGCTAAAAGCCCTAAAACAACATATGCCTAAAGGAGTAAAATGGTCCAAGCCGAAAGGAGGATTGTTCCTATGGATCAAATTACCAAAGAAAATGAGTGCTAACGATTTGTTCCCCAAAGCAATTAAAAACAAAGTTGCCTATGTTGTTGGGTCAGCTTTTCACTGCAATGGCAAAGGACAGAACACTATGAGAATCAATTTCTCTTACGCATCGGAACAACAAATAGTCGAAGGAATACAGCGACTAGCGAAGATGCTTAAGGAAAACATATAAGAACCACATCAGGAAAAAAGGAGGGTTGCCGCGGATATCCTCCCTTCAATTGCTATAAAACCTTAATTCAATAAGATGAATTCTGAAGAAAGTTCGCACCCCCTAGGTAGAACGTATTTGTAAAGGTTTTATTGTGTTTCGAGTATACAACTTTTTGAGTTCCGTAGTGACCTATTTGCGACATGGATAGGTAACTAATTGGTTCTTAATAATGATGAATAAAACTCACGAAGCCTAAGTTTTAGATGGCCGTGCGAGCCAGCGGAGCGAATTAATCGGAGGGATGTAACGTCTCGCTCCCGTAACTCCCAGGGCCAAGAGGCGGAATAGGACGGGCCCCTCAGGCCTCACCTATCTCCAACGCCTATCACAAAAGGCGTGGCGAATCCGTAAGGTGATACGGGTTTTGAAAAATTGTAAGAGGTGAAAACATGAAACATGTTAAAGTGTTAGATGTTCAGCGAGTTCACGGAAAAGTGGGAAGACGCAGAGCAGTAACGAAAGAACAGCTGCTACATGCAATAGAGATACATGCAACGGATTCCGTGACGACTTTAGCAGAAAAACTTCACACGTCCCGAGTGACAATCTATGCGAGGCTTAAAGAAATTCCCAGAAAGAAGATCGACCGAATTCTAATGACCCTCGCAGATTCCACGTTAACCCCAGCAGAAATGGACTACTCCGTGTTCGAGCAGATTCCAGCGGTGCAGCGGTACCGAGAGCTCCTAACGTATAACAGAAAAGTTGGAGAGTCCTATGTTCGACAAAGAATTTCCAGCTTGCACAAGCTATGTTGCGTGCTCAGGCTGCATCCACAGCACCTAGATCAAGAGCACATCGAAGAATGCGCCATCCTCATAGCCAAAGTAGAACGCGGAGAAATCAAGACCCAGACGCGGTATGGCATACAACGGATGGGGATAGATGGCACAAAGAAGACGCTTAGATCATGGTTTCAAACGATGCACGCGTTAAGCGGAGAGTTCTTAACAATCAAAGGAATACCCAGCAATTTCCAAGAACCCAAACGGTCCAGGGCAAGATTAACCCCAGAGCACAGAGCAGCATTCATGAAAGTGTTAGAGGAAAAGACTCGAGAGAATTGGACTTGCAAGACGCGAGCACATGAAGGCTCAATAAAATTCGGTGACGAGCCAGGCCTGAGAGAAAGAATGCTGCTGCTGCCCCAGGCCTATTATTATTGGGGTTCAAGAAAGAAGGCAACGCTCCAGGCCAGGATACAAGAGATGCAGTGGCACAACCCGATAGCCATCCAGACGGTAGTCGACAAAGGCGGAATAGAATGGAAGAAGCGCACTGCAGGAGAGCTCCTAACGGAATTTACGAAGTTGCATGAAGCCCTTGGAAAACCGAAACAAGGCCTATGGTTCCCCTTCAACAGTGGCGCCGTCGCAGAATTATTCAAAGAATGCTACGAAGAGGCAGAGATCCCAGAAAACCTATGGAGAGGGATGCCCTTTCACATATGGAGGCACACAGCAGCTCAGGACATGTTGGAAGCCACAAAATGGAATTACGAGCTTGTCGCAGAAGTGCTTGGATGGGTCAGCGTCGACATGCTCAAAAAATATTACGGCCGCATTGGCGAGGACACGATCGACAAAGGTTTCGCACAGGCCGTGGGAATGCAAGTAGTGTGGACCCGAAGAGAGTTTAGGTTTTAAAAGCTAGGCTCTCCCCTTTTTTTTGCGTCTTTTTCCGACGTCTATGGAACGTATTTCCTCACTCGCCGGGACAACCGCTCCCGCTCATCAAGGTAGAATTCTAGGGCGTTGGCTTTAGCTCTTTCAAGTGGGTCACCGCCTTTCATCGCGCGAATTTTGAGGCGAAGACGGGAGAAAGCTTCTTTCTGCTTGTCATCCAAGTCGTAATCCTCGACGACTTGGTATTTCTCTTTCGGAGTAATGTTAAAAACATTTATTTCTGATGTTTGCGGTTTCTGCTCGGTTTGTAACTTCTTTGGTAGGGAGCTTTTGAGAGTCCCCCAATGATCACCAAACTTTTTTATGAACTTCCCGTCAAGTCTTCCAAGGTAGTAAGATAGGGCTACACCGTATGTCTTATCATCTTGATATCTGTGTCGATGCACAAGTTCTAGTCTCGCTTTGATTTCTCGCCACAACAACACGCCAGGCTCTTCTTTCTCTAATACAAAAAGAATGTCTCGTTCAAACTGACATAGGCGTTTGCGTTTTGGGTCACTCATGAGTGCTAGTTAGTGACGGTCTCATTAAAATGTGTTTACAAGCGTTACGACGACCTAACATGCCAGATAAAAAAGAACTTCAGAACATAACCGTAGCCACCAGAATCACTAAACCGATGCACGAGGAAATTTTAGGGATTCTAGCTTCAAATGCACATGTTAACATGGCGGATTACCTTAGAGATGTTATAAGACGGGATTTAGAAAGTCGAATGGAAAAGGAAGCAAACAAAGGGGGCAACTAACCGATGAGCCCCTCAGAGGCTGATAGCAAAGTTTCGATCAGCGGAGAGGACCTGAAAAGGCTGGACACAATCAAGAAAGCCGAAAACCAACGCTCACAAAAGGATACTTTGCATTTCGTGCTTGAGCAGTATGTAAAGCTCAAACAACGTCTTTCCAACAGAAACACCGTGGTTTCAGAGACTGAAACTGAGGTATTAACAAAAAAAGATGTTGGGCTGCAGCCAATTATTACCCGCTTTCACGGAAAGTGCACAGAGTGTGGTTGTGACGTCCCGCGAGGGTCTTTTGCTTACTGGGGCCCTGATGTTCTCGTTTGTTTGGATTGTGCGGTCGACATCAAAAGTGATCACGCTCTCATGAACCGATATTTGAAGGTCCGTGAACTAGATAAAATTCATAGAATGCTGAAGGAGCAATCTAACAAATACGCCGATCAAATCAACGAATTAAAGTATGGTGTTAGGTTCCAGGAGCTTGTTGTCAAATTCGATGAAATGCTTGGTTTAAACACTGAGTATCTTCAGACTTTACCGGGAGAGAAAGACCCCTTAGTCCTCAAGCTGAGAAAAATATGCGAAGAGGCTCCAAGGGAGCTAGAGGAATTGAAAGTTGCGGTCACAAGCAAATTCGCGCCTATAAAAAGAAAGAAGAAACTAAGGAAGTACGCCTAGCTTGAGCATCGAGTTTTTTTGTCGTAAAGACTCAGAAGCGATCATTGACAGCCTTGGATTGGAAGAAATGATCGTAGTTCCTGATGACACGACCCATCCCTATGGTCTTTTTATTATTATCCGGCGTGAAGATTTGAACGGCCAGAAGTTCTTCACCTGCATCGAAACCGATTGCCGCTGGATTTCGAGGAAGGACGGCGCTCCTTGGGTTGAGCATGAAGGTTCTAAAACAGTGGTTGCGACCCTGGCGTATATGGCGGGATTGCTGTCTCACAAGATTAAGCATCTATCAAGTGTGCGGATTTACAAGCCCAGCGGTCTTGGTGATCTGCCATGACGACGGGTCGACCGAAAAGTGTGACGGCGGCTCAAGTTTTAGAAGCCATACGACGTCATCAAACTCGGTCTGTCACAGAACTAGCTCAGCTACTGAACACGTCACGGCCCACAGTTGGCAAAAGATTAAAGGAGCTTGACCCCGAAGAAATCGACGAGATTTTCAAAGAGATCGCTGAGTTAGAACTTAAACCCGCCGAGATGGACTTCCAAGTTTTCGAACAGATACCCATGGTTAAAGACTACATGGCGAAATTGTTATACAAAGCTGAAGTAAGTGAAAGGTACGCAAGGCAAAGATTGAAAGCTTTATTTCATGTCTGTTGCTCGCTGAAAAGGCATCCGAGAGGCCTAACTCTCGAAGAATGTGCTGATTTTGTTTCCAAGGTCAAAAGAAAGGAGGTTCTCTATGTTTCGGTGAGAGGTCTAATTCCTATGGGAATTGAGTCGACGAAAAAAACGGTCAGAAGCTGGTTCGAGGTGATGCATCGCGTGAGTTCCCAGGCCCTAACGTCAGAAGGTGTCGATGGGGCCTTGAGCGCAGGTTCAGGAAAAAGATCAGAAGAAAGGCTTACAATGGAACAAAGACATGCATTCATGAAAGTGGTTCAAGAGAAAGTTAAGAGTAATTGGCGAGGGAAAGTCGGAAAAACCACTGCGAGTATTCCATTCAGTAGTCAGCCAGATTTAGCGCTACGGATGCTAGTGCTACCAAAAGCATACTATTACTGGGGCAACCGAAAAATGTCCGTGCTCAACGCTTTAATCGAAGACATGGCCTGGGGACAGAGTTTTGGTTCGGGGCCTGAGAAAATAGGGTATGCAGTTCAGAAGTTAATAGACAAAGGCAAACACAAAACGGGCCGAATGATTTGGAAAAAGGATACAACGGGGGAGCTGCTAGAAGAATTGGAGCAGCTGTACAAGTGGGTCGGAAAGCCAGCTCAAGGAAGATGGTTCCCCTTCTCAAAAGCACAACTCAGAGTGTTTTTTATCTCGTGTTATAAGGAAGCAGGGATTCCAGAAAGTCTCTATGTGGGAATGTCTATTCATATTTGGAGGCACACAGCATGCCAGGACCTGTTAGAAGCAACAAACTATAATTTCGAAAAAGTAGCTGCGATTCTAAGCTGGAAAAGCGTCGACACAATGAAAAAATGTTATGGCAAAACCCCGCCCTCGGTCCGGAGAAAAACTCTCTTCCAAGCAATGGGGTATAAGATCACTTGGGAAAAGAAGGAATTCAAATTTTAGAGGAAATCATGATGAAAAAACAACCTAAGCGTGATGAAAAACAAGTTTGCTGAAGCTTTATGGTCGCTGAACGCGTGCATGCGCGAACCACAAGGCTATTAGGTTAAGACATCAAGTAGTCACATTAAACTAACCCGTATCAACTGAAGCGCTTTGATTATATGGGTGAGGGTAAGACTTTATTGTGGTTGTCGCTGTTGACGGGTGAGAACAAAATATCCAATGTGATAATGGAGAAACCATCAAAGCAGATTTCGGACAGGATGAGGAAAGTCAGAAGCAAGGACACTATTATCGAAAAGACGATGGAGCTATTACTCAAACAACTTTATCTCAAGTACGAAAAACAACCAAAGATGATTGGGCATCCTGATTTCATATTGAGAGAAAATAAGATAGCTATTTTCTGCGACGGTTCTTTTTGGCATGGTCGTCCTACTAAGAAACAAAACTTTAAACGCAATCAATCTTTTTGGGAACAGAAGATAAACGAAAACAGAAGAAGAGATAAGAAAACTAATCGAATTTTGGGTAAACTTGGTTGGAAGGTATTACGCTTTTGGGACGACGACATTCTAAAAAGACCTAGGTTTATTGCTAGGAAGATACTGAGATACGCGAATCCCCTTCCAGGGAAACGCTTTGCTGCAGTTGAACTATTTTGTGGAGCCGGAGGATTGGCCCATGGATTCTTTCTTGAGGGAATTAACGTTATAGCTGGTTTTGATGTTGACAAAGCCTGCAAATACGCCTACGAGAAAAACAATTCAGCTAGGTTCAAGGGGAAAAGCGTTAGCGATTTGGATGGCGAAGAAATTAGGAAATTATACCCTAAGGACTCGATAAAAATTCTAGCTGGTTGTGCTCCCTGTCAACCTTTTTCTCCCTATGTTCACAATAAAAAGAAGGAATCTGATAAGTGGAAGTTGCTATACGAGTTCTCTCGAATTATTAACAAAGTCCACCCGGACATAGTCACGATGGAGAACGTTCCAAGCCTACTCTCATATGATAAAGGTAAGGTTTTCTTAGATTTTGTCGAAAATCTTGAGCGCGAAGGGTATCATATTTGGTATAAAATTGTAAATTGCCCTGATTACGGAATTCCACAATGTAGACGAAGATTAGTTTTACTCGCCTCGAGATTTGGCGATATAATTCTAACTCAACCAACGCACTCATCCAAAGAATACTTGACCGTCAAGGACGCGATAGGCAATCTTGAGCCTATAGATGCTGGAACTTCGAGCAAAAAAGATCCGCTGCATAGATCACGGAATCTTTCTCCCAAAAACATGCTGCGAATAAAGGCAACTCCTGAAGGGGGAGATTGGCGTTGTTGGCCAGAGGAGTTGGTCTTGGAGTGCCACAAAAAAGAATCCGGAAAATCATTTGGAAATGTGTATGGAAGGATGAGCTGGAAAAAACCTAGCCCTACACTCACAACGGAATTCATTGGCCTTGGAAATGGGCGATTTGGGCATCCCAATCAAAATCGGGCCATTTCATTGAGAGAAGCCGCACTTTTACAAACTTTTCCTTTTTATTATGATTTCATTGACCCGAAAGCAAATTTTTCTTTAGAAAGAATTGCTGTTTACGTGGGAAACGCAGTTCCAGTTAGATTGGGACAGATAATAGCCATAAGCATCAAGGACCATGTGGGAAAGATATTATGTCAACTGAAAAATACACATTAACGATTAGCTTAAATGTTCTAGAGAGTTTGGGAATAAACCTGTATAGCAATGTTTCGGCAGTTCTTTCCGAAGTGGTTGCCAACTCGTGGGATGCTGACGCTGAAGAAGTTCAAATCACTTTAAACCCTAGTCTCGGAGAAATTATGGTCATCGACAACGGGAAGGGCATGACCAGCCAAGATATTAACCAAAAATACCTGAACGTTGGATACCACAGACGAGAATGTGAAGACTCTATAACTCCAAAGCATCATCGCCACGTTTTTGGAAGAAAGGGAATTGGAAAACTCGCTTTGTTTTCCATTGCAAACTTAGTAGAGGTGCACAGTGTTAAAGAGAACAATGGCGTTTTGGAGAAAAGCGGATTCATTATGAACGCGCATGAGATAGAAGAACACATAAAGCAAGAAAGTGGTCCAAATTTGGACAAAACTATGGCATCTCAATATCATCCTCACGAAGTTGACCCCGAGAAGATTGACATTGTTAAGGGTACCAGAATTATCCTCAGGGAATTGAAAAAGGAAATTTTTAATTTAGAGAGAAATTTGCGTCAACGATTAGCGAGACGATTTAGCATAATAGGCGAAAAGGAAGAATTTTCGGTTTTTCTTGACAATCATAAGATAACAGTGGAAGACAGGGGTTACTTCAGAAAACTTGAATATGTATGGCTAATTGGCGAAGGCAATGAAGAGATTCTTAAAAACTGCAAGAATTCGAAAAAAGACAGAAGGATCAACGGTCTGATTGAAGGTCCAGAAGGCTACAAAGTCAGCGGGTGGGTTGGCACTTTTGATGAACAAAAGAGCATAGATGAAGGCACCAATACAGTGGTTGTATTGGCTTGGGGTAAACTCATTCATGAGGATATTTTGAAAGATGTCAAAGAGGGCGGAGTGTTTTCTAAGTATCTTATTGGTGAACTTCGCGCGGATTTTCTGGATTTCGATGAAAAGCCGGATATTATGACAACAGGCCGTCAAATGGTTAAGGAAGATGAAGAACGATTTGTAAAACTTAAGACATTTTTCAAAAATAAGGTGTTAAGAGAAGTTGACAGAAATTGGGAGCCTTGGCGCAGAGAAGGGGCTACAAAAAAAGCTCTAGAGAATAAAAAAATAAGCGAATGGTTCAGGACACTGACTCCTGACAAGAAAAAATTTGCCCAAAAGCTCTTTGCCAAGATAGAATCATTCCCTGTCGCTAATCCTGAAGACAAAAAAGAAATATACAAACATGGAATTATTGCCTTTGAAACACTTGCTCTTAAAGATAAACTCAGTGTTCTTGACGAAATTCGCACTGATGAACAGTTTGATGTTCTGCAGATTCTAATGGGTCAAATTGATTCTTTGGAAGCAACTCTTTACTTGGAGATAATAACGAGCAGAATTTCTGTTCTTAAGAAGTTTGAAGAGATCGCGTTTAGCGATAAGGAGAGAATAGTTCAGCAATACCTCTTTGAACATTTGTGGCTTCTTGACCCTTCTTGGGAAAGACCCACTGAGAATAGACGAATGGAAGAAACCTTTAAAAAAGAATTCGACAAGGTGCGTTTGTCGAAAGAAGAAGAACGCGCACGAGTTGATATTCGATATAAAACCGCAGCAGGAAAGCACATAATAATAGAGCTTAAGAAGTATGACGTTTCAGTAAGAGCTAGCGCTCTAATTGGACAAGTTCAAAAGTATAAAACTGCTCTCCTAAAGTGCTTAAAAACGGTTTACCTTGATACATTTCCTCCTTTTGAGATCATTTGCATTCTTGGGTCCGCTCCTACTCCAGCTTATGATGACGAGAGCAATCAGAAAGCGCTTGCCGTACACCACGCCAGATACATAACGTATGATAATCTGATCAAAAAAACACTCGAATCATACCACAGATATTTAGAAAAAGATAAGGAAGCCCAAAGGATTAGAATGATTGTAAAGGATTTGTGATGGCTCATATTTTCAAATTTTGATTGGTTATACTATTAAACATGCATGCATCAGTCTGGTTGGCTGCCTGAGTCACCCGTCTCTGCAGATTCTTTGAGATCCCGAGGCATAGTAACTTCAAGAGTTAGGTGAAAGTTTTCAAGGTCTTCCCACAGTTTGAGTTCAGCGTACTTTCGCCAATATTTTGCATATTCCTTAAGGGGCTTCGTGAGTTCTTTCCAATAGTTTCTCGACATAAGAACCCGTTTAACCTGGCTTTGCGAGCTAGTAGCCAGACTTTGCTTCAACTGTGTAATGGACATGCCTTGCGTCTCAATTTTATTAATCAGATCGTCAAGCATGTCGTGACTGAGGTCTGCCTGAGCTATCACAAGAGCTTTTTGGATGGTTAGATCACGGAGTGAGTAGCCGCTACCTCGGCCGTCTACAATGGACTGAAGGTACTCTGGGAGATTTTCGTGAATCGTCAAATATGAGCTGGTTTTTGACAGACTTAGGCCTGTTTTCTTGGCTAAGTCTTCAAGTTTCATTCCTTTCTTCCTCAGTTGGGCGAGTAACTCCATCGTCTCGAACGGAAGAAAATTCTGTCTTCTGATGTTTTCGGTCAGTTGGAGTTCTAACAATGTTTCTTCATCGATACCGTCAAGTTCAAGAGCGGGAACAGTTGTGAGGCCAGCCATGCAAGCGGCCTTATACCTTCTGGAGCCCACGATGACGTTATATTTTGGTCCGTCTCTCTGGACTAAAATCGGCTGCAGCATGCCATGTTCCGTGATTGACTGGGCTAGCTTATTTAAATTCTCGAAAACTTGGCGTCCCAGATTTTGGGGAAGCTGTAGGACTTCGATAGGCACGTGTAAGAGTTTCTTCATAGCTGTGCCCTCTACACGGTTATTATGGAGTTTGTCTATTTAAACGTACAAACATGTTCATACTTCAAGCAGAAAATCTAAACATGTAGAGTACATACTATGTTGAGGTGGTCGTCGTGAAGAAAGTTGTCATAACTAAGGAACTGATTGCGAATTATCCTTACAAGAACAGTAAGTGGAGTCCTCACAGGCCCTGGTGTAGACTATGTTCTATTCCGCAGAGTCCTGGGAGAGAGCAGCTTTTTAGAGTTTTAGAGGTAGACGAAGAGGCTATTGAAGTCCACTTCAGAAATGGCACTGTAGCATACTATCATGTCTCTTGCTGGGACAACCCGGGAAACAAAGAGAAAGTAGAGTCCATAAAGAAGCAAGAGGCATGTGAGACCCGAGAGAAAGTGCAGCCTACAACAAAAGCGATTGTGACGCCAGAGTAAAGAGGTTTTAGAACGCTATTGGCTTCACTCTCTGAGAGTGCGTGAGCGAACAAGCGATCTCATGAGAGTGGAGGTGGCGCCTGCGCAACTAGCAGAATGCAGTGGGCGTAGGAGATAGAAATCAATTGCTCTGCGTGTGTTTCTCTCACCATTTTATATTATTAAATTAGTAAAGCCCCTCAACTTTTTTTAGTTTCTTTACACTTGGTACCAATGGTACCAAAGTTGTAATCTAAGGCGTTTTAGAGGCTCTTTAAGCGTAAAAGCATTATAATGAGCTTAGATTTTGGTACCAAAATCGCTGTTTTTTAGTTTCTTTACAATTTCTTTACGCATAAGTGTAAAGAAACAACATAGTCTTTAACATTATTACATTCTAGGTAGGGGAACCTGCAGTTAAGGAGTACGTGTGCGTTTGCAACGAGGGAAAACCCGTATTCTCCAATAAGGCCGCTGTCGATTACCACCTTTTCCAGCCTTTTCCAATCTTTTCGTATCTTTCCATATCTTTCCCTATCTTTTTGTATCTTTCTGCATCTTTCCCCATCTAATCCCATCTTTTCCCATCTATTCCTATCGTGACTTGAGCATTATTCAAACGCTGTTCACAAAAAGAAGCTCACTTCAAGCTTCTCAAAAAAATAGGTAGGGGGTCTAGAGAGAGACACAAACAATGTAGCAAAAAATAGGGGGGGCTATAGGGGGGTCTATAAAGAGAGAGATACACCCAAATAACATGACAAAACAGATAACCTAAAAACTCAACACAAACTAAGCAGATACACTTTTCTTCGTCTTACGTTTCAAAAAATCCTGTTGTAACCTCAACCTCTTAACAAACGATTTCACACTCTCATCATCCCCACAAACAAGCACAAACCCATTCTCCTGCATTTTGTGCAAAAGCCCATTCTCCTCAGCCAAATTTTCGATATCCTCCTGAGGAGTATCTTCCGAAACCTGAACCCGCACCCAACATTTACCTCGTGGAAGCCCTGAAACAAACCTTGAAACAACTTTCACCTCTTCCTTCCCAGAAATCCTTTTTCTAGCCATCCCAAGCTTTCCCATCCAATGCTCCACAAACTCAGACCCAAACTTCTCCTGTGCCATGGAAATAAGATAGAATTCAACGTTTTCTAGGTAAGTCTCAATTCTCGGAATATTCTCGACGTGTGATGAATCAGCTTTAAAAATCTGTATCATCGTCTTGGCAGAGCGCAGATCATTCATGACACTAGCCGGAATTACTTCACCCTTTTTCCGAAGCTCGGTGATCAGATCTGCCAACACTTTCCATGTTTCCTCGTAACGCATACCCTTTAAGCCTCAAATATTTCTCAATATTATCTTCGAATCCTTCGGATCTTTTAAATTCTTTGTAGAAAAACGGTAAACTGAATTAAGAAAAGCCTATTTAAATCACGTCTTAGACCAGCTAGAACGACGTATATATGTAACTTTTTGAATGGGCTTCCACCTCCTCATTAACAAAAGAGTCAACAGTATCCCTTTTAACAAAAAGCCTTTTTAGCTTCATCTCTACAACAGAACAAGCAAAACGAGTTTACAAACATGAGGTGATAAAATTTGTCTATGTTTGCAGCACCAGGAGCTTATGATCGCGCCATCACCGTGTTTTCCCCAGATGGACGCCTCTTTCAGGTTGAATATGCCGTTGAAACAGTGAATCGTGGGGCAACCATATTGGGGATTACCTGCTCCGAAGGAGTAGTGTTAGGAGCAGAAGAGACCATCGAAACAAAATTAGAGGATCCTAATTTTTCATGGAAGCTCTATAAAGTAGACGACCACGTTGGAGCAGCAATCGTTGGATTAAGTTCCGACGCTCGCATTCTCATTGACCAATCAAGGGTCTACGCTCAAAGCAATCGATTAATGTACGATGACCCCATCGACATTGAAGTTATCACGAAACGAGTAGGAGACCTAAAGCAACTGTATACTCAGCATGCAGGAGTAAGACCCTTCGGAGTGTCAATTCTTTTTGGTGGCGTAGATAGAATGGGAAATAAGTTATTCGCGACCCATCCAAGCGGCTCCTACAGGGGCTATAAGGCCGCTGCAGTAGGTGTTGGTCGCGAAACAGTGATAAACATCTTAAAGACGGAGTATCATGAAAATATGAAACTTGATGAAGCGATCAAACTCGCCATAAAATGCCTTGTTAAAGCCCTTGAGGCGAGGGAACAGCCAACAAGAGTTAAAATATGTGTGATCCCATCCGCAACGAAAAAGCTTAAACTGCTTACCGATAAAGAAATTGAGGCTTATCGGAGGGGTATCGAGGGCAGTGGAACTCCATGAGCGAACGCCACACAGTTGCACGCATAACCCGCGAGGGAGAACACTTCGAGATTCTTGTCGAACCTCAACATGCTCTCTCCTACAGACTTGGAAAAATCACTTCGATCTCTGAAGCGTTGATTGCTGACACCATTTTCTTTGATGCTAACAAAGGATTACGAGCCTCAGAAGATAAACTACAGAAAACGTTCGGAACCTTAGATCCAATCAAGATTGCCAGCGTGATTTTGAAGAAGGGTACATTGCAGCTAACTACAGAGCAACGAAGACAGATGATCGAGGACAAACGAAAACAAATCATTTCTTTCATATCCCGTCAATGCGTTGACCCGAGAACTAATCTTCCACATCCTCCTCTCCGCATAGAACAAGCATGGAAGCAAATTCATCACCCGATAGACCCTTTCAAAGAAGCTGAGGAACAGGCAAAAGAGATCATAAAGCTTTTACGCCCAATTCTCCCCCTTAAAATGGAAAAAGTCTCTGTGGCCGTTCACATTCCACCTGAATACGCGAGTAAAGCTTACGGAGCAATTAAGGGATTCGGCGTAATAAGACGTGAGGAATGGCGGGCCGACGGGTCTTGGTCTACAATCGTAGAATTGCCTGCAGGGCTATACGGCCCATTTCTGGAGAAGCTGGGAGAAATAACTCGAGGTAATCTCCAAGCAAAACTGGTTAAATAGATTATTTACATTGAGGTGACAAAATTGCCCACCTTTTATGAGAATAAACAACTTGTAACGCCAGGAGATTTGCTTGCCGAAGGTAACTACGTGGCTGGCGAAAATGCGTACGAGGAAGATGGCAAAATTTATTCTACTCAACTTGGGCTTGTGGACTATGAAGAGCGAAGAGTTCACGTCGTTGCCCTAAGGGCGTTTTACATCCCTTACATTGAGGATACAATTATTGGAAAAGTAGTCGACGTAGGCTTCAGTGGCTGGATGTTGGATATCAACGCCCCCTACCTTGCAATGCTCCGAGCGTCAGACGTACTTGACCGCCCGTTTAAACCACAGAAAAACGATTTGTTCTCCATCTTCAACATAGGTGATCTTGTCATTGCCAAAGTAGTTGCATACGACCGAACACGCGACCCCCTACTTACTGTCGGTGAACCAGGTCTCGGGAAGATCATGCGCGGACAAATTGTGGAAGTTACCCCTACGAAAATTCCGCGACTTATTGGAAGGCAAGGTTCAATGATAAGTATGCTGAAAAGAGAAACAGGGTGTCACATCACTCTTGGTCAAAACGGATTGGTTCTCGTTAGCGGCAAAACTCTTGAAGATGAACGACTCGCGATTATGGCCATTCGCAAGATCGATCAAGAAGCCCACACCAGCGGGTTAACGGATCGCGTAACGAAAATGATTCAGAAGGAAAAGGGAGGTGTTAAACATGCCCAGAAAGACAACTAAAAAATTAATCGACAAAAATGGCATTCGAGCAGATGGAAGAAAACTAGATGAGTTAAGACCAATAAAAATTGAGGCAGGTGTAATTAGAAACGCCGACGGTTCCGCATACATCGAGCAGGGTAAGAACAAGATTCTCGCCGGAGTGTACGGCCCCAAGGAGGTTCATCCCAAACATTTAACCCTGCTGGACCGCGCCTTGCTCCGTTGTCGCTATCATATGGCACCGTTTTCAGTTGACGAGAGGAAATCACCAGCTCCCTCGAGAAGGGAACAGGAAATCTCCAAGGTGATTACGTGGGCCATTGAGCCATCCATTTTTCTTGAACATTTTCCACGAACATCCATAGACGTTTTCATTGAAGTTTTGCAAGCAAACGGCGGAACTAGATGCGCGGGCATTACTGCTGCCTCTGTAGCGTTAGCGGACGCTGGAATTCCTATGAGAGATTTGGTTGCGGCGTGTGCGGCTGGAAAAGTAGAAGGACATCTAGTGCTTGATTTGATGGATGTTGAGGACAAAATGGGTGAAGCGGATTTACCTTTGGCGCTGATGCCAAATTTGAACGCCATAACGTTACTTCAGATGGATGGGGGACTAACGACGGACGAATTTGAGCAAGTGGTGAGCCTTGCTCTTACCGGATGCAAGCAAATACACACGCTTCAAAAGGAAGCTTTAAAGGCGCGGTACGTCGCTGTTAAGAAGGCGGTAGAAAAACAATGACCCAGATCATAATTCCCCATATAACGCAGAAGCAAATTGTTCAATCCATCTCTGACGGGAAGCGACTGGATGGACGGGGATTAACTGATTATCGCGAAGTTCAACTGGAGGCAGGTATCATTGGGAGCGCTGAAGGTTCAGCTCGCGTGCGCCTAGGCAAAACCGAAGTACTTGTTGGAATAAAAATCGAAGTTGGTACACCGTTTTCCGACATACCCAACGAAGGAGTACTCACGGTTAACGCTGAGCTTGTACCACTGGCATCACCCACATTTGAAACAGGACCACCAGGCAAAGAAGCGATAGAACTTGCAAGAGTCGTTGACCGCGGCATACGAGAGTCCAAGGCAATTGCACTAGAGAAGCTATGTGCTATCCCTAAAAAGAAAGTTTTCATCATCTTCATCGACATTTACGTTCTGAACCACGACGGAAATCTTATAGACGCCTCAGCCCTAGCAGCACTTGCCGCGTTGCTTAACACAAAGATGTTTAAATATCAAGTGAAAGACGGCGAAATCGAGATAAAGCCTGGATACACTCAACTTCCAATAAGAAACCATCCAATAGCTGTTACGCTTGCTAAAATCAACGAGAAGCTTATAGTGGACCCTGAACTCGGAGAGGAACAAGTTATGGATACCCGCCTCACAATGACCATAGAAAAAGACGGAAAAATTTGTGCAATGCAGAAAGGTGGCAGCGGCTATTTCGTGACGCAACAAATCTTGGAGGCCACAAAGATAGCCCAAGAAAAAAGTATAGAATTACGAAAGCTTATGGTGAAAGGCTGATGGGAGGACGAACCAAAAAGGTTGGTTCAACGAGAGGATTAGGGGCTCGCTACGGCTCGAGCGTTAGAAAAAGATACGTCAAAGTGCTTTCGGAAATGAAAAAAGCCCACAGATGCCCCAAATGCGGCTTTGGTTCGGTTCGAAGAAAAAGCGTAGGCGTCTGGAACTGTAGAAAATGCGGCCTAACATTCACGGGCGGCGCTTACATCCCAGTCACAAAGCTTGGCACCATAGCGAAGCGTTCAGCTAAGGGGCTACCATCTCCAGAGACCCCGGATGTTCTCGTTGCAGCGGAAAGAGAGTGATCTTACTAATCACCTCTCGGAGGCCGACGAAGAGGATAAAACGCTTTTGTCACGATGTTGAACGTTTGATACCTCATGCTGTCTGTGAAGTTCCAAGAGGTAAACAGACGAGATTATCCCTACAAGCGAATCTACACTTGGTGGGTCCGTGAACCTACGTTCCCCAGATAAAGAGATTTTTTGGTCTCTTTCACAGTGGATACGGCCACAACCAAAAAGTAGCGAGAATTAGGATGTGTACACACAAAGGATTGAAATAGGTTCTTGTGTTACCATATCGCAGGTGATGTGGGAAACTCGAAAATGAGAGCTCACGCAGTTGTCCACTTAGATTTTCCATCTCAAAAGCAGTCAAGAATCATGCTCAAGGCATTACGACCTGAGACCAGAACGATATCTACCCGTCGCTCTAGAGTTTATATCGAAGGCAGAGGAAAAACGTTGATAATACGCTTTGAAGCGGAAGACACATCCGCTTTAAGAGCTGCCATAAACTCTTTCCTTCGTTGGGTTTTTTTAACGAAAACAGTATTGAAATCTGTTGATAAACTTCAATTTGCCGATAAATAAGATGATACGTTTCAAAATATGGGTTCTGTTCTAACCTGCAAACTAGCTGTTCTAAAACGTAGGACAAGACATTGCGCAGAGAAGACTATCAATCAGTGAAGGCTGAATGGTAAAACTAACTGCAGAAGATGTCTTACGTGAAAACGCTTAATTAACGCGACGTTATAATGCAGACAGAGTTGAGAAACGACGGTTTGAGGAATTGTGATGAGCGAGGATATTTCTAGGCTTCCACCTCAAGTTCAACAGCGGTTGTTGAGGCTTCAGCAGTTACAGCAGACATTGCAGGCGGTTCTAACGCAGAAGCAGCAGCTTGAGTTGGAGTTTGCTGAGGTGGAGCAGGCGTTAAGCGAGTTGGAAAAACTGACTGACTCCGCGACAATTTACAAGTCCATTGGTTCGCTTCTAGTGAAGGCGAAGAAAGGTAAGGTGACAACAGAACTAAATGAACGGAAAGACCTCCTTAACATGAGGATTAACGTTCTTGGTAAACAGGAGGAGCGGCTACGGACCCAAGTGAAGGATTTGCAGACGAAACTGCAGCGTGACCTGCGCCCCCTTTCGCCACCGCCTCCATAGGATGAAAGTTTTTTGGAAGAAATGGGTATACCTGAACTTACTTCTGAGCAGGTGGAAGAGCTTTGCGAAATTGCAGAAAAGGCGGCGAGAAAACATATCCTGTCAAAGATTCCTTCAAATAGAATTTCTACCCTTGACATAACCATTGACACCGAGGGGATAAAGCCAGTTACCGTGAACGTCGACGTAGGAGTCACCTTATCGCCCCTTATGAAAGATTATGATGTTAAAAGGCTGGTCAACGAAGCTACAGAAGAAGCCTTCGCATCTATTGAAAGATATCTGAGGGCGCTTACATGCAAATCCACAAAATAATGGCCCTTATAGATGAACACAATGCTAAGTTGATCGTTTTATTGTGTCATCACAACGCTGATCCAGACGCAGTGTGCGCAGCATTTGCCTTCTCCAGACTACTGAAGCGCCTACGACCTAAATTAAACGTTGAAATTGCAGCGGCCCAAGGACCTAGCCGACTTACCAAATTTATGTTAAAGTCATTGCCCATAAAACTGACAACGCATCCACGTATTGAGGAAGCAAACGTTATTGTGTTATTGGACACCAACACCATTCAGCAGCTGGATGAATGGGCTGAACGAGTCAGGGCATCTGACTCTCCACTCATCGTGATTGACCATCATGCGCGTCATCCTGAAACGGAACGTCTCGCAACGATATCCGTGAGTGACGAAAAAGCCGCGTCCACGTGCGAGATTGTGTACCAGTTCTTCAAGGAAGCGGAGGTTAAGCTAGAAGAACCCGCGGCTAAGGCTTTATTCCTCGGAATAGCGTTTGACACCCGACACTTCATTTTAGCCAACTCTGCTACGCTTAAAACCGTAGCTGATCTCATCGACGCCGGGGTGAACGCCCAAGAAGCCTTGCCTCTGCTTTCTTTGCCGATGAACGATTCAGAACGCATCGCACGGCTTAAGGCGAGTCGACGCGCAAAGCTGCTGAAAATGGGGAAGTGGCTGATCGCGTTTTCCCATGTTGGCGCCTACCAAGCTTCAGCTGCAAGGGCCTTGATTGGATTAGGGGCTCATGTAGCTGTTGTTGTAGGTCAGAGAGAGGGTGAGATTCAAATAAGCTTGCGTTCAAACCGTGATTTCCACGAAAAAACAGGTGTACATCTAGGTAGGGACATAGCTAAACCTCTCGGTGAATACCTCCACGGCATGGGTGGAGGGCACGCGGTGTCAGCAGGAGCTAATGGGATGGGCAATGTAGAGACAAGCCTTAAGCGTTGTATGAGGCTCTTTAAAGAGAAGCTGAAGTAACCCTTTTTTAAGTAGCTACTCTTAAGTGAAACGGGTATTTGGCAAATAGATAGGCGCGCGAAGACATGGCGATCATTGAAACAACAGACCTAACGTACACGTATCCAGCTGGGACAAAATTGTCTCTTCAAGACGTGTCTATAACAGTTGAACAAGGAGAATTTGTGGTTCTCACGGGTCCCAGCGGTTGTGGGAAGACAACTTTATGTCGATGTTTTAACGGACTTGTTCCTCATTTTTATGGTGGAAAACTTGAAGGAAACGTGGCAGTCGCAGGTTTCAAAGTGGGTGAACATTCAATCTATGAACTTGCTCGGCATATTGGCCTCGTTTTTCAGAACCCAGAAAACCAGCTCTTCGCATTATCTGTTGAAAAAGACGTGGCTTTTGGACTTGAAAACCTCGGGATACCCAGAAGCGATATTAGAAAACAAGTTGACTGGGCTCTTGAAATAACCGGCATAACTGACCTTCGAGAGAGACCGCCGCACGAACTTTCTGGAGGACAGCAACAGCGTGTAGCCATCGCATGTGTACTCGCGATGCAGCCAGACGTAATGATTCTTGATGAACCAACATCTTTTATCGATCCAGTGGGTGCCCAAAAAATCTTCGACGTGATCAATGAGCTGAACAAAAAACTGGGTATCACGGTCATCCTCGTTGAACACCGATTGGATTTAGCTTCAAAATATGCAAATCATGTTATAGTAATGGATGAAGGAAAGGTGGTGTTAGACGGTGAGCCTCGGGAGGTGTTTAACTCCGACAGCGCCCGTTTGATCGGCGTTGGGATTCCTAAAGCAACCAGACTTTACCAGATTCTCAAAGAAAAGGGCGTATCCCTCAAAAAGGTACCGGTGAATTCGGAGGAAGCATCTCAACTCTTACGGGAGGTCTTGACGCATGATCGAGGTTAAGGATGTTTATTTCACCTATCCAAACGGCGTTGAAGCTTTAAGCGGTGTTTCTCTCGCAATTCGAGACGGAGCGTTCATTGCGATTATGGGCCAGAATGGTGCGGGAAAAACAACCCTAGTAAAGCATATTAACGGATTGTTGAAGCCGACGAAAGGAGAGGTTGCCGTTGATGGAGTTAGCACTCGGAAGGTGAGCGTGGCCAAACTTTCACGAAAGGTAGGATTCGTGTTTCAAAATCCAGATCATCAGCTTTTCTGCGAGACTGTTGAAGATGAGGTTGCCTTCGCTCTTCAAAACTTCGGCTTCAAGGAACAGCTCATAAAAAAACGGGTAACGTGGGCTTTAAGTCTTTTAAATTTGACACGGTATCGTCAAACATCCCCTTTCATGCTTAGTGGGGGTGAGAGAAAAAGGGTTGCCCTAGCTTCGGTTCTTGCATGGAATCCTGACATTGTGATACTTGATGAACCAACGATTGGTCAGGATTATCAGCAAAAAGAGAAACTGCGACAGTTTATCGTTCAATTGAACACGCAGGGAAAGACTGTGATCATTGTCACACATGATGTTGAATTTGTGGCCGAATGTAATCCTCACGTAATTTTGATGGCTCAAGGAAAGATAGTGGCTGAGGGCGGCGCTAAGGAAACTTTAACCAACCGTGACTTAGTTACGCAGGCGTTTATTGTGCCTCCGCAGGTTTCACAGATATTCTTTGAGCTTTCAGATTTGAAGTTGCCCACCAACGTGATTGACGTCTATGATGCAAGAAAAGTTCTGCTTGATCGTTTAGAGGTCTCCTCATGAGCGTTTTTGACGGCTTCAAGTTTAGAAGAGTCTATTCTCCGATTCACCAGCTGGATCCACGAGTCAAATTCTTCTATGTTTTGGTGATGTTCGTGATTGCGATCATGTTTAATCAGTTGCTACCTCTCATTCTGTTGTTTTTCATTCAATTGCCATTTGTGTTTGTGGCTGGTGTTCAGCGGGAGTGGGTTCGATCTCTAAGAGGGGCTTTATTCTTCGCGATCATGATTTTTCTGTTCAACTTTGTTTTTCAATATTTCTGGACTGAATATCCTCTACCTCCGTCCCCATCTCTATTGGAATATTCCATCGCCATGACCCTTCGTTTCATCGTATTAATTGAATCCTTCTCTATGTTCTTTCTCACAACCTCCCCAGACCATTTAGGATTAGCATTAGAACAAAGCCATGTACCATACGAGTTTTGCTTCGCCTTCACCACCGCCGTTCGCTTCGTTCCAGTTTTGGCTGAGGAGGCTCAAACAATTATGGATGCTCAGAAGGCTAGAGGGCTGGAACTTGAACGCGGGAATTTCATTAAAAAAGTGAAAAACTACATTCCCATTCTTATTCCACTCATCGTTAGCGCCATCCGCAGAAGCTTGGAACTTGCTGAAGCGATGGAATCTCGAGCTTGGGGCGCAACTGAAAAGCGCACGAACCTCTACGTGCTTAGGGTGAAAAGAGGAGATTACCTCCTAGCCCTCATTTCTGTCTTGATACTAATCTTTGCTGTCTACGTTTGGATTTTCCATCGTGAACAGATTCCACTGCTAACCAACTTCTTGGCTCCCTTAGAATTGACTGCGACCAAAATATCCTAAAAGCCCTAAAATCACAACTCCCAGGAACGCTGAAAATAAACCAACTTTCTTGCAGGGGTTCATGGGTCTATTTTTTTCTCCGCCTTCTTTGCTTACTTACCCTACGCTGTTTTTTCTTTTTGGTTTTCCCAGTCATACCTTGGTGCCTTTTACTTCCCATCACTAACAAACCCTTTACTCTGTGAATATCTCAATTCAATCGACACTGTTCCTTCAGATAATCCGATATATTTAGCTATCTCAAGTACCGTACACGTTCCCATAACCGGGTCATATGATACGCAACGTAGTATCAGGCAAAACAATGTTCCGCAAGCATATGTACGCACGCAAAAAGTGGAAAAAGAAGGAGGTGATTCGGGAAAAACGGAAGAGGAAGCGTCGACGTGCAAGGTATAAGTAAACATGTCCATGTCCACTCAACTATAGACTAATTGTTGCGAAAGACATCGAAAAAGAAAAAAGCGTTTATGATCACTTGTCTTTGAGGGGATGAGAAAAATAAGTGGTAAAATTTGTGAGATAGGCTACGTCAACAAGATTAGGGACAACATTTTCGATATGAAAAAAGACAGTCTCGTTCTCCTGTATGAAGCTTTAAGGTTCGCAGATTGCGTGGTTTGTGGTGGTTCTGGTAGGTCCCTGTACTCGTTAAACGCGGCTATGAGTCAAATAGCCACGATGAAGGATTTTAAGGTTGTAATCACTCCAGACGATCCAGGTTTTCCAGGGAAAGATATGTATGATGCGGCTGGCGAGCTGGAGAAAAGATATGAAAACATCTTGTTATTAATCAACTCTGGAAGCGGAGAATCGAAGGATCCGAAAGCGCTTGCAGAAGAACTCGCGAGGTACATTGAAGATACAAATAGCGAAAGTTTCACCATGGGGTTGATAACTTCTCATCCAGCTTCTTCTATAGCAAATATTGTTCGGAAATATGGGAAAGTGATTGAGATAAAGGGAAGGGCTAAAGAAGAGAGACCGACCGAAGAGTACAGCGAAACCGGCATAATGGGTGATATATTTGAACTTGAAAGCCTCTTTGTTCTCCACATACTAACCGAGGTTTTGTTCCGCAATAACACTGTAGAGGAAGGTTTCGAACTGTTTGAAGATGAATTTCAGGTTCTCGGAGAAATGATTGACTTCAACGTTGACTCAGAGGCTTATGACTCGCTGATTGACATAATGGAAAGAAGAAGCGACGTGTTCTTGGGTGGAAAGGGCACGGCTGATGAAGTGGTCAAGATGACCGTGATAAGGTTAGCTCACATCAAAAAGTTTCTGGGGGATAATGTGTATATCGTGAGAGGTGTGAACACTCCTCGTCCTAGGGCTGGAGACCTTGAAATTCTAGTATCCTATTCTGGAGAAACAAAGTCAGTGGTAAATTGGTGCAACATCTTCAGAGACTTGAAAGGAGGCGTCTTCTCAGTAACTGGAACCAAAGGTTCGCCTTTGGACAAGAAATCTGATTATAGGATAATACTTGAAGAGAGGGTTAGACCCGGACAGCCTAGAAGGTTTTACATGAGAGCTGCATTCGTGTTGAGTCCGCTCCCAGTGAAGTTAGTGGAAAGACTAAGAGAAAAAGGGCTCATTTTACCTGAATACATAATAGACTGGTATCACTCCCTGTTCGGATAACTAGACCAACATTTTTTCCGTGCATGCACAACCTTTGGATTTTTTGAGAAGTGGAGACGCACTCACAGGTTCGCGTCATAAGTTTCAATCGTTTGAAATGAGCACAAATGTACATATACCAACTATGTTGTTGAGTAGAACTTATTTCCACAAACTTCTTAACGACATTTCGACACTATAAGCTGAAGCTAAATCAAATAGAGGAAGGAATGAAAACATGAAACGGAAGTTATTTACATCTATCGCAATCGTACTACTGATGATAAGCATATTTGCCGCACTGCCCTTAGTTACAGCGCGCGCGCCAGTGATCGTTTCAGCCGGAAACTTCTACGCCACCCCATTCTGCACGCAAGCAGGCAATGATTTTCAAATCGATGGAGCGTATCCGCCAGGCAAAACATTCACAGACTTTGCGGGTGGAATAGTCGCATTTGACCAAGACATGATAGACGTAGAACAGATTGCTCACCCACAAAACAAATGGTATGGTAAAGGCATCAGAGTAGCAGTGTTAGACACCGGCATGTTGCCAAACTGGAATTACTTCTTCCCCAGATCACGGATAGACGCTGATTTAGGCATCGGATTTGTACAAGACCTCGAAACTGGCGAAATCACAACTGTTCCGTGGGACGATGCTGTAAGTGGACATGGCACCCACGTAGCTAGCACGATAATAGGCTACAACTATCATGGAATTCCGATCACAGGTGTCGCTCCATTAGCAAAAATCATTCCAGTCAAAGTGTTGTCATTCTATGACTATGATGAATGGTCTGCTTGGGGCACATCCGGAATGGTTGCAGCAGGCATCGACTACATCACATCGCTGGTTGAAGACGGAACTCTTTCACCTGGAAAGATTATCATCAACTTGAGCTTAGGTGCATCGGTGCCAATGGCTGAAGTTGAAGAAGCCATCGACAGAGCAATTGCTGCTGGAGTCATTGTAGTCGCAGCTGCGGGTAACGCCGGCCTCGACGGCATGGACTATCCTGGTGGGTATTCACAGGTGATTTCTGCTGGCGCTGCTGGCTGGACAGGACAATGGAATCCAGACGGGTACCGTGCTTTCTGGCTTGAAGATGTACCTGAAGACCTGATGACGCCTGCACCATTATCTATATACTTCGGACCTCCTGCTGGCACACAAACATACATGACCTATTACAGCGGTTGGGAACTTGAAGGCCAAGACCTCGATGTCGCAGCGCCAGGAAGCTGGTGTGTAGGACCTTACTGGGATCCTTCCGCTGGAGAATTGCCGGAAGACCCTGAAGATTGCTACTGGTATGTTGGTGGAACCAGCATGGCGGCTCCACATGTTGCCGGAACTGCAGCACTGATGGCTGAGAAGAAGGGACGAAAACTGGTTCAGAGTGAAGTAGAAGCCATACTTGAGAGCACTGCGGAGATAGATCCTCTGACGTTCTATAACCCATGGATTGGTGGTCCATACATGGCAATCTACTACCTTTACGATGGCGGTATGTATTTCAATGATTGGGATGACCCCGCTGTTGGTGCAGGTCTCCTCCAAACTGATGCAGCTGTCGAAGCAGTTGCCGCGCTCGGACCACACTGATAGTCTAAACAGTCACACGTAACGACAAACTTCCCCCCTTTTTTATGCTCCTTCATTTAACAGTCAACTGAAGACGGATTAGACATGAAAACGCTACGCTTTCCCTGCAGAAGAAAAATTTCGTCTGCCATACTTGTCTTATTGCTGCTTCAATCAGTCATAATAGGTTTACAATTGGCTTTCGCTCAATCCATGGGAACAATAAGCGGCAGAGTAGTCGATGTGAACACTGACACAGGAATATCTGGAGCAACCGTATCAGCAAATGGTCCATCACAACAAGTCAACACAACTGACCCCAACGGATACTACACGATTTCAGGTCTAGCTCCAGGACCATACACGATTGTCACCTCTGCTTCTGGCTATCTCAGCAAATCATACATATCATTCGTGCGCGAGACTACAAACACTCTTCCCAACTTTGGGTTGCACCAGCTTTCAGTAATAGGTAGAGTTTACGACTTATCAACACCCAGCATTGGAATAGCTGAAGCCAACGTTACGGGAGGCGGAGAACTTGTCTTGACTAACTCCACTGGACACTATGAGTTGCTGGGCTTGTCAAACGGAACCTACACGGTTGCCGCCACAGCGCCCGGCTATACTAACGAATCAAAACTAGTCACTGTGTCTACAGGCGTATCCGCTGTGGCAGACTTCGGGCTAAGCCAAGTTGCGCCTGGAACGATTTCCGGGACAGTCACTGACTCTTCAACCCATCAGGGTCTGTATCAAGCTACTGTCAGGGTTTGCAGATGTTCATTTGAAAAGCTAACCAAAACAGACCAAAATGGGCAATACACAATTGAAAATGTGCCAATGTGGCCCTTCTGGACAATCGATGCCTACAAGACAGGGTGTGTGGCTCAATCTACAACAACCGCTGTGCAGTCTGGAGAAACAAGCACTCTGGACTTTGCATTAACTCCATTTGGAATAATCAACGGAACAGTGAAAGATCAAGTTACAGGTCAGCCTGTTGCCGGAGCACTTGTTAAAGCGGATTCAGAATTTCTCACCACCACAGATCCCAACGGATACTACACCATGTTTGTGCTTGCGGGAAGATACACCGTCACAGCTTCAGCGCCGGGATACGCTAGCGAATCACAGTCGAATGTCAGGGTTTCTGAAGGAGAAACCACCACTCAAAATTATGCACTGGAAACAATTCCCCCCGGAAGTATCATCGGTAACGTTACAGATGTCAAAACAGGCAGTGGAATAGCTGGAGCCACCGTGACGGCTGACGGCCACACTAATACTACCGACGCAAATGGCAACTATATTCTCTCCAGCTTGCCGTCCTGGACCTACAATGTCACTGTCTCAGCCTCGGGATACGCAAGTGATAGCACCAAAAGAACTGTGCCTTCGGGCGGATCGATAACTGCTTATTTCATGTTAGCCCCGTACACCAGAGTTCACTTGAAGCCTTACTCAAATACTGGAAACCTCGGGCAATCTTTCGACTTGAGTATAAACATCTCAGAGGCTAGGTTCGTGTATAGGTGGGATGTTTACCTATGGTGGAACCCAGCACTCCTTGATGTTGCAAACGTGGTTGAAGGAGGTTTTCTTAAGGGTCCTTTTGGAAACCGAACCACTGAACTCAGTTTTGAAACATACCCAAATGAAGGAGTAACCCTCGTGAAAGGATGGTCAACGCTAGCCACGCCTGATGGCGGTGTGAACGGCAGCGGAACGCTGGCAACCATAACTTTCCAGATTAAGGCAGAAGGTGCCTGCAACATAGACCTCACCAACGCCATGCTGTGGGACCCAAACGGATTTCCAGTGTTCCCAAGCGCAATAGAAGATGCTCTTTTCGAAACGCGAGTGCACGAGGGTTGCCCCTTTGTTTACGTGTGGAATGGGATCCAATATGTGATCGATAACAATCTTTTATCTGCCTCTGAAGCTAGTAACGGGGTTGACGTAGAAGACCACTATAGGTTGGAACAGACGCTTGTTCCACAAAAGGGAAAGTATTCGTTGGTGATCAAGGAGTTTGAACAGGAACACTCATACTTCGACCAAATTAAGCTAATCGCAGTTGATCATGAATTTGATGTGCATGTAGCTGTCAGCCCCACAGGAGAAATCTTAACCTATAAAAATCCCCATGCACCCTTCTTGGCTGTCGACAGAGACGGAAACAGTTGTCTAGATGTCCTAACCGAGATAGATGGTGAATACTATGAAGGACACGACGGTGACCACGTCGTTCTAGACTTTGCAAACTTGGATGTTTCCAAAGGGGCAAAACTAGTCTTGGTAACGGATCTTCCGCCACTGATGCTGAAGTGGTCAATACACATTCAGACTCACGACTCAGAGGGGGAGTGGACGACAATCGCTGAGGTTCATCCAAGGGTTAACTGGGCAACCCAAATCATTGACCTATCCGATTGTCTGTCAGATGCCGAAGAAGAATTGAAAGTCAGACTCTACTTCACGGCAAATCACAAGATTGATTATGTGGGCTTGGACCTAAGCAAGCAAGCTGACACAAAAATGCAATACGCCACACTGGTCTCATCAACCCACTCAAAAGAGGGAAACATGAAGTTGCAGCTGTTGAGAAGCGATGGCGTTTATGCTGAACTACTACCAGGCGAACAAATACGACTCGCATTTACGCTTCCCAAGAATCCAAAAGACGCAAGAACCCTCATCATCTACGCGAAGGGACACTACCACCTAGGCCAGAATTAGACTCATTTCGTGTCATCAGTTTTCCCAGTGCTGCGCGCGTATGCGTATTCTTTTTAATAGCGGAAATGTTTCTATTACGGGCAAATAGAGGCTCGCTTGAATGCTGATTCGCGAAGTCATCCTCGAAAATTTCATGTCTTACGAATATGCTAGGATACCCTTTAAACCAGGGGTCAACATTGCTTGCGGGCCTAACGGCTCAGGCAAATCGTCCATACTACTTGGGATTTCTGTTGCGCTAGGTCAATCCTACACCGAACGATCTAAAAAGTTGAGTGACCTCATTCGATGGGGTAAAGACCAAGCGCGCGTCACGTTAGTTTTGGACAACTCTCGAAAAAGCGGGCGTCGACCAGTTCCGAAAATCAATAAAGACTACATTTTTTTGACAAGAATGTTGAGGCGTGACGGAAAATACTGGTTTGAACTAGAAAACAGAGCTGCAAACAAGAGAGATGTCGAAAGGCTTCTCTCAAAGCTCGGAGTTGACCCGGACAACATGCTAATTATTATGCACCAAAATATGGTGGAACAGTTCACGGTGCTCCAGCCTCAAGAAAAGCTCAAGATGGTGGAAGCAGCGGTGGGGTTCGAATCCTACCGCCAAAACGTTTCTAAGGCTCAACGAAAGCTTAGCCTTATCCTAAGTCAAGAAGAGTCGGTGGGCAAGCTCCTCGAATCTGCTGAACAAACACTGGGCTATTGGAGAGAACAGTACGACAGGTACCAACGGAAAAAACAGCTAAGAATGAAGCGGAAATTCCTTGAACGAGAATCGGCGTGGGCCGAAGTTTCAAGGCGTGAGAAAACGGTTGCTGAACTGAGAAATCAGGTTCGAGGAAAACAAAGTGAAATCTCACATGTCGAAAATGAAACAGAAATCATTAATAATCAACTAAACAAACTTCAGATGAGACTGGAACAAGCAAAGACTGAATGGCAAAACATTCTTCAAAAACGATTGAAGCTGGAATACGAAAAGGCAAAGCACGAAGTAGGCGTTTCACTGGCCAATCAAACCATAGAAAAAACACAATCTTGGTCAGAAATTCGACAGAAAGGAATGAAGGACTGCCTAGACAAAATAACGCAGCTAGAGACGACATTTCATAGGATTGTAAACCCCATAAATATCAAAACTCGATTTGCAGAACTCAAGGAGACCTATGAAAATTTTGAAAACACATGGACTCAGCAGTTAAACCTTAGAAGTGAAAGCTTAAAAGCCTCTATTGAAAACTCCTACGAGCAACTCGAAAAGTTACGTGTCCAAATCTCGGATGTTGAAGCAAAGGGGGATCACCTGAATTTCGAGATCGAAGGTACCAACGGGGAACTTTTGGGTCGTAAGATTAACCTAGCTTTACTACAGTATCGAAAAGAAATCGCCACAAAGACTCTAGAAAAACTGAAAAAACAGCTTCAAGTCTCGCTCGCTGATCTTGACGAGACAGTAGAAAAGGCTAAGGAGACAGGTCCACAGATCGTGCCCACGAAAAATGTTGCAGAGATTTTAGACGAGATTCGAGTGACAGATGGGCACCTCGCCGCCCTTGCCGATGTTTCCGAAGACATCGAACGTATGTACGAATCCTACTCTAAGCTTTACTTAGAACTGAAGGAAAAGGCTCAGTTGGTTGCGGAAAACCGTGAAAAAGCCTTGGAAGAAGTAAAGACGAGGATGACAGCGTGGAGAATGATTATTCAAGACCTCCTAAAGCATGTCAGCCTCCGATACGAGGGAATCCTTTCACAAGCTCAAGCGATCGGAGAGGTTAAGTTGGTAAACGAACATGATATCGAAGATGCAGGTCTCGAAATACTTGTGGGTTTCAAGGGGGGAAAACCCGTTCCTCTTAACTCCTACACGCAGAGCGGTGGGGAAAGAAGTATTGCAACCATGAGTTTTCTCCTCGCGTTGCAGCAGCACGTTCGATCTCCGTTCAGAGCTGTTGACGAGTATGACATTCACATGGACCCCAAAAACCGAGAGATTATCGCTGATCTACTGGTTTCCTCGATTAAGGGACGAGATGCCCAATACTTAGCAATCACTCCCAGTCAGATGACGTTCACGGGAAAAGACGTTCACATAATCACAGTTCAAAATGTTGAAGGGACTTCGCTTGTTAAAGAGGTAATCTAATTGTCCTCAGAAAGGCAGAGGAAAAAGCTCGGCAGCGAACGTCTTCAACGCGTCATTGACTTATGTAAGTCTGTTGAGGAAAGAGGTCTTGATCCTTTCATCGTGGATGTTGACGACATTCTAGCGGTCGTTCGAGAATATTTTCCAGAGTGGGAGCTGCCGGAAGAACTCTGCTTAGACGCCGAAGCTATTCACAAACTAGCCTCGGTCATTAAGCTCCAAAGCGACTGGGTGAAGCATCAGTCAACTTCTCTCTACACTGATCCGTTTCTGCTTGAGGAGAAAATACGAAGGCTAAGCAAAGAAGAGCTTGCTAACCTTTTTCTTGAGATTTGGCATCCTATTGTTGAGTTAGAACAGATATCCCCTCATAGCTTGGCTGAAGCCACCAAATACTGGCAAAGCCTCCTTCCAATTAGCGAGAGATGGCTAAAAACCTCCTCTCTAGAAACGGAAACTGGAGCCACAACACGGGAAGAGTTAATCAAGCAGAGAATACTCGCTGAAAAAGCTTTCTCAGAAGAGTTAGAAATGTCTTGGGAAGAATTAAAACAGAAGGTCGGCGGTGCAGGTAAGATTCGATACTGGGATTTCGTTGGCGCCGACACGTATTCTGAAACGATAAAACGAGCGTATATGACGAGTTTTCTTGTAACATATGGATATGCAACCTTGGAAGTGCATCGACTAGAGGAAGAGATTTTCATTAAACCCTTCGAAAAACCAGCGTCCATAATCGGGAAAAAGCAGCTGATCTCTATTCCTGTTTCTGTGAGTGTCGAAGAATGGATGAAGTGGAAAAGAGGCGAGCAGGATTGAGGCGAAAAGGGTATTACATGAGAAAAATCAAGAGAGCCACGCATCTCCTATTTTACAGGCACCACAGAAAGCCGGGAGTGAAGGGCTGGGAACTAAGAAGAAGGTTAGGCTCCGACTATCCTAAGGTGCTTGAGATACTGGACGGTCATTTGGAAAAACTGGATTTACAAGTGAAGACAGTTTTTGAAAGGGAAAAACCCGCTGAGAAACCGACTGTTCAGCAGTTGGATAAGGCTCGATTCTATATAACGCTTCGAGGAAGCCTCACGCCAAAGGAGACTAAAATGATGGGTTGGCGCATCGACGACATCGCAGGTCTGGCTACAGCTATCTCTTGCATAATATCAAAGAAAGGAAAGGCACCGAGAGAAGAGGTGGAGGACCTTCTGCGGAACAAGCTTCCAGACTGGAGGGTAGATATGAACATGAATCGTTACATTCGGTCCGGCTACCTAGCTGAAGATGAGAACAAACAACTATACCTCGACTGGAGAACCCGCGCCGAGATTGACCAAAAAGCTTTGGTTGATCTACTTTTGGGAACTGAAAGCTGAAGAGCATAGCAAGAGAATGAAAAAGATGCGTATTGAAATTCTCTACCTTCTGATTTTTCGATAGAGGACGGCAACTACGTTCATGATTATTAATGCAACGAGGATTAAGAATGGGCTACTGAGTAGAGACTCTCCAAGAGGTAGTGGAAGTTCAAAGACTATTGTGTCCATGTCTTCGGCAATGTGAGGGTTGTTTGCTCTCGACGGTAGTATGAAGTAGCAAATGGGGTCGAACTCGATTGAACTTGTGTGGTTGTAATAATAGCGAGCTGGCGTTGTTTTGTTTTCGAATTCCCATTCCGCTATTGGCTTACCGAAGTATTCATTAAAGTCCAGCGAGTAATTGTCTGTTAGGTTGACATGAAACTTTCTCCAATCTGTCCTTACGTTATAAATCTTGTTCATTATTGTCTTGCTAATTATAACACGGATGATGTCCGAGCCGACCAAAAGAAATTCTACACGTATTGATCTCGTTGAATCGTCAAAAATCTCCTGTGTAGGATCGTATATGCATTCTGCGTTTTTTAGGTCTGTTTGTTCCAAATTTTCTTCGATGGCTCGTGGAATCGTTGAAGCGTTGAATAACTGTTGCTGTATAGCTTCGTTGTATATTGTAGAGTTGATGTTTTGAAAATCGAAGACAACGTGGATGTTTTGATCTATTGTGGCTTGAATGGTCACCGAGGCGTAGGCAGATGTGACCAGGCTTACGAGTAAGACGAGCAGGAGAGATGTTGCGGTTAGTTCTCTCATTTTCGTTCTTCCTCCAGTTCTGTAGATTATATTTGAATCCTTTATAAATCATATTCAGATCGCATAAAGCCTTTCTATTCATAGAGACGAATCGACAATGTGGGGTCTAAACCATTTTCTGGGTGTAAGTGTTTAGGTAAGTTGTCGGCTTATTTGCAATAAATGACATTTGCCTCTGTTCCGCCCTCAAGGGGTCACTTAGAAAATACAGAGCCTTTATTTCTCGGTCAATGTACGTGCAGGATGTATTCTCCTGTCTTGCAATGCTACGAAAATCGCTAAACCAATGCACCTCAAGCACACCATCCACATGAAACTCGGTCAAAGAACATTCCTTAATAATATAGCCCTCGTCTTCAAGCCCTTGAACATATCCCTGAAGCTTTTTCCCCGTCCATTGCCCGTATGTCCAATATGCGAGTCCTCCGACTATCAAGATGAGGCAGACGAGAAAGGAAAGGGCGACAATTGCACGCTTATCCATGCATACAACTTTAACTTCTTCATTCTATGATCTAACATAGTTAGTAAAGAACGAATAGTTGAGTATTCAGTGTTTGCTTAATCTTGCTTGATATTCGTATTCAATGAATAAAGATGAAAAAATGTGCGAGTATGGCTATAAGCCACAGTATAAAACCGATCATTACCATGATTTTTCCTTCTTTTCGATAGCGTTTCCTTTCCTCCAGCGTCAGTCTTTTGAAGAGAATTCTATGGTCCAGCCAAGCTGAACCTGAATAAGGATACTTTTGATCTATTGTTGAATGATAGTTCTTCCTATAGTAGACGAGAGAGAGAAGAAGCTGGACGCCACCCACAAACAACAAAAAAGCCCCCTCGTACACAAAAATGACAGCAGAAAGAGTGTTTGATATCCATAGAATAGGCAAAACGAACAGATTTACAACAGTAACGTGCCCAAAAACTTTCATCACAAACTTAATCCAATCGACATTTCGCTCAAGAATACCCTTCATTGTGTCCCTGATAAAAAAGTAGTGAGAACATATAGGCTTTACTCGGGCTACAAATCAGTGACATTCTTACAGCACTATCAAGTAGTTTTTTTGATTGCCTAATACATTGTTTCAAACTGTGCCAAAGATTTAAAAGAGAATCTTTCATTCACCACAGAAGGGGTTGCTGGAAAAGTGAATGTTTCCTATCTTGAGAAAGGTGTGCGTTGATTGTTTCGCTTATTGTCATCTTTGCTTTTTTGGATATTATTCACTATATCTCTAACATTAGAAGGCTTACATTCCTATGCATAAACCTCTGCAAGTTTCTAGATGTGAGAAATGTGGAAAAGTTCATTGCTGAGCCAAAAGAGCTAACTGGAATTGAAATTAAGAGTTAAGGAGTTAAATCTTGTCAGATTTTAAAAAAATTATAGGGGGGGGCTATAGGGGGGTCTATAAAGAGAGAGAATAACGCAAATAACGTAACGAACCTAAATCCTACTCTTACTTCTTCTTAGGAACATCAGTCCTAATGTACAAGACATTATTGCCACGAACCAAAACACGACCATAATTAGCAACCAGCTCATCCTTAAACCGTTCAACAGCACCCTCCAACAAAATATTCATATAACCATCACAACGAACAACCGTCCCACGATACTCGGCACCACTCTTCAAAACAATAGCCACATAACAATTCAACAGCTTCGCCAAAACATTCAAAGGCTTCATACTCGGCTCCAACACAAACACCAACAATACACACAAACCCAACCATATAAAAGCTTTATGAAACAAACCACCACCAAAATAAAACCCAACAAAATCCTAATAGAACCATATATTAGATCGGTGTAGAAACTTTCACACATACAACAGAAACCCTCACTCAATCATCTTTCGAATTTCCCCCTCTAATTTGCCCGCCACATCAAACTTCCTACTCATCTCCCGCTTTATTAGATCAATGGTCTTCACAGGTGCAGGATCTACACCTCGCAGAATCGCCAAAAAAACGCTTACAAAGTCTCCCACAAGTAGCACAGAAAACATCTTCGCTAATCTTCCTTTCCCCCTTGCATAGATTTCCAAGATTTTTTGAGCTTTATGTAAAGCCAGCATTTTGGTCATCTCAATTCTATGTTTGATTTCCGGCGGCTCGTCATGGTCTCGAATAAGTATTACCGAAAATTTCTTTGCTAGGTCTTCAGAGACTTCCCATCCAACAGCTTCATTGTGGTTGAGCTCCGGGAAGACGTCATATACGCTCAGAAGTTTGCTGTTTTCGTTAAACTGCGTTTTCATTCGATGAGCTATTGCTCTAAATTGTCCAAATCCATAAATCGCAGGTATGGTTTCTTTCAACTCCAAAGCTAACGCTTTTGAGCTGTTCTTCTTTGTGGGAATGTGAGGGGAGTTTTCTTCACTCACCTTTTTGAGAACCCGTATGGTTTCTTGAATGTCTTTCTCTGTGTTCGAAAGAATATCCATCTTCTCTAAGAGGATTGGGAGTGGAAAGAATATGTAGGGAATTGCGGCGCGTGGGGGTCGTCCGTTAGGTATTGTTACGTGCGGTATCTGCAGTTTCTTGGAGAAGGAGAGGAGGTGTCCTCCTGAGCTTATGGTTATAGTCATGCATTTTCTGCGAATAGCATCAATAAATGCGCTAAGTGTTTCTTCAGTTTCTCCTGAGTAGCTGATTGCAAAAACGAGCGTGTTTCTGTTTGCGTAAGCGGGTAGAGTGTAGTCTCTGCAGATTTGAATGGGGATGGGAAGCTTGTCTTGCAGCCAATCTTGGAGTATTTCTCCTCCTATGGCGGAGCCTCCCATGCCTGTGATTATGATGTTTTGAGGTTTCTTATATTTGATTGTTATTTTTCTGGAAACTTTTACCTCGTTTGGGATTTTAATCTTTTTAGCTCTTTGTATAGCGTCTTGGCAGTGTTCAGTGGTTTTTACGCATAGATTGAGCATGTTGCTTTTGTCGATTTTTTCTAGTTCTTCCGGTTTGTCTAAAATAGTAATCTCGCGCATTCTTTCACCTTGCTATTTCTAATGAGCTTATGATGCTTGATTGTGAAGCTATGGATAAAAGGTTTTAGAGTGTTGTTGGTATATGTAAAAGAGTTGTGGTTGTGATGTGTGCCTCTGTGAAGCGTCGTTGTGAGCTTTCTGTTGCCTTGCCTGCTTCGTTGGTTTCGGAGGTTCCTCATCTTCGGGAGAAGACCTTCAAGATTGGGTTGGTAGGTAGAGTTGCTGCGATTTTTTGTGTAGATGAGGTTATAGTTTTTCCTGATTCGCTGGCGATTGATCAAAGCCGAGATATGAGGTTGATTGCTGCTGTTTTGTCTTATATGGAGACGCCTCAGTATTTGCGTAAGCGTTTGTTTAGGCTTGTGCCTGAGTTGCGGTATGCTGGTATTCTTCCGCCTTTGCGTACGCCTCATCATCCTGTATTAAACAGGGTTAGAGATTTGGGGTTTGGGGAGTATCGTGAGGGTGTGGTTGTTTCTTCAACTAATGCTGGATCGTTTGTTGATGTTGGTGTAGACCGTTCCGTGTTGGTTTCTGGTGTGCAGCTTCCGGTTAATAGTCGAGTTACCGTGAAGATTGTTGAGTTGGGGAGGCATTTGAAGGCTGTTTTGGCTAGTCGTGGTGAGGTTGAGGCGTATTGGGGTTATCGTGTGAGGGTTTCGGATGTGGGGTTTGGGTGTTTGGTGAAAGAGGGGGGTTTTGATTTAGTGGTTGCTACTTCCAGGTGTGGGATTCAGTTTATGGAGGTTGTTGATAAGTTGGTTGGGCGTTGGAAGAAGGCGTGTAGGGTTTTGGTTGCTTTTGGTTCTCCGTCTGCGGGGTTGTTTGAGATTCTGGAACGTGAAGGTTTGAGGTTGGGTGATGTTGTGGATTTTGTTGTTAATATGGTTCCGAATCAGGGGACTGCGACTGTGAGGACTGTTGAGGCTGTTTATGCGTGTTTGGGTGTTTTGAATTTGTTTGTTAGCGGTTTGTAAGTTGTTTGTGTTTGTTACGTTTTTTGTGTTATTTTTGTGTTTGTCTCTCTCTAGACCCCCCTATAATTTTTTTGTTCTTCACAAAGCTTGTTTCTGATTGGTTTTTTGGAAATAAGCTTGAAAATGGTTTATCCCACGTCTGGAATCGACGGGAAAAGGTTGCAAAAGGTTGGAAAAGGTTTGAATTGACGGGGCTTTATTGGAGAATGCGGTTTTTCAGGTGATGTTGCAAACGTGCGCGTGCTCCTTAGCCGCAGGTTCCCTTACCTAGGGGGGTCGTGGTTTGTGTCAGATTTGTTTTTGGGTTTTGGTTTTGTTTCTGAGCGTCGTGGAGGCTCTGTTTACGCTTTGACTATGTAAGTTTTCAACATGAACCACATGAAAAATTGTGAGTGGTAAATTCAGCAGGACGGGTGGGTTCATTCTGTGGAGAGACCCGTGATCATGGCTTTGAGCTTCTTTGCTTCTTCGATGCCTTTTCCACTCAATGGAGTATCAAAGGTAAGAGGGTCATAAGTTTTCAGACTACGTGAACGAGTTGATGTACGCTAGCATTGTGAAGGGGAAAGACTCTGATGTATGGCGATATAAGAAAGTTTATATGCCGGACCACCCAATAATATGTTGAATATGTCTTATTCTAGACATATTGTCTATACGTATAACGTGAGAACTGTAGAGCAAAAATACATAAAAACGGAAAAGGAAGAAACTTGCCGAGGAAAATAGCCATAATGGTGATAAACCTCGTTAAAGAGAGTGTGGAAAAGCTAAACAAGGAAATTGAAGAGGAGATTCTCAAGGAAATTGAAGAGCTGAGAATCCCTTGGATGGAGAAGGTGGAGAAGGTCACGGTTTTAGAATCAGACGAGGATTAGAAGTACTTTCATCTCGTCAGGACATGCGATATCGTGTTACGTTTACTTTCAGTGTTTTCTCCGACTCTCGTGATTTCTTTCTTCATAAAGAATATCGAAGAGTCTACACAAGACGGGGTTAAGTGATGTATCTGACTTCCTGAAATTCTCTGGAGACTGGAGTTTTCACTTCTCCCTTGATGGGCATCTCCTCTTCGCCCTCACAATCTTCCTCGTCCACATACATGTCCTCAACGATTTTCTGGATGATGCTCGTCATCTCATTAATCTTATTTCTTAACACATTCAACTTTTGCTCTAATGTCAAATTTTCCCATTCTTCCTCGTCAACCTTATTCGCCATTCTTCAACACCTCAAGGAAATAGATAACGTGAATTAATAATTGCAGTAGAAAAGGATTTCGATGAAATGATCCCTTTGCCGCTATAATCCTCTAAAGAGATTGGGCTCTTAGATTTATGGAGCAGACTTGTCTAAAAGCTACCGATTCTAACGTTTAGCAATTACCCTCTAAAGTTCTTTAACGCTTCGTATAGCTTCTGTATAGTCGTTTCCAAGACCGCTTTCAAAAGACGCAAAAGGTCTTTGATGTTCACCGGTCGGAAACCGGCTCCGCATCCACACATCACATAATTCGTAGATTCACTCATTGTCCATCACCAATGTATTCTGAAATAGACGAGATATCTCATATATTACGAGACACGATTATTTAAACTATTTTGCGATAAACCTGTAAAACTTCGAAAACAGAACACACAAAGCCGAAACTCTCTACTGAATTCACACGCATCCCAATTCGTTTATTACAATAACAGAAATTAGTGATATCCCCATCAGCGTCAAACTGAAGCTATTTCGGTTCTGAGAAGTTTAAATAAAATGTAGATGCGCATTATACAGCGGTGATCTAGATGTTTGAGCTTGGAGATATACGATTCAGACCTGTAGAAAAGGATGATTTGAAGCTTTTACACAAATGGGAGAACGATTTTGAGCTCATGATGTATTCCAGGAGCAAACCTTTGAATTTTGTAAGTATGGAACAGATTGAAAGGCAGTACGATGAGTGGATGAAACAGGATAAAGACATTCGTTTCATCGTTGAACTCATCGGTACGAATGAGCCTATAGGACTAGCGGTTATACGCGGACAGAAGTGGGGCAACGTGAAAGGTGCAGACTTGGGCACTTACATTGGAAAGAAGGACTTGTGGGGTAAAGGTTATGGAAAACAGATCACAGTTGCCTTGCTTGAAATGTGCTTCATCTTCTTAAACATGGAACGCTGCCAAGCTTGGAGCATAGAATACAACACTCGCGCCCGCAAAACACTTGAAGCATGCGGGTTCAAAAAAGGAGGAGTAGTGAGAAACACTTCTCTCGTCAACGGCAAAAAATGGAACTCCCTTCACTTTGACATACTCCACGAAGAATACCTGAACATTCGAGAAAATCTGCTTAGGAAAACACTAGGAGAAAAATTAGACGAATACCTCAAAAAGCACTGTGGCTTAGCTAAAAACCTCGAATAAATTATTTGAGAAAGTAACGTTTATAACTCAACGCTCTTATTGAAACAAAGACGAAACAAAAGATAAGGATAACAAAAAGAAGGATACCAACGTATGGGTCACAGAAAGAAACACGCCCCCAGACGCGGCTCATTAGCCTACTTACCTAGAGGACGCGCTGCAAGCGAAACCGGCAGAATACGCTACTGGCCCAAGGTAGAGGAGGTCCCCACCCTACTAGGATTCATGGGCTACAAGGCTGGAATGACCCACGTATTCCTAGTCGAAGACAACGAACGATCACCAAACTTCGGCAAAGAAACAGCCCACCCAGCCACAGTAGTAGACACACCTCCAATCACACTATTCGCCATCCGGGCATACACACGGGACCCATACGGTTTGCACACATTCACCGAAGCTTGGATGAAAGACCCACCCAAACACTTCGACCGTGTTGTAACATTGCCAGAACACTTCGACCCTGAACAAACCCTAAAGAAAATGGAAGAGAACCTAGACAAAATCTCCGAGTTCCGCCTCCTAGCAGCCACACAACCCAAAGAAGCTGGAGTCCCAAAGAAAAAACCCGACATCACAGAAATCAAAATCGACGGAGGCACCATCAAAGAACAATTTGAACACGCAAAAAAACTGCTAGGAAAAACGGTGTCCATAACAGAAGTCTTCAAAGAAGGACAATACGTAGACGTAGTCGCGGTAACCAAAGGAAAAGGCTTCCAAGGCCCTGTGAAACGCTGGGGCGTCAAAATCCTGCCTCGAAAATCACGTAAAACCAAACGAGGCGTCGCCGTCATAGGACCTTGGCGTCCCGCCAGAGTCCTATACACCGTCCCCAGAGCAGGCCAAATGGGCTATCACCAAAGAACCGAATACAACAAACGCATACTAAAAACCGGCACAGACGGAAGTGAAGTAACCCCAAAAGGCGGGTTCCTACGCTACGGCTTGGTTCGAGGAACCTACATCGTAGTAGACGGAAGCTTACCCGGTCCCGCTAAACGTCTCATACGACTACGATACCCCGCCCGCCCCCCAAAGATAACCACAGAAGCCCCACCGAAAATCACCTATATATCCCTTGAATCCCCACAAGGATAAAGCGAGAGTGAGAGGGATGGGTAAACTTTCAGCCAAAATTTTCGATCTCAAAGGAAAAGCAACAGGTAAAATCCGCCTCCCTCCCATTTTTAAGACTCCTACCAGACCTGATGTCATAAAACGAGCAGTCATCGCGATTCAGTCCCATCGCTTCCAGCCACAAGGTCGAGACCCTTTCGCCGGAAAACGAACTACCGCAGAGTCTCGGGGAACGGGCTTTGGAATAGCGCGTGTTTCAAGGATAAAGGGAAGTCAACGAGCAGCTTTCATACCATTCGCAGTTGGCGGCCGAGCTACTCATCCCCCAATGGTTGAAAAGAAAATCAAGAAGAAAATTCCACGAAAGGAAATGCGATTGGCTCTGCGCTCAGCAGTTGCAGCTACAGCATCTAAAGAAATCGTGGCTTTCCGAGGACACGTGATAGATGACGTTCCTGATTTTCCACTAGTCGTCATAGATGATATTGAACGCTTGAAAAAAACCAAGGAAGTTGAAGAAGTATTCATCCAACTAGGGGTGTGGCCAGACATCTATCGAGTCAGGGGAAGCCGAAAGGTGAGAGCTGGCAAAGGCAAGAGACGCGGTAGAAGAATGAAACAGGCAGTTGGGCCTCTATTGGTGGTCACCAAAAATGAAGGAGTCATTGAAGCAGCCCGCAACATTCCAGGAGTAGATGTGGTTACAATCAACGGTCTGAACGTTGAACTTTTGGCACCGGGGACCCATCCTGGAAGGCTCGTCATCTGGGCGAACTCAGCTTTTGAAAAAGTAGATGAACTTTTTGGAGGAAGATAGGCTTGGACCCATACGCCGTTATATTACATCCGGTTATGACCGAAGTTACGAGTCGCCTGCTCGAAACCGAGAACAAGCTTGTTTTTATCGTCAGCATCGCAGCCAAAAAGGCAGACATTAAACGAGCCGTGGAGGAACTTTACGAAGTAGAGGTTAAGAGCGTCAATACTGCAATCACACCTAAAAGCGAGAAAAAAGCCTTTGTGAAGCTTCACCCCAACTATAAAGCGGTGGATGTAGCGATTAAACTCGGCATCTTATAGGGAGATGTAACACGTGGGTAAGAAAATCCGAGTTCAAAGACGCGGCAGAGGGTCATCCACTTTTCGTGCATCCACTCACAAAAGAATAGCGCCAGTTCGATATCCCTCATTTTCCAAGAAGGAGCAAGAAGGTGTCATTCAGGGTCACATCATGAAGATTCTTCATGAACCTGGAAGAGGCTCGCCACTAGCCTCCGTAAAACTTGAAACTGGCGAAACCTACCACACAGTTGTTCCTGAAGGCGTCTATGAAGGTCAACCAATCCAAATTGGAAGCAGAGCTTCCGTAGACATTGGCAATGTGCTCCCGTTAAGCAGCATTCCCGCAGGCACCATGATTTGTAACATCGAGCTTTCACCAAGCGACGGAGGAAAAATCTCACGTTCATCAGGATCCTACGCAACGGTAAAGGCGCACACTCCTGAAGGAACTATGATAAAACTTCCGTCGGGAAAAACTCGCTATGTAAATGATCTTTGTCTTGCAACCGTTGGAGTTATTTCTGGGGCAGGTCGTCCTGAAAAACCCTTCCTGAAAGCGGGTGCAAAGTTCCATTGGATGCGAGCAAAGGGACACACATACCCTCGAACACGTGGTGTAGCAATGATAGCCGCGGTGCATCCTTATGGAAGTGGTAGGAGGGGAGCACGCAAGGTTACAACGGTATCACGGCATGCTCCACCCGGCAGAAAAGTAGGCTTGATTGCAGCGAGAAGCACTGGTAAACGAAAAAGAAGAAAACGGTAATTTTCACCATTAGCAAAACGTTAGAAATGTTTAATAAATCCCGAGAACCAAAAGAAATGAGGAGATGGTCAGTTGCCTAGAGAATTCGCCTACCAGGGTTACACGCTTGACGGATTGCAAGGCATGTCGATGGACGAGTTTATTCGCTTACTGCCATCACGGCAACGGCGGAGCCTACAACGCGGTCTCACACGAGAACAACGGGTCCTCCTCGAAAACATTCGAAGCGCCAAAGAAACACCAAAGGAAGGACAGGAAAAAGTCGTTAAAACACACGCCCGTAACATGATTATTCTTCCAGAAATGGTCGGCGTCACTGTTCTAGTTCATAACGGAAAGGAATTCGTTGCTGTGGAAATAAGGCCTGAAATGATTGGTCATTATCTAGGCGAATTCGCGATTACCAACAAGATGGTCAGACACGGATCACCCGGCATCGGCGCGTCCAGATCGTCCATGTATGTTCCCTTAAAGTAGGAAACAACAGCAGTCAAGATGTTTATTCTACGCGTTTAAGCTCGATAGTCTGGTTCAGGCAACTTTTTCTTAGTTGGTGGAATTTTAGGAAGCGGAATAGGCGGGGGAATATTCAAGGTTCGGCTGATAATCACCGATTCTAGAAATACGACGTTAGAGATTGATTGAACAATAATGGCTGGTGGAGGCTGTTTTTTCGTATATGCGTTGTGAATCTTCTCAATTTCATCTTTTGTACCTTTAACTCGGGCTTTTCCCTTCATGCTGATTTGAGCAACGGCTGGCTGGTAATTTATTGTGAAAACAAATGGAGCCTCTAACCAATCTTCATTTTTCTTGTTTATCCCTACAACATTGAGATTAGTAGCTATTCGAACAGGTGGTAAAGGCTTGTCAACATCCCAAAAACGCTCAGCAGAAAGATTGTGAATAAAAACGTTTACGCGAACCATTTACTTTCACTCATCAAACTTGTAATAGGTTGCAGGATTTAAACGTGTATCACTTACTCGCTTCGCTGCGTTTATATCGTGTGAAGCCGCAGTGTCCGCAGGTGTAACGGTCACCGTGGTCTGCCATGAAGTATCCTGATCCGCATCTTTCGCAGAAGGGAAGAAGTCTTTCAAGTTTATTTTCCCCGATCTTATAGTAGGAAAAGACGCCCTTTCTTTTCTTCTTAGCCTTTTCAACTTTCTTTTCTTTGGTTTTTTTTTCAGGTTTTACTTCGGGTTCCTTGGGTTCTTCTATTTCTTCTTTTTCTTTCTCAGCCATTCAGCTATCCCTCTTTTTTCTCTTCTTTCTTTTCTGGCGTTTTCGTCTCTTCCAGTTTTTCTGCAGCCTCTTTCTTTTCTTCAGGTTTTTTCGGTGGTGCGTTCCTAACAAGGATGTGTTTGGACTCTACTAGTTTGGCCTGTTCAGCTGAATCGTATGCGTTAGCTGTGCCAACGGCGATTCTTGTCCCGGTTTTTGTAGTCATTTTCCTAACATACACTAGGTCAATATCCATCTTCAGTGCTGTTGCAAGTTCTTTCCTCGCTTCTAAACGGGTAGGGGTTCCCCCAGTCTTTTCATGGTTAACCTCGAAGGTTATCTCCTTTCTTTTGAGCAGTGGATTATATTCTTTGGATGTAATGCTAATTTTCATGGTCAATCTTCCGTTGGATTGTTGATTTTTGGAGTGCCTCCCTTACTTTAACTTTTCGCACGATTATTCCATCTCTTCCACGAGTCGGCGTGCAAGCTTCTTCTTTTGTTCCGTAACCTTAACTGCAACGATTCCTACTTGTGGCTGTCCGTAAACCACTAAGGACTTTTCGGGTGCACACAACACTGCTACCAAGGTGAGTAGGTCTTCTTCTCCGTCAACCAACACCCTTGTTGTTTGCCTCTGTTTTAAAGAATCTTCTATAACGGTCCATGCTTCATCAGCTAATGTTCCGGGAGGATTTTTTATGTGTAAGGTCCGGTTCACGTCTACTAGAATTGGCTTGACTTTTTTTCTCATAACTCGGTTGTCCACGATCAAAACGTTTGGGGAAATGCCGTTTTTTATCATGCTATTAGAAACAGTGTCACCAACAGAAATGATTCTGGCTGGTTTTTCTTCTTCGATGAACTTTTTTAGTTGTTTAATTGTTTCATCAACGGAACCTTGGATCAGCAGTCCTAATGGAGACTTTAGTTTTTTACGTAAGGCAGGTGTAAGAAAACGTATTTTAATCACCTTACACGTAGCGCGTAGCGTCCCTTCTCCTCCACTTTCATTGCATGGGCTATGGCTGAGCCTTTCAGGTCAAAGATTATGACTAAGCCAGTGAAGTCGTCACTCATGGTGACAGTCTTACACTTTGGACAAGTGGACCCGTGAGATATTAGGTGGCATTCTCTACACGCTTTGGCAGTCATGGTTTGGACTCCTTGCTTTTTTCAGGTTCTTTTGGTTTTTCAGCCTTGGGACTCTTCATTTTTTCTAGGTCTTTCTTAATCCACCCGATCTTCCCCAAGAAAGGTTGCCTCGCGGTTACACCGATTTTTCCAGAGCTTCTACCATGCCCAAGCGAGACCGCTGTTACGCGAACTCGTACGTGGTCTCCGGTCACAAGTTTTCTCCTCGTTTCTTTGCCCATGAGTACTCCTTGTTTTTCATCGTATGAGATATAATCATCCATAAGTTGAGACACATGAAGCAGTGCGTCGATCGGCCCAACTCGGATAAATGCTCCGAAATCGGCTATTTCAACTACCTCTCCTTCAATCACTTCTTGAATTTTCGGATAGAACGTGAGAAGGGAAAATTCAGCCTTGTGGTAGGTGGCTCCATCTCCAGGAATGATTTTTCCAATAGGGGCGACTTTGATGTTAATCACAGCTACGACGTAACCCAGCTCCTCATCAACCATGCCCTCATATCTCATTTTCAACTGTTCATAACCTACCGTTTCAATGGGCTTTCCAAATTTTTTTGGAGGTATACGAATGGTATCATCTAAAGTTACAAGCTTGAACACAACTACTCCTCGCTTCTGGCTTTTTTAACGATTAGATGCTCTGCAAGACTTATTTTTAAGGTATGTCACCCTCTACTTCTAGATGAGACTTTTGCCTCAGATAAATGACGGGCACACTTATAATCCTTAACCTTTTTCTAAGCTCTCTGTCGTTTGTAGCAACTGGGCATCTCCAATCTTTTGCCACTCGAACAATCACATCATCATGCGTCTCTTTGAAACTCTGTTCAACATTGACCCTGCAACATTTTTCAGCAAGCTTGAGTGCCAACGACGCTTGTTGACGCATTTTGGGAGAACCTTTCTCCGCTATCTTTAGAAGCTCCATGCGTGTTGGAGAAAGAAGAACGGGGTCAAACCTTCGGTTAAGGATGTTTTCTAGTTCTTTAAATATGTCTACGTGAAATTGTGCGGGGATAAAAAGGAAGTTTGAGTCCAGAATCACCTTAATTTTCAAGCCTTACCCAGCAACACCTTAAATGAAAGCCTCTACTTGCTTAACCTTTTATTATTCCGTAGCCAATGAGGCGCCATCTTCCTGCAATTTTTCTGCTGATGGCTGCTCGGAAATCCTCTTCAACGCACATAGGGCGTCCTAACCGAAGAGTAGCGTTTTCTTCTTTCATAGAGATGACTTCTCCTGTGGTTATGGCGGTTCCAACATCAAGGAGAAGGCGTTCACCTATACTTACTTTGTCGATTTGCATCAGTTCCTTTGTTCCTACGGCGCGTTCAAAAAGGTGAGTTTCTAAAGTCAACTCTGAGCGGGTTGGCGGAAGCATACTAGTCTTTCCGGCAAGGTTTCCGACGAGGCCGTCAGCCTTGGTCAGAGAAGGATCTAGAAGGGTCCCGATACCTACCAACCCTCCACACATAGCTTCTTTAACTGCTTTTCCACCCGCATAGAGACTGGCGATCTTAGTGAAAAGAGGTTGATAACTCATTTTTCCTTGTTTTTCAACTCGGATTCCGGGGCGCATCTCTATTTCGTCTCCTGATTTGAATTTTCCTTGAAGGATACTGCCGCCGATCACTCCTCCTGCTAGTTTCTCCACCGAGGTTCCAGGTTTGTTTATGTCAAAGGAGCGTACAACATATATTCTTGGAGGCTTTGCGAGGTCTCGGCTAGGAGTAGGGATGTGTTGTTGCAATGCTTGAATGAGGATATCAATGTTCACGGAGTGTTGAGCAGAAACTGGGATGATCGGTGCACCATCAGCCACCGTCCCTTTGACAAACTCAACTATTTCCTGATAACTCTCTAAAGCCCGTTTTTCATCGATTATATCAATCTTGTTTTGAGCGATGACAAGATTTTTTATTCCGGTGATTTCGATGGCTGCTAGGTGTTCCCGAGTCTGTGGCTGTGGACAATGTTCATCGGCTGCTATGACCAGTATGGCTCCGTCCATAACGGCTGCTCCGGAAAGCATTGTGGCCATAAGGGCTTCATGGCCTGGTGCATCTACGAAACTGACTGCTCGAATGAACTCGCCGGGTGAGCCACAGTGGGGGCATGTTGGTTTAGTAGAGTAAGACTGTGGAGGTTTGCATTGAGGACATTTGTAGATGGAGGCGTCAGCGTAACCGAGCTTGATGGTTATGCCCCGCCTCAGCTCCTCGCTATGTCTAGCTGCCCAAACACCTGTTATTGCCTCTACCAATGTGGTTTTTCCGTGATCCACATGGCCGATGGTTCCGATGTTCACTTCAGGTTGTTTGGGTAGTTTTTTCAGTCGATGGGCCTCCCTCTTTTTCTGTCTTCTCTGGCGTTTTCGCTTTGACTTTAGTCTTTTTCACTCCTTTAGCTTTTTTCGGTTTCTCAACAATTTTCATGTTTATCTGAACGATATCTTCAGTTATGACGTTTCCTCGGAGAGTTTTTCTTCTCCTCTCTCCTTTTCTGTGAGAGTGAAAACCTACTCCTTCGCTCAAAATCACCTTAATTCGGACCCCTCCGTGAACGTTGGGTCTAATGGGGAAGCCGTCCTTGTCTGATCCTCCGGTTATCTGTAGCTTGTAGCCAGGCGTTCCAACCACGGATCCGTTTACCGTCTCTCCCGTTTTTTTTCCAATCAAAGGAACGGCGCGGGTGCCCTCCACCTCCGTGAATCGAGCTTTACCTGTCTCTGGATCGGATATTATTATCTTGAATTTTGCCATACGCGATGTTTCTCCTCGAATGAATTCTTTGGTGACGTTAACTGAAACGGGGTATTCATTTATTAAGGATTCTATTGACGCAGATAGCGCTAATTCTTAGTAGCTATCGATGTAAGTCTTCTGGCGCGTTGGTTGTTTCTTTTAGTCTCGTCTTTTCCGCCCTAGAAACGTATGTATAAACCACTATGATGACGCATGTGGTTACGACTATTATTATAAGAATGCGTTGAACCCATCTTTCTACAATTATTTCCCAGAGGTTTTGTCGTGATGTCCATGTCATCTCATCTTCTGCGTAGATATAAAAACCGTTTTCAGTAATGAAATCCCGGTACGCCCAGGATGAGGCCACGTAATCCCTTTCACTGATGTTCATATACTGGATTGTTCTAGTGTCTGAAACTACTGCTGTTTCTATTGCGTTGAGGGGATTACCGAACCCGCCTTTGGGGTAGGTGAGGTCGACTGGTAGCCATCCCCACGGCGGAATATACACTATTGCCCATCCATGCCATCCAATCTGCCTTGCTACATTTGTCACATGGCCGTCCCAACTTGTCTCGTTTGAGTATTGACTAGGCAGATGTATGCAGCCGATTTGAAGGTAGGATGGAATCCCAAGAATACGGCAGAATGTGACTAACAGAATTGCTTGATCGTCACAATCGCCCTTACCAGATAGAAGCGTCTGGTTTGGATACATAGGGACTTCATGCGGCTCGTATGTAATGTTTCGCCAAATCCACCCAATAAATCCTTTAACAATTTTGAGAACATTCGTTTGATTGTGAGCTATCGAGTGTGCTTGTTCTCTAATCAGTTGATTCCCAATCTGCCATGTGTCGTCTCCTTTGCAATATTTTTGACGCAAATCTTGTGTAATGTTTGCAAGAGCCCCTGACTCCTCCACTGTTATTCTAGGAAGCGAGCGAGGTCTTGAAAGAACCTGATATACGACAGAGTAACTTACATTATTTCCAAGATCGAGTTGTGGTTGAAATTGCAAAACTGCTATTGGATTTCCGTCTTCATCTACAGCAACATTTTGTAAGGGATGTGAATGGTTTATCAAGCGAACTGTTTGCCACGTGTTGTTCATAAACAAGCTGACTGTTCGGTCTTCTTCGGTAAGATTCCAGAATTTTTCGTCTTCTTTGTTAGAGAATATAACCGTTGATCTGATGATATAGCTTACGTCCCCTGTTTTGCTCTCTAACATTGTGAAACTGTAGAACGTGAAGGAGGCAAGTAACACAAATAGAACGAAGCTAACAGCTATCATCTTTTCCAAAGTTTAACCGCTCCTCTACGTGAGTTCTCTCCTATTGACAAGAGTTAAGGATGATTCGTTGGCAACAATCATGTAATATCAGTAACATAACATTAGGTTCTTGAATTTTTAGGTTTAGTTAAGTAATTTCGCATGGCGGACTTTTCAAAAGCTGAAGCTGCGCTCTATCCATTCGTCATTCACCATTTTCCTGCACGGAAATGTGAAAAAGAGAGAAAAAGGTTAGAGTTTATTCTACATGTACTCTGAAAAGATCTATGTCCCGCTTCATTTCAACTGTGCACTCTAGGAATTCCCTAACAGAGTGTTCAATGTCTCTCGACTGCGTTATATACCTCCCAACAATGATAATGTCTGCTCCCTCTGCAAAAGCCTCCGGTGCAGTTTCAGGGGTTATTCCACCTGCAACCGCCACTAGGATTTTCTTGTCTTTAAAGGCCCGTCGGAGTTCTTTGATGAGATACCAACGTGGTTTCCCAGTTTTCTCTACATCGATGGCGCGATGTAAAATTACAATGTTGGGGAATTCTGTAAGTGACTGAAACTTCTTAATGGGGTCTTCAACGTTCATCATGTCCACCACCGCGTAAATCCCAAGTTTCTTTGCCTCGTAAATGAATTTGTTAAGAGTCCCTGCAGCTGCTAATCCAGAAGCCACAACTGCGTCCGCTGTCTCCTCAAATGCTAGGTCAACTTCCACTTTTCCAACATCTAGAGTTTTCAAATCGGCGACGATGAATATGTCTCGGGCTGTTTCCCTTAGATCACGAATTACTTTTACTCCGTATTTCTTCAGTAGCGGAGTGCCGACTTCTAGAATGATTCTGTCGCTCTTAGGTACTTGGCTCATGATCTTTTTTGTTCTTTCCAGGCTGGGGATGTCGAGTGCTATTTGCAGATAGGGCGGTCTCCACAATCGAGGTACCTTGAATCCCATGATAGGATGTTTCGCCCTATCTTTGTCATACATGATTTTCTTCAACGGCGGATACTGGGTTAAAGCCCTTTTCAAGGCTAATCTAGCCGCGCCATAGTTATATTGGTAAATCCTCCGGTAGTCCTCTGCCTTCGGATGCACAAACACACTGCATACAATCACCCAGTCATCAACCTTATCCTCTGGTATGATGCCCTCTTCCACGGAGTCAGCCACTGCTTTGGCTATCGCGGCTTGGGCCGGTCCAAAGATCTTTTCGGTCTGTTCAAAGTTTTTCACGGTAACCTTTGGAACCAAAAGCGTGTGTGGCTTAGGAGGGAGGTTAGGTCTAATAACTGCAAGAAGAGGCGTGTGACCCGCAGACAAGTTTGACAAACCGTTGGCAAAAGCTTCGCCTACAGGACCATCCTTGTCTCCAATCAGCAGGTCAACATGGGCAACCTCAGAGCCCTCACCCATCAACGCTTCGCCTATTAGATAAGTAGGTTTTCCACGTCTTTCTACAGATTCCATAAATGTCGGTTTTCTTTCTCCAACATCTTCGAAGTTGACGCCAAACTCCTTCATCCACTCGTAAAGCGTATCACGATGTATCTTCATTATCTTCGCCGTCCCTGAAATTGTCGGTTTTGTCGACTTTCTCCTTCTAACTTTTCTCTCTTCCACCTCTTTCTTCTTTGCTACTGCAAGTAACCTGACGAAATCTTCTCTGGTCTCGGGCCTTTTGCGATCAAAATCCGACAATAAACACACTTCCATAATAAAGCATCACAAAACAACTATTTAAATTTGTCGGAACAACATTCTCATGTTAATATTTCTAGTAAGAGTTCCGACGATTTTTATAGAATGTCTCTCATTAATGCCTTATTTTTATCCGATAACTGTTGAACAATATGATGTCCACTTTCTGAAATCCGACAAAAATCATCAACTTGGCGATGTAGTTTCTGATAAAGTTTCGTGTCATACAATGGAAATATGTTGTTGAAGACGTATCTCCAAGGGATAACATGGAGGATTAGTATTCATAAATGAGGGGAGCACACTTCAAGAGATATTTCTTATGGTTCCAACATCTCCTCGCGTCAATTAACCTTCAAGAACCTTGTGCTTCATTTTCCCTTGAAATTTCCAGCTGAAAAACGGTCTCTGTGTGCAAAAGAAGTCGAAATTCGGCTTAAACACTAGTTGCGCATTTTCGTTGTTGCATAAGACTTATAAATGATATTCAATGATACCTCTGACTTTGTAGGAGCCGAAAGAAATGTCAACATCTATGAGTCTTGAAAAAATGGCTGAATGGGCTTTCATAATCTTTGTGATGATAGCGGTCATAGCAGGGCTGGCAGTGGGGTACATGGCTTGGCCAGACAGCGGAACAGATGCGGCGACCGTAACAAGCACTAATACGTGGATCACTTTAATTATGTTAATCCTCGGCGTCATAGTAGGGTTAGTAAGCATAACCGCAAAAGAAGTCACATCATTCCTTATGGCCTCGATTGCTTTGATAGTGACAAGAGTCGGAGTGGATGTCTGGAAGCCACTCAACATTGACTGGTTGGCCAACGGGATACTATACTACTTTGCCGAAGGAATGCTAAACTACATTGTGGCGTTCGTGGCTCCAGCAGCTGTCATAATAGCAATAAAACAGGTCTACACCTTAGCCAAAACGAAGTAATAAAGCCCTTCGCCCCTTTTTTTCTTTTCATCAATCCTAAATTGCTAGTTTAGACGTTCTTTCATTTTTGACCCAAAAACCATGTCTTCAACATGGAACTGAAAGACTTTAAATGCCATGTTGGTTTATGTTTTGGAAGGTGCAGGTATGCTTAATGTGGAAGCGATAAGAAAGGATTTTCCGATCTTAAAGACTGGAATAACATACTTGGACACCACTGCTAGTAGTCTTACTCCGGAGCCTGTGCTTCAAAAGATGCTGGAGTTTTACCGTGAATACCGGGCCAACGTGGAGCGGGGCGTCCATCATCTATCCCAAAAGGCAAGCGAAGAATACGAGAAGGCCCACACCAAGGTTGCCCACTTCATCAACGCCAAATCCGATTCTGAAATTATTATGACTCGAAATACCACCGAGGGAATAAACATAGTCTCAAACGGCTTAAACTGGAAGAAAGGGGATAAAATTGTCACGTCACTTATTGAACATCACTCTAATTTTGTCGTTTGGCTTCGCGTGAAGAATCAGCATCATGTAGATTTGGAAATTGTTAGGCCCAGCGAACCAGCTGAGCAGGGGCTCTTAGACCCAGCAGACTTTGAAAAAGCAGTTGACGATAAGACAAAGCTGGTGGCAATAACCCATGTTTCAAACGTTTTAGGAACAATTACACCTGTTAGAGAAATAACTGAAATAGCGCATGAGCATGGAGCCTACGTTCTCATCGACGGAGCTCAGTCAGTTCCACACATGAAGGTTGATGTCCAGAAAATCGGGTGCGACTTTCTCGCATTTAGTGGGCACAAGATGTGTGCGCCGACTGGAGCTGGCGCCCTATACATCCGAGAGGATTTGATGAAGGAAGTCGAACCTTTATGTATTGGTGGAGGAACCATAGCGGATGTGGGCGTCGATTACTACAAGCTTGAAGAAAACTCCACGCGGTTTGAGGCAGGAACCCCCGCCATTGCAGAGTCTATTGGCTTAGGAGCAGCGGTTGACTACTTACAGAATTTAGGAATGGAAAACATTGAACGCTACGAAAAGGAGCTTACAGAACAGATGTATGAAGAGTTCATAAAACTTCCTAAAGTTGAACTGTATGGTCCTGAACCCAAAAATAAGATAGGAATTACAGCGTTTAACGTGAGAGGCTTGAATCCACACGATGTGGCTTTGGCGCTGGACGTTTCAGCCAACATCATGGTTCGCTCAGGACACCAATGTGCTCTCCCTCTTATGAAAAACATCATTCGCAAGCTTGGAAGCGTTCGAGCATCCGCCTACTTCTACAACACAAGGGATGAAATAGATAAACTTGTATCAGCAGTGAGAGAAATAGCGGAAGCAATGGCTAAATGAGGAAACCGCATGTTCAGTTCATTTCGGAATTGTTTCCGTGAGAGTTGAATTGCGGTGTCTAAGCAAGACTCGATGAGAACAGTTGTGGCCGAAGTTATCGGCTGCCGTGGGTGTGAGTTGTGGAAGCATCGCCGTAACCCTGTTCCTGGAGAAGGGAATGTTGATGCGGCCGTGATGTTTGTAGGCGAGGCGCCTGGTTACTGGGAAGACGTGAAGGCTCGACCATTCATTGGAGCGGCGGGCAAGCTTCTTGATGAGTTATTATCAGAAATCGGGCTTTCTCGAGGCGACATATACATTGCGAATATTCTTAAGTGTAGACCTCCAGAAAACCGTGATCCCTCATCAGACGAGGTTGCGGCTTGCACCCCTTTTCTAAATCGGCAAATCCAAATTATTAGGTCAAGGCTTATTGTGACACTTGGAAGACATGCAACTTCTTATATTCTCTCTGAGGCTGGTTTGCCAGTCGAAGGTATCACTAAGCTTCATGGGAGAACGTTTACTACAAGGATTCTTGGTTTGCAAGTGGTTGTGATTCCTACGTTTCACCCTGCTGCCGCATTATATAATGTGAAATATAAGCGTGGGCTTGAAGACGATTTCCAAATCGTAAAATTTGAGCTTGAAAAACTAGGTGAACTTTGACTGCGTCTAGCTTTTATGTCAGTTTGGGGAAGTCTGTAAAAGAGCCTCCGACGACTTTCAGTCTAGGCTCAATCTTTCCGTTCTCGATTTTGATGACATTGTACGAGTTTTCGAAGAATCCTCGTAATCTCATAGTTGAAACAGCGCCTGAGAACAGAAAGTTGATGTCGTTCAGTTTCCACAGCCACGGTCTGTGTCGATGACCGCTTAATACGAGGTCTGGGCTTAGCTTTGAAAGTAGTTTTAGAACGTCGCCTGCGTCTTCCACCATTGCGGCTTCAAGCCCCGTGTCTGGGACTGGGATCAGGTGGTGATGCATGACTAGAATATTGAATTTTCCTTTGGTGAAGTTTTCTTTGATGAATTGGATCTGGTCTCTTCCAACTCTTCCCTCATCTTTGTCTGGTCTTGCAGTGTTGACGTAGATGACTCTGTACTTTTTGTTTTCAAATGTTCCTGATGGGGGGCCGAACAAGCTTTCGTAGTGTAGGTAGCCCGTGTAAAGTGAGTCGTGGTTGCCCATGGTTACGATTTTTCGGGGGCACTTGATTTGGTCGATGAATCTTTTTGCTTCCTCAAACTCAGTTTTGAATCCCATATCAGTCAAGTCTCCAGCGATGACAACGAGGTCTGGATTTAGCCTGTTGATTTCGTTCATCGCCGTTGTTAGTTTTTCTCGTAGAAATGACGGCGTACTTGTGCAGTGTAGGTCAGACATTTGAACGATGATCACGTTTGTTCATTTCCTTTTCCAATTTTTCCGTCAACCAGAAACGCTTGAGGTAATTAAATGTTACCTTTTGAAAGTACTATAAACTGTAAGCAGATGGTCGGTAGGAGTGTTTCTTTGATTCCCATACACTCCAAACGATTTTTCATCATTGACAACTGAAAAAGCTCCAGTGTTTCTAAACCTAATTTTTTGCCAAACTCTAGACTCTTCACACACAAACGCAAAACACATAGCATCTAAAACATTAAATCTCTCTACCAGTTATCTAACAGGGTGTTAATTTGTCTTTCAAACGCAAAATAGATCGTTCCGCAAAAAAGGCGGGTTCAAACATAGTCTTAGCCTTAGACCTTCCCTTCGATCAGCCCCAGCGTCTTCTGCATCGAAGCGTTAAAACATTGGAGACCGTGCATCCATACATCTGCGCGGTGAAGATAAATCGTCAGCTGGTTCTCCCGCTCGGCCTGTTTGACGGCGTACAAAAAATTGTGAACTTAGCTCACGGTTATGGTTTGCCAATAATCATGGATTGTAAAATCAACGACGTAGGACACACCAACCGTTCAATCGCGGAATGTTATTACAAAGCCGGATTTGATGCCGTCATTGCTAACCCTTTTGTCGGATGGGACGAGGGGCTTCAGCCAGTTTTTGAGGTTGCTAAGGAGATGGGGCGAGGAGTTATTCTTCTTGTGTACATGAGTCATAAAGGTGCCCGTGAAGGATACGGTCAAACAGTGCGTGACTTCAAAAGCGAGAAATTTATGCCCCAATACTTGATTTTTGCTGAAAAAGCGTTGTCTTGGAACGCAGATGGCGCAGTAGTAGGAGCCACTTTTCCAGAGAAAATAAGAGAGATATACACAATTTTAGAGACTCGTGTTCCTATATTTTCGCCTGGCGTTGGCGTTCAAGGAGGAGGCATCGACTCAGCTATTACTGCGGGTACGCGATATCTCATTGTTGGGCGGTCCATAACACTTGCCGAAGACCCGTGTGAGGCTGCAAGACGCATTAGAGATGCTACGGTGCGTTGTTTGGAAAAGTAGTTTGGTCAGCCTTAGTTGTTAATTCGTTGGTCGTTCTAACGTTCCTTCGCGTTAGACTTCTTTACAGGCATACCGCAAAAGGGCATGAATGGGCTTCTGGGCTAAACGGTTCTTATTATTCTCGTCTGCCCCATAGTTCTTTTTTAAGCATGTCTCTAACTGCTGCTCGAATCGCCGCGCTTCGACTTGGATACATAGCTGCTCTTACGAGTTCGTCAAGTCCTTCTAAATAGGCTTCAGGAAGGAGAACTGTTACAAGCTTCATTAATTTTTCACCTCAACCCTTAGCATATTATGTAGCTATTATTATAACTATGTTGAGCATATATGGTTTTTAGTACAGGTAGAACAGGATTCAACAATCCAGAGAATATGGCAATATTTCCAACATTATTTCTAAGCAGATTCTAGACCATTTGAGAAAAGAGAACGGGTTATTTTGATTTTTCATTGAACCGTTCCAGACAACGGACAGAACACGTACTCCTGAAGAGACTGTTCCTTACCTCAGAAGAGTCAACAGCATTTTAACCTACAAAACGTATAAGAACAAACGCCGTAAAATGCTACACATCAACAATAGGCTTGGTGCGACAAGTGTCAGAACGATATGCGTACATTCTTATGGACAACGAAAAATGGTGGAACCGACTCTGCAACCAAAATAGAGCAGGCAAAAAACTGCACGCATTTGTTCGCAAAAGTGTAGTAGGTCCCAAAAACGCAAAAATGCTTCTTTTCTACGTAACGCATCCATTTAAGGAAATTCGAGGTTACGGCGAGTTTGTTGAACGAATCGTTGGAGATGCTGAAGAACTCTGGAACACTTGTGGAAGCGAAACTTGCCTAAAATCCTATAAGGAATACAAAGATTTCTTACAGGGAAAATCGAAAGCAACGTTCATCAGGTTCAAAAATCTACGCGAACTTTCCCCATTCATTCCCGCAAGCGTTATCTATCAAATCATAGGAATACGTAGAATGCCTCGGGGCGGTAGATATATAAACAAAAAAACGACGCATGAATTAATCTAACGAGGCTACATAATTTGCAAGAGTTTAATCCTCAAGAATTCGTAAACAAACAGGTGGCAGAAATTAGAAAGGTAGTTAACGGCGAAAAAGCTCTCATCGCAGTTTCAGGAGGCGTCGACAGTACCACTTGCGCTGTACTCGCCCACCGCGCCTTAGGAGAAAACCTTCTCTGCGTAACCATTGATGACGCTTTCATGCGAACAGGAGAACCCGAAAGGATCGCTCAGCTACTATCTCAGCCTCCACTGAACCTGCCAATAAAAATACTAAACGTTCAAAGACATTTCCTAAGCGCACTGGAAGGGTTACGTGACGCCGAGGAGAAGCGAAAGGCGTTTCGAGAAACCTTCTACAAATCTTTGAGCGAGACCGCTAAAAAAGAGAGCTTTCGATTCCTCGTACAAGGAACCATCCGCGCAGATGTCGACGAAACTACTAGGGGCATAAAGACTCAGCATAACGTGCTATCACAGATGGGAATCAGTCCCGCCGAACGGTATGGCTTCCAACTCATTGAACCTCTTGTGTCTATCTACAAGCCGCAGGTAAGAGAGGTGGCAAGACATCTGGGGATTCCGTCAGAACTATCTGAGCGCCAACCATTTCCAGGCCCAGGACTCTCCGTGCGTGTTGTCGGGCAGAACAGAACCGACAAGCTGAAGTCGCTAAAAAAAGCTACTGCAATAGCTGAGGAAAACCTAGCAAAACACAGGCCAGACCAATATTTTGCAACAATTATTGACAACGAAGAAAAGCCACAGCATCCAAGATTAACGCACATACGAGAAATAGTAGCCCAACATCTTAATGTTCCATCAAGACACGTCTTTGTGAAGGTATTTCAAGATAAAGCAACTGGTATAAAAGATGGCGTGCGACACTACGGAGAGATTGTCGCAGTTAAAATTCAGACAACAAACGGCAGTGTTCATCAGCCACCCATCCAAGACCTAGTCGACCTCCAAACAAAAATCATTAAGGCAAATCCATCCTTCACCCGAGTCTTATATGCTGTTCAAGAAACTTCGCAAAAACAACCCTACGTGATTACCATACGAGCAATCCAAACGCACGATTTCTTGACCGCCGAAGTGTCTGATATACCTTGGACAACCTTGAGTCAGACTACGGAAAAGATTCTTAAAGTCTGCTCAAACGTTTCATGTGTCTATTACGACGTGACGCCGAAGCCGCCGGCAACCATCGAAATGGAATAGACGTATACTTTGTTTCAGAAACGCATAAAACCTTCAACGTGTTAGTAAACGCTGGTTATAAGTGAACTAATATGATACGAGTGAGAGTTCAGAAAATCGAGTCTATACGCGACCCTGAAGGGAGCCTTGGAAAACGGATAGAATTGATTGAGGACCGCAGAATTCCAAGATTTGCGGTTAGGCCTTCTACGGAAGAGGCGAGGATGGTTCAAGGGGTCGTTCAAGCGTTGCAACAACAACTTCCCATGTTTCCGACGCGAACTCAGTTTAGCCTACCAAAGATGATTCTTTTTCTGACGGAACAAGAATACGAGGAGCTAGGCATCGACTTTGACGTGAACCAGATATACGAGCTTGAACTGTCAAATCAAGCTGTCAAATTCAAGAAGGCACCCTAGTCAAAGCGCTTGCATCAAGTCAACGCGCATATTTCTTTCCTTACAGTTTGCAGCGCAGAATGCTTAGGGTGAAAGGAAAGTACGAACATCATGCTTTTGATGGCGTGGTAAATGTCTTCTTCATTTCCATCTTTGCCCCAGTCGCAGTATACAGGTATCTCTTCCTCACTGCATTCGCTTCGATAGTACACATAGATGGGGAGAAGCTTCTTTGTTTGGGATACCTCGATTCTGAGTTTTAATGTTTCGGCAGCTTTTGTCACAGCTGGTTTAACGATTCTTAGACGCTTGTGCTGATTTGAAGCGTATATTAGAAATTTTCCGTTATTGGATAGCATGTTGCTCGCCTCATTAGAAGTTTGCGTCTCTATGTGTTTTTAAAAAGCTCGGAGCAACGACATTTGGGAAAGCGGGGAGAGTGCGGTGAAAGTGTTAATAAAATGGGTTGTGTGATGGTTAGAGAGGCAGGTGGATATAGCCTCCCATAGGAGAGAATATGAATGGTGAAGGTTAGGGCTCATGTTTTTGTGAGTGGTGGGGTTCAGGGTGTTTTCTTTCGGTATGAGACCAAGCGTTTAGCTATTAAATTTCGCGTTTGTGGTTGGGTTAGAAACCTGTTTGACGACAGGGTTGAGGCTGTTTTTGAGGGGGAGAAGGAGAATGTGAAGAGGCTTGTAGAGTTTTGTAGAAGAGGCCCTCCAGGAGCCAGAGTAGCTGGTGTGGAGGTTGTGTGGGAGGATTATAAGGGGGAATTTGAAGGGTTTAGGATTCGATATAGAGGTTGACTCTGCGTGTGTGCGACGGTTTCTACCCCCCTGTCTATATGAACCAAATAGGGGTCAAATAGAGCTTAGAGTCTATTTTGTTTCAATAGGCTGGAAAGACTTCTGTTGGAGATGTAACCTAACTGGTTAGTATTCCTCATCTAATTCTTTTGGAACTCGGAAATGCGACTGTTTCCCAGCACTAATATATTCTCCACCCACTCCGCGGATGATGGACGCAATTTTGCCAAAATTGTCTGAACCCAAATACTGACGTGGCTTAACCACAATAAACTCTCCTTTCTCCTCAAAACTCAACATATCCTCCAAATCCTTGGAAAACAACATCTTAACATCCTCAACACCACGTGTAACCGCAGCACCAGCAGGTGTAGGAGTGGCAGGAGCAGCAGGAACCTCAGGGGCACTAGGAACAGCCACGGTCTTAAGCGACTTCGAAACCTCACTAAGGTCACGAGAAATCATCTTCAAAACATTGAGCAGCTCATCAATCCTCTCTAGCAGCTCTTCTGCGCTCAACCTCTTTTCACTCACAGACAAGCCTCCACACATAGTTATTTTATACGGCTCCTCATTTATTTTTATCCTACCAAATCATTGTTACATAAAAAGAATCCAGATAAAGTGAGAATTTAGAGGCTCAAACATGCTAGAGATCGACGGAAGCCAAAAAAGCGGAAGCGGCACCATACTACGCCTCTCCATCGCCCTAGCCACCATCCTAAACCAGCCACTACACATCTACAACATCCGCCAAAAACGCACACAACCCGGCCTAAGACCCCAACACCTCGAAGCCGTAATCACAGCCGCAAAACTCTGCAACGCGGAGCTTAAAGGCGCCACGCTGGGTTCTCGCGAACTCTGGTTCACGCCTCAAGAAATCATAAGCGGCAATGTACACGCCGAAATCGGAACCGCCGGCAGCATCCCCATGCTATTGCTAACTATTCTACCAATTTGCGCCTTCATCAAACACTCTGTGCGCGTCCACGTTGTCAAAGGTGGCACCGACGTTCGCCACGCACCCACCATAAACTACCTAAACCACGTGCTTCTTCGAATGCTGAAACGAATGGGCTTGAACGCTTCTCTCACCATCCACAAATACGGTTACTACCCAAAAGGTATGGGAGAAGTTACCCTAGAAGTTAAGCCATGTCAGAAACTCAGCCCACTACGCCTCGAACAATTTGGAACAATAGAAGAACTACGCGGCATCTCCGTATGCACTTTCCTGGCAGACCGAAAAGTCGCAGAACGCCAAGCCAATGCAGCCAATAAGTGTCTTGCAGCTCACGGTCACGAAGCAAAAATTCAAGTGATCAACGACATGTCCAACCCCCTTCAGAAAGGAAGCTCCCTCGTGTTGTGGGCGAAAACCAGCACAGGCGCACTGCTGGGAGGAGATGCTATCGGCGAGCTTCGCAAGCCCAGCGAGGTTGTGGGACGGGAAGCCGCTGAAAACCTCTTCAAGGAAATCAAACCTCAACCAACGGTAGATGCGCACCTTGCCGACATGCTGATACCCTATGTTGCACTGGCCGATGGCAATTCAACCTACCTAACTCGAACCATAACAGAGCATTTAGACACCAACATATGGCTGACTCAGAAAATCTTAGGCGCAAAATTCGAAGTTTCAAAGACAAAGAATCTCTATCGAATCAAGAAAAAAGAGTCGTAAAAAGGAGGTTTCCTCTAGTGGCTAAAGCTCGCGTTCGAGGCATATACTCAACCGCCCTAACGAAACTTCTTCTCGACCATGATTTCACCATAGTTCAACCATCAGCCACCATAAAAGAAAGGTTCAGATTGGAAGAACTTGACGAACCACCTGACCTCGATGTTTACGATCGACCTGATCTGCAAGGGGTTCAAGCCTGCGGAAAAGTCGAATCCATAAACGCATTCAAGTCCATCTTACAGTCCAACCTTGACGACGTTGTTGTCAGGGAATGGCATACTGCGGCTGTATATCCGCTGGCTGGCGTATTGAGAGGCAAGAGAATCAACCTTGTGAAAGAAGGAGAATCCGCGATAGATGTGGAGTTTCCTGCCTTGTCAAAGAAGAAACTGGATGAGCTTCGAAGTGCCATTGCCCCCACGCTAGACGGACACCATTACTACAAGGCTTGCGGAGAAAGAGTTTCATCGGCGCTCGATATGGCTGAGAAGATGCTCGAGAAAGGTTGTTCACTTGTAGACGTGGAACATCTTTTCAAACAAACCATTGAAGCAAACTATCCACGGGTGGGTTCCTTAATAGATATAGAACACGTGAAACTGGACGGCCAAGTCTTCAACCTCGGAAAAGCCTCGATTGAAGCTTTCAACCACAATAATTTGTTCATTCAGCTCAGCCGAGTTTTCAAAACTGCAGGAGTATACGACGGTCTTAAAACACGCAAAGCGCCAGATGACTACGCTGTCACCGAAGTCAAACTTGGAGAATGCCACTTCAAAACCCAATATTTCTCAAAAAACGGACGATACAAAGGAGCCTACATCAACCTAAACACGCCGATAGAACTGTACCCACACGGGATCCGCTACGTAGACTTGGAAGTGGACGTTTGCGTTTGGCCGAACGGTCGGGTTAGGGTGCTAGATGAGAAAAAGCTTGAAGACGCAGCTACAGAAGGCTTGATCACTCAAAAATTAGTTAAAAACGTTAAGAAGAAACTGCGAGAACTTGTGAAAGAACTTTCATGCCGCTAGATAACGTGCTGGCATGCATGTTCTTTTAGAAGGTGATCTTGAATGGTGATTGTGGTTTCATAATTCTTTTCTATCTTTGCAGAACACTGTTATGAATTATGGAGATGATCGAAAGAATAAGGAGATAGGAGAAGGGAGTGATAAGGTGAAAGTGAAAATCGCTTGGTATTCTTGGAAACTGCGAATTCCTCAGGCGTGTGCTAATTGTGGTGCAAGAAATGTGCCGTTACAGAATATACCGACAGAGATTCTGAAGGTTAATCGCGTCAGCAAAACTACTTATCAACATAGCACATCCAACATTGGCTTTCCATATTGTCATGATTGTGCAAAGAGAGAACCTAGATTCTTGAAGAGCTTCCGAAAGTTTGGCGTTGACGCTTCAATGGTTCAAACGAAGAAATACGGTAAATTATTCAGAAGGAAAGAGTTAGAATTTGCTGAACTGAATTTCGCCAATGATACATACGCTCATTTGTTTATAGAAGCTAACAAAGATACCTTGCTGGATAACGTCTTAGCAGAGCTGAAGAAGGACTTGAAATGAAGATGTATTGGGTATGTTGTACTGATGCATGCATACACATCCTTAACCGACTTATCTGTCATAATGACTTGTCCTGTGTTACGCCGTGCCACAAATATTAATAAGTGAATCAAAAGAATAATACCCGATGGAATATGAATAGAAAGATTGTTTTGAGCGGCGTTTTGACATTTATTCTCGCTAGCTTGCTAATATTGAGTTTCTTGGGTCAGAATGTGGGAGCGAATGACTCTTGGATTTGGGTTAGGAACACAGTTACCGGCGCTTGGGGTCAAGCTGTTGTTGGAACAGGTGACGCCATTTTCATAGCAAGGAAAAATAGTTTTTATCGTTATGATCCTTCTGACAATAGTTGGACGACTCTAGCCAACCCGCCCAATCCTGACTCTGATGACGCTTTCAAGACAGGTACAGCTCTGACATGGGATTTCAATGACTACATTTATGCATTGTATGGAGCTGCAACCATTGATAGTCGCAGATGGTTTTACCGTTACAGAATCTCCAGCAACTCATGGGCGGCTTTGGCCAACACTACTGCTGATCAGGGTGAAGGAGACGCGGCAGCATGGGTTGGCACTAACAATTGCCTCTATGCCACAATAGGGGGTGAACAACGCCCCACATATTTCATGTGCTACAACGCCTCCACTGATAGTTGGAGTAACGCGCCATCAAATCCGCCTGTAGGTATGGGCGATGGGGCCTCTCTTGTTTGGGCAGGTGGAGATTCACTGTATGCATTGCGCGGAGAGTTTCACGAGAGTTCGCCGCTCTATGATTTTTGGCGTTACAATCTCACTAATGATGCCTGGGCTATAATGACGGATATTCCAGCTAACCCTCACGACAGCGGCTTAGGCGGAGTGGGAGATGGGGGATCACTTCTCTATGTTGGATTCTGGCTCTCAGACTACACTGATTACATATATGCGCTTAGCGGAAACCAAGTGAACGAAGTCCCAGACAACCGCACCTACCGATACACCATATCAATGAACAATTGGGAGCCCTCAGCTAACCTTCCCTTCGAAGTAGGCTACTATGTAGGCTGCCGCTTAGGCTACGCCGACGGATACATCTATGCTTGGCAGGGAGCACCAAGCACATGGCCCGGCGGAGGCGACGATCTTGCAAAATACGAACTCATGCAGACACATGTGGACATCCATGATCTGAGAACGATCCTTCTGGATGCTCCAGTCAACAAAGTCTATTTCTTGTATGCTGACCCTGTGTACATGACTCGACCAGAAGCAGCGTATGACGTTACATCTGGCGGAATAATGTATGGTCTTTGTGCCAGCACTCAACATCAAGGCTTCAACACAACGAAGCACTGGCTACTGGATACGGGGGCAATCAACGCAACCACCATAAGCAACGCAACAATTGCCATGTTTGGAGGGCCATATCCTCATGTTGCTGTGAGATACTACGAAGACTCTCACGTTGGTTCTCAAGATGGGAATTGGTTGGCACCAGTCAGATTTGCAGAGAACGCTAGCCATTATTGGTTTGAGAATCAGACGTATGCAGTTGTTGGGATGCTACCAATATCAGCTGTTGGAAATGGTCATGAAGACATGTTTGTGATAGAGGTATTCTCGGATGGAGACAACACTGTCCTCATAATCTACGGTTTTGACTGGAAGGGAACATGGGCAGGAGGAATATACTTCAAAGAAGTGATGTTAGAGAACCTTTCCGACTATGAAAAACAGTATTGCATCTTCCATTGGGTTGACGACTCTGACCAAGACAGTATCCCACAAAGTTCAGAGATAGTCATGACATCATCTGGATAGGCAATGTCCCGAACATGCATGCAAAATGTTGTAGCTCTGGCTAGAAAACTGTATTTTATGTTTAGTTAGGGTTCTGTTAAGTCTTAGGGTGATAAATCAACCTGTTAACTTTCGGGGGATATAGGTTCCATTCAAAAGGTTTATCGGATCCTAAGTGCTTATGGAGTATCTGAACATGGATCCTATTCTCGGCTTCATTGGTGTAATCCTCGTTCTTGGTGGTCTCGTTATGTATTATGTTGGCTTGGGAAAATCAGTGAATCATATTGTAGGTTTTAGGGTACCTCCAACTATGAGAAACCCCGAAATATGGAAGACTGTAAACATTCGCATGGCGAAAATCATGTTCGTACATGGAGTTATCACAACAATCGCAGGTTTAACTATATCCGAAACGAGCACACTCGTGCCAGCAATCCTCGCTGTTGGCATTCTGCCTTTGCTCGGTTATATGGTTTATGGTACATGGTATGCTTATGAGCTAGAAAAACGCTGGCTAGCTAGCTGAGCCGACTCGCATTTTGGATTAGCGTTATCCACTTATTCTTTCCTTTTACTGTTATTCCGCACGCTTCAGCTGGTGTTTTACCTTTTAATCCTTGATGTGGTCTTATATAATTGTGGAAGATTTGGTAGCCTTTGAGTATTGGTGTGTCGTCTTTCTTTAATCCTCTCATGACTTTTTCTCTGTCTCTGATTTCTCCGTTCAATCTCTCCTTTTTTAGCCATCCCACGACAGTTAACACCCTTTCCCATCCCACAAAGACTCTATAGAGCCACTTGGTTACGGATAACACCGCAATGGGAGGCTAAAGATACTGTCTGCAGAAGCAGTTCTCTATTCGAATGGAAGCTACAAAATTCAAGTAAATGATTTCACCTTCTTAAAACCTGAGATGATTGATGATTTGTTTTTTGTGGCCTCGTTGATTAACACATTTTACGTTCACGAATTAGCACACATTTTCAATCCTAATGAAACTGAGGAAAGAATCTTCAATCTAACAGAAATCGTTGGGAAACTCTGCTTGGAGTAAAAAAAGTTAACACAGAACTGTGGATTGATTCATCAACCGATTTTTGATATGTGCCGATAGTTAACACCTAAACCAATGTGACGGAGAGTTAACAGAACCTTATTTAACAATATTTATAAGTCTCTTTAGGTCCACGTTTTTCAGGTTGAACCCATGAGTAGCTTATGGAAACTCCGATTCTCTATGTTCGGAACCTTATCTGTCATCATTGGACTGTCAACGCTCTTTTTTGCAGGCGTCCTCTACATGACTGGCATAAGCTTCATGGTGTTACCCTTCATCATCGTGGCATTTAACATTGGTCAGTGGCTGTTTGCTCCGCGTCTCATAGATGCTATGTACCGAGTGAAAGAAGTGTCAAGATCAGATAATCCCGAATTGTACGAGACGGTAGAGAGATTAAGCAAAAAGAGCGGCATCAAAATGCCAAGAGTTATGCTAGCTAAAATTCCCTTACCAAACGCCTTCGCCTACGGGTCACCGATCGCTGGAACTAGAGTGGCGGTTACAAAAGGACTTTTGGAAACATTGGAGGCCGAAGAAGTGGAAGCTGTGATCGGCCACGAGTTAGGGCATCTGAAGCACAAGGATGTTCAAGTGATGATGTTTGTCTCACTTCTACCCGCGTTGTTCTATGCCATCGGCCTCTCTATGCTTTTCTCCTCTCGAACAGGTAGGGGTGAAAGGAGTGGTGGAGCTGCAATCATAGGCCTTGCCAGCATCGTTCTCTACTGGGTTCTCACTTTATTCACGCTATACCTAAGTCGCTTGCGTGAATACTACGCTGATCGCCACAGCGCCATGATAGTTGAAGATGGTTCCCGAAAGCTTTCTGAAGGCTTAGCAAAAATCGTACGTTCAACTGGAAAGATGAAAAAACTTCGTCGAGGTACCAGCGGTTCCAGCTCGCTTAAAAGCCTCTTCATAACAGATCCTGATCGCGCAGACTTGGATGCAACGTCTATAAGACAGGCTGGAGTGTACTCTACTGATCGAAAGCTTGTTGAGAACGTTCTTAGAAGAAAAATAACAACGTTGGATAGGGTAATGGAGTTCTTTTCCACTCACCCCAACATAGTTAAACGCCTGAAGGCACTACAAGAACTAGCATAATCGTCATTTGTTCTTGCGTCTGCTACCACTTCTTCTGCGTCATCGTTGCCTCTACAGCCTTTGCGAGCTCTCCGTTTCGAACTAATTCAACCACGGTTTCTATATCTCTGGATGATGCTCTGTCTTCCTTTAACATAGGCACTCTTTTTCTTATCACCGAATAAGCTGTTTTTGTTCCTTTTCCAAGCTTGTCTGAGCCTCGAAAATCTATGCCCTGCGCCGCGCACAACAGTTCAATAGCCACAATATACTCCACGTTTCCGAGGATTTCCACAGCTTTTCTCGCCGCAATGGTTCCCATGCTTACGAAATCTTCAAAATTTGCTGATGTGGGTATCGAGTCAACGCTCGCTGGATGCGCCAAAGCTTTGTTCTCTGAAGCCAACGAAGCAGCAGTGTATTGGACTGACATATAACCGCTGTGTATTCCTTTTTCAACTTCTCCAGATATCAGAAAGGCGGGCAATCCCTCGCTTAAATTTTCATCAATAAGCCTCGCCACCCTTCTTTCAGAGATATTACCAACCACCGTAAGCGCTATCCCCAGTAGGTCCATTGCAACGGCTATCGGTTGTCCATGGAAATTCCCGCCGGACAAACACTCTTTATCATCAGGAAAGATTAGAGGGTTGTCTGTAGCAGAGTTGATTTCTATCTCAATTATTCTTCTCGCATAAGCGACAGCGTCTCTCGCTGTACCCAAAACTTGCGGGGCGCATCTCAAGGAATAGGGGTCCTGAGGGGACCTATTTTTCATCTTCATCACCGCCTCACTACTTGACTGGATTATCTTGCTTCCGGCCGTCAACGATCGTATGTTTTGGGCGCTCTCAACTTGACCAGGATGAGGCCTTACATGGTGAATTTTTTCGTCGAACGCATCAGATATTCCACTTAAAGCTTCGAGACTCATCGAAGTAGCAATTTCAGCTGTTCTGATCAATGTTTCACTGTCGTAAACTGCTAGCACTCCAACTGCTGTCATCATTTGAGCACCATTGATTAGGGCTATTCCCTCCTTGGAGTCGAGTTCAACGGGGCTGATTCCAGCTTTATCGATCGCCTCTCTTCCACTCATCTTCTTACCTTTGTACTCCGCCTCACCTTCGCCTATCATCACCAACGTCATGTGCGCTAACGGAGAAAGGTCGCCACTAGCACCCACAGACCCTTTTTCCGGAATCACCGGATGCACTCCCTTGTTGATCATGTGAACCAGTGTCTCTAACGTTTTCAACCTTATTCCAGAATTCCCTTTTGCCAGAGTGTTGACCCGCAACAGCATCAGTGCCCGTGTTACATCTCTATCCAATGGTTTTCCAACACCTGACGCATGACTTCTAATCAAGTTGAATTGTAGTTGTTTAATGTCCTTTGTAGGGATTTTCACACTGCCTAAAGCCCCAAATCCTGTCGTAACACCATAAACAACCTTCTTCTCTTTCACGAATTCCTCAAGAATCTGCCTACACCTTGTGACTTTCTTTCGTGTCTTCTGCGGAATCTCCACTTCAACATCATTACGCGCTACTGCAACCACATCTTCGATCGTTAAGGTTTCTCCGTCAATAGCCACTTTCCTCATAGTTTTCTCCTCCATTTCCTTTAAACTCAAAGCGTCTAATAATCAAGGGTGTTACAAGGAAATGAATTTTAAGTTTATTTTCTCCAACGTACACGAGTGTCTACGTACACTACTCCACGTTTAGCTCTTGCCTCCTGCTCTTTAACCCATGCCTTCAGCCCTATCTTTCGCAATCTCTTTCCATCCTGAATAACCATGACATAGTGTTCGGCGAGACTCTCAATTAGACTACAAGGATATTCTGCACAAAAAGGACACACATCCACTCCCTTCTGTTTGGCACATATTCTTATCTTACAGTCTGGAGGGCCTCCGCCAGTTCTGCAGGTGCAATCCATTTTCACCAAGTTGGCTAGGAACTTCCAGAACGTTGGAAAAGTATCTTTAATCGAGGGATAATACTTGTACCACGAGTCCATGCCCTCTTCGTGAAGCGTTTCCCGCAAGAGCTTTGCACGTTGTGGAATTCTGTTTCTATGGGCGCATAAACCGCAGAAGAGCTTAAACGCTTAAAATAATGGTCTTTTGTAAAGAAAAACGTAAAAGAAGATGTAAAAAAACCACATTCCTCACTACTGATAACACGATTTGAGGGATTTTTAAAGGTTTCTCACGCAAAATAAGACGAAAACGAGTTTTGTTTCAAGCGTGTTACGCTGTTTTTTTTGTAAAGTCTCACTAATGTTAAACCGTAACACGATTTATGAACACTACATCAGCATGACCGTAACACGCAATTCGTGATACAGTAAGATGCTGTCTCAGCATCGTTTTTATCAATGTCTCACAACTGTCTGAGTTTGTTCTCAAATTGGTGTTACGAGCATGCATGCATGCCTAAGAAAGACAGAAGCAATAAACGCTTTCAATCTGATGATAGAGTTACATGACAACGGAAAGATGAATGAATATTATAACAAGGAACTAAAGACATTAGAACATTTCAAATATCCAAACCTATTCTTCAGGAACACCAAGAACGTCTTCATTTCAATGATACCTGAAGGGATGATAATGCGAATAGCACAATCTGACTCCGTAACCTATGAAATGATTAGAAAGAGACTTCATAGAAAGGGATTAGGTGTGAAAATCAGTGGACTAAGAGATTTCTATGCTACCTTCATGGTTAGACATGGATTAATCAAAGAAGAAGTAGATTTGCTACAAGGAAGAATTACCCAAGTCTATCTTTGTAAGACACTATTGGAGTCCAGCAATAAAGGAATTGAAACAGAGAGTATTCAAAGCTCTACAGGAACTTGAACAGACTCTTCCCTAGTTCCCCTTTTTTGTGTCAGATGCCAGTTACTCTATTGTTTCTCGAAAAGCTCTGCTATGTATTTCAGGGAGAAGGGTTTAGCAATAAAGTCTTTCAGGCTGATGAGATATGTTTCATGTTCTTCTATCTCATCTGCACCTTCTGAGAGTACTGTTGAGATGAACTTAGAATATTCTGTGTAGTTTCTGTGCAATGAAATAGTTATTCCGTTCTTTCCTCCGCCTTGGCATCTAGCTGAAAATAGGATGTTTGGGCTTTTCATTGTCTTTTCTATTGCCTTATCCCTTACTTCCTTACTCACTTTTGTTCTGAAGCAGTTGATTGCCAAGATTTCAAACCCCATTTCTGTCAAGTCGGGTATTACTGTGAACTCTTTTATCATTCCTTCCTTCACAAGCCTACTTCTCATTCTGGTTATGGTGGGTTGTGACACTCCAAGAAGCTTTGATATTTCTCTATCACTCCTCTTGGAGTTCTTTAACAATTCTGCAAGAAGTTTTTTCATTGTCTTTTTCATTAGCAACTACCTTTCAAACGATTCATTCTGGGTTTATCCTCAACCCAAATTAACTTTATGGTCTTGACACAGTTTGGTGATGAAAGAATCCTAAGAATACTCTATATGCACCATTAAATAGAGCAAAGCTATATCTATCTATTAGGTATAAAGATGAGTCAGAAAGTTAGAGATTGGCTCAGGCAATTGAGATTACTTGATCAAACAACTCACGAAGACAGAGTTGAAATAGATTCGGAGATAGAAAGGCAGACTGGTGTTCATTGTGATTATGCCATAGAGAAGAAGATGATTACTGAAAGAGAGTTCAGACGAGTTGTCGAACGAGTGCTTGCACAGAAAAAGATGGCAATGAAGAAGACTTTGGACAAGTTGGTTGAACAAAAGGCTGTGGTGTAATTGAACTTTCCTGACTACACAAAGGAATTCTTCAATTGGCGCTATGGTGGCTTATAAGATCATCAGAGCATACATGCATCTATTATTCTCTCTTAGCGACAATAATAAATCATCATCTTTTGCATACATGCACTCTTAACCTAGGAATTCTGCATGCATGCAAGTAATCAAAGAAGGTAAAATAGATCCAAAGGAACTTACTTTATCAAAGTATGAAAGCATTGACATTTGATTTCAACAAACTGTATCTTCTTAATGTTCAATGGAAGTTCACTTAGTCAAGTCGAAGTTTTTTTGATCACCCTTTTAGCCAAGTAATTAAGTACCGCTTGCGTCATTCTTAAAGCAAATTCAGCCTCTTCCTCAGTTGGCATGGGTGGATGAGGACCTTTCTTCGACAATACACCAATCAGTTTAACAAGAAAATTCTCTAATGACTCGATTAGTTCTTCTTCCCTTTTTCCAATAATTTCCTTCTTCCCAAGTATTCTAACTGCTTCTCTAACATTCTCGGTGCCAGAGAGAGCTTTGAGAGCTGATATCAAAGCATTTCGACAGCCTGTCTTACATTCAGAATATCCTGACGGTGTCTTTGTGTCAAACCTAGACTGAGCACTTTGAAGATATGTGAATGACTCGTTTAAACCAAGTTTGCTAAGAAGAATAAGAGGTCTGATTCGTTCTTCAATGTATTCATTTGAGACCCTTTCGAAGGCAACATCTCTAGATTTTGTGTCGGCATCCAGTAGACTTGTCGAAAAGCTGAAATAATGTATATCTTTGTAGCCTAGTTCTTGAATACATGCACTGACGATTTGCTTTTTGGTTAAGTTTCCACGATTCCTTAGATCAAGTTCGGTCGAGGAAATAATGCCTGAAGTAACGCCTTCTGTTGTGTAGACTATGTGAACATTTGAAGCATCAACTCCGATACACAAATTGTGATTTCTGAACATGGCGAACATTACTCTATTCAATCTCTCTTTGTCCACAATTTCTCCAAACTTCTTCTCAAACTCACTCAATAACTTCATTACCTTATTGGAAAGGTCGCTTGGAAGATTACCCTTTGAAAACATGATAAGTCTCAGCCTCTAATCTCATATTCAATCAAACTTCCCTATTACATCATTTCAACTTGTACTAAAGACTTAAGAAAGTAACTTCTATCAATTCTGGAAGGTAATGGCTAATGGAATACTATACAGACACTCTTCTGCAAATGGACAAAATCTGCAGGACTTTCAAAAAACTCATAATTAATGAATTTTACAAGTCTCCAGAAGCTATGCGTGCTCATCTCTTTTATGGTACGTTTTGTTTCTTTCCCAAATATCAAAAAGGTTATTTTGAATCCATAAAGGGAGTAGTGCAGGTAATTGAGCTATTCGGCATTGATATTCTAGAAAGGAATAAAGGGATTTTGACAAATACTATTACAGGTTTGGAAACCCCTTTGTATGTAAAGGAAAGAGAGGTTTTTGAAACCTATATGAACAAACTGATAAAGATTTTTTCAGATAAGACTATCAAAAAGCAAGTAAAGGATAGGCTTTCAATTCTAAGTTTGGAAGAAAGGCTCAGATTAGATGAAGCAATCCATTGTTTCTTGCAGGGATGCAACTATTCCGCTGTTGCTATGTCGGTATCAGCTATTGAGTTTAGACTTTTGTCATTGATGACTGCTGTTAGTCCAGCTCCAAGATTAGAGAAAATGACACTTGGACAACTTATCAATGAATATCTCTACAATAAAGAAAAATACAGAAAGGTTATTCCAACAAAATATGAAAAACTTCTAGAACATTGCAATGCTTATAGAATATTTTCAGTACATCCTAAAAGGGAGAAAATAAACAAATCGGTGGCTACTTCAATTCTTCACATGACCTTTCAGTTCTTACTGGATAAGAAGTTAATTCAAAAGGTTAAGACTTAGATCATAAGGATGTGAAATTATTTTTCTCCATTCATAAAATTAACATCATGTCAGAGGAAGAAAACACAGATAGTAGTGGAGTCATTGCTGTTACCCCCTAGCCATGTTCTCTCTATTGTTACAGTTTATGTGCTTGAAAAGTCAATAGATTATGGTAAATTCTAAAACTTAGATAAGTTTTTGAGTGAATTATGGCTAATGACTATTGATTCAAAATGCCCTATTACCATGTTATCGTAGGTCTGAAAAGTAGACATCATCAAGGTGCTATTGAAAATAACCTTATCGAAAAAGATTTGTTGAATCTCATAGTCAAACTCTATAATAGGGATGAACCATTCAAATGTGGTGATTCCGTAGTAAGTCGAGATAACATATCATTCATAAGGATAACTGAAAGTGAGGAAGTTCTCACTCCTCGCAGTTATTTTGTGTCGCCCCAAAAAACCTTTGCAGAACTTTGGCAATTAATCAGCCGACAAAAAGATGTTACAGACAAATTCATTAAAAAGTCTCCAAAGAGAAGAAAGGAAAGCCCGCCTGAATTGGGTGTCGGTTTAATAGAGTCTGCTAATTTTCTGGGTCTGGATACTAATTGGTCTTTTGCTACTTGTGCATTGCAATTACAAGAAGTTGCAGTAACCTTAGTGGCTAAGAGAAAGAAAATCAAACTTGACAAAGTAAATGTTGAAAAAGTATTGAACAAGAAGATAGAGAACCTATCTTTTAACATGCAGTATGAAGCGTTTAGCAGACAAGTGAAGGATTCATTTGACATTGAAATGCCGATTCTGACAACCCACTTGAGAAAAATGAGAACCGAAGTTCTTCATGAGGGGTATAACCCTAAACCAGAAGAGACAGATTCTATCGTTAGTTTTACAATTGGATTGCTTCAAAAGTTGAATGGGATAAGTCGAACAACCTAGGATTTCTAAATGTGAGAAATGCAGAAAAGGTAGTTGAGCCAAAAAGAAAGTTTGATATTTGTAGGTCTAAGATAGTAGCTTGGTGTCGGATTTTTGACGAAGAACGAAAGAAAGTTTCTAACGTCTGAAGGGCTGAAACCGACCAAAAAGAAGCCATTTGTTCCTTGGATAAGCAGGTGGCGGTATCTGATAGCATACAGCATTGTGTTATTTTTGATTGGCACTTTGCTTGGTATATTTTCTCGTGGATTTCCTCCTAGTGACCTTGCAGAAAGCAGAGTTTCAGACATTGCCACAATACAAACGGGTTTATGTGGTGCATTTATTGCGTTCATTGGTCTTGTGGTGTTCTTCTATTTTAGGAAAATATCGGATATTGAAAAAGAGGTAATTTCTAAGTCCTTTGATTATTCAGTAAAATTTGCAGAGTTTGCCAAATCTCAGAAGAAAATTGAAGACTGGCACACAAAAGAGATTGACCATTACTATAAGATAATACCATCAAAAATATCGAAATCAACAAGTTCTGCAATCAAAATTATAATGTTTAGTTGCATGTATGCAATAGCACTTCTTCTTATATCTGCAATTCTGGCTCAGTTTTCTCTATCGCATGATGCAAGTCTCTTATCGACTTCCTTAAATTTTATTGTTCATGGAATAGCATATTTTGTATTCTCTTGGGTTGGCTACGAAGAAATTTCAAGAACGTTTAGAGAAATCGGATTATTACTCGAAGAGGCAATTACAGCAGTTAGGTTGGAACTGACCTTCTATCCAAAAGGTCGCTCGAAATGAGATAAGCCTCTGAAAATTCCTGACATATCTCTGTTCTTCTATACATAGTGATTAGTCTATTATTAAAGAGCGATAATAGTCAGAAACCATAATCCTCATAATCTGGATCAATAGACTGAGAATTCGCTTTTGAGTATTCTAACTAACTCTTTTGGTTCTGCTATTACCTTACCATATTTCTTACGTTTAGAAAATTTGTAGATATTGATACATTGAAATATGTCCCTTTTCGCTATGGTTATAGTGATTGTCAATAATAGATAACTTGCGAGGTGCAAACATGTCTGGAAAATTCAATTTTATTGAAGTCGAGCCAGAAGAGCCATGTACGTATTGTGGGAGGAAAAAACTAGAGGAAAGCGAGAAATTTTACAAAGTATTCATCGGAGATGTAGACACTAAGAGTGTGGTTTGTGAATTCTGCAAAGGGGGTTTTTATACTCTTATTGCTGAAGGTCGAGAAAAAACTTACGCAACACATTTGACATTTTATATAAAACGCACACTTTTGAAATTGGGAGAAATATTGCCTGAGACAATAAGAGCAGATTTGGATTCTGCGATGGAAAACTATGAAAATGGAAGATATTCTACAAGTTTCAGAAACATTGGTCTAATCGCAGAACGGTTAACCGAGAAGTTATTCATTGAGAAATTCGGAAAAGAGTCAGCAAAAGAAACTCGTAGATGGGAAAATAGGCTAGGTAGATTATTGGAGCAGTCAAGAAGGAACAAGAAAACCCCAGAAGAAACAATAACATTTCAATTATTTTCTTTGAAGTGGCTGAGAAACAGAGTTGACCACCCTTCTGAATATGAAATTACTGGAGAAGACGTTAGACTAGGACTAGTATCCATCACGTACATACTTCATCACATCTACCATACAATTTAATTTGATACGTCTAAGATTTGATTCATGGAAATGAGGACTTTCTTTGGGTTCTGAAAGCATGGTTAAGAAAGCAGTCTTTGAATGGATTATCAACAAACAGAAACCATTGAACTCAGAAAGGTAAAGCCAGAAAGTGACGTAGTCTTTCAATGTGGAAGGAATACTCTGGAAAGAAAGACTATCAATAGAGAACAAAACGATTTGATAGATGTTCTAAGAAGAGACAACTACAAAAGTACAATAACTTCATGCATGCATGCAAAGGCTGATGGGCTACTTTCTAGAACGCTATAACTACATCAAACCTTTCAGTGTAGCAACAGACGGAATCAAGCTGAGGGAATAGCATGAAGCCTCACTCACTTACTCACTTCTTTTTTTTCCGTCTCACAGCACACGAAACATCTTTTACACTATTGCCTTATCAGTAAACGTTAAAATGTAAAAAAAGCGATTCCGCAGTAAAGTCCGCAATATCCCACGAGCTTAAGCGTATTCTCAGTCATCGATAAAACCTCTCAAGAAAAACATTATTTTAACATCGGTATTTTGATTCCCTTCTCTTTCGCTATTCTCTTGGCTTTTTCGTAGCCCGCGTCAACATGTCGGACAATAGCGGTTCCAGGGTCTGTAGTTAACACGGTGACGAGTCGTTTTTCAGCTTCTTTGGTTCCGTCGGCGACTAGGCACATTCCAGCGTGGATGCTGTAGCCTATTCCTACACCTCCACCATGATGTACAGAAACCCAGGTGGCACCAGCCACAGCGTTGAGAAGAGCATTCAAGATAGGCCAATCTGCAATTGCATCGCTTCCATCTCGCATACCCTCTGTCTCACGGTTCGGCGAAGCCACGCTTCCCCCATCTAAATGGTCTCGCCCAATCCATATGGGACCTGAAAGCTCTCCTTTACGAACCATATCGTTCATGATCTTTCCAAACCTAGCTCTCTCGCCGAAGCCAAGCCAGCAAACTCGAGCGGGCAAGCCTTGAAACTTTACTTGTTCCCTTGCTTTTCTGATCCAGCGGCAAAGCTTCTCGTTATACGAGAATTCTTTCAGAATAGCATCGTCAAGCCTGTAGATATCTTCAGGGTCGCCTACGAGAGAGGTCCATCTGAAGGGGCCTCGGCCCTCACAAAACATAGGTCTGATGTACCTTCGCACAAAGCCTGGAAAGGCGAATGCTTCTTTGAATCCGTCGTCATAGGCCTGCTGTCGTATGTTGTTGCCATATTCAAACGTGACGGCTCCTTTCTTCATCATTTCAACCATGGCTTTTACTTGAATATGAATGCTCTTCTTGGCTTTAGTGATGTAGTCTTTAGGATTCGAATCTCGAAGTGCGTCTGCGTCCTCTATAGAAAGTCCAGCGGGGTAATACCCGTTAAGCAGATCGTGTGCAGCCGTCTGGTCAGTTAAAACGTCTGGAATTATTCCTCTTTTCACGAGTTCTGGATGAACCTCAGCGGCGTTTCCGAGCAGTCCAATACTCTTCGGCACTTCTTCCTCCTTTGCCTGTTGTGCCATGTCAATCGCATCGTTCAGATCATCCGTCCATGTTTGAACGTATCCGTATTTCAGTCTTCTCTCAATCATCTTTTTATCGATTTCAACGACCAGAGCGACGCCGTCGTTCATTGTCACAGCTAACGGCTGCGCTCCACCCATCTCGCCTAGTCCAGCGGTCAGCAAAAGCTTTCCTTTTAGGTTGCCTTTGAAGTGTTCTTTCGCCACAGCCGCCAGCGTTTCATAGGTGCCCTGCAATATGCCCTGTGTTCCTATGTACGCCCATGAGCCAGCGGTCATCTGTCCATACATGATTAGCCCCTTCTGTTCCAGCTCGTAGAAGTAGTCCCATGTGGCCCACTTTGGCACAAGCATGCTGTTGACAATTAACACCCGTGGAGCCCACTCATGTGTCTTAAACACTGCCACAGGCTTTCCGCTCTGAATCAAAAGCGTTTCATCGATTTCCAATTCTTTAAGGGTTTCAACTATTTTGTCGAAGCATTCCCAGTTTCTAGCAGCCTTTCCTGTACCACCGTAAACGATGAGATGCTCAGGATCTTTAGCAACTTCAGGGTCAACCACATTGTGTAACATACGGAGAACGCCTTCAATCTGCCAATTTTTACAATGCAACTCAAGACCCGTTATACACTTTACCATTTTCTTCAACAATGTCACCACATGAGTGTTTTAAAATGAGAAGAGACCTTATTTATTATTCTTTAATTACTGTTCCTTCGTCCACAACAAGTCTTCCTTCTTTTATCACCTTGTCCACCAGATTTACTCCAAATCGGTACCCGAGAAACTTTTGGTTTGGAGCGTCTAAAACGATGATATCAGCCTTTTTGTCGGGCTCTAAGGTTCCTATATTCTGTGCTCGATTTATAGCGTGAGCGGCGTTTATGGTTGTCGCCACTATAGCTTCTGCAGACGTCATCCTCATCTCGCGACAAGCTAACGCAATTACGATTTGTTGATTCTCCACCCAGCAGTTCGGGTTGTAATCCGTTCCTAAAGCAACGGGCACGTCCAATTGAATAATCTTTCTGGCGTTTGCATAGTGGTCCATCATGAGCGAGAAAGACACTCCTGGAAGCAGAACCGCAACTGTCTCTTGCTTCGCCATCGCTCTTAGTCCGTTGTCAGAAGCGAAAAGCAAATGATCCGCTGAAACCGCTCGCATTTCCGCTGCCAATTCAGCGCCTCCAAGCCTGGTCATTTCGTCTGCGTGTAGTTTGGGTAATAAACCGTGTTTTCTACCACTTAGGAGAATTCTTCTAGATTGTTCTACGCTAAATACTCCCTTTTCGCAGAAAACATCGCAAAACTCCGCTAACCTACTGCTTGCAACTGCGGGAATCATCTCGTTTATTACGAGGTTTACATATTCGTCTGCTTTGCCTTTATACTCTAATGGGATGGCGTGAGCCCCAAGGAGTGTGGGCACGATGTCGATTGGGTGCTCTTGAGCTAACAGTTTCATGACTTCTAAGCATTTTATCTCATCTTTTGTAGTTAATCCGTAACCGCTTTTCGCCTCCACGGTGGTTGTTCCATGCTGTAACATAATGTCCAAGGTTTTCTTGCAGTTTTCAAACAGCTCCTCCTTGCTGGCTTTTCTCGTTTCATTTACGGTTCTTAGAATTCCGCCTCCTTTCTCTAGGATTTCCATGTATTTAGCGCCTTGTATTCTCATTTCAAATTCGTCTTCTCTGGAGCCGGAAAAAACTAAGTGTGTGTGGGGGTCTACAAAGGCTGGCATAACCACTTTTCCGCTGGCGTCTATTGTTTCTTCGCTTTCGAATTTCCTTTTGATTTCCTGTGTTTTCCCTACAGCAACTATTCTTCCATTCCTAACGGCTATACTGCCACCTTTGATGATACCTAAATCTCTCATTCCTTTGCCCAGAAGCGGTCTTTGAGTTCCTCCACGCAGGGTAACAAGTTCACTAGCGTCTTCAATCAGCAAATCTACCTTTTCTTTGGCCACTTTACTCTCGCCCTTTTTCTATGACTTTTTGCACAGCAACTTCCAAGATTCTATCTTCATCCAAATTGTCTATTTTGAGATAGTACTTGACTGTGTCTATTACTGCCCGTAACGGAGCTAATCCACAGAATTCTGACCCGACTATAGGAACATTGTATCGCTTCGCCTCAATTTGAATCAATTCGAAAACTCTGTACAGAGGCGTTTTCTCGAAGTTGCTTATGCTCATTCCAATCTGAGTGATCCTTTTCTCCGGTATTTCCGCAGCCATAGCCTTCACAAAGACCAGTCCTCCCTTCTTAGCATGCAACGCCTTGGCTATTTTCTTGGCTATTCGAATATCAGCCGTTCCGAGGTTCACGTTAAAACCTGCCATCACTTTTCGGGCACCAGTTATCGTCGCGCCTGCTGTGGGGTGAGGAGAAGCAGGTCCAAAGTCTGGTTTCCGCTCAGGCTTACTGAGCATTTCTCGGAGGCCTTCATATTCACCTAGCCTTATCCAGTCTAAATCGCTCCTTTCAGAACTGCTGGCGGCTTCTCCGTAAAGATAGACTGGTACGTCGCATCTTTCCGCTAGCTTTTTCCCAAATTTCCTTGCCAGCTCGATGCAGTCTTTTATGCTGACGTTTCGGATTGGAATGAATGGTACGACGTCTACGGCTCCGGTGCGTGGATGCTGGCCCTTATGGTTGCTCATATCTATGAGTTCAATGGCTTTTATGGCCGAGTTCAGAGCCGCCGTAAAAACCGAGTTCTTGTTACCTACGTAGGAAACAACGAGCCTGTTATAGTAGTTATCATAGGTATGGTCAAGGAGATAGGCTTCCTCAATCTTCTCTATCTCGTTTAGGATAGCTTCCACAACTTTGGGATTGGATGTACTAAAATTTGGTATACACTCAACTATTTCTTTCAAGTTATTCGTCCTCCATTTCTAAGAGTTGGATTATTATGCTGTATTAAACCTTAGGCTCTTTTAGAAGTCATGACGTAACGTCATTTGTAGTTCAAGGTGGCAAGGCTTAAATTATTCATTGCTTCAACTTCTATTCCGCTTTTCCCGAGGAGAAAAATCTTGGGCTCAGAGTTGAAATTGGAGATTCCTACGTGGGAGCAGATTTATGAAATGCTTCTGAATCTCGCCAACAAAATCCGAAAAGATTGTTTTGAACCAGACGTGATTCTAGGTGTTTCGCGTGGAGGATGGCCTCCGGCGAGAGTGCTGTCTGATTTGCTGGAAAACCCTGAGCTTGCGAATGTTAAGACAGAATTCTACATGGGGGTTGCAGAGACCAAGGGTGAACCTACGATAACGCAGCCAGTTTCCGTTTCAGTGCGAGACAAAAAGGTGCTTGTTGTAGACGAAATCGCGGACACGGGTAAAAGCCTTCAACTTATACAATCGCATTTGAAGAAGCAGGGTGCATCTGAAATCAAGATTGCAACAATTTATTATAAACCATGGAGCGTGGTGACTCCCGACTATTACGAAAAAGAATCAAGTGCATGGGTTGTTTTTCCTTGGGAAAGAAAAGAAACTGTCAGAAAACTTGCCGAACAGTATAAGCGTCAAAGAAGAACCGTCGAGGAAGTTAAGGAAAAACTTGTGAAACATGGAATGGACCGCAAACTTGTAGAGCGATTTATTCAAGAAGTTTCTGAGGGACAGACTTGATCAAAAAGCTGCAGGACTTCGATAAATACGTCGCCATAGCTGGCTTCAAAAACGTCAAAATAAACGATGTTAAGAACTTCTTCGGCCAAGTTCGAAAGAAGGCCAAAGATACCCACATTCAGCTTTTTGATGCTAAACTGATAGCAGGATGGGAGCACCTGTATTTTGCCGTCTTGAACGCGCTGAGGGCCTTCAAAGGCAAGTTGAACATTTCAAACAGTTTAGCTGTTGAAGCTCTTCTTTACGCTTCGGCTCAACGGCAGATCAGCAAAGCCGTGGATTTGCTTGGAATTAAGCCTGAGTCCCTGCACGTTGCGGTTCTTGTTATCGCCGAAACAAAGCAAGGGGCGAACGCGGCTTTAGAAATCGTTTCTCAGCTGATGCCCGGTGAACATGATGATGATGTTCTTGAGTTGATTGATGAAAAAGTTGAGGATATCAGAAGGTTGTTTGGTATTTCTGATCTTGAACTTGAGGCTAAATTGGAGAAGAAGGGCCTTGAAAAGGAAGCCTTGATTGACTTGGTGATCGAACACGTGGCTTTGCTGGTAACTCGGCGTTAGCTATGTCCGTTCTTTCACCGCCGACAAGATGTCTGCGGGTTTTATAACTGATATACCTGTTAGTTCCCCAATGATTTCTATGAGAACGATTTTGTCTGGGTTTTTCAGGTTCACTTTTCTGTCAATGTTCGTTGCTGCAACTTCGATTATCTCTTTAGTTGAAAGTGCAGTGAATCTTTTCTCCACCGCCACGCGGAATGTTTCGTTTTGATTTATTTTTGAAGCGAGTTCCGTAGCTGTTTTTTGGATCTCTTCGAGATTCGTGTCTACAATCCTTTCGATGGGAATAACTCTGAGTGTGTAGCGGAATTCCCATGGGCTTTCTTTTAGTATCTCTCGAAACTTTTTGATGACTTCGAAGGGGTTAAGTGTTGTTTTGGCGGTTATGAGTCCTACGACCCCTGTTTTGTCAATCGTAGCTGATGTGTCGCCTATTACACTTAACAATTGCCATGCCTCAGAACATGTGTTTTCTTCGTTCCCCCGAGAAGTCGAAATAAGTAGGTTAAAGTCCTTCAGCATCAACTTTTTCCTCCTAAAGCTAAACAAGACTATTTTACTGAAGAAAACTAAAGATATCTTTAGAACTTACTGGTCCCTTACGCAGGATTTTCGGCTTCTCTGAAGTCAAATTAATCACAGTGGATGGTACACCGAGAGATGTAGGTCCCATATCGAGGATCACATCTACCTCTTTCCCTAACTGTTCGGCAGCCTCAGAGGCGGTTAGTGCCGGTTTTTTCCCTGTTTTGTTGGCGCTAGTCCCTACGAGGAGACCATTTGACAAGGAGATGAATTGAATGGCTAAATCGTGTTTCGGCACTCGTATGCCCACGGAACCTAAGTTGCATGTGACGATGTTTGGGAGAGTTGGCTTCTTTGGAACGACAATCATGAGCGGGCCAGGCCAAAACCTGTCCACAATCTTTCTGGCGTTTTTTGACAAGTAAGCTATTTTTTCAACATGTTCAATATCTGAAGCTAATATGGGTAGCGACTTCTTCCTCTTGCCTTTTACCCTAAAAACCCGCTTGACAGCCTCTACATTGAACGGGTCGCAGCCTAGCCCATAAACCGTATCGGTTGGATACACGACTAGGCCTCCAGTTTTCACTGTTTGCGAAGCAGTTAGAACGTTTTCTCTCGTTGCCTTTAGAATTCGCATTCTTTCACGCCATTTGGAATGGTAAAAGAAGTAGTTAAGTTCACTGTTACTGGTCTTGCCTTATTTTCTCACATAAGCATATAATCAGTATTGTGGTGTTAACCATGAGATAGGTTTTAAATCCAAGACCGAGCTATGTAACAACAAAATTCGATTACGAAAAGGTGAGAACTGTGCAGGAACCTGTGATCGTTGTTCACGGCGGAGCTGGAGTTTGGCAAACTGAAAGAAAAAATCTTGGCCTTAGAGGTGTAAAAGAAGCTGCGAAGGCTGGATTTGACATCTTGAAAAGTAGTGGTAGCGCTCTTGATGCGGTTGAAGCAGCAGTTGCACAGATGGAGGATAACGAAGTTTTTAACGCTGGACTTGGTTCAGCTCTAACCATCGACAAGCGTATAGAAATGGAAGCATCTATCATGGATGGAAAAACGCTTGACGCGGGAGCCACCGGGCTACTGAGCGACATCAAAAATCCAGTTTGCTTAGCGCGAATTGTGATGGAAAACACTGATCATGTGTTTGTTGTAGCGGATGGAGCTGAAAAGTTGGCTGATCTTTTCGGTTTAGTAAGAAGAAATCCGCTTACAGAACTCCGGACACGGTATTGGCGCGATCTCAAGAAAAGGTTGATGCGAAAAAAGCTGGATTACCTACCAAAGTTGTACAAGCTTGTTTCCTCCCACTCGCAACTTTTCGAGCCAAGTACTGTGGGTGCTGTAGCGCTGGACAAAGATGGAAACGTGGCGGCGGCAACCTCTACTGGAGGCTTTTCCCTCAAGTTTCCCGGAAGGATCGGAGACTCTCCTCTCATAGGATGTGGCACGTACGCGGACAATGAAGCTGGAGCCTGCTCTGCAACGGGAATCGGAGAGATCGCTATCAAACTTGTTTTAGCGAAGAACACTTGTGACTCTATGTGTGGTGGAAAATCTGCGCAAGAAGCAGCTGAAAGTTCAATTAGACTTGTGAATCGAAGGATGCACAGTGGCTTCATGGGTTTGATTGCGGTGGACATGCTCGGCAGGATAGGCGCAGCACATAATTCTCCGAATCTCTGCTGGGCATACATGACAATAAAAACTCGCCAGCCGAAAGCCGCGTTGAAGGCAAAGATCTTAAAAGAAGCTGCCTAGAACGCTTTTCATCCTTTTTACGCCCTTAATTTTGTTACCGGTATATGGAAAAATTCAAAAAATCTTTATGTGCTTGTGTAAAATGACCGTGGGCTGAGTGGCGACAAAGGAGGTGAAAACGGTGGAGGAAGAAGAGTGAGTTTTTTCTGAACAATTGGTATTCTATATTTCTTATTATAGAAGTTTAGGCCTTCGTTCTGATAATCTATGACTTAAGCTTATTATCTTTCCTTCTATTCATTTTATTCTAAATAATGTGAGAACGGCGAGAAACATGATTCGAGTTGCAGTGCTCGATAAGGATCGATGCAAACCGAAACGTTGCGGTAGACTATGTTACCGTTTTTGCCCAAAAGTGAGAAGCAAGATCGAGGCCATTCGATTTGAGAACGATAAGCCTCTGATTGTGGAGGCGTTATGTGTGGGATGCGGCATCTGCATAAAGAAGTGCCCATTCAAAGCACTTTCTATTGTCAATCTTCCCGATGAACTTGAGAAAGAATGCAGCCACCGGTTCGGCCCGAACGCTTTCAAACTCTTTCGTCTGCCTATGCCTTCTCCGGGCGTAGTGTTAGGACTCCTAGGTCAAAATGGAATTGGAAAAACCACTACGCTCAACATTCTTTCCGGAGAAACCAAGCTAAACCTCGGAAACCATGAGGAACCCCCTGAATGGCCACAAATCGTTCAACACTTTCGAGGCTCAACTCTTCAAGAGTATTTTCAAAAGCTGAGTGATGATGAACTCAGAGTGGTGCACAAGCCGCAGTATGTAGACAAGATTCCACGCGTCGTTTCAGGAGATGTTGGAAGCCTCCTCGAAAAAGTGGATGAACAGGGCAAGTTGAAACTTCTTGCCGAACAGCTTCAGCTTCAAACTATTTGGGATCGAACTCTTGACGTTTTGAGCGGAGGCGAACTTCAGAGAGTCGCTATCACTGCTACAATCTGTCGGGATGCAGACGTATATCTTTTCGATGAACCTTCAAGCTATCTAGACGTGAAACAGCGTCTTGAAGTTGCAAGGGCTATACGTAGCCTCAAAAAAGACGAAAAAACCGTGATGGTAGCAGAGCATGATCTCGCCGTCCTTGATTATCTGTCTGATCAAATTTGCGTCTTTTACGGAACCCCAGGAGTTTACGGTATCGCATCTCACGTTCATGGAGTAAGAGTTGGGATCAACATTCACTTGGAAGGGTACATTCCAGACGAAAACGTTCGCTTTAGGAAGAGTGCAATTATCTTTCATGTCAAGCCTCCAACAACTGGTTTAGTGGCTGGTGAAACATTGTTGAAGTGGGATGCGATGAAGAAGGCGTTTGAGGGATTTGCACTGTCTGTGGTGCCTGGAGACGCAAAACAAGGTGAGGTTATTGGGATATTGGGGCCCAACGGCATTGGAAAAACGACTTTTGTGAGACTGCTGGCTGGAATTGAAAAAGCTGACGAGGGGGCAGCTTCGATGCCATATAAGTTAGATGTTAGTTACAAGCCTCAATATATTTCGGCGGAGTATAAAGGAACCGTGGAAGACCTGTTAAAAAGCGTAGCCAAAGACGACTTTGCCTCCAGCTGGTATCGAAGCGAAATTCTGCAACCCCTAAATGTGCAGTCTATCCTTGATCGCGACGTGACAGAGCTCAGTGGAGGCGAGCTTCAGAAGGTTGCCATCACCACCTGCCTTTCAAGAAAGGCTCAACTATATCTACTTGACGAGCCGAGCGCTTTTCTGGATGTTGAGGAAAGATTGTCGATGGCTCGAACTATCCGAAGAGTAGTGGAGAATCGAAACGTAACAGCCTTTGTCGTCGAACACGATGTGGTGGCTCAAGATTTCATTGCTGACCGCCTCATGATATTCGCTGGAGAGCCAGGAGTCTACGGCGTTGCCAATCCGCCTACCAGCCTTCGAAAAGGTATGAACACGTTTCTGAAGGATATGGAGATTACTTTTCGGAGAGATCCTACGACAAAGAGACCGCGGGTGAACAAAGAAGGGTCTAAGCTGGATAGGCATCAGAAAAAAATCGGCGAATACTATTACGTGTCCACTAGAGAGAAGTGATGCACGAAGTTTCCTTTTCAATTCCAAAAAATCTTTTAATGGTTGAGACATACGCTATAGCGGAGGGTTACGTTGACCAAAGTCCGCACTCCGCTCATCCTCATCAACTTCAAAACGTACACCGAAGCCACTGGAAAGAATGCCATAAAACTCGCCAAGATCATAGAAAACGTAAGCTTGGAAACTGAAACTTGCATCGGACTAGCCCCACAGTTCGTGGACATTGCTCCTATCGCTCGTACTATGTCAGTTCCAGTGTTTGCACAACACATCGATCCTATTGCACCGGGAAGCTTCACGGGGCATATCCTTCCCGAATCCGTAAAAGTAGCTGGCGCCGTTGGAACACTAATCAATCACTCGGAAAGGCGACTAAAACTCGCCCAAATCGATACAGCCATTAAAAGGTCACGTGAGGTCAACCTAGCTTCTGTAGTCTGCACCAACAACCAAGCTGTAAGCGCAGCCGTAGCTACACTCGGACCAGATATGATCGCTGTAGAGCCGCCTGAGCTTATCGGAACAGGGATTTCAGTGTCCAAGGCAAAACCAGAAGTTGTTACGGAGACGGTGGAGCTTGTGAAACAGATAAACCCAGATGTGGTGATCCTCTGCGGGGCTGGAATCACAAGAGCGGATGATGTAGCTGCCGCGTTGAGGCTTGGCACCGAAGGTGTTCTTGTAGCCAGCGGTGTTGTGAAAGCGAAGGACCCATACAAAGTGTTGTTGGAGTTTGCTGAAAGCCTCTTCGTAGACCTATAATACTTCAATATACCTTAGTTTGTTGATAAAATTACAAAATTTTAAGGTTGGTGCATGCATATAGAACATTCTTTCTGAAGTTTTAAATGGTCTAGTTGCACATACGCTACTAAGAAGGGAGAAAAATGAATAGGAAAACAGTTTCTGGAATAATGCTGACAATGCTGTTAATAAGCATGCTAACATTGACGTTTAACATTCAACCAGTCGAGGCAGATTGGACTTGGACTGAAACCATCTACATTATGGCTGACGGAAGTGTTGAGCCCCCAACAGCACCAATCTCAAGCATTGACAATGTTACCTACACGTTTACGGATAACATTGTTGGAGACGTTCCCGAAGAAACAAGTGCAATCACGGTAGAGAAGGACAACATCGTGGTGGATGGAGGAGGCTACACCCTTCAAGGAGGAGGAGGCGCCTATGGCACTCGAGGAATAGACTTGTCTGGAAGGAAAAATGTGACGGTTCAGAACACACAGATTCATGGGCTATTTTATGGCCTCTGGCTCGGCTCAGCTCCCCGCCATAACATCATACGCCAAAACAACATAACAGACAACTCCTACGGTATCTACCTCGGTTCTGCCAGGCATAACAGCATAAGCGGAAATACCTTAGCGGCAAACAGATATTATGGTATCAACGTCGATATTTCTTCCTACTATAACAGCATAAGCGGAAACACCATAGAAGACAACGAGTATGGCATCTACCTCCGTCAATCCTTCAACAGCAGCATAAGCGGGAACATCATAGCAGCAAACGAAGGTTATGGCATCCGACTTTCTGGCTTTATGACTATGTATTCCTCCTATAACACCATAAGCGGAAACACCATCGTAAACGGTGGTACCGGTATCTTAATCAGCGGGCAGTGTTCCAGCAACACGTTCTACCATAACAATTTCATAAACAACACTCAACATGCTGACTTCGACACAGCATACTATCGCAGCAACTTCTGGGATGATGGTTATCCTTCTGGGGGTAATCACTGGGACAATTGCAGCAGTTCTGACCTGTATCTTGGTCCCGGGCAGAACATCACTGGTAGTGACGGAGTGGCAGACGAACCATACATCATCAATGACAAGAACCGAGACAACTATCCTCTAATGGAACCTTGGACTCCTACCCCATCAATTCCAACGACTATAGATGAATTGAAAACTGAGATAGAAGAATTAGGCTCTGAAGATAAAATCGACAATCAAGGTATCGTTAGAAGCCTCATTGCCAAGCTGGATGTAGCTCAGAAGCTGATTGATGATGGGAAGATAGACCAAGCTAAGAACATACTAGAGGCTTTCATTAACGAAGTTCAAGCTCAATCGGGAAAACACATAACACCAGATGCAGCGGGGCTTCTTATCGAATCAGCGGAATACATACTATCTCACCTTTAGTTCGCTCTCTTTGAGACTCTCCGTGATGTAGAACTGTAACTTATAAGTAGGAATTTGCTGAAAGCCTCTTCGTAGCCCCATAATACTTCAATATACCTTACAGTTTGTTGATAAACTTACAAAATTTTAAGGCTGATACATGCATCCGTGTGTTATAGAGCATACTTTCTGAAGTTTTAAATACCTAGATTAAACATACGCTACAAGGAAGGGAGAAAAATGAATAGGAAAGCAGTTTCTGGAATAATGTTGACACTGCTTCTAATAGGCATGTTAACATTGGCATTTAACATTCAACCAGCCAAAGCAAGCGGAATGATCTATATTAGGGCTGATGGAAGCGTTGACCCGCCAACAGCACCGATAGAACGTGATGGAGACCTGTACACACTAACTGACGATATATTCAGTGATACTGACGGAATTGTGATTGAACGGTCCAATATGACGTTAGATGGAGCAGGCTACACGCTTGAAGGCCCAGAAACCGGGGAATCTAAAGGAATAAAACTCTCAGGAAGGAGCAACGTGACGATCAAGAACATACAAATCAAAAAATTTGGCTCTGGCATCCACCTCTATTCCTCTTCTAACAACAGCATTAGCGGAAACAACATAGCAAACAACGGGAGTGGCATCTGGCTTTCCTCTTCTTCAAACAACAGCATTTCTGGGAACAACATAGCAAACAACGATTATGGCATCGTGCTTTCCTCTTCTTCAAACAACAGCATTTCTGGGAACAACATAGCAAACAACGGGAGTGGCATCTGGCTTTACTCTTCTTCAAACAACAGGTTTTATCATAACAACTTCATAGACAACACCCAACAAGTATACAACCATGTTTCGGGCTATGCCAATGTTTGGGATGACGGTTATCCTTCTGGTGGCAACTACTGGAGCGATTATGCGGAAAGATATCCTGATGCTACGGAGATAGATGATTCAGGTATCTGGGATACACCATATTATATCGATGATTACAATCAGGATAACTATCCTCTAATGGAACCTCGGACTCTTCTTCCAGCAACCATAGATGAATTAAAGGCTGAAATAGAAGAACTAGGCTCTGAAGGTGAAATCGACAATCAAAGCATAGTTAGAAGCCTCATTGCCAAATTGAATGTAGCTCAAAAACTGGTTGATAATGGGAAAATAGACCAAGCTAAGAAAATACTAAACGCTTTCATCAACGAGGTTCAAGCTCAGTCAGGAAAACACATAACACCTGAAGCAGCAGACTTCCTAATCGAATCAGCAGAATACATACTGTCTCACCTCTAATTTGCTCTTTTTGGGACTCTTAGCGATGTAGAACTGTAACTTGTAAGTAGGGGTTTGCTGACACTGCATGCATGGTTCAAGGAAGAAGATTTGTAGTTGGGGAACTTCAGAAAGCATGCCCAGACAAGACTTTACTATGTTAAACCCTACAATAAACTTGGAGTTTGCTGAAAGCCTCTTCGTAGACCTATAATATTTCAATATACGTTAGAGTTTGTATTAAGATTACCTTCTTATATCAAGCAATCATGATTACGTTGCTCTGTTCTTTCCTTAGCGAGTATGTTTTTTGGCAATGTTTTGCATTTTTGGCTGTTATGCGTATTTTTATCTTCAAATTCGCTGGGTTTGCAAAAGCAGAGAGAGATATAGTTCCATCACTTCTTTGAACACTCCACCCCTTCTCCGTAGGAATTTGAAAGAAATGATATTTCGGTTGATGGAGAGACACACGATAAATATCAAGGGATTGCTCATCTTCAACATTAATCGTGATGGCTGAGGGACTGTCAATAATTGACCAACATACACTACCTTTTATGTTTACATTGTTGCCGTTTGCATCCGTTCCAGACAAATGGACAGAACCAGTGGAGTTTTCTGCTGCGGTTCTTCCAGTATTTCTAACAATGACACGCCACGACCTATGTTTTGAAGTAACGAGTTCATTGAATCTCACAATTTTTAACTGAGGTTTCCGATATTGGTCATAGATATACCTTCCAAGGACAAAAGAAAATGCACCACTTAGAAAGGTTGCAACTCCTTTGAAAGTTTCTGGAAACATGTCCTCTAGGTCACGCATAGTTTGAGCGAAAGATCTTATTACCATAAAGCCAAGGGCTTCTAGAACGAAGACTATAATGAGCGAAAGGGCAACTGAAATCGTTATCGAAAGCAGTTTATTTTTGCAAAACCACCTTAGGATTCGCTTTTGGATACACGATTTCTTGTTTGATTGACTCATTAGGTTCTCTCCTTACAGATTTTGCATGCATTTCTATGAAGAACCTTTTCTATGAACTCATATCCATTAGTGACTTATGTGTGTGTTACAATTATTAGCTTTAGCAAGAGTGGAATATACTAAAATGAGGTCTCGTTGTCGCAAGTTTTCGGATTCAATTAAACCCAAGACAATGCCAAAATCGAACGAGGAAATTAGGGAATTATTAGACTGCTTGAAGGTTGATGTCGATTCATACATTGCCTCTCTGGAGAAAGGAAAAGATGACTTTACAAAACATTTTCGAGAATCGGTGTTACCATTGCTCAAGAAAAAAGGTCTTCTTCGCTCCTATGAAACTCAGATGACAAAATATATCCGAGTTTTAGATGCGAAGACTATCTCAACATTTCACAATTTCGAATCGTCCATAAAGAAATTATGGGGTGACTTGAAGCAAATCAGTTCAATACAAAAATTCACGCCCAAGAAAGGTGCAAGAGTCGAGCAATTCCTTATCGAATCCTTCAAGTTTGTCTACGTAGATTTTTCCAATATGTTGATGATTGCCTCGCAAATGTTCTTTGCTCTAGAGTTCTATTGCAGAATCTTATGTGCTTTAGGGTGTGTCAAGTTCGCTTTGAAGGTTTCCAGAGCCGAAATAGTGCAACATAGAGATTGGTGGGAACAACTCAAGAGATTCTCTAACAAAAGCACCTATTGTGAGACTTGTCTGGTTTTTGACACATGCAAGTCGAAAATAGATTTTGGGGCTTTAGCTCGAATCTATGCATACTCTATGAAAGTTCGCCAGATTGCTGACTATACCCCTAAGCTTGTTTCGCTTAATATATTCAAGTCTGGACTGATTGAACCACCACTTACCTACTTTTTGTCTGTTCACTCTCTGTTGAAAGAGAACACGCTTTTTTATGACTGTCTTGCCGAGTTTGTGCCTACAATAGGATATGGAAGAAAAGAACTTTTGGAAGAACTACGTAGCCCCTTCATATGGGGTGATGAAGATAGGCTCAAAGAAGCCATCAGAGAGAAAGAAGATAAAGGCTTTTACAATTATCTTCTCGGAAGGTTTTATTATGAAAAGAATCGTTTCGAAGAAGCCATAAAACCTCTTGAGAGAGCAAAGAAGATAAGCCCTAATAATGCAGAGGTCTGGAATTTACTTGGAACAATATATGATGCCCAAGCCGAAACAAAGAAAGACTTGGAAAAAGCACTTGAATATCTTAAAAGAGCAAGAGATTTGGCACCATCCGACCATGATGCCTTATGCAAAGTAGGAATTTTAGAGCTTTCACTTAACCGTTATTCTTCTGCTATTGAAAATTCGACAAAAGCATGTGACCATGCAACAACGGATTTTGATAAACTTCTACCATTCCTAACTCTTTCAGAAGCCTATAGAATGAAAGGAATGATTGGCAAATCCGACCTTTATCTACGAAAATCTCAACAAATATGCAAAGATGTTGATACTTCGCTTAAATGGCTCCGAAAATATATTGAAGAAAGAAGAAAAGCAAAGTAGCCAAAAAGTTTCTATTCTCGATTTGGCTCTGCATGCATGACAAAGGTCATTGAGAAAGGGAGATCACGTGATGGTTTGTTCCTCTAGTAACTCTAGCTTTTATCCATTCTTTGAAAAAGATGTCAGTGAGAGTATAAGAATCATCAACTCTCTCAACTGTTCCATCCTTAAGCAATGGCTCAATTGCTCTTTTTACTTGGGAAGCAGAAATCAAATCATATTTCTTGATGAAAGAAGTCGAATATACAGCTGACACCTCATCTTCCACAGCTAATCCAACCATCAGTTTCCTCTGATGAACAGTCATAGAATCCCATATCATTGTAAAGAGGTCGTTGTGTATCTCCAGAAGTGCAACTACAGCTTTTTCTAGGTCATTCTCTAGCACTTTCTTTCTTCCATTAGCGATATTCCATAATTCATGGCAGAGTTGTTGGGTGAAATAAGGATGCCCTTGAGTAAAAGCAAGGATACGATCAACTATAGAAGGACTTGTTTCAATCTGTGTTTGGTTGAATTTCTTTTGTATGAACTTCTTAAATTCTTTTACTGGAATTTTTCCTAAAGGAAATGGTTTTGCGAATTTGTAGAAGGGTCTATTGACATCTCCGAACATTTGCTCCATTATATGTTGCTTGCTTCCCATGAAAACATATGTAACATTTTTGTGTTGCTGAAAATGAGTTCTCATCAGATTCTCCAGTCTAGTGCCATCAAAATTACTTATCTGTTGGAACTCATCGAAAACAACGATAAGAGGTTTTTTCTTAGCTTTAGCCAATTTCTCTGGGGCATCAAGAATCTGACGTAGGACATGTTTTGTTCCAGAGGCTGCAACTTCCCTCTTAAAGCTAAATATGGTGCTTCCATCGGGGTTAAATGTGGTATCAATTCTAAGGCCAGAGAGGGCAGACTTTAGGAAGTTGACTGCTTTGTTTGGGGTTGTATAAGCGGGGACAACAGTTTCTTCTACAAGTTTGTCCATGAAGTCAGTTAAAGACATGCATCCATAGAGGTCAATCATAGAAGTCATAATTCCTCTTTTCTGGAGTAGTTTAAGCACCATTACAAGCAGAGAGCTTTTTCCATATCTTCTAGGAGAGTAAAGAAGTATATTCTGTCCACTTGCTAATTCCTTTACTAATAGTTCCAGCTCTTTCTCTCTATCTGCAAAGTCTTCATCAGTTACTATACTACCATACTTGAATGGGTTTGGCATTTCACATTTCTCCACATACGTTATTTGCCTATTTTATTCTTGTGTATGTCTTCTACTACTGTATAACCACCTATCCACCACTGTCCTATACACTACTGTATAATACACTACTGTATAACCACCTATCCACCACTGTCCTATACACTACTGTATAATACACTACTGTATAACTGTTTATTCTTGCTTGCATGCATTCATCAATCGATAAGTCATTAGCATGCTTTGTAATTACTTTGTAATTACTTAGCAATTACTTAGTAACTACTTAGTAACTATGCTTGCATGCATCATTATGCTTCTATCCTAGTGGCTCCAAGCGTCCCCTATAGCCTTTGTAATGCATGTAAACATCGTAGTCAAAAAAGCTAACTTCCTCATATCCTACAGTTTTGTGAAAGGGGTAGGGAATGTTTTCCCTCCAAGCATCTTCAAGGGTGTTATGTTTGGCAAAATCAATAGTGAAATCTCTAATTGCTTCAAACTCTATTACTGTCTCTGAAACATCTTTATAAACTAGGGCTGTCAAAACAGCAACAAACCTAATCCCTTGTTTTGTCAATCTTTGCTTGAGTTCTGCGAAACTATCCGCTTTGCCCGAAGCTAGTTCTTTCTTTGAAGTATTAAAGAGGAAAAAAGCATCTGCTTCGTAAATGTCTTCTTCCTTGTCGTAAAGTCTTGCCTTTCCCTTCTTGTTCTTAAGGGGAATTATGACTCTTCTAGGATACGCTTTTTTTGCGTTATTACCATTAATCCAAGGTATTTCATCAATAGACTCTAATTGCCCCTTTTTCAGAGAGCAAGGAGTAAAATAGATTTCTACGCCAAGTTGATATGCGGGCATATGAGCCTTGTTTTTCAATTTTAGTCGGAATAAGTCTCCTTTCACATCAACATCTTCTATTTTCACTAAGGGATAAACTTGAGATCTCTCAATCAACGTCTGTTTCTCAGTTAGTTTTGCCTGCCTATAGAAGAGAATTGTGTTGTATATTGTAAGGATGATTACGATAATGGTAAGTAGGATACTCAACCCTTCAGTCACAGATCTCACTCCAATTTCTGAAAGGAAACATGTGTTATTAATAAATCTGACTAGCGTATCAATGCATGCATTGGGAAAACCTCTTCCTAGACCTATAATGTGGCACACATAGGCATCTAACATGAGAAGCCCTTTTCTCTAATCGTTGTGGTGTAAATCTTCAAAGTAATCAGAAATGTGGAACTTTAGGAGATGAGAGTAGTGAGGCACAGAAAACAACCGAATTTCTTCTTAAATCATTAGGCACATGCATGCAAAACTGTAACTTATAAGTAGGGGTTTGCTGACACTGAAACCAATACGCATATGCATGCATGCAGAAAGCATGCCCAGACAAGACTTTGCTATGTTAAACCCTACAATAAACTTGGAGTTTGCTGAAAAGCTAACGTCTTAGTTAAGGTTTCCGTAAATCGTATTTAGAGATGCCTCACAGTTAGCAAGAGGGGTCTTTGGGTAAAAAATAGGCCAGTTCCTCTAGTTTGGACGAATGGAAGCTAGGACACTGAAAGAGAAAGGAGTTTGGGAAAGCAGAAAAATCCCATATTTTCTAACTTCCATTCTCTGTCCCTCTTTGCGGATCTCCCCCTCAGATAAAGAACTTTTATTGGTTTATCGCTTCTATCCTAAAAATTTTTTGTTTTTTTCCCAGAAATGCGTCGGTTTTTTGCAAAAAAGAAAGCACGGCAACAGACACTGCTTTTGTTGTTAATGAGGGATGTGCTAATCTGAGACGGAATTCCACTGCGGAAAAAAGCTTTGGTGCATTGGTTTTCTTACAACGGAAGTATCGAGCGTGAAACTTAACTCGGGAACAAATTCTTCTAATATTCACTTGTGCGTTATGTCCTTCAGTCCCTCAAGTTTCTTCTTGTGGTCATAGGTCCATTTGTTTTCTTTGAAAAACTCGTACGAGATAGTTTGGCGCCTGAATGAGGCAGTATCAAAGGTTACGTACAGAAAACCTGTAGTTAGTTTCTTCTCAGTTAGGCGGTTCATTGAATCGATGAGTTTTGAAAACTCTGTTTTTGGGATATATGTGTGAACTACGAGAGAGTGTTGGCTAATGGCTTTTCCATAGTTAAAGATGAAAGGTTTGTCTTGCAGACTGTTAACGAATTTGGCCAACTTTTCTTCGTTTTCAAAGTCAATTATGAAACTGCACATCTCAGATGTGGGAAGTGGATAAGGAAGTGTTGCAACTTCATAATCAGTGAGAAGACTACGTTCAACAATATGTTGATGGTATCGATATCTAACTCCCTGTGGTGTTATGTTCACCACTTCTGCCAGTTTGGTGAATTTCGTTGTTCCATCTTTCTCCAATTCCTTCAAAATCAGTAGATCAGTTTCATCAACTCGAATGGAATAGGTTTTGGGTTCCATAAGTTTTCGAGGAAGTTTTTCAGACGCATTTTGAACTTCGTCAATCCAACGTTTCCACTCGAAGTTCCATGATTTACTTTGAAAGTCAAACCAATCGAAATTGGGCGCAACTTCAGTGAAATTAGTGGTGCGGTAGAAAATGTAGCGTGAAAATATTTCTAGCTGCGCGGCTTTATCTAGGTATTCTTCCAGTTCTTTCTTATACTCCGCCGGAAAGGCAAAAATAGTGTAATATCCGTCGTATTTTCCATAACATCGGACCACGTAGGTCCAATAGTCAAGATTGTCAATAACTTGTTGCAACTTCTTTTTCTGCCCGGGCTTAGATTCTGCAATGAGAACTGCTTTCATCAGTCCGAGACTAGAGTAATCTAGGTTAGTCCTTATTTGAAGAAGTCCTTCTTTCATCAACTTTTTCATACGGAAGGCTACGGTTTTAGGGGGCAATCCTATTGACTTGGCTAATGCCAAAATGTTCCTTGGACCATGCTTGCCAAGTCCTTCCAATATCTTAACATTAGTCGAATCTAACATTTTTAGATATTGAAGCATCCACTTGTAGTCTTCAAGCTTACTCACCTGATTACCTCCTTATCGAACTTCTTCGATCTGCTACAGCTTACTTAAAGTGGGCATCAATGAGGTCTTACGTCGTCAACAGGGTCTCCCAAAATTTCGAAGTTTGGTTTGGGAGGGGGCAGTTTTGCGTTTTGACGGGGGTCTTCAGTTACAGTGGTAGGTTTAGAAGGCACACCATCTACAGACAGCGTTTCGTGACTAGACAAAGCGGTGCTGCTGCAGCCATAGGCGATCGACAGAGCCACTAGACAGATTAACAGGAGAGAGGTGATTTTTTCGTTCATATATTTTTGTCTCCATTATACAATTGAGCAGCTTGTCTATTTTACTTTTCGCAAGAATTTCATAAATTCTTTGCATAAAACGTAACATTCTGATTGCTTGAATTGTACTAGCATGTTGAAAAAGAACATTCTCTGTGTTTCAGAGAGGATGCTTTCTTTAGAATAGTGGGGCTTTCTGCGAGGTACGTTGATATACAAAATTTAAATGAAGAAGCCAAGTTACGTAACATAAACCATAACTATGAAGTGTGATATCGCTGAGGTTATTACAAAGGTGTGAGAGGTTCAATTTTGAAGGTTGAAGTTGAATGCGCTGCTTGTATTTTCCACCGTGGCTATCTGGAAATCATAGGGGCAACGAATGACCAGTCTATTCAGTTTAAGGCAATCTCTGCTTTTACGCGTCTCTTAGCTAAGGAATTTAGGCCTAACAAGGTTCCTGCTTTTCTAGGTACAGAAAGGGACCGGTTAATAAAACGACTCACAGGCAATCCAGACCCATACGCAAAAAATAAGCGGTTGAGTAATCAGAAGGCCTTAGAAATTCTGCCGTTAGCGAAAAAGCTTGTATCAAACCAGTCTTGCATGGAGTCTCGGTTTAGAAAGGCTTGTCTAAGCTCTATAGTTGGTAACGTCATAGAATTCGGCATTCCAGATCACATGTTCAAGTTTCGAGACATTAAGGAGATGATTCTGCGGGCTGAGGAGGACTTGGTCATTGACGAAATTCCTAAGATCTTTGGTACTGCAAAGAAGGCAAAACGGGTCCTATACTTAACTGACAATGCAGGTGAGATAGCCTTTGACACACTGCTTGTGCATGAATTAGAAAAATTGGGAGCACACGTTACGGTGGCGGTGAAGGGCAAACCGATAAGTAATGACGCTACTCTTGAAGACGCCCAATTTGTAGGAATGCATGAAGTTGCGGATAACATAATAACTACGGGTACAGATGCTGTTGGCTTGATTCTCGATGAATGCTCTAGCGAATTCTTAGCTTTATATAACTCAGCAGATTTAGTGGTAGCAAAAGGCATGGGACACGCTGAAACGCTTACAGAACTTAACTTAACCTCTCCACATGCGCTTCTGATGAGAACAAAATGTAATCCCGTTGCCAACTTCTTTAACGTAAGCAGAGGAAAGAACGTTGCTAAACTGATGTTTTAAACGTTGGATGATGAAAATGGACATAGATTTACCCAAAATTCATGTTGGGCCAAATGTTCTTTCAAATTTTGACAAAGCTATTCGAATGGAATGGATTGTAACCAACGGTCTAGGTGGATACGCCTCCTCAACCGTGTTAGGAATCAACACTCGAAAGTACCACGGACTTTTGGTTGCTGCCTTTAACCCCCCTGTAGACCGCAGGGTGATTCTCATCAAATTCGATGAAGAAATTCAGATAAAAAACAAAACATATCCCATAGGATCAAACGAGTTCAAAAGCGGTGTTCAACCTAAGGGCTACCAATTTCTATCCGACTTCTCGCTTGACCCTCTTCCCACATACAAATACGCCGTACACGGTTTTCAGCTTCAGAAAAAAATCTTCATGCCCCAGGGAAAGAACGCAACCGTGGTGATGTATGAGGTCTTCAATTCCAATGAAAATGAGGCGTTTCTTCGCATCTCGCCACTGGTCAACTCTAGACACTTTTACTCGGTCACGAAGAAAGAAAACTTGGCTTGGAACTTCATTCAAAAGCCGTTTGAAAAAGGAGTGATCGTCAAACCATCCACTTTGCTGTCAACTCTCATCCTCTTTTCAAGTGAAGGACGATATTTCGCTGGTAAAGGCAAGTGGGTTAGAGAGATTTACTTTCGAGTGGATAATTCTCGTGGGGAAAGCTGTTTCGACGATAGTTTTCAGCCAGGATTGTTTGAATTTAGAATAGCTCCGAAGGAGAGAAAGAACTTCTGTGTCGTTGCAACTGGGGGTAGAAACGAAAAGGAAGCTCAGAGCATTCTTTCGTCAATTTGTAAAGGACTGGATAACGCAGACCTTTTATACAATCAGGAGTTGAAACGTCGGAAAAGTTTGCTAACAACGTTTCAAGAACGGTACGCTGATGTTAAGATGGAAGACTGGCTGAAATGGCTCATCTTGGCAGCCGATTCGTTCATTGTGAACAGGGAGTCGACCAAGACAAAATCCGTGATCGCCGGATACCACTGGTTTGAAGACTGGGGAAGAGATTCAATGATTTCTCTGCCAGGATTAACACTTGTCACAGGCAGATTTGAAGTTGCGAAAGAGATTCTGTTAACGTTCAAGCATTATTGTTGCAAAGGCCTCATCCCTAATAGATTTCCAAATCAAGCTGAAGACACACCAATCTATAACACGGTGGACGCCACTCTCTGGTACTTTAACGCGGTTCTTCAATATCTCAAATATACAGAAGATTTCGATTTCGTCAGAGTTGAACTGTGGGACACATTGCAATCCATCATGGAGCATCATATTCAAGGGACCTTGTACGGCATATGCATGGATGATGACGAATTAGTTACGCATGGGCCACAGTTAACATGGATGGACGCCATAATAGACGGCCAGTTTGTCACGCCTAGAAATGGAAAGGCCGTAGAAATCCAGGCATTATGGTACAACGCTTTAAAAATCATGGAACTTCTTGCCACACGTTTTAACCAAAAGGAAGACGCAAAGAAGTATAGGGATATGGCTGAAAAAACTAGAAAAAGCTTCGTAGAGAAATTTTGGAACCCACAAAAACGTTGCTTATTCGATGTGGTTTGCGAAGAGCAAGGAGACGCGTCGTTAAGGCCAAATCAGATAATGGCTGTTGCATTACGCTTTTCAATGCTGGACAAAGCGAGGGAGAAAGAAATTGTGGAAACTGTTTGGAGAGAACTCTGGGGCACCTATGGGCTGAAAACCTTACCGAAAGATGATCTGCGGTACGTAGGAAAATATCTAGGAGATTGGGCGTATCGTGATAGGGCGTACCACAACGGTACGGTTTGGGCTTGGCTTCTCGGGCCTTTCACGACTGCCTTCCTAAAAGTCAAAGACTACGAGGAGCGTTGGCGAAGCTTCGCTTTCCAAAACTTCTTGCAGCCTCTGTTCCAAGAGGAGACTTTCAGAGTAGGGTTGGGAACGATAAGCGAAATATTTGACGGTGATTCACCTCACGCTTCTCGGGGATGCATGTCTCAGGCTTGGAGCGTGGCAGAACCTTTGAGAGCCTTTGTTGAGGACGTTTTGTTGAAGAGGCCTCCGTATGAGAGAAAGATTCTAGCTGGCGTTGGGTATTGCTTATCTCATGGTGACGAGGTAGACTCCTATAAAGATTAGTAGTCCTCCTGCGAGAATGGACAAGCTTAACTTTTCTCCGACAAATGTGACCGCGAATAGCACAGTGACCAACGGTTCTGCAAATAGGAATGAACTAGTCACTGCTGCTTCCACTTGTTTTAGCACGTAGAACCAGATGTAGTATCCTAACAGCGAACAGGTAAGAGATAAGAAGAGAATTGCCAGCCAGCCGTAGAGACTCATTGTGAATATTTGATGAAGAGAGTTTTCAGCCAAAGAAAAAGGAATTAGACACAATCCGCCTAGCACAGTTACGTAAGCCACAACGAGAAAAGGATTATACTTCTCCATTATCTTTTTTCCCAAGAGGCTGTATGTAGCCCAGAGGACTGGAGTGGAGAGCAAGAGCAAGCTTCCTAGAAAAAATTCTCTGTTGCCCGGAAGGTTCAAAGTACCACCTGTAATAACAACGAACGCACCTGCTACAGCAAGTCCAATTCCAAAAATCTGCTTTTTCATCAGATGTTCCTTAAATATTCTAGCGGAAAGAACAGCGATAAAAATCGGCGAAAGGAGACAGACGAAAATCGCGGCGATGGACGGCCCTGCCATCTGAATGCCCGTGTACTGAATAGTGAAGAAAAAAGTGACGCCGATGAGAGCGAGAAACAGCAGTGTCGGGACATCTTTCTTTTCAACAAGAAGTCTATAGTCTCGTTCTTTATTTTTCTTAAAAAGAAGCGTGGCAAGGAAGAGTCCGCCTGCAATGAGAAATCTGAAGGTCGCTATTGCAACTGGAGTCAATCCCTCTCCTAGCGCTATCTTGACAACCACAAATGAGCTTCCCCAAAAAATTATCAGAGTTAACATTAGAAGTACGTTAAAGAGACTTATCGTTCTAGTTGCCATAGTTGGTAATTCTCTTGTCACGTCTATAAAGGATTCAGTTGAAAAATAAAAATAATTAAAAGGCATGCATTAACTCTATATGCACTCTGGAAGAAATCGGGAGAAGGAAAAATAAATAAATTCCAAGCATCATGGAAGGGTGGTGTAAAGAATGGATTTTTTAGTGGAATGGTTGGGTCACGCCAGCTTCATTGTCAAAGCAGAAAGCAAAACTATCTACATAGATCCTTATGAGGGAGAACACGCCGAGAAGGCAGATCTCATACTGATAACCCACTCCCACCACGATCACTGCGATCCCTCTAAGATTAACAAGGTTCGCAAGGACAACACCATGATCATCGCACCAGCTGACTGCGTCCCCAAGATAGGAGGAAAAGTGAAAACACTCAAGCCTGGAGAAAAAGCCATAGTAGGAAACATAACCGTGGAAGCCACAGAGGCCTACAATCACAAGCGTTTCAGGTCGCCAGGAACCCCCTATCACCCTAAAGGCATCGGAGTAGGCTACCTCATAACCGCAGAAGGAAAGACTGTCTACCACGCAGGGGACACCGACTTCATACCAGAAATGAATCGACTAGGAAAAATTGACTTAGCCCTGCTTCCCAGCGGAGGCACCTACACCATGGACAACCCTGAGGCTGTGGAAGCTGCCCTCGCCATCAAACCAAAAGTGGTCATTCCCATGCACCGCTGGGACACCGACCCCACAGAATTCCAAAGAGGCGTCGAGGCTAGGTCACAAATCAAGGTCGTTACGCTAAGGCCAGGACAACAATTTACGCTACAATAGTGTATGACAAAGAGGGAGATAAAAAGTAAAAATGTTCATTCCTCAAAACAGTATTCAACTTTTTGAAATTCAGCGCAAAGTTTAGCAACATCTTTCCTAATGTTTTCTGGCTGTTCTCCATCAACAACAGTTCTCTTAATCAATTCAGCTATTTTCAACATTTCCTCCTCCTTCATTCCGCGTCTCGTAACCTCACACGTGCCAATCCTAACACCACAGTCAACAATGATATTTACAGGTTGAAGTCTTTCCGCTATAACTCTGCCTTGCTTATAACCTCCATAATTTAAGAGCACTTGATGCGACTGGGTGAACCCTAAATGTTGACAAACAACAGGAAGCCCATGATCATGCAAAGCTTTGGCTAAGGTTTTTGAGTTGTCGATCACCTGTTTTGCGTAGGCTTTACCGAAATTTTTCATTTCAGCTAATGCCAAAGTTAGTGCTGCTATGCGGTTCCAGTGGGCGTTGTCCACAAAGGTTGGATAGATTTTTGTTTTCATGATTTCTCCATGCTCTTTGTCCGCCAAAATTATGCCTCCTTGAGGGCCGAAAAAGGTTTTATGAGTTGAACCAAACAAGGTATATGCGCCTTCCTTTAGCGGGTCTTGAAACTGTTCGCCAGCAATGAGCCCCATAACGTGTGAGCCATCAAATCCTACGCATGCACCATTTTCACGGGCAACTTCAGCTAGCTCCTTAACCGGGTGCGGGAAAGTAATCAGGCTTGCGCCAAAAATCACAAGTTTAGGCTTAACGCGTCTTATAGCCTCTTTGGCTTCTTCAACTTTTATGTTCATGTCATGTTTCGAAAAAGGAAAAGGCACAGCCTTAAGGCCAAAAAGTCCAGCTAAGCCATCTTTCCACATTCCAGGATATCCGCCATTCTCAGGAGAAACACACATAAGCACATCATTGGGCTTTGCGAAACTAGCTAGGAAAATTAAATCAGCGATATGCCCGGAGAGAGGACGTAAGTCTGCAGTCTCAGCTCTAAAAACTTCTTTCGCGACTTCTTCGCCGTAGTGCTCGATTTCGTCAATGAAGCTGGTGCCCATATAAAAGTGATCTCTTGCGGTGTAGCGGTGTCCAAGATCCGAGGAGAGAAGCTCTCGAACAGCAGGGCTCATAACGTTCTCAGAGGGAATGAGATTCAAGCATTGTTTTCCACGCCAATCTTGATGCTTCTCAACTAAGCTTAAAATTTCGTTAATCACATCCGACCCCTCAAAGTTTAGGCAATATTACTTCTTTGCGCATTTAAGTTATTTTTCTGCTAGAGCGTCCCAGTGGCCAAGAGTTTCCATTTCTTATTCGTGGATTCATCTAATTTTAGACTAAGCATATGAAAGTTTCAGTAATCTAAAATTCATTTCATTTATAAAGTCAGTCTGGTTAAATAATCAAAAGAATACTCAAAATTGGCATGGTGGTTGCGTGAGTGACTGACGTTTGCTTTATTTTTGAGGTACATCAGCCGTTCAGGCTAAACCGCAATTTTCATCAGGACTTATTGAGCCATCGAGCCGTGAGTAAAAAAGACCTTTTTGAACTTTATTTCGACCATAGGTTAAACCGTTACATTTTTGATAGAGCCGCCAAAAAATGTTACTTTCCCTCAAACAACATCATTTTGGAACAAATTGACAGATATAAAAAAGATCGGAGACAATTCAAGGTGGCCTATGGCATTTCCGGAGTTTTCATCGAACAGTGCGAACGTTGGAACACGGATCTTCTTGATTCCTTCAGGCAACTAGCCGAATCCGGATGCGTAGAATTTCTTGACCAACCGTATTATCACTCACTTGCCAGCTTACACGGAACAGATCGATCAGAATTCGTTGAACAAATCAATATGCACCGTCAGCTTATGAAAGACCTTTTCGGATATGAGCCAAAAGTTGTCGAAAACACTGAGTGTTTATATAATAACGCCATCGCCAAAACCGTTGAAGGACTCGGCTACGAAGCTACAGTCACGGAGGGCACCGAAAGGATTCTCGGCTGGAGAAGCCCAAACTACGTATATAGAGCTAAAGATTCCGCTCTTCGCGTTCTGCTCCGAAACTATCGCCTCTCAGATGACATAGGCTTTCGTTTTTCTTCAACATGGTGGGAGGAGTGGCCCTTGACTGCGGACAAGTATGCAGGCTGGTTGGCGTCAACTCCGGGACAAGCTATCACTATTTTCGTTGACTATGAAACCTTCGGTGAACATCACTGGCCGGAAAGTGGAATCCACGAATTCTTGAAGTGGTTGCCAGACGAAGTGATTAAATGGGAGCATCTTCAGTGGTGTACTCCTTCGGAGGTTGTCCGCCGAAACGCACCAGTTGGAGAAATTGATGTTTACGACTATAATACAATCTCTTGGGCAGACCTTGAACGAGACCCCAGCGCTTGGATCAACAACCCCATGCAAAAAATCTGTTATGGCTCCATGAAAGGGTTAGAACAACCCGTGAAGGCAACGGCTGATAAGGACCTGATAAAGTTATGGCGGTACCTTCAGATGAGCGATCATCTATACTATTTAAGCGTGAAGGGCGGAGGTCCCGGAGATGTACACAGCTACTTTAATCCGTGCAGTAGTCCCATCGAAGCCTTTGCAGGATATTCAAGAATTATCTCCGACCTTGAGGCCAGAATCATGCAGGAATTGGAGCGACCTGAGTTCATGGCGAAAAGAGTACTGCGCCAGCTCCCAATCGGGAGAGGTTTCACCTTTTTCTACGAGTTTGCACGACCTAGCCGATGGACGGTTCATAGTTTAGATGAATTCTATTCCGCTCTCAAGACTGTTAATCTAAAGTCAATTCGATTTCATGTAGAACGAGGAGACTTTGAACAGTGGGTTCGTCAAGTTGTCGGGGATGCCAAGCTAGCTAGTAAGATAGCTGGTCTATCTGATAAGAAATTGACCGGTGAAAAATTACGTAAAAGAATGCTTAGTGTTGTTGAGAGAAGGATAAAAAAACTACAAGAGACAGCGGCTAAGGTCTCGTCATAACGCAGAACATTGCACACTAGATATAAATTGTGGTTTCAGGTGAAAGCGTAATATGAACGCAAAGGAACTGAGATGCTTCATTCCAATTGGTGGTCAAGCGAAAAGGTTAAGACCCTTAACACACGATGTGTCAAAGCCTTGTGTCAGGTTCTTGAATAGATCGTTGATCGAATTTTCGATGGTAACGCTGGCTGAACAGGGTGTAAGGCATTTCATTTTCGGAGAGTGTGGTTATACTAATTATTCAAACCTCTTTGATCAGTATGGAGAAGGAGTTGGATTTTCAGCAAAGTATAAGATTTCGCCGAGAGTGCATATAAAACATCAACCAAACCTTGATGACTTGGGAAGTGCTGATTCTTACAGGCTGAACATGGAATATTATGAAGTTAATGATCCAGTGCTTGTTGTACAAGGAGACAACCTCTTTGACATCAATCTCGATGACCTGATCAAGAAGCATGAAGAAAAAGAAGCATTGATGACCATTGCTCTAACAAAAGTGGAAAAGACAGAAGGGTATGGTATAGCCGAGCTGGATAAAGATATGAGGATTAAAAGGTTTATTGAAAAGCCTCCAGCGGACAAAGCACCGAGCAATTTCGCTAATGCAGGCATATACTTTCTGTCACCTGAGGTTCGGAGGGAAGTCGAAAGCGAAGAGGTCAAAAAAATAATAGAAGAGAGAAGGAGGCTTGACTTCGGTTTTGACTTCATTCCCTACTTGGTAGATAAGGGATTTCCAGTCTATGGCTACGAATTGAAAGTATGGTATGATATAGGAAGTCCGGAAAACTATCTAAAAGCAATGCGCGATGTTCTTCATGGAAAGTTGGATATAAGAGTCTCCGAAAAGAGAATTTTACCAGACAGGAACGTTTGGGTTCAAGGATACAGCGGGGAATCCATCAAAAGACGGGAAGAAATACTCAGGAAATACAAAGAAAACAAATTGTCTATCGAGGGCGCTGCTCTGATTGGTAGACATACTCGAATAGGTGATCATTCCAAGATTGCAGATTCAAACGTCGACAACTTTTGTGTCCTCGGTGAGCATGTAAACATTGAAAGGTCAGCAATTTTGGATGCCGCAAAAATAGGGGATTATGCTTACGTCTCAGATAGTGTTATAGGTAGAAAAGTGGTCGTAGAGTCGACCCGCGAAAGTCCTACCCATATTGAATCAGCCTCTGTCATCGGCAACGGGGTTCATATTAGGGAGGGTTGTAAGATCATAAAAACCAGAATCAACCCTAACCTAACGATTCTACCGGGCATGACGTACATTGAAAAGTTTCTCAAAAATCACGAAGATGTTGCTCAGTTAGCAACTAAAGAGTCGTTCAATTCAACCTAAACGTGCTCTTAAATCTTCACAGATACCAATCATGGAATTGCATATGAGGCTAACGTGCGCATAAACATATAAAGTCAAATATTCAGAAAGCTTATCAAGCGAGACACGCGTTCGCACGGGTCCAGTTGGTGTGTTTGGATGAACATTTGCATGGTAACATGGGAGTTTCCACCTCGAGTCGTAGGGGGTATCGCTCGTCACTGTGAGGGCTTAGCCAAGGCGCTCGTCCGTAAGGGTCATGAAGTCTATGTTGTAACTTTGGATCTTCCGGGCGTACCTTACTACGAAGAAATGGAAGGGGTCAAGGTCTATCGCACAGCAGTGCAGTTAGGCCATCCTGAGTTTCTCACATGGGCTCTTTTATTCAATCACTTTATGGAGAAGAAGATGGCAGAGGTGAGCCGAAAAGTTAAGTTTGATATTGTTCATGTTCATGATTGGTTGACTGCATTTGCAGGTATCTCCTTTAAATATTGCCTGAAAAAGCCGATGATTACTACTATTCATGCCACCGAAATTGGTCGAGCGCAAGGCCTTCACAATCCCAGCTCGTTAGCTATTGATGGAATAGAATGGTGGTCAACATACGAGGCGAGCAAGGTCATCGTAACAAGTGGCTCGATGAGAAAGGAAATTTGCGATCATTTCCATCTACCCTGGGAAAAAATTGAGATAATTCCCAACGGAATTGATTTGACGAAATATAATACATCTGTTGACCGATGGGCAGTCAGGGGACGTTACGGAGTTAGTCCCGATGAGAAACTGGTTCTCTGTGTAGGCCGATTAGTTCCTCAGAAAGGGATAGAGTATCTGATTCAGGCGATTCCTATGATAAGTGAACGTCGTCCAGAGACGAAGTTCATTATTGTGGGTGACGGGTGGTTAAGAGATCACCTTGAAGGCTTGGCGCAATCAACTGGATATCGATGGAAAACCATTTTTACAGGCTTCATTCCAGACTCCGAGGTCATAGCACTAATGACCAGTGCTGATGCCTTAGTTGTTCCCTCTATCTATGAACCATTTGGCATCGTTGCTCTAGAGGGGATGGCTGGGGGCATTCCGGTGGTGGCAAGCCAAATAGGAGGCTTAGCAGAAGTGATTGAACATGATAGAACCGGGATTTTTGCACATTCGCGAAATCCAAGTTCTATTGCTTGGGGAGTTGACCGCGTTTTATCTGATCCTGATCATTCTAGATGGTTAGCTCAAAACGCCAAAGAAATGGTCCAAAAAACTTATAGTTGGGAGGCAATCGCTACTAAGACTGCCAAAGTTTATGAAGAAGTGATAGGATAGGAAATAGACATGAGTTCTTCATTTGATCCATCGTACAATTCTACGATGCCTGAAGAGTTTCGGCTTCTCTGCATGTTACACAACATTGGTGCAACCACTTCAGAAAAATCGTTGCCAATCGAGAAAATATCTGAATGGACCAGAATGGAAATTTCTGCGGTACAACTTCAACTTCAAAAACTTGTCGAGCTTGATTTTGTTCAACGTATCGAGGCAGAAGGGGTTAACAAGTATCATATTACACTTAACGGGATCAGAAAAGTCCTGAGCACGTATTCTTAACGTCGAGAACAAGGCTACTTTTCAGGTTTTTTTGGTTTAATCAACTCTTTGTAGAATTCGATTGTTTTCTTAGCGGAACTATCCCAAGTGAACTTTTGAAGAACTATTTTTCTGCCGTTTTTGCCTAGTTGCACCTTTCTTTGAGAATCTTGTACAGCGTTGACGATTCCCCAGGCTATATCCGCAGGATCGTTTGGATTGATGTGAAAGCCACATTGGTCTGGGCCATTTGGGACAACGATTTCTTTCATTCCGCTGGCATCTGTGGCTCCTACAACTACAGGTTTTTGCATGCTCATCGCCTCCAATGCGACGATTCCGAAGGGTTCGTATAGGCTTGGGAAGACTGCTACGTCGCATGCTGCATAATGGGCGATGCGCTCTTGTTCTGGCACAAATTCAAAGCAGAATTTCACGGAGTCTTGAAGTTTGGATTTCTCAACTAATGCTTCTAAGTAGCTTCGCATCCCGCCGAGGCCAACTATCACGAGTTTGACATTTGGAACTTTCTCTAGAACGTGGGGCATTGCTGCGATTAGATTGTCCGCTCCCTTAACCCCCACAAGTCTGCCAATGAAAAGTACCATCGATTCATTGTCTTGAATTCCATATCTGTTTCGTAGTTCCTTTATCTTTTCTTGGCTCACTTTTTCAGGGTTATACTTCTCTGGGTCCACCCCATTGTAGCACACTTTGATTTTTTCCGGTGGAAAACCTAGTCTTACCAGCTCATTTTTCATCATATAAGAAACTGTGATTATCATGTCTGCTATCTGTGCGCCGCGATATTCGATGTTGCTGACGACATCTGATCCATTGCCTAACGTTCGTCCTTTCTCTGTGGAGTGTACGTGAAAAACGAGGGGTAAGCCCAGTTCCCTTTTGATTGCGATGCCTGCCATTACAGAGAGCCAGTCGTGGGCTACGACTATGTCATATTTGAATTCCTCTTTTCGAACGAGTTCATTGACTAGTTTTGAAGCGCTTAAGTAATTGTACACAAGAAGTTTGGAGAATAACTTGATGCCTCTGCCCCATTTTCTGATGTCTTCTGCAACTACGTCTGGCAGAGAATCTGACACATCAATGTCTATGGGTCTATGGATTTCGATGCCTCGCCAGAGTTCTCTTGTTGGAAGGCCTCCTGTATCGTCGTTCATGGTAAAAATGGTTACGTCGTGGTCTAGCAGAACAAACTTTCTCGTAATCTCAGCAGCGTATGTTCCTAAGCCTCCAACAATCTTTGGAGGATACTCGTAGACTAGAACCGCCATCTTCATTTTTTAGCTCGCTCCTACAGACACATTGTCCGTTACTTTTTTGAAGGGATAAGCTCTATAAAATATACTTCTATTCAAAGGTTTCGACTATGGCACAAATGTTTCGACTCTTTTGATGTTGAACCGTGAACCACTCATCCCCACGGTCCAAGACCTTCAATTTACTTCCTTTTGCGGTAGATTTTGATTCCATCTCTTTCAGTGACATATTCAAACCCCGATTTCAGCAGTTCTTCATCTTCATAGATGCTTTTAGACGTTGCGGTATGGTAATCATCGCCTTCAAAGCTGACCAAGTGTGTGTAGATTGTTGTGTTTAGTATGCTTCGGTGTCCAAGTCTTTCCTTGACATGTAGAAGGTTCTTAGTGCGGTGGAACTCCATAGTTGTGCCCCAATGCCGTAGCGTGTGGAAGGTTATGCGTTTGATTCGTGGGTTCTGAAGCTTGTATGCTACTCTCTTGCGTTGTGTGCTATAGGTTTGCCGTAGCACGTTAAGAGCTGAAGTTCCAAACACACGGTTATTCACCTTCGGCAACATGTTGAGCATAGCGATTAGATTAGAACTCACTTTGAACTGTCGTGGCAACCCATTCTTTTCGGGCATGCATGCAGATGGTATTTTTCAGTTTTATCGAGGTCGAATTTCTCAGAGTTTGCATCCAACCAAAGTGAGAGAACAATAAGGTAGTTCGTTTCAGTTCCACGTTTTAGAACAAAGATATAGAACACGTTCTCCCCTTTGTTGACATCAAACGATTTCTTGAGGAGGGGTTTCCAGTAATGCGTTGGTTTTCCTCTTCGGCTATACAATTTGCTTTGCTTAACTTGAATCTGAACGAATGCATGCATGAAACCCATGAGAAATATGCTGTCACCCTCAAGAGAGAATGGTATGATAGCTTTGGCTATCATTTTCCAGAGGTTCCAGACAGAGGAAGAGGGCAATCGCAAGTCTAACGCTTCTGCAGTGGTGTGAACAAGAAGGGATTCCCAATTTGGTTGCGGTTGTTCAAATAGTTGACAAGAAAACTAAGAAGGTTATTGGAGCTGTTGGCTACGTTGTCGACGTCTCTGAGCTCCTTCGATACTACTACCAATATGACACGGACATGGGAAGGTGGCTGCATACGAAGAGCCATTAGTGGGAGAAGTTGCCTGTCCAATAAGAATGTGGACTCGAATCTACCCACTATAACCACTTTTTTTTAAAACAGCTTCTATCGCATCGCAAATCTCGAGTTTCCGCCATTTACGAAGAGGCGGGTCATACTGAAACCTGTCGACGTGGATTCCACGGCGTTCTAAAGCTGCCGTGACAAGTTCATCGCGACGTTGCTGGCGTGAAGTAAGATGCAGTTTAGAAACACCGGTTTTGCCAACAGCTACGCCGTCAATGAACGCTGCATAATGTGGTCTTATTTCAGGTATGCCCCAAAACAAGTCAATCGTGGTTCCTGCTACGATATCCTGTTTCAAGTCAAAAACAAAGGGGTGCTGCCTCGTCAAGCCCCTGACGAGCTTACGACGACGCAGATCATAGAAGATGTCGATTTCAGCGTTGCTCACACTAACTCTCATTCGTTGCCTGTAGGTCAACTTCTCTGTTCTCCGGCTCTACAAACTCTATGTTCAACGCCTTGAATATGTCAGCTTCAGTTTTACTCGCAATCACTCTACAACCTCGGATAACGCCTGCTTTAGCACTAAGCATCATTCCCATGTCTCGAGCGCGACTACACATCATAATGTTGTGTTCTTTACTTCCAGTGCGAATCAACAGTAAAACGCCCCAAGATTCAAGATGTGCACAATAAATGTCGACAGGTAGATCTACTTCGTTGAAGCCTAATGTTACAAGTTGTTGTCCCGCTCGAACTATAGTCATGTTCAACTGTTTTTTCAGCAAGTTTACTATTGGCTCCATGCATGCATGTGCATTTCCCTTGCTCTGGTCCTTGCATGCATTACCAGAACTTCTTCTTCCTAGGCATAACAATGATTTCCCTGAATTCCATCCCTCTTTCCTTATGAAAGAAGTCATCCGAATGACAAGATTTTACTACTATTGCAGTGTCCGCTCCCTTTCCTGTTCCAGCTAAAGAAATTA